>Ga0316601_100001970_pt1 | contig 10393 bp, 12 predicted proteins | sample OWC_soil_day5_no_FD_207663 | JGI IMG/M metagenome (GOLD analysis project Ga0316601, IMG submission 207663) | Wetland soil microbial communities from Old Woman Creek delta, Ohio, United States - OWC_soil_day5_noCT | ecosystem: Environmental > Terrestrial > Soil > Wetlands | place: USA: Ohio...
CGCCATCCACGGGATTCTCCACCTTGATGACCTCGGCTCCCAGCAGGGCGAGGTGGAGGGTCGCGAACGGCCCCGAGAGGACATTGGTGAGGTCGAGAACGCGTATGCCCGAGAGGAGTTTCATGACATGTCCGTTACCGCGTGAGTACCGCTTCAATGGGTCCGGTCTTGTAGACGACGCCGGGCATGTCGCGGCCAAACCAGACGCTCACGTCGCGCGCGACGGCGATGACACGGTCCAGGGCGATGTCGCGGCGACGCCCCATATGGTGAAGCATATGCACGAGATCTTCTGTGCAGACGTTGCCACCGGCGATCCGTGTGAACGGGCAGCCGCCAAGGCCTGCCACAGAGGACTCGATCGAATTCACGCCGGCGTTCATTGCCGCGACGCAATTCGCCAGGCCGAGCCCGTAGGTGTTGTGGAAGTGGCATGCGAGATCAGCATGCTCTTCCATCGCGCGGACCGCGCCAAACATCCGTTCCACCTGGTCCGGCATCGCATGACCGGCGGTATCCGCAAGGCTGATCGTCCGCAGCCCAGCATCCAGGAACTTTCGCACGATGCCGAGGACGCGGTCCTGCGGGACTGCTCCTTCATAGCCGCACCCGAACGCCGATTGGACCGAGACCTGGACGCGCTTCCCTTCCTGCTCCGCTTTTCTGGCGATCGCGATGATCCGCTCCGTTGCCTCGGCAATGGACATGCCGGTATTCTTGCGGCTGTGGGTTTCGCTGGCCGAGACCCCCATGCAAAACATCTCCACGCCACACGCCATCCCCCGTTCGAGGCCTTTTTCGTTCAACACGAGTCCGGAAAACACCGAATGCGGGGCCGGCGACACGCGGGCAAGCTCGCGAAAGAGCTTGTCCGTGTCGGCCATCTGTGGGACCTTCTCGGGATGCACGAACGAGCCCACCTGGATAATGTCGACGCCGGCGCCTGCAAGGGCGTGGATCCAGGACAGCTTCGTTTCCATCGGGACCGTCTGCTTCTCCATCTGCAGCCCGTCCCGTAGTCCAACTTCATGGATGACAGGTGAACTCACATGCCTCACATAGATCCGTTGTCAATCCGTCAACCGCGCCGCAATCGCTTCCGCCATGCGAAGCGTCGTGACCGTGCCTCCCATGTCGTATGTGCGAACGGCGCCTTCCTTGATCACCGCGGCGACAGCCTGCTCGATGGCAACAGCTTGTTCCTTCTCGCCCAGCCACTCCAGCATCATTTTCGCCGCTAGGATCGTCGCGATCGGATTCACTTTGTACTGTCCAGCATACTTCGGCGCCGATCCGTGCGACGGCTCGAACACCGCGAGTTTCTTTCCGATGTTCCCGGAACACCCGAAGCCGAGGCCACCCACCATCTGGGCAGCCAGGTCGGAGATGATGTCGCCGTACAGATTGGGCGCAACAAGCACATCGTAACTGAAGGGGTTCTTGAGCAACCACATGCACATCGCGTCCACATTGGCGTCGTCCATGGGAATGTCCGGATACTCCCGGGCGACCTTCTTTGCCTCTTCAAAGAACAGCCCGTCTGTCGCCCGCACGACATTGGCTTTGTGGACGATCGTGACCTTTTTGCGCCCGGAGTGCCTCGCGAATTCGAACGCCGCCCGGACGATGCGTTCGGAGCCTTTCCTGGTGTTGATCTTGCATGAAACCGCGTATTCTTCGCCCGACAGTCCCTTGAAGGCGCCAAACGGTTTCGAGATCTTCGCCAGGCAGTCGGAGAGTTCCTGCGGCACCGGGGAGAACTCGACCCCGGCATACAAGTCTTCCGTGTTCTCCCGGAACACCACCAGGTCGATCCCTTCTTTGAAGTTGAGCGGATTGCCGGCATACGCCTTGCAGGGACGCAGGCAGGTGTAGAGGTCGAACATCTGTCTCATCCTGACGATCGGCGAGCGATAGACGAGCCCTGTGCCTTGCAGCGCGGGAACGAGCTCCGCCTCGGCCGCCTTGACCGGCTTGGACGTTATCGCGCCGAACATCGCCGCGTCAACGTTTTTCAGAAGGTCGACTGTCCGCTGCGGGAACGCATCACCCTCCGTGCGCCAGAACTCCCAGCCGATATCGCCATGGATGTACTCCGCATCCAGGCGGACTCGATCGAGCACAATGCGCGCCGCGTCCATGACGTCTTTCCCGATGCCGTCTCCCGGAAGCCAGGCGATTCTGTACCGCTTGCTCATATGGTAACCCGGATTTATCCTTGTTGATATGTCGGCCGGAAAGGTCCGTCAGTCTGCAATCCCGGCTTCCAGCTCTTTCTGCATCTGCAGCTCACACAGCTCGGCGCGCAACTGGTCCGCGTGTCCTTGCTCCATTTCCGACAGCCTCAGGAGAACCGAACGCGTGTGCGCGTTCCCCGTAATCCCGGCGGCATGTCGATAGTAATCGCGCGCCTGCTCTTCCTCCTCGATGGCCACCGTCAGGACGTCCTCAATGGACATTGCCTTCCAATCGAGCGACTCGTGAAGTTGATGTGACATGGTTCCTCCTCCGCGGCTCAGGCGAAGCTGTCATTGATCCTGTCGATCATAGCAAACCGGACCTCAAGCGATTCCCGTTTTTGCCGGAGAACACGGACGGCCTGTTCGCGGCTGCGGATCAGCTCCTCCAGCAGCTCCTTGACGTCAGGATAGTCACACTGTGCTGCGTATTCTCTGTACTCCTTGATGGCTTCCTGCTCGCGGTGCTCTGCCACCTCCAGGGCATTGCAGAGCCCCTTGCACGAATGCACGCATCTCGCCTTCATAGTTTCTTCTCCTTATGCCGTCTCCAACGCTCCTGCCAGTTCCATGCCCCGTCTCAACGCCTGCTCGTTCACGGGCAGCAGGTGATGATAGCGTTCGGGGAGGACCTTCCGCAGCGCCGCCATGATAGATTCGATCTGGACCACCCGGGTGCATCCGACAAATGCTCCCAGGACAACCATGTTCATGATCTTCGTGTTCTTCAGTGCGATTGCCTCATCGCTTGCCGGAAGTGCAAGGACATGGATGTCCGTGCGCGTGGGAGGCGTGAGGATGTTCGTTGAATCATACACCATCAGGCCGCCTGGCTTCACCGCATGCTCAAACTTGTCCAGCGAGGGCTGGTTGAGGGCCACAACCGTGTCGAATGTCGAGACAATCGGAGAGCTGATCTTGGTGTCGGAGACGATCGTCACGCAGTTCGCCGTTCCGCCGCGCATCTCCGGTCCGTAGGAGGGCATCCAGCTGATCTCTTTTCCTTCCAGCATCCCCGCATACGCGAGGGTCATTCCCATCGAGAGCACGCCCTGCCCGCCGAAGCCGGCCGCCAGAAGTTCGTGTTTCATACAATTCCTTTCATTTGGGAGCCTTGATGTCCCCGACCGGATAGAGCGGGAGCATGTTTTGTTCAAGCCACTTGTTTGCCTGAACCGGCGTCATTTTCCATCCTGAGGGGCAGTTGGAGACCACCTCGACGAAACAGGTCCCTCTGCCCTCCTTCTGGTACTGGAAGGCTTTGGTGAGCGCTTTCTTTAAGTAGCGTACCGCGTTCGGCGTGTGGACCGACTGCCGGGTAACGAAGTACGTTCCGGCGAACGTCGCGACGATATCGGCCATCTTGATCGGATAGCCGGCCGTCTCCACCGTCCGGCCGGCGGGAGACGTGGTCGTCTTCATGCCAAGCAACGTGGTCGGCGCCATCTGGCCGCCGGTCATGCCGTAGATGGCATTGTTGATAAAGACGAGCAGGATATTCTCCCCACGGTTCGCCGTATGAATCGTTTCCGCGGTTCCGATCGCGGCGAGATCGCCGTCGCCCTGGTACGAGAACACGTACTTGTCAGGCAGAATGCGCTTGACAGCCGTTGCCACGGCCGAGGCCCGGCCGTGCGCAGCTTCCTGCATGTCGATGTCCATGTAGTTGTAGGCAAACACGGAGCAGCCGACCGGCGCCACGCCGATCGTGTTTTCCTGAATGCCCAGTTCCTCCACCACTTCCATCAGCAGGCGGTGCACGACACTATGGCCGCATCCGGGGCAATAGTGGAAGCGGATGTCCGTGAGGAGATCGGTGGGCGCGTACACGCACTCCATCGTTTCCAGTTCGGCGGCTGTGAGTTCCTGTTCCATGTCAGTAGGCCTCCGCGTGCTGTGCGACATCTTTCTTGACCAGGACATTCAGTGCCGCGGTCACTTCCTCGGGCGACGCGACCATCCCACCCATCCGTCCATAGAAGGCAACCGGAATCAGCCCGTTGACAGCAAGTCGGACATCCTCGACCATCTGGCCGGCGTTCATTTCCACCACGAGCGCACCGCGCGTGCGATGAGCAAGCGTGTTGATGATGTCGCTCGGAAACGGGAAGAGGGTGATCGGACGCACCAGGCCTACCTTGATACCGTCCGCGCGCGCCTGTTCCACCGCCCGATGGGCAATGCGTGCCGCCAGGCCGTACCCCACGATCAGGTACTCGGCATCGTCGGTTTCCACCAGCTCATAACGTACCTCCCGCTCCCCCATGGTCCGGTACTTTTCCTGCAGCCGGAGATTGATCTGTTCCATTTTCTCCGGCTGTATGTGCAGCGAGGTGATGATGTTGCGTTCGCGGGACTTCGGCTTGCCCACCGTTGCCCATGGCTTCGGGACTTTGTGCTGTTCCGGATCGTACTCCCGGAATGCCACTTTCTCCATCATTTGTCCGAGCGCGCCGTCGGCCAGGATCATCACCGGGTTCCGGTAACGATCCGCCAGGTCGAAGGCGTCAAAAACGAAGTCCGCCATTTCCTGAACGCTGGCCGGGGCAAGGACGATCAGCCGGTAGTCGCCATGCCCGCCTCCTTTGGTCGCCTGGAAGTAGTCTCCCTGCGACGGCTGGATGGTTCCGAGTCCCGGGCCGCCTCTGCTGACGTTGACAATCAGGCAGGGGAGTTCGGCGCCCGCAATATAGGAGATTCCTTCCTGCATGAGGCTGATGCCGGGACTGGACGACGAGGTCATGACCCGCGCCCCGGCGCCCGCCGCGCCGTACACCATGTTGATGGAGGCCACCTCACTCTCCGCCTGGAGCACGATCATGCCCCGCTGACGTCCCTCATCTGCAAGGTATTCGAGGATCTCCGACTGCGGTGTGATGGGATAACCAAAATACGCCTGGCAGCCGGCGCGAATTGCCGCCTCTGCCAGCGCTTCGTTGCCTTTCATCAATTGAATGTCACTCACGGTCGTTCCTTTCAATGTGCTGGTGCTGCTGGTGCGTTATTCGGAAACGGTCACTGTGATATTCTCCTTCACGTTGGTGATGCGCGCCACCGGGACACGGTCTTTCTTCTTGCGTTCGCGATACACGGTGATAACAGCATCGGGACAGACGAGAGCGCAGTTGATGCACCCCGTGCAGTTGTCTTTGATCAGCACCGCGTAATGATACCCCTGCGCGTTGATCTTCGGAGACAGCTGCAGACTCTCCTGGGGGCACGCTTCAATGCAGAGCTCGCATCCCTTGCAGGTTTCAATGTCAAAGGTGACTGTTCCTTTTGCCATCGGGCGCTCCTTTGTTAGACGTAGTGATGCTCTTTCGCAAAGAATTCCAGTTCCTCACGGAACTGCGGGTGTGAGATGCTGATCAGGAGCTCGGTGCGCTGCCTGATCGTCCTGCCGTGCAGGTTCACGACGCCGAACTCGGTGACAACATAATGGATGTCTCCCCGGGAGGTGGTGACGCCGGCACCCTCGCGCACACGCGGAACGATCCGCGAGATGGTCCCATCTTTCGCTGTGGAAGGAAGCGCGATGATCGGCTTGCCTCCTTCGGATTTCGCGGCACCCCGGATGAAATCCACCTGGCCGCCGAAGCCGCTGAAGAACTTGTATCCCATGGAGTCGGCGCACACCTGGCCGGTGAGATCCACTTCCAGGGCCGAGTTGATCGCAACCATCTTGCGGTTTCGCGCAATGGTGAAGGGATCGTTGGTGAACTGGGTCGGCCGGAACTCCATGAAGGGATTGTTGTCCACAAAATCGAAGAGCTGTTGCGACCCGAGCACAAAAGAGGTCACGACCTTTCCGGGGAGAAGCGTCTTCTGCTGATTCGTGATCACACCCATATTGACCAGCGGAATGATTCCATCCGAGATCATCTCCGAATGAATGCCGAGGTGCTTCCGGTCTTCGAGGAATTTCACGACGGAGTCCGGGATCCGGCCGATCCCCAGCTGGAGCGTGGAGCCGTCCTCCACGAGGCCGGCCACATAGGCACCGATTCTCTTGTAGGTCTCCAGCTCCTCCGGCGTCTCGTCTCCCTCGAGTTGCGGGAGCTGCTTGAGAGGCGTGTTGACCTCGACACAGTAGTCGATCTCGGTCATATGGATGAAACAGTCGCCCAGCGTCCGTGGGTTGTTCGGGTTGACCTGCGCGACGACCACTTTTGCCATGTCCGTCGCCGCTTTTGTGCATTCGACTCCAACGCCGAAGCTGCAGTAGCCATGCTCATCCGGGGGGGAGACCTGGATCAGCGCGACATCGATGGGGTAATCCCGGGAGTAGAAGAGGGAGGGAATCTCCGAAAGAAAGATCGGGGTAAAGTCCGCACGCCCCTCCTGGACCGCGCTCCGAACGTTCTTCCCGATGAAGAACGCGTTATGCCGGAAGTGCCCCTCCATTTCCGGCCGCACATAATCCGCATCTCCCACGCCCAGCAGATGGCAGACCTCGACGTCATGGAGCTCCTCATAGCGCGCCACCATGGCGTCGACGAGCACCTGGGGAACCGCACAGCCGGGGTGAATGTAGACCCGGTCGCCAGAGCGGATGACCGAAACCGCCTCGGCGGCAGTCACGAATTTCCGTTCGTATTTTCGTTTGACTACTTCTGAGATCGTATTGTAGTGCATGGTGGCCTTTCCCTCAATGCGTGCAATCCAGCGAGTGCCGGAGGTCCCTGATGACGTCTTCGGGTTGTTCGAGCCCGATGGCCAGCCGGATGCCGCCGGGATCGATCCCTTTCATGATCTGGTCTTCCGCAGGAATGGCCGAATGCGTCATCGATCCCGGGTGCTCGATGAGTGTCCGGATGTTTCCCAGGCTGACGGCAAGCGTAATGCAATAGGCGTGTTCCGCTACATGGTTGATGAAACGTTCCGCGCATTTCAGCGATGCTTGCGGATTGTCTCCCTTCAGGACAAAAAAGATCATGGCGCCAGGAGCGAAGTTGCCCTCGTAATCCACCATCTGGCGGTGGGCAAGCTCCGCCTGGGGGAACGACGCGAGGCCGGGATACCTGACACACCCGATTTCCGGGCGGGTCATGAGAAACTCTGCGACCGTCATCGCGGTCTTCTGCATCTGGCGCATGCGCACGGCAAGCGACGGAAGCCCTTGTACCAGGACGGGCCAGGCGCTCTTCGCCGAGAGCACGCCGCCGTAGTCCTTCCGGTACAGCATGAGCATGTCACGGCTCCATCGCGGCCCGATCACGACGCCTCCGATGTCAGTCCCGAAACCGCCGATCGCCTTGGTCAGTGAATGAACGACAAAATCAATTCCCAGGGAAATGGGACGCTGACAGAACGGGCTGGCAAATGTGCTGTCGACAACCGTGTAGATTCTCGTTTCCTCGGTCCGTCCACTGTTGATCTCGGCGGTCATTGCGGCCACGGCTTTCAGGTCCGTCAGGCGCAGCGTGGGATTGACCGGAGATTCCATGTACAGGACGCGCGTATGCTTGGTGATGTTCCGCTTCACCTCCGCAAGGTTGCTGAAATCCACAAACCGGGTCTGCACCTTCAGCCGCGGGTACCAGTTGGTCAGCAGGGAGTACGTGCATCCATAGAGCACTTTGTCGGCAACGATCTCGCTCCCGGAGCCCGTCAGAATGCCGAGGACCGCGGAGATGGCGGCCATACCGCTGGCATACGTGACCGCGGTGTCGCCGCCTTCGGCATAGGCAAGGTTCTCCTCAAGCATATCTTTGTTCGGCTCCCCCAGGCGGTCGTAAATGTAAATGGGGGCTCTGCTGGTGACTTTCAGCTCGTCGCTTGAGTGGGCAAATTCGGTAAAGCCCTGTGCGCCACGTTGAGCGCTATCCAGCCGGAACGTCGCCGAGGACGAGATCGGCGGCAGGAGGTGATGACTGTAATCCCAGTTGGGATCGTGCATGCGTCCGTAGATCAGATGTGCTTCGGTCGAATAGCCGTCTCTGACGTCCGGCTTTCCGGGCTTCTTGGATTTTTCCATGGTAGTCCCTTTTTCAGACCGCTCTTGCAGTAATCATGACCTCCTCAAGGGGTCGGCGTGGTGTCCGGGGAGGCATAGCCAGACAGTAGCCGATGCGGAGCAAAAGCTGCGGCCAGACCGAGGCTCCGAGCAGTCCCCGGATCCGGGCACGGTATTCCGGTACGTGGATGGGCAAATTGAAATAACTGAAGTGCAGCCCCTCGCGCACGACCGTCAACAGGAGTTGCTCCAGCATTTCTCCCGCATCGAGCCAGTGCGGCACGGAGTCCTCGCCCAGGATCACCGCCAGGGCCGGGGCATCGACGCAGAGGTTCTTGTCCTGCGCCGCGCGCACGTTGCCCAGATCCATCGTCCGCGTAATATAGGGCGCCAGCATGGAAGCTGGCCCCTGCAATCCGAGCGACGCGGCAGTGACGCCGTCCTCATGCTCCGACCCTTCGGGACGTATCCATCCGGCAAGATCTTTCCTGAATTCCTGGTCGGCAAGTTGCGCACGCTCGGCCTCGGCGACCAACCCGGCGATCTTCGAATTCAGCGCCCCGTCGGTGGACAGCTGCAGCGAAGCACGCCCCCGTTCCCCGATGGCGGCCAGCCGCTCCAGGATCGAAGCAGGAATCCGGGTGAGCAGGAATGGCGCGCGGGTGGTGTGGCGCATGGTCAAATATGGGAACAGGGCACCGACGGCCGGATCTTCCGGCGCGTGGGGCAACGAAGGCTCCAGCCGCGCAAAGGCCAGGGGGCGTTCGCTGTCGCCGCTCAGGTTGTAATCGACGCGGCACCGCATGCCAAAGTGCGCTGCCGCAACGCGAAGATTGAACACCGCGGCGCCGATGCTCATCAGCATTTCACGGTTGCCAGGATCGACGACCGGCATGCGGCGCGTGTAGTCACCGTAGATCTCGATCCCTTCCCGTGAGAGCGCAAACTTCCAGGGCTGCGTGTTGTGCGTCGATGGGGCAAGCACGACATAACGAAGCAGGAACCCAAACTGCTCTTCGGGTGAACCGTTGCGGGGAAAACTGCCCTCGTGCACTTCATATGGGGTGTTCACGGGATCGAAACGCCCCCGCGAAATCTCAGCCTTCTGATCGTCCTGTGTGTTCATGTGTATCCCGCAGAATGTCGCCTTCATCAATTCCCCCGCCGGAGCTCTTCCTTCCTGTCCTCGTCCGACTGGATGGCATCAACCGGACAATCCTCTTTGGCCTCCAGCAGGAATTCCTCCTCCCCTTTTTCCGCCGGCTGGCGGGCAACATAGTAGGTGTTCGTCTCTTTGTCAAAGTCGAAGTTTTCCGGTGCAACCGAGGCGCAATAAGCGCATCCGTCGCATTCCTCCGTGGTGTAGTATTTCCCCGGTACGTTGTGGGGAAGCTTCTTTGCCTCCGGTCCTTCCATCGCTTCAGTCCTCCTTTGAACGTTTGACGATCGCCAGCGCGAACCCCGCCAGCATCACCAGCGTGCCGCCCCAGAGCAAATTGATGTAGGGCTTGACACTGGCCTCAACGACAAGCATGTCCGGCTGCGACGAGGCGTCGCCCGGCCGATTGACTGCCACCGTAACACTGGATTCCGTTGGTTGCATGCTCACATTCATACCCACCATCTGAATGGTCGTGCCAAGGACTTCCGACTGGATGGGCTCGTAACTGGGGGGCTGGTCGCCCCGGTAGTGCGCGAGCGCGACCACTTTCTCCGATGCCGCCGCATTCTTGATTTCGAGCACCGACCCGATGGACATTCCGCGTTCGCCGCGCGCCATCGCATCCTTGCCGTGGGCTCCCATGTCGAAACTCACGAAGGTCGCGTGTGCTCCACCGATATCGACGGTCTCGCCTTTACGTATGGTATAAGTCTTCCCGTCGCCCGCGCCGGCCTGACGCTGCTCAAACGACACGGGCGAGAGATAAAAATCGCGCAACAGGGAAGACGCGATGTCGGGGTTTTTCATGAGCCCCTGCTGGCCCGCGTCGAACATGACTGGCGACAGCGTGAAGGCATTCCCCCCCTGTTCGACGTTCACGTGGAATTCCACTTTCCCGTCGGGCCGTTCCGTGTACCCGGTGTACGTGAGCGTGTGTCCCATCGCCTGTTGCGGCCGGTCGAGCGGAAGCATGAGATGCTCCGTCGGCGAATATTTCCCGGTCGCGACGACCCCGAGGAAGAACAGGGCGATGCCCGC
>Ga0316601_100001971_pt1 | contig 10391 bp, 11 predicted proteins | sample OWC_soil_day5_no_FD_207663 | JGI IMG/M metagenome (GOLD analysis project Ga0316601, IMG submission 207663) | Wetland soil microbial communities from Old Woman Creek delta, Ohio, United States - OWC_soil_day5_noCT | ecosystem: Environmental > Terrestrial > Soil > Wetlands | place: USA: Ohio...
TGAGTCTCACCCCCCGATACTCGATCTGCTTCGGGGGGACTCTCTCGATCCCCTGGAGGAGGGCCTCGGTTTCGGCCCGGCCGTGGGTTTCCACAACCGCGATCACCACGTCCACGCCTTCCGCCTTTCGGCTATGCGCCGCCTCCAGCATGGAATAGGTTTTCCCCACACCGGCGGCGTAACCGAGGAATATTTTTAATTTCCCCTGCGCCCTCCGCCGCTCTTCAGCCTCCACTTGGGCCAAAAGAGCGTCGGGATCGGGACGACGCTCAAGGTTCATTCTCAAACCCTCCAAACCAACGGGTGGATCTGGAAAAAGTGCTCATAAAACAGGAGGCGGAAGGCTATCAGGATACGATGATTCTAACACCCTTTCACCAAGCAAGGAAGCGGGCAGAAACCAAGGGCCGGCCCCATCGTCAAGCACCCTTTTCCCGGAGACGATCCAAGGAAAGGTTCAGCTTCAAGACATTGACCTTCGGTTCTCCAAGAAAGCCCCACTGGCGCGGCTCTATGAACCGGTTCACCAAGAGCCGCACCTGGTCTTCGGAAAGGCCTCTCGCCCTCGCCACCCTGGAGACTTGATAGCGGGCTGCGGCCGGACTCAGATGGGGATCCAGACCGCTTCCCGAGGAGGTTACCAAGTCGATGGGGACGGGTAAGGCATTTCCAGGATCCGCCTTTTGAAGGGCCGCCACCCTCGCCTTTACCGCTTCCGCCAAGGCTGGGTTGGAAGGTCCAAAGTTGGAGCCGGAAGACGAGGCGGCGTTGTAGGAGAAATCAGGCGTCGCCGAGAGGCGTCCCCAGAAATATTTCGGGTCACCAAAGGGCTGGCCGATGAGTTCGGAACCGGTATATCCGCCTTCGCCACGGATTAGGCTTCCGTTCGCTTTTTCCGGAAAGGCCAACTGCGCTACCCCGGTAACGAGCAGCGGATAGACGGTCCCCGTCAGCACGCTGAGCAGGAGGAAAACTATAAAAACGGGTCTTAATTGCTTGAACATTTTTCCGAATCTCTCTTTCTTAAGGTCTGCCGGTTAAGCCAAGCCAAGCGCCACCAGGGCCATATCCAGGAGTTTTATCCCCAGGAAGGGCGCAATCAGGCCTCCCACCCCATAAATCAGCAGGTTATTACGCAGCAGCCGGGCCGCACCGAGAGGGCGATAGGGAACCCCCTTTAGAGCTAGGGGAATCAAGGCCACGATGATGAGGGCATTGAAGATCACCGCCGCGAGGATCGCACTCTGGAGATGCATGAAATTCAGCGTTTGCAGAACGGGATACGTGGAAGCGAAGGCCGCCGGGATGATGGCGAAATATTTTGCCACATCGTTGGAGATGCTGAAGGTGGTGAGTGCCCCCCGGGTCATCAAGAGCTGCTTTCCAATTTCCACAATTTCGATAAGTTTCGTCGGGTTGCTGTCGAGGTCGACCATGTTGGCCGCTTCCCGTGCCGGCTGGGTTCCCGTGTTCATCGCCACGGCAACATCGGCTTGGGCCAGGGCGGGGGCGTCGTTGGTGCCGTCCCCGGTCATGGCCACCAGGCGTCCGCCCTCCTGGTGCTGGCGGATCAAGTTCAGCTTGGCCTCCGGCGTAGCTTGAGCCAAAAAGTCATCCACCCCGGCTTCGGCGGCAATGGCTGCCGCCGTCACCGGGTTATCCCCGGTGATCATCACCGTCCGGATGCCCATTCGTTTCAGCTGGGCAAAGCGCTCCCGGATTCCTCCTTTGACGATATCTTTGAGGTGGACCACCCCGGCTGCCTGTTCATTGCGGGCGACAACGAGCGGCGTCCCTCCCGAACGGGCAATGCGGGTTATGATGTCGTTGAGCTCCCGGGGGACGCGATTGCCGTTTTTTTGCACGTGACTGATGATGACATCCGCAGCCCCCTTGCGGATCTGCAGCCCATCCACATCAACCCCGCTCATCCGGGTCTGGGCGCTGAAAGGCAGAAATTTCATCCCCTTGCCATCTGCCGGAGCAACCGTCCGCCCTCTTAAACCATATTTTTCTTTAACCAGGGCCATGATGCTTCGGCCTTCGGGCGTCTCATCGGCCAGGGAGGCCAGCTGGGCGATTTCGGCCAATTCCTGGATCCCCATGCCGGGGACGGGAATCAACTCCACGGCCTGGCGGTTCCCCAAAGTGATCGTGCCGGTCTTGTCCAGAAGCAACACATCCACATCCCCCGCCGCTTCCACGGCCCTTCCCGACATGGCAATGACGTTGCGCCGGATCAGGCGGTCCATGCCGGCAATGCCGATGGCGCTGAGGAGTCCGCCGATCGTCGTCGGAATGAGGCATACAAGCAGGGCAACCAGAACGGTAATGGTCACCGGAATCCCTTTGCCCGCCGCCTCCACGCTGTAAAGGGAAAAAGGCAGGAGGGTTGTGCACACAACGAGAAAAATGATTGTAAACCCGGCCAGCAGAATGTCCAGGGCGATTTCGTTAGGCGTCTTCCGTCGTTTCGCTCCCTCCACCAGGCGGATCATCCGGTCCAAAAAACCCTCTCCAGGATCCGAGCTCGCCCGGATAATAAGCCAGTCGGAGAGAATCCGGGTGCCGCCGGTGACCGCGCTTCGGTCCCCCCCCGACTCCCGAATAACCGGAGCGCTCTCTCCGGTTACGGCGCTCTCATCCACCGAGGCGATCCCCTCTACAATTTCCCCGTCCGCAGGAATGGTATCCCCGGCTTCCACAAAATAAATATCGCCTTTGCGCAGATCCGTGGACGACACGAAAGAATAATCTTCGCTCTTCGGTTTGAGAGATCCCTCTATGCAATGAAACTTAGGTGACAGCTTCTTCGCCTGCGTCTGTTTCCGCATCCGTTTCAAAGCCTGGGCTTGGGCCTTACCCCTGCCCTCGGCCAAGGCCTCGGCGAAGTTGGCAAAGAGCACCGTGAACCATAACCACAAAGAAATGTGGCCGATGAATCCGGCAGGCGCTTCCCCCTTGCCCATCAGGGCTTGTACCCAAAAGCCGGTCGTTAGGACGCTGACCACCTCCACCACAAACATCACCGGGTTCCGCACCATCTTTCGAGGATCGAATTTTTTTAAGGCTTCAACCAGGGCATCCCCGTATAATCGCCCTGGTTGACTGGGTTTCTTTTTCCGGGAATTACGGATTCTCATCGTTCTCCTCCTGACCAACACCGCGGGTTTAAAACCCGCCCGCGATTTTCACGCCCATCAATAAAGCAGCAAATGCTCCACAATCGGCCCAAGCGCCAACGCCGGCAGGAAGCTCAGCGCCCCGAAAATAACAACCACTGCGATCAGCCATAGAATGAACAGGGGCGTATGAGTTTCCAGCGTTCCCGAGCTCGCCGGGACTTTCTTTTTTAAGACCAGGGAACCGGCGATCGCCAGCGCGGGGATGATCAGCCCGTAACGGGAGAAAAGCATGGCGAAGCCAAGCATGGTGTTATAGAAGACCGTATTCGCGTTCAACCCGGCAAAAGCACTGCCGTTGTTGTTTCCGGCCGAGGAGAAAGCATACAGGATCTCGCTGAACCCGTGCGGCCCCGGGTTGAGAACCGAGGCGGTCCCCTCCCGGAACAGGACGGCTATTGCCGTTCCCAGAAGGACCGCGAGGACCGGGATGAGGACGACCAGGACGGACATCTTCATCTCGTACGCCTCGACCTTCTTTCCCAGGTACTCCGGCGTCCTGCCGACCATAAGCCCGGCGACAAAAACGGCAATGATCGCGAAGACGAGCATTCCGTATAATCCGGAACCTACTCCCCCATAAATGATCTCCCCTAATTGCATAAGCCACATGGGAACCATGCCTCCCAATGGCAGGTAAGAGTCATGCATGGAGTTCACGGAACCATTCGCTGCTGCGGTCGTGGCCGTGGCCCAGAGGGCCGAGTTTACGATTCCCAATCTCACCTCTTTTCCCTCCATATTCCCTTCGGATGAAGAGATCCGGGGGATGCCCCCTGCGCCGCCGATCTTAGCGAGTGCCGGGTTGTGGGAATGTTCGCTCCATAAGGTTACACTCAGGAGAAGACAGAAAATCAGAGTCATCGCGGTAAGCACGGCCCATCCCTGCCGGGTGTCCCCCACCATCTTTCCAAAGGTGCAGCAAAGAGCTGCCGAGATGATGAGAATGGCCAGCATCTCCACGAAATTCGAAAGCGGAGTCGGGTTCTCGAAAGGATGGGAAGAATTGGTGTTGAAAAACCCTCCCCCGTTGGTGCCCAGCTGCTTGATGGCAATTTGAGAGGCTGCCGGCCCGAGGGGCAGGATTTGTTCTTTCACTGGGACCGTTTCGGTCACGGGATTGCCCTTGGCGTCCTTGAGGGGTTTTCCATCGGAATCGAGCTTTGGTTTTTCGTAAGTCGTCGTTTGCAGGAGGGGAACAGGCTGATAAGCCTTGAAATTCTGCACCACCCCCTGGGATACAAGGATCAGCGCCACAATAAAGGAGAGCGGGATAAGAATATAGAGGGTGCTGCGGACAAGATCTACCCAAAAATTGCCGATTCCCTTAGCCGACGAGCGGACAAATCCGCGGATGAATGCTACGACGGTAGCCATTCCCGTCGCGGCCGACAGAAAATTCTGAACTGCCAGCCCAAGCATTTGGGTGAGGTAAGCCATTGTGGTTTCTCCTGCGTAACCCTGCCAGTTTGTATTGGTAGCAAAACTCACCGCGGTATTAAAAGCCGAGTCCGGGGAAACCGGACCGAAACCCATGGGATTTAAGGGCAGCCAAAACTGAAGGCGCTGGAGGGCATATACAGCCAAGAAACCGACCAGATTGAAAGCCAGAAGAGCGCCGGCGTACTTCTTCCAGCTCATGTCGGCATCGGGCCGGACCCCGGCGGCCCGGTAGATGAACCTCTCGATCGGTTCGAAAGGCCGGTGAAGGAAGGTCCTTTCCCCCTGATAAACCCTAGCCATGTGACCGCCCAGGGGTTTCGCCAGCCCCATTAGCGCCCCGAAAAACAGGATGACCTGCAGCCAATCAAAGAAATTCATGACCAATCCTCCGGCTTCAAAAGAGCCCAGAAAAGATAAAGCAGCAGAGCCAAAGCAATAAAGCCAGATATGAGATAAAGAATATTCATCGCCTACCTCCTCAACCGGTCACAGAATTGAATAAACCCCCAGCTAATAATGAAAAATAAAAGGCCGATCCCCACAAAAATCAAATCTTCCATTTTGAGACTCCTTTTGGCTCTCCACGGAGAAGAGCTTTTCTCTTAAAATCTAACGCTTCCCGTGTCCTTTCGATCTCAAAAAGACCCGGGAGATCGTCAAGAAAAGGTCAATTTTGTAATCGCCGGAGTGGTCGTCGCTCACAAAAGGCAAGTAACCATATGGCATAAGGGCATGAATTATTCGGCGCCGGGCTTGGACAGAATGTTGAAGATGAAACTCGGGGATCTATTTGTTTTTTGCAAAGGAGAGGATTCGCCTGATTTTCTGGAGGGCCAACTGGCGCTTTTTTGCGGCTATAGTCTCATTTCCTCCGGCAAAATACTGGTCCCGAAAGGGAGTGCGGTTTCCGTTGCTGGAGCAGCAATAATCTTTCCAAGCCTCATCAAAACCTTTCCGGAAGAGCCAGTTTATGCGGGAGCGAAATTCGAGATAAGCCTTTTCATGCTTGGGGAAAGCTTCTTTCAACATAAGATAGGCATCCCCGTTTCCTTGACTCAGGTCTTGAACCGCATCGATGAAGGAGGTGATAAATTTTTGTGAGGCCCTCATTCGCGGATGGGTCTTCTGTCTTCTTGCCGAGCGATAAATAACAAGAAACAGGAAAATGAGAATCCCAAGAGAAAGAATTTTAACGGCAAGCATTGGAAGAATCCCCACCCTTGCTGCTTTCAAAACAATTTGGGATACCTCCGGCAGAAAACAGAGGGGTCCCCTTCCTTTAGGCAGGAAAAGTATTCCTTATTCACGATAGACAGCTTTTTCTTTTCCCCCACGTCGTTGCTCCGGTGTGCCGCAAAAGACTCTATGGTTTCTTTGAGTGATAGAACTCGATCGACGAGGATTTTTCGCTGGCTTTTATCTGGATAGCTCTGCGCGATGTTCGCGGCGGTGTTCTCTAATTCTCTTATCATGGCTTTCCTCTGCTTGACTGAAACCATTTCCGCAGCAGCCACAGCCGCGCAGCGGGCATCTTCTTCCCCTTTTAAAATATATACCCGGGTAGCGCCGGTAAAATATTCATGATTTTTTCCCGATCGCCCGAAAAGCCACTTTTTCAAAAAAGGCAGCAGGATCATTCTTCCTCCTTTTCCCCGCTTTCTTTTTTCTTAAAACAGAAATTCCGGAACAGAGGAAGCTATCCTCTGGCCTTTCAGTAAATCTTAATCCTTTCGATATCAATTGAGTCTCAAAATAGCCAGAGAAGGTGTCAAGGAGGTGTCAATTTTTGTTCTTTCTGCTCCCTTCTGAAATTGGGATAATCGTGTGAAATCTTTTGGCTTTCAGGAATAACACGGTCGGGAATTAGAAACTCAAGACTGACGGGGGGAGGTTTGAGAGAGGGACCGCGGGCAATCCGCAAAGAGGGTTTTCACCTCGCATTCACGGCGAAGCGCTTAATTTCAGGAGGGGCGACAATAGATTATTGCTCCGCTAATCCAGGCAATGAATGCCTTCCATTTGGACCCCGGCATGATTGAGGGTTTCTTCGATCTTGCTTTTCAGATCCCAGGAAAACCGCAGGCAGACTCCGCAGTCGGAGCTCAGGTGCCGCGGAACGGGAATCAGCTTGACGACGAAACCCTTCTCTTTGACCAGTTTTTCGGCCCGGATGGCGAAATGGGTGGAGGCGAAAAGAACCACGCCCAGGGACATTTCAGGCTCCCTTCCGGGCCAGGGTTTTTATGGCCTTTAACGTTTGTTCAACCTCTTCTTCCGTGTTCAAATAGCTCATGCTCACCCGGACCGTTCCTTCGGGAAACGTTCCGACCGTTTTGTGGGCCAAAGGCGCGCAGTGGAGGCCGACCCGGGTCAGAATGCCGAACTCCTCATCCAGGCGGAACGACAGGTCAGAGGGCGTCCAGTTTTTGAGATTGAAGGAAAGGGTGGCGCACTGTTTTTCCGCCTCGCCGGACCCATAAACGATCGCCCCCGAAATTCTCAAGAGACCTTGAATGAGCCGGCTCGTCAACTTTCTCTCATGGTCTCGAATTTTTTCTATGCCGACTTCAAGGATAAAATCCAGGCCGGCCCGAAGCCCCGCTAAACCGACAGTATTGGGCGTTCCGCTTTCGCAGAGGTCGGGGAGGAAATCCGGCTGTTCTTCGAACTCAGACCGACTCCCCGTACCCCCTCTTTTCAACGGTTGAAGCGTTTTCTCATCCACCCTTCGACCGATGACCAAACCCCCGGTCCCCTGAGGCCCAAAAAGGGCTTTGTGCCCGGTGAAGGCGAGAAGGTCAATTTTTTCCCTCTCCACATCGATGGACATCACCCCTGCCGTCTGGGCGGCATCGACCATAAAAAGAATTCCCTGGCGGCGGCACATTTCCCCAATCGGCTCCAGGGGAAGCAGGGTTCCCACTACGTTCGAGGCATGAGTAAGAACGACCATTCGCGAATTTTTCCGGATTGCCCGGCCGATCTCCCCCGGATCCAGAAACCCTTCCCGGGAGCAGCGGACCACCGTGAGGGCAACGCCTTCTCTTTCCAGCGCGCGCAGGGGGCGCATCACCGAGTTGTGCTCCATGGAGGAGGTGATGACGTGATCTCCCTTTCGGAGGAGCCCTTTCAGTCCTAAGTTTATGGCCTCGGTGGCATTCTGACCAAATATGACCCGGGAAGAATCGCCAACCCCGAAAAGGGCGGCGATTCTTTCCCGGGCTTCAAAAACAATCCTTCCCGCTTCGATCGAAAGCCGGTGGCCGGAGCGGCCCGGATTTCCCCCCACCTCGCGCATGAAGGCCGTCATGGCTTGGACCACAGCCTCCGGTTTGGGGTGGGAAGTGGCGGCATTATCCAGATAAATGATTTTTTCGCCCATACAATAAGATATTACCAACGAGGTTCTGCGAAACAAGGGGGTTTGTCATACCTTTCAGAAGAGTAACGCCGGCGGCCTTTGCCTTGAAGAGGGATTTGAAAGGAGGGCCAACAAAGGAAGGAGGATTTACAAAAGGGGGCCCGCTCTTTTCTCTTCCGCTCCCAGTTTTATCCCGACGCCTAACCTAGGCCTCCGCGGAATCCACCGGATCCCTCAGGTCTGAGAAAGAGGGGTCTGGAGCCGGCCCATTTTTTCACCTCCCTTATCATCGATATCCTGCCTTATTCTATTTCCCTTGCAGATTTGCGTCAATTTCGCTTCTTTCCTCGGACCGAATCCTCCCGCAGGTCGGGCGTGGAGCGGGGGGCGGGTTTCCGATGAATATTTATTTATCGTAAATTTTTCCCGGTCGTCGTCAGAGAAAGCTTGCCATGCTTGACTCCCCGGGTGCCGATAAGCCGGTCCCCGATTTTTTGAATATCCTTTCCCTTGCCTCTCAGGATCAGAACCTCGAGGCAGTTGTGTTCGTCCAGGTGGACATGCGTGGTGGAAAGGATCGTCTTGAAATAGCGGTGCTGCAGGTCCGTCAAGACCCGCGTGAGTTCGCGGGTGTGGTGGTTGTATACCAGGGCGAGAGTGCCCACGGTCTCCTCGCTCCCACCTTTCCACTCTTCCTGGACCAAGTTGTCCCGGATCATGTCCCTCAAGGCTTCCGAGCGGTTGCCGTATCCCTTCCGGGCGATTAATTGGTCAAAATCTTTCAACAGGTTTCCATCCATCGAAACCCCGAAGCGCGTAACCCCTCTCATTTTCCTCCCCCGTCCCTTGACGTTCTCTTTTCTTCTCCCCCCGGAATGGTTCACAAATCCCCCAGGGCCGTGAGATCGCGCTCCCGAACCATCCTCTTTTTCCAGGAGTCGAGGTGCGGAACAACATAGGGGAGCAGGCGCAAGGCATAAGGAGACGGAAGAACCGGAACCCCGAGGAAATCGCCGAAGGTGAGCAGTAAAAAAAGATCCTGCCGGGCGGTCCGTTCTTCCCGCGCCACTTTAGTAAACTCCATCAACGCCGCCCCGAAAATAAAATCGCGCAGGCCCTTGCGGAATCGACGAAAGATTCCGCCGGGCTCTTCTTCCTGCTGCGGATCATGACCCTTTCCTGATTGAGCGTCCTTCATGGTCTCCCCAAAAGATACTATAAAGAGATTTTCAAGACCCGTCAAAACCTTTTTTCGATTTCCGGTCACCGGGAGCTTGATTCTCCTCCTGCTTTTCGGTATTGTTAGAAAAAGTAGGGTTGAGAGGCAAGATTCCGCTCTTGAAAGAAATACTGCGCCACGCCAAAGAAGTCATCCGCATCGAAGCCGAAGCGGTGGAGGGGCTCCTCGACCGGATCGACGAAAACTTTGCCCGGGCCGTCGCGACCATTCTTTCCTGCCGGGGTCGGGTGGTCGTCACCGGAATCGGCAAGTCCGGCCTGGTGGGCCGCAAGATCGTCGCCACCCTGCTCAGCACCGGAACGCCCGCCGCTTTCCTGCACCCGGTCGAAGGCCTCCACGGAGACCTGGGGATGGTCTCCTCCCAGGACATCGTGCTGGCGATTTCCAACAGCGGGGAGACGGCGGAGCTCATTACCCTTCTCCCGAGCATCCGGAAGATCGGGGCAAAAATCATCAGCCTGACCGGAAACCTGAATTCCACCCTGGCCCGCAGCAGCGAGGTGGCGATCGACGCCGGCGTGGAAAGAGAGGCCTGCCCTTTAGGCCTGGCGCCCACCTCCAGCACCACCGCCGCCTTAGTCCTCGGCGATGCCCTGGCCGTAGCTCTTATGCGGCAGAAAAAATTCGCGGAAAAGGATTTCGCCCTCTTTCACCCCGGCGGGAACCTGGGGGAAAAGACAACGCCGCGGGTCGGCGACATCATGCAGCCGGCCCCCGCGGCGCTCTGTTTTTCGCCCGAAAAAACCGTAGGCGAATTTCTGGCCCGCCTGAATTCCCAGCAAAAAGACTTCGGGTTCATTCTTCACCCCGACGGGCGCCTGGCGGGCATGGTCCGGGACCGCGATTTGCGGAAGGGAGACCTCGGCTCTCCCCGATTTCTCGCCCGGCCGATTGGAGAGCTGATGGCCTCCAATCCTCCGGCCTTGGCGGAAGAGGCTTCGGGAAACGAAGCCCTGCGGCTCATGGTCGAGAACGACCTGACCGCTCTGCCGGTGGTCGACAAAGAATGCCGCCTCCGGGGCTTCATCACCCTTCGGGGCCTGTCGAGTTCCAAGGAGCCGCGATAAATGCCGCCCCTCCCGCCCCGAGGATTGATCGTCGCCTTAATTACTCCCCTGGATTCCCGGGGGGAAGTCGCCTGGGAGGCCCTGGAGCGCCTGATCGA
>Ga0316601_100001975_pt1 | contig 10376 bp, 8 predicted proteins | sample OWC_soil_day5_no_FD_207663 | JGI IMG/M metagenome (GOLD analysis project Ga0316601, IMG submission 207663) | Wetland soil microbial communities from Old Woman Creek delta, Ohio, United States - OWC_soil_day5_noCT | ecosystem: Environmental > Terrestrial > Soil > Wetlands | place: USA: Ohio...
ACGTCACGCCGCTCATCGACGTGCTGCTCGTGCTGCTCATCATCTTCATGGCGGCGCTGCCCCTGACGCAGAAGGGGCTCGACATCAACCTGCCGTTGGAGACGAAGGGCGCGCAGCAGCAGGTGGACACGAGCAGCCAGATCGTGCTCGAGTACACGGCCGACCGGCGCATCTCGGTGAACAAGAACGACATCACCATCCAGGAGCTGGAGACGCGCCTGCGCGCGATCTTCGAGCAGCGCAAGGACAAGACGATGTTCATCGTCGCCGCGGGCACCCTGCGGTACGGCGACATCGTCGAGGTCATCGACGCCGCCAAGGGCGCCGGCGTCGAGAAGGTCGGGATCGTCACGGAAGGGATGCGCCAGGCGGCCGGCGTCGTCGGCGGCTGACCGCAGCCCAGCGGCCTCCGGGGCCGCCCCGCACTACCCCGACGGCCGGCCGCGCGTCGCGCGGCCGGCCGTCGTCCTGTCCGCGGACTCCTCCCGCGCCCCCTGTCCCTCGAGCACTGATGTCGGCCACGTGATCGTGCCGCACGGCGCGGCCGGCAGTCCTCACCGGCCCGGCGGCGCTTCGAAGCGACGGACGGGGAAGGCGCCGACGCCTCTGCCAGTCCTCCTGAGGGCACCGGGCGCCGGACTGTGCGGCGCGTCGGCGCCCCTGGCGCCCGGCACTGTTCGGGGAAGCGCGTCTCACGGGCGAGGGGCCGTACAGGCGAAGGGCCGGCCCGCCATACTGGCGGGGCCGGCCCCGTGAGAACGCCGGCGGGGGGCGCCCTGGGGGGCGCCACCCGGGCGGCTACTTGATGCCCGCGGCCTGCTTCTTCTGGAGGTCCAGCGCCTGGTCGCGCAGCCTGTCGGCCTCCTTGAGGAGGGCGGACTGCTTCGCCTGGTCCTTCTCGAGATTGGCCTGGAGCCGCAGCAGGAGGTTCTTGTAGGTCAGCGCTTCCATGTAGTCGGGCTTGAGCTGGAGCGCCTTGTCGACCTCCGCGAGGCCCTTCATGACGTATTCCTTCTTCTCGGGCTCCTTCAGGCGGAAGTCGCGGTAGGCCTTGTCCCAGTAGTACGTCGAAATCGTGTAGAACGCCTCGGGATTGTTCGGTTCGATCGCCGCGCGCTGGTTGAGGGCCTCGATGGTCTTCTCGAACTCCTCCTGGCGGTTGTAGAACCCGGCGAGCTGCAGGTAGACCTGGGGGTCGTTCGGGCGGGCCTGCTTGGCCCGCTGGAGCACCTCTTCGGCGGCAGGGTAGTCGCCCGCATCCTCGCGGATCTTCGCCAGCGCGAAGTAGTTGGTCGCATCCTGCGGGTCGAGGTCGATCATCCGGTTGACGATGGGCTCCTGCTGGGACGGATCGTTCATCTTGTCAGGCCCGTACGCGGCGACGAGGAACTCGAAGGAGCGCTTCCGCAGCGTCGGGTCCTGCTCCTTCTCCGAGGCCTTGGTGTAGTACTCGATGGCCTTGGTGAGATAGGCGTCGTTCTCGGCCTCGCCCTTGCGGGACGGCTTGAACAGGTTGTCGTAGCTGTTGCCGAGGTAGAAGTAGGCCACCGACAGCTCGGGATCGTTCTGAATCGCCTCTTCGTACAACGCGGCGGCCCGCTTGTACTCCTGCTGCGCATAGAGCACGTTGGCGTCCTTGAACGCCTGCTTGGCCCTCAGCTTCCCGTACTGGCTGCAGCCGACCAGCCCGGTGGCGAGCGCCAGCAGGATTGCCAGCGACGCGATCCGCCCGAGTCCCCTCAACATGATGTCCCCCTTACGTTGCGCGCGACGCGCGGTATCAAGCGGCCCGTGGCGGCCTCGTCGGAATCAAGCCAGACCGCAGAATGACTGACACTGACAGGCAGGGCGACCTCTCCGGCGGGGAGGATCATCCCAAGCCGGGCCAGTATAGTGAACGGAAAAAGGGGGAGTCAAGCAACGACGGCGGGCGCCGCCGGGAGTCCCGCCCGATGGCAGGCGCCCTGCGGCGAGGGCCGCCTTGACCCCCTGTGATCCGCTCCCTATGATGAAACCGGGAGCGGGACGCGCGACGCGCTCCCGGGCCGCCTGCCATGATCCGATTCGAAGATCTGGTCACCCGGGCACAGGTGTACATGCCCGACAGCGACATCGAGTCGCTCCGGCGGGCGTACGTCTTCTCGGCCCTTGCCCACAAGGGGCAGGTGCGGCAGTCGGGGCAGCCCTACCTCGTCCACCCGCTCGAGGTCGCCTACTTCCTCGCCGACCTCCGCCTGGACCCGGCGGCCATCATCGCCGGCCTGCTCCACGACGTCGTCGAAGACACGCTCACGACGGTCGAGCGGCTCCAGGAGCTGTTCGGGCCCGAGGTCGCGCACCTGGTCGAGGGCGTCACGAAGATCAGCGCCATCCCGTTCTCCTCGAGCGAGGAGCGGCAGGCGGAGAACTTCCGCAAGATGCTGCTCGCGATGGTGGACGACATCCGCGTCGTGCTCGTCAAGCTGGCCGACCGGCTGCACAACATGCGGACGCTCGCCGCGATGCCCGACGACCGGCGCCAGCGCACCGCCCGGGAGACGCTCGACATCTACGCGCCCATCGCGAACCGCCTGGGCATGAGCCGCCTCAAGAACGAGCTCGAGGACCTGGCGTTCCAGTACCTCGAGCCGGAGGCGTACGACGCGCTCAAGGCCAGGGTGGAACGGCGGCGGAAGGCCACGGAGGGGCTGCTCGACGACCTGAAGAAGGCGATGGGGCAGACGCTGAAGGAGGCGCAGATCCCGGTGGTCGAGATCGACGGGCGCAGCAAGCGCCTCTACAGCATCCACCTGAAGCTCCGGCGCCAGAAGATCGACCTCGAGCAGGTGTACGACTTCCTGGCCATCCGGATCATCACGCACTCGGTGAAGGACTGCTATGCCGCGCTGGGCATCATCCACCACACCTGGCCGCCGATTCCCGGGCGCATCAAGGACTTCCTCGCCACGCCGCGGCCCAACGGCTACCAGTCGCTGCACACGTCGGTGATGACGACCAAGGGCGTGCCGGTCGAGGTGCAGATCCGCACCGAGGAGATGCACCGGCAGGCGGAGGAGGGCATCGCCTCGCACTGGAAGTACAAGGAGGGCCGGGTCGGCGCGGCCAACGACGAGCGCTACTTCCAGTGGCTGCGGCAGACGCTCGAGTGGCAGCAGGAGGTGCGCGACCCGCAGGAGTTCATCCAGAACCTGAAGGTGGACCTCTATCCCGAAGAGGTCTACACCTTCACGCCGAAGGGCCAGGTCAAGTCGCTGCCGCGGGACGCGACGGTGATCGACTTCGCCTACTCGATCCACACCGACGTCGGCCACCAGTGCATCGGCGCGCGGGTCAACGGCAAGATGATGCCCCTGCGGACCCGACTCAAGAACGGCGACATCGTCGAGATCGTGACCAACGCCAAGCACCGGCCCAGCCGGGACTGGCTGAACTACGTCGTCACGACGCGGGCGCGGAACCGGATCAAGGCGTACCTGCACGCGGAGGAAAAGGAACGGGCCGTCGAGCTCGGCACGAAGCTCCTCGAAAAGGAAGCGCGGCGTTTCGGCGTCAACGTGAAGGCCCTCATCGAGCAGCGGGCGCTGGACGGCATCGCGCCCGAATGGGGCGTGCCCAACGGCGTCGACCTGCTCGCGGCCGTCGGCTACGGCAGGGTCGGCGCGCGGCAGGTGCTCACGAAGGCCGTGCCGGCCGAGCAGCTCACCGAGAAGCGGGAGTCACCCGTGACGACGGCCGTGAAGCGCGCCATCGGCCTCGGCCGGGGCGGCGACTCGATCAAGGTGAGCGGCGCCGACGACATGCTCGTCGTGCGCGCGCGCTGCTGCAACCCCATCCACGGCGAGCGCATCGTCGGGTACATCACCCGCGGCAAGGGCGTGTCGGTGCACTCCGCCGCGTGCCCGAACGTGACGAACCTGCTCTACGACCCGGAGCGGCGCATCGACGTCGAGTGGAGCAAGGGCGCCCAGCCCGGACAGTACACCGTGCGGCTGACGCTGGAAGTCGAGGACCGCAAGGGCATGCTGGCGGCGGTGAGCGCGAAGATCGCCGCCGTGAACACCAACATCCTGGACATCGAGGCCCGTACCGACGAGCAGCGGCGAGGCTGGATCCGCGTGACCGTCGAGATCAGCGACATGAAGCACCTGGAGAAGGTGATGAAGTCGCTGCGCGGCATCCCGGGCGTGCTCTCCGTCGACCGGGCCCGGGCGGTTCCCCTGGACCTGTCGCAGTCCGCCCAGGGACCGGCTACAGGATTGCGATGACGTCGATCTCGACCCGCAGGTCGCGCGGCAGGCGCGCGGCCTGGATGGTCGTGCGCGCGGGCGCCGGCGCCGGGAAGTACTCGCCGTAGACCGCGTTCATCGCCGCGAACTCGTTCATGTCGGCCAGGTACACGGTGGTCCGCACGACGTTGTCGAACGAGGCGCCGCCGGCCTGCAGGATCGCGCCGATGTTGTCCATCACGCGCCTCGTCTGGGCGGCGATGCCGCCCTCGACCAGCGCGCCGGTCGCCGGGTCCAGGTGCCCCTGACCCGACACGAAGAGCATGTTCCCCGCGCGGACGCCCTGCGAGTAGGGGCCGATCGCCTGCGGGGCGTCCTTGGTGCTGATGGCGATGCGCATGGGAGGATCCTCAGGCGGCCTTGACGACCTTGCGCGACCGGATGCAGCGCGTGCACACGCGCATGTACTTGGAGCCGCCGTTCACCTGCACCTTCACCCGCTGCAGGTTCGGCTCGAAGCGGCGGGACGAGACGTTGTGCGCGTGGCTCACCTTGCGGCCCACGACCGGGCCCTTGTCGCAAATCTCACAGCGTTTTGCCATGGCGGATCACCTGGCGCCCCCGGGGCCACACAGCCGGCCGGACCTGCCGGGGCGCAAACCCCTATGATATCACGCCCGAGGTGCTAGGGCAGGATGATCGAGGGCCCCGCGGCCGCAGCCCCCGCCGCGGGACTGCTGTCGGCCTGCTCGCCGTCCCGGCCGGGACCGGCGAGTCGCGCCGACATGCGCCCCGCGAGGGCGAGAAACGCCCGCGGGTCGCCCGGCGCCGCGCGCTGGACCGCCTTCACGCGGTCCTCCACCTGCCGCATCACCGCCGCGGCATCCGAGGCGAAGCCCGCCGGCCGTCCGCGGCCGAGCTGCTCGAACGTGTCCCTGATGCCATCGGCCATGCGCTGAGACGGGACCGAGCCGGGCCGCTGCTCGTAGATGAGCCCCTTCGACGCGGTCTCGTAGGTCCCGGCGAGCGCGGCGGCCGCATCCGCGGCGTCCGCGTCACTGGCGGCGTCGAGCCCGTCTCCCTTGAAACGGTCGATCAGCGTCAGGGCGAACAGGAACAGCTGCTGCCTGGGCTCGGAGAGCCCGGCCAGCGCCGGGCTGAGCAGGGCGACGTCCTGGTCCTGCTGCCGGCGGACTGCGGCGGGGGGATGGACCCGCGAGGCGGCGAGATAGGAGCAGTCAGCCGGGCACCGGATCTCGACCTGGCGCTTGGTGCCGCAGCACACCGGGCAGATTTCGCGGTCCAGCGCCGGGCAGAGACGCTTGGCCGGACGGGCGGAGCACAGTGGACAGCGCATCGCTTCAGCGTGGCACGCCACGGGCGCGGCGTCAATCCCGGTCGCGCGAACCTGCCACAGGTGCGTGGCGTACCTGCCACTCGTCCACTTCCGATGACACGCCGGCTGGTTTCGATGTCGCCCCGCAGGTCTGGATTTCACGGATGCGTGGGGGCATCATGTCGAATCTACACGGCCAACCCGAACCTTTTGGGCCAGTCGGGCGTCTAATCGCGTAAAGGCGACGAAATCAGTCGTAGGCGATTTGGTCTGCGGTTGGCTTGACAGGCTGCCTGCAAGTCCTTAGAATGGCAGACTCTTTGCAGGGCGGGTGAGTGACAGGTGGTCCCCCGTCGCCCGAGGGTGACGCGAAAGGAGCGTCAGGCACCATGGCCACGAACGGCAAACACGTCAAGGGGATGGCGAGCGCGCGCTACGAGGAACTGAAGCGGATGCTCGAGGACCGTCGACGTGAAATCATGAGCGAGGTTCACGAGAAGATCCGCGACGTCCGCACGGAAAGCGGCCACGGCAAGATGAGCGAGGTGTTCGACCAGGGTGAGAGCTCCGAGGCGGACATCCAGGAAGACATCGAGTTCGCGCTGATCCAGATGAAGGCGGAGACGCTGACCCGCATCAACGAGGCCCTGTCCCGTCTGGACGAGGGCGCCTACGGGTACTGCTACGAATGCGGCGAGGACATCGCCCAGCAGCGGCTGCGCGCGCTGCCCTTCGCCGTGCGGTGCAAGGACTGCGAGCAGGCGCGCGAGAACGCCATTCAGCGGGAGCGGCTGCAGTCGCAGCGGTCCTCGTCGCTGTTCTTTGACATCTCCGGCTGACTGCGGCATTCTTCACCCGGGCCGCCGGCCTGATGCGGCCGGCGGCCCGCTCTCTTTCTAGCCTGAAACAGCTGGCCGGCCATCCGCCCTCCGTGCGCCTGGCTGAGGGTTGCCGATGAGCGACACACCAGAGACGTCCCCGCTGGAGGACGTGGGCGGGGTCGAGAAGTCCCTCGTGATCCCGCCGGAGCTGCCGATCCTGCCGCTCCGCGACACGGTCCTGTTCCCGAATTCGTTCATGCCGCTCGCCGTGGCGCGCGAGAGTTCGGTGCGCCTGATTGACGAAGCCCTCGGGTCGGGCAAGCTGATCGCGGTCTGCACGCAGCGCGACGCCGCGGTCGAGGAACCGCGGCAGGCCGATCTCTACACCGTCGGCACGGCGACCCACATCCACAAGATGTTCAAGCTGCCCGACGGCAGCCTGCGCCTGATCGTCCAGGGGCTCGCCCGCGTGCACATCGACGAGCTCGTCGCGGTCGAGCCCTACCTGCGCGGGCGCGTCCGCCGCGCGGCCGAGACCACCTCCGACGCCGACCGGCTGGAGATCGACGCGATGCAGCGCAACATCAAGTCGAACTTCCAGCAGGTCGTGTCGCTCTCGCCGCTGCTGTCGGACGACCTCCAGACGCTCGCCCTGAGCATCACCGAGCCCGGCCGGCTCACCGACTTCATCGCGTCGAGCCTCAGCACGATCACCACGGCGCTCAAGCAGGAGATGCTCGAGACGCTCGACCTGCGCGAGCGGATGGCCACGCTCAACCGCATCCTCATCAAGGAGCTCGAGGTCCTCGAGCTGGGGTCCAAGATCCAGTCGCAGGTCCAGTCCGAGATGGGCAAGAACCAGCGCGACTACTTCCTGCGCGAGCAGCTCAAGGCCATCCAGCGCGAACTCGGCGAGGGCGACGACCAGGCGAAGGAGATCGAGGAGCTCCGCGAGAAGATCGACGCCGCCGGGATGCCCGAGGCGGTGAAGAAGGAGGCGGTCCGCGAGCTCGACCGCCTCGCCAAGATGCCCGTGGCCGCCGCCGAGTACACGGTCGCCCGCACCTACATCGACTGGCTGATCGCCCTGCCGTGGTCGAAACGCGCCGACGAGGTCATCGATCTCGCGCGCACGAAGTCGATCCTCGACGCCGACCACTCGGACCTCGAGAAGGCGAAGGACCGGATCCTCGAGTACCTCGCCGTGCGCAAGCTCAACCCCTCGGTGAAGGGGCCGATCCTCTGCTTCGTGGGCCCGCCCGGCGTGGGCAAGACGTCGCTGGCCAAGTCGATCGCGACGTCGCTCGGCCGGAAGTTCGTCCGCGTCTCCCTCGGCGGCATGCGGGACGAAGCCGAGATCCGCGGGCACCGGCGCACGTACATCGGGGCCCTGCCCGGCCAGGTCATCCAGGGCCTGCGACGCGCCGAGTCGAAGAACCCCGTCTTCATCCTCGACGAGATCGACAAGCTGGGCGCCGACTTCCGCGGCGACCCGGCCTCGGCCCTGCTCGAGGTGCTCGACCCCGAGCAGAACAACTCGTTCCGCGATCACTACCTCGACGTCCCCTTCGACCTCTCGGAGGTGCTCTTCATCACCACCGCGAACGTCCTCGACCCGGTTCCGCCGGCGCTGCGCGATCGCATGGAGGTGCTCGAGCTGCCGGGCTACACCGAGGAGGAGAAGCTCAAGATCGCGGTCGAGCACCTGGTGAGCAAGCAGGTGCAGAACCACGGCCTGACCCCCGAGTTCATCGCGTTCGCCACCGACGCCTTGCGCACCGTGATCCGCGGCTACACCCGGGAGGCCGGGGTGCGGAACCTGGAGCGCGAGATCGCCGCGCTCTGCCGCAAGGTCGCCCGGATGCGGGCCGAGGGCCGGGAAGACCCCGTCACCGTGACGCCGGGTCTCGTGATGGACCTGCTCGGCGCCCCGCGGTTCCTGGACGAGGAGGTCGAGGAGCGCACGAAGAACCCGGGCGTGTCCATCGGCCTGGCGTGGACGCCGACGGGCGGCGAAGTGCTGTTCATCGAGGCGTCCCGGATGCCGGGCGGCGGCTCGCTGACGCTGACCGGGCACCTGGGCGACGTGATGAAGGAGTCGGCGCGGGCGGCCCTGTCGTGGTTCCGCGCGAACGCCGATCGCTACGGCGTGGCCGGCGACTTCTTCCGCGACGCGGAGCTCCACCTCCACGTGCCGTCAGGGGCCATCCCGAAGGACGGCCCGTCGGCCGGTGCGGCCATGGTGACCGCCATCGCCTCCGAGATCACCGGCCGGCCGGTGCGGGGCGATCTTGCGATGACGGGCGAGATCACGCTGAGCGGGCGGGTGCTGCCCGTCGGCGGCATCAAGGAGAAGGTCCTGGCCGCCCGCCGCGTCGGCATCCGGGAAGTCGCGCTGCCGTGGCAGAACGAGAAGAACATCAAGGAAGACATCAGCGAGGATCTGCGGCGCGACATGACGGTGCACTTCGTGACGACCATCGACGAGATCCTCGCGCTGGCCCTGCTGCCGGCGCCCTCGGCGCCGACCGACGGACCAGAGACCGCGGCGCCGGCCCCGGCGGAACCCGTCGCCGCCGCGGGGTAGCGGCAGCCCGTGCACATCGTCTACTCCGACCGGTACCAGGTTGACATCGGCGCCCACGTGTTCCACATGGGGAAGTACGCGAGGGTGCGAGACGGCCTCGTGTCGCGGGGCCTCGCCGGATCCGCGGCGTTTGTCGAGCCTACGCCGGCCGGCTGGGACGAGCTGGCGCTGGTCCATGCCGCCGAGTATCTCGAGAAGACGCGCAGCGGCGGGTTTCGGGCCTCGGAGCTCGCGCTGCTGGAACTGCCGTGGTCGACGGCGGTGGCGGAGGGCTTCCGCCTGATGGCCGGCGGCACGATCGCCGCGGCCAGGCTCGCGGTGGATGCCGGTGCCAGACTGGCGCACGACACGGGCAGCAGGGCCGGGGGCGAGGGGCGCCTCGCCGCGGCAGCGAACCTCGGAGGCGGGTTCCATCACGCCTTCCCGTCGCACGGCGAGGGCTTCTGCCTCTACAACGACGTCGCCGTGGCGATCCGCGTTCTGCAGCGCGACGGCACCATCCGGCGCGCCGCCGTCGTCGATGCGGACGTCCACCAGGGGAACGGCACCGCCTTCATCTTCGACGGCGACCCTTCGGTCTTCACGTTCTCGATCCACCAGGAGCACAACTACCCGCACGTGAAGCCGCGCGGTTCGCTGGATGTCGGGCTTCCGGACGGCACCGGCGACCGGGAGTACCTGCGCGCCCTCGAACGCGCGCTGCCCGCGGTCGTCGCCGGCGCGCCCGATCTCATCCTGTACGTGGCCGGGGCCGACCCCTACCTGGAGGACCAGCTGGGCGGGTTGTGCCTCACGTACGAGGGGCTCCGGGGCCGGGATTACCTGGTGCTGTCATCCGCCCGCGACGCCGGTGTGCCCGTGGTGATCGTGTTCGCCGGCGGCTACGCGCGCCGCGTCGAAGACACCGCAGCCATCCACATCGCCACCATCGAGGAAGCCATCCGGCTGGGCGCCTGAGCGCGCGCTGCGGATTCCGCCGGCCGGGGGACCTACGCCTCCTGTCCCTCCGGCCAGTTGCGCCGCTCGAGGAACGTCATCGGCTCAATCCGCTTCCCGTGCGGGTACTTGCGCGCGTCGCGCCGGGCGAGCCAGAGCAGGGCGGGGCCGGCCACCCGATCGGCCCAGCGCTGGAGCACGCCCAGTTCGTGCTCGATGTCCTGGCGCAGGGCGTGGATCTTCTGGCTGACCTCGACGTTGGACTCGCGCAGGTACTTCTCCATCGCGAACAGGGCGACGCCGTATCCGCCCCGCAGACCGCGCCCGGCATCGCGGATGCGCGCCCGCACGCGGGGGTCGGGATCGTTCCGGTACTTCTTCCAGCCCTCCAGCATCGTCTTGGCGAGGCGGTAGACGCTCGGGCCGTTGCGCTCGTAGTCGAGGCGGAACGCCCAGTCCAGGAGCCGTTT
>Ga0316601_100001976_pt1 | contig 10376 bp, 3 predicted proteins | sample OWC_soil_day5_no_FD_207663 | JGI IMG/M metagenome (GOLD analysis project Ga0316601, IMG submission 207663) | Wetland soil microbial communities from Old Woman Creek delta, Ohio, United States - OWC_soil_day5_noCT | ecosystem: Environmental > Terrestrial > Soil > Wetlands | place: USA: Ohio...
TGACCGGGTCCGTGGTCGTGCGGTCATCGTGCCAGGGATAGGTTGCATCCGACCAGATGTGGGTGTAATTGACTCCGAGCACGATGCCGTTCAACGGGGCCGGGAGATACCAGAAGCGCATCTGCAGGTCGGTTTCAATCCCTTTGATGGAAGCGTCATAGGGACTGTTGATATAGGTGTACAGGTTCGCGCCATTGTTCGGCTGCGTGCCACCGATCTGGTAGCTGCCGACGGAATCAAGCCCGGCAGGGATGTTGTAGTACGTGCGTGTTACCGGATCGTATGACATGTGCAGTTTGTACGTTGTATAGTAGGTGAACTCCCGCACGGTCTTATAGAATCCGCCGACCGAAAACAGGCCCCACTTGTTGTCGTGGTAGGTGAACTGCAAATCGTGATTGAATGAATGCGCTGGCTGCAGATCCGGGTTGCCGGCCCAGACGTTGAGCCTGTCATTGCTCATCGTGATATGCGGCGAGAGCTGGTGATAATCAGGCCGGGCGATTGTTTGTGTATAGGAGTAGCGGACGTCGAGCCACTCAAAAATGTTGTATTTTGCCTGCACCATCGGCAGCAAGAAGCGATTCTCCGGATACACCGTGATAGGAAACACCTGCTGGGTCAACGGGTTGCGGCCATCTGTGAGGTTGTAGGTTTCGAAGAGCGAGCTGACCTGTTCAAACCGGGCCCCACCCACGACATTGAAATCCGGGCCAAACGTCAGCTGCCCCATCGCGTAGCCGGCGTAGTACCGCTCGATATATGTGTAGTCATTCGGTAGATTCTGGAACCCTCCATCATACCACCCACCCGGATTCGTGGCATCTTGCTCGGCGGCATTGAAATCGGGCCTGCTGTAGGTGTAGGTCAGCATTTCATTGATCATGCCGGGATCGGGAATCCAGAGAACCCCGCCATACAGATCGCTCAGGAAGGGAGAATTCAGATCTTCGTCGGTGTTGGTGAAGTTCGACCCGGGGAATCTCGCTGCTGACGAATCATAGTAGACAGGGAAGTTTGCCCGGAGGGAGTCCATGATCGTCGCTGAAATGCTCGGCGCCCCTCCACGCCGCATTTCCAGGTATGGGGTCGCCTGGTCGTTCACGCGATAATTGTAGCGGTACTCACCTCCTACCTTGATGAACCCTGAGAGGTCGGCCCCCAGAGCCAGCGGAACCTTGAAGTCGGCCTTGTAAATCTGGTCATTGTCTTTGAAATCGGAGGAGAAGAGGTTGATATTCGACAGGTAGGTTTTCGTGTTGCCCTTGTAGGCCACACTGGAAATGAGCTTCTCTGGAGGAACGTCTTTGATGTTGGCGCCCCCTGTACTGATACCGCCCGACTGGCTGAACTGGTAAAAAGGCGCCGAGGGCATGTGGTTCCGGGAGTACGTGTTTGCGACCTTGATGACCGTTGACATGAACCCGAAGTCGTCTTCGAACTCCAACGTGTTGACCGCCATGTCCGTCTTGGAATCGCCGTTCCTGTATGTAAAATCGATGTTGCCCGACCCGAAACTACTGTAGCGGAGCGTGGTAGTGTAGTCTTTCGTTTTGGATTCGAGACGGGCGAACAGGTTAATTGATCGCAGAGTCGCGTTTTCGCCGAGCCGGTAATCCAGAATCAAATTTCCGCCATAGCGCTTGCGGGTCTCGATGTGGCGCGTGAGTCCCACGTTCGACACCTGGACGGCCTTGTAGCCATCGGGACGCACGTAGATGTCCGGAAGGTTGTAGGTGGCAGTCATGTTGTCAGAGTTCCGGTCATACGCCTCGGCATTGCCGAGCAAGTAAATCCCCAGATCCCCGTCGAAGAACCGATTGCTGGCGGAGAGGACCGCTCTGTAATTGCCCCATTCCTTGCTTTTGCCGGTATAGCCGGACTGATACATCATGTCGGCATGGAGGCCGTCAGGTGCCTCACGCAATTCCATATCCACGCGCCCGCCAATAGCATCCGCGTTCATATCGGGAGTAAGCGACTTGTACACAGAGATGGTCTTGATCATGTAGGGAGTGACCATCGAGAGGTCGACGCTCCGGTCGCTGTTGATGTTTCCCGACGTGAGTCCAAGAGAGGTGGCACCGATCTGCGTGCTGCCCGTGGAAGCCAATGTGATGCCGCTGACGGCAACCTGATTGAACTGCGGAGCCAGGCCGCGGATGACTACTTTGTTGGCCTCGCCCGAGCTTTGCGTCGTGGTCACGCCGGGGAGCCTGGAGATGGCCTGCGCGGCGTTGAAATCGGGCAGTTCCTGAATCTTTGCTTCCGAGACGATATTGACGATCTTGTCGGACGCAATTTGCTGGTTGATTGCCTGCAGTTGCCCCTGGGCCTGCGCCGTTACAACGACTTCTTCTCCTTCAATCGTCTCTGCCACAAGGGAAAAATCCCGGGTGACCGTCTCGCCATCGGCAATCTTTATCACTTCGCTGACTGACTGATAGCCGATGTACGACGCGACAACGGTGTACTCGCCGGCGGGAACCTTGTGGAGCACATATCCCCCGGACAAGTTGGTTGCCGCCCCGTTGCTGGTCCCTTTGATGACAACATGCGCGCCCGGCAGGGCGTCCTTCGACGTCTTGTCGTACACCGTGCCTTTGAGCGTTCCGGAACCCTGTGCCCAGGCGGAGTGAGAGATCAGGAATGAGAGAAGAAGAGAGGCCCCGAATGTTCCTCTACAACGTAGTCCAAGAGACATCTTGTCCTCCTATTGACTTATTCGGTTTGGGCCATGCGCGCCGCTTCACTTCATTCACCCGGGAATGCCGGCGAATGAAGTGAAGGGCCACCGTTCAGGTTGTTTCGAAATTTCTGTGTCGCTCCATAAGTTCCTTCTTTGATACCTGGGCTGCGCAAGAGTTGCTCGCTCATATCGATAGCGAGATGATGGGCAAAAGGAGCTTTCTGAAATCGAGAACCGGGAGGAAGGCCAGGATCGCTTAAAAAGTAATCGATTACTTTAACCGTTGCGAGAGTGATCGAACTCTTGAACCGTTTCAATATTACTAAGGGATTTTCAGAAAGGCAAGCAAAAAAGGCGGTGGGGAACAAAAAGATTGGCCGTTTCCTGCAAAAACTCATTGAAACTACCCCGCATCACGAAGTGTTGAACAGGCGTTCTCCTGATGTCGGCATAGAATCGCTGATCTTCCTGTTTGCTCGCATCATCGAGGCCCGGACGCACCTGGTGCGGCGAAATAACGTCTGCCAAATCGAAGGAAATATGGCCAGTTCGGACCATTCGTGTGTCCACCTTTATGCTGACGAAAGGCCAGGTCTCCTCCCACAAGGGGTATACCGACAGACGGCATTGCAGTCGCACCGAGGCCCTTCTTTCCAAGCAACGCAAATACCGGGCTCGCCGCAAGCGCTGCATCAAATTGCCCTTTGGCGTCCACCCATCGCCCTTCGATCTCGGGCGAGCCGCAACTGATGAAGACGGGACGAGGGGCGCAGAGGGCAATCAACTCGTGTGAATCTACGGGAAGGGTGTCCGGACGGACGACGTATCGGAGAAACGTTCCGGCAAACCAGTGATATTCAGCCGTTGAACAGATGTTGCCCATCGATTCTCCGTAGTCACGCCGATAGAGTGTTGCCCCGCCCTTTCCCGACGACCCCACCAGGGCAATCGCAAAGCGCTGATCGTAGGCCATCGCGACCAGGACCGCCTTCCCATATCGGGAGAGCCCTTCAATGCCGACTTTTGCTGCATCGACGGTCTCGTCGGTCTCCAGATAATCCATCACCCTGCTCGCGCCCCACGCCCATGCCCGTAGTGCACCCCAGTCGCCAGGGTCTCTCGGTCGACCTTTGTTGACGAGGCCGATGATCCCCTCTGTGAGCCCGGCGCCGTGGTCCGGCTGAACGCTCGTAGGGACATAGACGACATATCCCCACCCCTGTTGAAGTACCTGCTCTTGCCAAGTTGGTCCCTCCGGCTTTGTCATACCCGGGAAGTGAAACCCCGGCGGGAAGACGAAACCGAACTCCATGAGCACTGGAACCGGTCTGGTTGCTGCCGCCGGGGTGGTTAACGTCGCCTGGATTTCAACACGGATGTTAGTATCGAGAGCGTTCTCGAGGCGCCCAGAGAGTCCTTTCGTCACAGCTGCCACGTTCCCAATCGTCGTGTCCTGCGTACGAAGAACGGACCAACGGATCGCCGGAATGTTTGACGGCACCTCACCGAAAATCTCCCGGTTGAATGCGTTGATGATTTCCTCCCTCCGTTCCATCCACCACATGTCTTCCGTTGAGACCCGTCGACCGTCGTCGAGCCGCAGTGGATCCGGCAACCGAGGAAATGGATTGGCTTTCGCTTCACTGTAATTGTTCCACGTCCCCCATGCGGATCTCGCATAGGTGTTTCCTTCCCTGTCATACCAATTGGGAGAACCTTCCTTCTGAAATGTGTTGACCGGTCGTCGAGGGTCTTGTATTGGCGGAGGAAGCGAATCCGGCAGACGAATACCGATCAGATCCACCATTCTCTGCCAGTCCGCTGTCGACCGGGCACTGATCTTCGCGAGATGGGCGTCGTGTTCCTCCTTCGACATCGTGAATAAGTGAGGACTTTGTCCCCAGGCACCAGAGAGACCCAAAACAGTCAGGGCAATGAAAACACCAAGTACGTGCACTTTCCGCTCGCTCATGGCCATTTCCTCCGCCGAGATCTTCGTTTGGATATTTCTTCCGTTATTCGATGTCTCGACTCTGTCTCCTTCGTGCTCCTACTGTTTCCCTGTTGTGTCCTTCTTTCTCACCAAACGAACCCCGTACACCGCACCTGCCGTGCTCCCAGGCAGCGCTTGAAACTTCACTCGAATGTGATCCTTGCCTTTGACCATCCAATCCGGAACCGCGTATTCGACGGTCTGAAACTTCGACTGATACCATCTTCCCGTATTGTTTTCCGTCAGCAATGGTTTGTCATCAAGGGAAATATCAAACACCCTGCTGCCCCATTCATATCCCCAGTATCGCACCATCAGGCATAAGCTGGTTTCGCCCTTCGTGGCCAGGTTGTAGCTGAAAAAACCCCCGCTACTTGCATCTCGCCAGAATTCATCGAGATATGTGCCAGTGTGTGAATCTGAACTTTGAAGTGCGTGTTCAATCTCTGGTTGCTGTTCACCGGATGCAACAGCATCGACGGTTCGTTGTTGCAGCTCCAGTTTCTCGCGTTCCACCGTCGCCAGCGAGTCGAGATATGAGCGGTATTGGTCGCTAGTCAATGTCATCCAGTACATCACATATCGAGCATCATGAATCTGATAGAACGGTTCCAGCATGACCTTGATCCTATTGACCATCCTAACGTGCGGAACAGTAAACGTCAGAGGCTTGCCTTCTAGGGGAACCAGCTTGCCAGCGATTGCGGCTATTGAATCCTCGATCAACACAGGAGCATTATCAAGGGGGAACCTCTTTCCACCCGCAATATGTGCCCATCGGCTGTCGTCTGCGACGAGACCGGCGAGGTCGTCCCTGCCGGTCCTCGCCGCCAGGAGTACCGGGCCATGCATAAAGGCGATATACGTTGGTACATGAGGGAGACTTACAAAGGTGTCGTGCATGGGCAACATGATCTCCACGACGTCACCTTCCATCCATTGTCGATCAATAGCCACGTACGATGATGGAAGAGCCTTGCAGGCGACGCTCTTGCCATTGACGACAATTCGGAACGCGCCATCGGCCACCCACCATGGGTAGCGTGCCATCAGGCAAAAACGAGAAGACCCCACTGTAACGATCAGCTTTGTCCGCTCTTCATACGGGAAGGCGGTTTCCTGTCTGATCGTGATTCCCCTCTCCCTCCAGTGCAGCTCCGATGCAACAAAGAGATTGAGATACAGCGTATCGTTCCGATGCGCGTAGATGAATTGATTATATTTCCCGTGATTTTCCATCCCGCTGCCCACGCAACACCACATTGCTTCATTAGGAGCGGAATAGACCCTGTAGTGCCGAGGGCGCGCGGGAGTAAAATACACATACCCGCCATGGACCGGGTGCTGAGTCGAGAGAATGTGATTGAAGAGTGTTCTTTCGTAGTAGTCTGTGTATGCTGCCGATGGATCTGTCCTGAAAAGATCTTCTGTTAGCTTGAGCATATTGTAGGAGTTGCATGACTCGGGACCTTCGACATCATTGACGAAATCTTCGCACGCAGACGCACTTGGGAAATGCTCCCTCCTGCTATTTCCTCCAAACGCAAGGCTGCGGTTTTGTGTCACGGTTTCCCAAAAGAAACTACCTGCACGAAGATATCGTTCGTCACGAGTAAGTTCTGCTATTCGTTGGAACCCTACAGCCTTGGGGACCTGCGTATTCGCGTGCTTATTATCAAGATTGTCGTTCCCTGAGGCCATTGCATCGAGCAACATCCTGTGAGAAAAGCGCCGGGCTGCCGTCAAGTATTTCGGATCGCCTGTCATCTGATATGCATCTGCAAAGATCTCGGCCATTCCGCCATGCTCGGTATCAAGCATCACCTGCATTTGAGAGTCTGCCAGCGCGGACGTGACTGCGATCCCCCAATCACAGAACTTCAAAAACATCTTACGGGCTGCTTCGTTCCCGGCGTAGAGCCCTGCATCCCTTAGTCCGGAATACATTTTATGGACATTGTACCACGGCACCCACGCGGATCTGTACGCCGCGAAATTTCCTTTCTTCAGTGTGGACCAGACCTCTTTGCTCTGCGGGACTCCGCCGACATATCCAATCCCCCAATCCGGATTGAGTCTGCCGTTTGCGGCCTGGCACGCCGTCAGCTCCGATATCATGTATTCCAAACGTCTTCCACACTCCGCATTGCGGGTAGATGCATAGTTCATTGCCAGGGCCGCCAGATAGTGCCCGCCCACATGTCCGTCAAGTCCATCCCAGTTCGTATAGCTCGCGGCTTTGGCGGGCAGTCCGGCTTCCCGGCGATAGGGAGCGAGCAAGCGATCAACATCGTATTTCAAAAGGACCTGGATATTCAGGTCGCGGGCATGTTTGAATGGGCCCTCGAGCAGAACGACGTCACCCAGGGGAAAGGTGTTCTGATAGAGCTTCTCCTGAGCGCAAACTTCGCCCCTCAGAAAGGCGCTGCTCAAGACAGCACTGAACAGGAACGCTTTCATTCCAGATCCCTTGCTTTGCTCTGATGGTCCTTTGCCTAGTTGAACAGAAATGGCGCCATGTTGTAGAGGTTGTTCCTCCGGGTTTCTTGGATAGCAGGCCTGGTATGGGACGCCATTCGACACCATGAACGATCTACTGTTTGAAGAGCAATGGAGCAAACCGAACACTCTATTTCCCGGATACGTCAGTCCGCAGCTCCACTTTCACTTTTATCTGCGTAAATGAATGCGGGGGGAATGAGCAGGTGATCTTGTTACCATCAACCTTTGCATCCTTGATCACCGGCTTGTACTGTTCCCTCTTGTCAGGGGTGAATGGCTCCTCAAGTGAAGAAGCGGTGACCAGGCTCATCTCCGCTTTCCCGGTAAGCTTGCCGGACGTGCTGTTGATCTCGGCGGTGATCATCTTATCTTTATGTCTGTTGACGACATTCACATAGACTGTCTTCGATTCTTCTGAATACACCGAGGTAACATCGAGATACGGAATGCCCTTGTACTTGTCGACATTGAACGTGTCACACTCGACATATGTATCAATCGAGTTACCGCGGCAGTTGTTTGAGAACAACTTGAATGTGTGAAACAAAGGCGCTTTGAATGTCCTCCGTTCTTTGTCACTCGCCAGCAGAGAGGTAAACATCGTGAAGTTGGCCATCTTCACAACATCCGCATGCCGAATGAACGAGTTAAGGCATTGAGCAATTGGCAGAACGGAGCGGAAATCCCTGCCGAACGTTCCCCACTCATCAAAGGAAATGTAGATCGGGTTCTTGAGATTGTTCATCACTGTGACAGCCTCGATCCCGGCGGCCGTCACACGGATCTTCTCCTCAAAGTCCATCGCGCTCGCCCCCATGAACGAGTAATAGTTGGGCGAGTTCTCCCAGTAGCGGTGAATGGAGAGATAGTCAATCATATCTCCGAGCCCGGTCAGGACCTTCCGGTTCCATTCGACCCATTGGCCGGTGCTTTCGTAATACGATGATCCTGAGGCAACAAACTTGATCTTGTTGTCAACTGAACGCATTGCCTTGGCAGCTTCCCTGGCAAGCCTGACGTATTCTTCGGCGGTCTTGTGCCCGAGTTCCCACGGGGCACCATCGACCTCATTGCCGAGGTCCCAGATCACGACATCGTACGGTTTCGGGTGGCCCATCTTGGCTCTCAGGTCGGACCAGTAGGTCCCTTTGGGATAGTTGCAGTATTCAACCCAGCTGGCGGCGTCGTTGATCGTGGCAAGCCCCAGGTTGACGCAGACAATGTTTTCGCTTCCCATCGCCTTATTGAGCGCCATCCACTCATCTGTACCCACGTGATTGTTGTCGAGTCCACCCCAGGCGAGGTTGATCCGGACCGGCCTCTGCGACTTGAGTCCAACCCCGTCCTGCCAGTTGTAGCCCATCACGAAATTCCCGCCCGGCCAGCGCATGTTGGTGATCTTCAGCTCTTTTGCCGCTTCGATGTAATCCTTCCGGAAGCCGTTCTCATCTGCAAGCGGAGACGATGGCTCGTAGAGATTTCCATACATGGTGTTGAAGTCGGCAGTATCGGGCAAGCCCATGAATTTCCCTGTAAAATGGATGGGCTCCATGAACACGCCGTAGATCTTCGGGTCGATCTCTCCGATCGTTCTGTCAATATCGATCTTGATTTTCGCCGTCTGCGCCAACAAAGGAAGAGGAAGAGCAATCAATAAGAGGAGAAGGAACTTGCTCATGATAGTTGCCCTTTTGTTTGTCTTGGATGAAGGTCGGCCGTTTATTGATTATTCAGCAAATCTTGGGCAGAATGATGCGAACCTGCATCTTCCCGGAACCAGTCAACGTCTACGTATCCACCAAGCTCAGCCGTTGCGTAGGTAAAGAGACAAAACTTGTTACCAGTGAAGATCTTGAGATTGAACCTCATGTGAAGCTCGTTGCCGATCCTGGTAAACGACCGATTATCCAGGCTGTACGAAAATGAGGCGGTGCCTGAACCAGGCGCGGTTTTCCCGTGATAGAGCGGAGCGGCACCGGAGCCGTGAATCGCGCTCGCACGCAAGTATACCGCAGATCCCGTCACTGCCGAAGTATCAATCGTTGTGCCATTGTTGACCATGACGACGAAATTCTTGCCATTGATCCTCTTGACCCCGATGAATGCGTAAGGATCCTGAAAAATGACCAACCCTGCAATGTCGCCGTCCTTGAGATGCCTGATGTCCATTTTCGCGGCACCAACGGAGGCCAGCGTATCGGAATAGTAAGCGAAAATCCTCTGTGTCAACGTGTTGCGAGCTTTCGGCAGACTATCCACGACAGACGCGGTTTTGAGTCTGAGATACCCCGGGCGTTCCGTTAGCGACCATTTCATTGGATCGGGATTATGATTCCAACTCCATTGCATACCCAACCCACCTCTACCGAATTCGTCGGAAGTGGGCATGATCCTCGTCGGGTATTTCTTTCCAACGTTCGGCTTCCTGTATGTGACGACCGCTTTACCATTCACGCCGACCATCGGCCAGCCTTTCTCCCAGGAAACTGGTTGCAGGGAGGGAAAACGACCCAGCGGTCCGCTATCCACAAAAAGCATGGTCCACCATTCCCCTGTCCCGGTCTTGATGAGCGCCCCCTGATGTATTCCGTAGTTCACGCCATGGGTTGTATCCCGTATGACCACCTTTTGTTCATAGGGACCGTAAATGCTCTTCGAGCGCAGCGCCGCCTGGAATCCGTCAAGACCGCCGTACGTGCAGTAGAGGTAGTAATAGTCATTGATCTTGTAGACATGCGTCCCTTCGAGACCACCACGAATGTCTCCAGTGTAGACAAGTGAATCATTTCCCCTGGGGGCAAAATTGGTATCCAACTCGGTGACGTGGATCTTGTTGTAGCCATGCGCAACATAGATCCTCCCGTCATCGTCAAAAAAGAGCCCTGGATCATAAAACCCCCTGGGCAGTTTCCGGATTTGCCATGGCCCCTCAGGCTTCGTTGCACAACAGAGAAAGCCGCCTTCATCAAGGGTGATGAACAGCAGGTAGAACGTCCCATCGTGGTACTTCAAGCTCGTCGCCCATTGCCCATGGCCATACCTGTTGCAACCCGCCAGATCGTAGCATGGACTGAAATCAAAGCGCGGAACGGCGTTGCAGCAGTATTCCCAGTTGACCAGATCGTGGGACTTCAGGATCGGCACCCCGGGGAACGTGAACATGGTGGTCGTAACCATGTAGTATGTGGAATC
>Ga0316601_100001980_pt1 | contig 10370 bp, 8 predicted proteins | sample OWC_soil_day5_no_FD_207663 | JGI IMG/M metagenome (GOLD analysis project Ga0316601, IMG submission 207663) | Wetland soil microbial communities from Old Woman Creek delta, Ohio, United States - OWC_soil_day5_noCT | ecosystem: Environmental > Terrestrial > Soil > Wetlands | place: USA: Ohio...
CCTTGTCCAAAAACTTGAACATTGCTTCCTACCCCTAAGATAAGAACCAATATCCAGGTCAATGTAAGTTTAAATTTCTTCTTCATTTTTCTCCCCCTTATATATGTTTCTATGTACCATTTCCCCCTTTTTATGGTATCATCTCCTTGCTTCCATTTCAATACATATTTTAACATTTATTCGTAATATAACAAAAACGGCTAACGTTATCCGTTAACCGTCCTAAATCTACATATAAATATTTATTAATCCTTAACTTTCCCTTTACTATTAACAATTTTACGCCATCTCTCAACATAGTCTCCTGTAGACCATTCTGCCATTACTACAGTTTCACCTTGCTCTATGCTTATCTTTTTTAGGGGTCTATCCCCTATTTTTTTTCCCTGAATATTATAAACAAATATAATATCCTTGCATACAACTAAGGCAATGTCTTTATTTGGAGAAGTATAGGCATCTATTGCATCTGGTACCTTTTCTTTTATCTCTTTCCAGGATATATGCAAGCTATCATAGTTCACCATCTTAGATGGAGGCATAATATTTACATTAAAATCTAAAAATGCATCGCTAATAGGATCTATTCTATTTATCCTTCCCTTTATAGCCCAGTGACCATTTCTTCTAAAAACACCAAAGCTCTCTTCACTAGGTGCTGCTTCAAAATCGTCATTATTTTGTTGACTAGAAAGTAGAGTTTTCCCTGCTGTGATTAATGCGGTTTTCCCATCTTCACCTGAAACGTCAGAAATTGAAATTCCTTTGCTATCATTAATTTTATCCAAAGGAAGTACTTGAAGCTTATTTGCAATTCCTTTTGTTCCATTACTATTCATAAAACTATATTCTGTTGATACATACTCATTACCTACAAATAGAATTTTCCTAAAGGAATTTCCTGGCATACTCCCCTGAAGCTTTAGCTCCTCAAGCTTTTTGTTACCTTCAATTGGATATGAAAATATAACATCATTTGTATATCCCTCATTAATAAATCTATTTACGCCTGCTATCCAAAATCCTGTTTTCCTCGGAACAAGTAAGTTTTCTATTTCTTTTACAGGATCTATGTTACAATCTGCAGCTGATATCCATAAAGTTCTATATGATAAGCCTTCTTGATTCTCTCTTATATCTCTTCTCAACCCTAGTAAAACTCCAGATTGCTTTAAAGCCGTTCCATTTTCTTTTTTTGTTTTATTTTGTTCCTCACTATCTTGAATTTGTCCCTTTTTTTGTGCCACATCTACTTTATCGGATATTTTCGTCAAATAGAAAAAAGTACTATCCATATAAACAAGCAATTGCTTTTCATTTATTTTTATAAAGTCATAAAATAATTTTTCACTTGAAGTTACAGAAATAACCTCTACATCCTTTACATTAAGACCTAGAATGCTTAAATCTATATTATGAGTATGGCTAAAATAATTTTTAGCATCTATATTTTTCATCTTATATTCTGCATTATTACATATTTCATCACCAAAGGATGCATAGCTAATATCAAATTCCGCGGTCTTATGTAGAAGTTTGTTAACCTCTTCCGTTGTTAATGTGGCCTTTCCAACAGTTGTATATCTTTCTATATTCCATGTTCCTTTGATAGGCACTTCTTTATTCTTGGGGGCTAAAATTTTGTTGCTTGTATCTAGCTGTATACCACTGCAGCCCTCTAAAAAAAACATACACAAAATCATCAGCATTACAATGCATTTTTCTATTTTCATTTTTATTCTCCCATTTTAAAGTAATTTATTATAAAGGTATTTTGATAAAAACAGTAGTTCCCTTTTCTATCTCACTTTCAATTTCAAATCTGCCATCATGAAGCCTCATAATTTCATCACATATGGAAAGGCCAATTCCATTTTGAGATTTGCTACTCTTTCCTTTATAGAATTTTTCCTTTACCTTAGGCAGCTCTTCTATACTTATACCGCAACCATTGTCTTCTACTATCATCGTTAAATATTTCTTATCTTTAACCGTTCTAAAAATTACTTTTCCATCTTGGGAAGTAAATTTAAAAGCATTATCTAATACATTGATTAACACTTGATTAATTCTATTTATATCAATTAAAACACTTGGTAAATTTTCTTCATATTCTACAATAAACTCTATTTTATCTCTAGCAGCACGGGGACGCATATATTTATCAATGTATTTAATCAACTCTGCCATCTCAACATTTTCTTTGTTTAAAGTAACCTTGCCAGATACAAACTTAGAAAAATCTAAGAGCTCTTCTACCATCTTAGTTAATCTTTCACTTTCCTTCTCTATAATACTAAGTCCATCCCCAAGTATCTCTTTATCATCCATCTGTTCCGTATTAAGAGTTATTGCCCATCCCTTTATCGAGGTTAACGGGGTCCTAAGTTCATGAGAAACAGATGATATAAATTCATTTTTAAGTTGATCCTTTTTTAGGATTTCCTCTGCCATAAAATTCAATGTGTCAGAAAGCTTTCCTATTTCATCATCAAATTTTTTATGGCTTCTAACCATTAAGTTTCCGGATGCCATTTTTTCTGCTATTGCTGTAACATCTTTAATAGGATTAATTATTGTATCTGCTATAAAAACACTTACTGTACCAGATATAAGTATAACTACTAGTCCTATAAGTATAAAAATCAAAGATACATTTACTATTCCTTTATTAACCTCTTCTAACGAAGTAACAAACCTTAGAACTCCAACAATTTTGTCATCGGATTTAAGAGGATAAGTTACAGCCATTACCTTAGAGTTACTATACTCAACCTTTCCTACCCAGGTACCTTTATAACCTTGTACAGCTTTTGTAAAATCGTTGGTACCTATGGCCTTCTTTGGAATAGCACCAATTGAGTCCATTAATACTTTACCTGACAAATCAACTATCTGCACCTGTGCAGGAGTTTGTTTCCAAAATATATCTAGGTTATCTACCACATTATCTTCTAGAGAGCCATTAGAAAAATATCTTGAATAGAAATCTGAAGATATTTTTATTTGATTAGTAAGTATTTCTTCCACATTATTGTAATAATATTTTTGAACAAAATTTATTAGAAGAATCTCAAGTATTAAAATACTTATTATAATAACAAGCATAAAGCTTTTAAAAACCCTCTTTTTTATACCTTTCATACTTTCTCCAATCTTTACAATAATTTATATCTTATTATATCATATAATCTCTTCTCTATTAATAATTAGTGATGAAAACCTGATGTAAATCTCTAGTAACCGTTCTACCTTAAAACCTTAAACTCATACCCCTGATTTCTTAAATATTCAATAATACTAGGCAATGCTTCCGCTGTAGTCCTCTTAGTAGCAGCATCATGCATCAAAACTACTATATGTTCATGTACCCTAGCCTGTTGTTTTACATTTTCAAGCTGTCTGCCAGGGGTTAAATTATTGGATAGTCCATCTCCATTTTCAACATTCCAGTCAACATAAAAATACCCCTTATTCTCCATAGAATTTCTTAAAGTAGCTTTGAAACTTTCATAACATCCTCCTTTGGAGCCTCCTGGAAACCTAAAAACCCTTGTACTAAATTCTTTACCTAATATACCTTTTAATACATAATCTGTTTTATTTATTTCCTCCCAAAACTTTTCACTACTAGAATAAATAGTTCCATATTCGTGGCTATAGCCATGATTGGCTATTGCATGTCCTTCTTTTGCTATTCTTTGAACCAAGTCTTTGTTTTGCTCCGCCATTTTTCCAAGCATAAAAAATGTAGCTTTCACATCATATTTTTTCAATGTATCTAGTACCTGAGGAGTTATATTCCTTGTTGGTCCATCGTCAAAGGTTAAAAAGGCTATCTTCTTACCATCCTTTTTATATGCATCTTGTACTTTCATTTCATAATTATTATTCCATGATCCTATATTTACAGCTGCTGCCTCCTCTGATCTTTTATTTTCTAATTCTAACTTCTTGTTCTTCTCCTCTTCCATTCTTAATTCTTCTTGCACTTTTAAAGCTGTCTTTTTCTCTTGTTCCTTCTCCTCTCTAATTGTTTCTCTATTATCTTTATCAATATTTGCTTGAACAACAACATTATTTGCTTTGTTTTTTTCTATTTCTTTCCTACTTGTAGACGCCTCACATACAGAAGCGCTTAACATATATACTACTCTCCCAATTATAAATCCACAAACAAACAATATTAGTAAAACAAAAAAAATATTTCCCCACCTTATATTTGTTCTTTTTTTCTTATTCCTTTTTTCTACCTTCCTTAACATTGTTTGTCCCCCTTTTTGTTATATATTTAACTTCTCACTTTTCTAATTAAATGGTACTCCTTTATTTCACTGAATTTGTTACAAAACATTTAAATAATATTACAAAGTGGTTACAAATCGATAATAAAAAATAAAGGTGCTAGTAAGTAATACACCTACTAACACCTTTATAAATTCAGTATTTTATAATATACGTTCCATTATAGCATTTTCTACCTTTAGCTTATCCTTCTTCTCAATTTTCCAGCTTAGCGGAGCTACACTCTTGAACAAGGCTCTTCTTACAGGTACTTCTATCATTAACCTATCTCTATCATGCTTATCCCAATAGCAACCACGAACCGCCTTCCATCTCCAAAACTGACCGCGAGCATAAAGTCCGCCTTCAGTAACTATAGGCTTCACTGATTGAACAAAAGCAAGTAGTATAATAAAGATTACCCAGCATACACCTATTATAATTTTTGAAGTATCTATGCTTCTACCTTTAAATAGATCAATAAGTATTGGTATCCACCAAAGAAAAGCAATAAGTCCCCAAACTACTATATATAGTACATCTGTCTTACTCTCAACCTTTAAAATTATTTTCCCACTTCTTTTATATCTAATGTACATAGTAAGCTTATTTGCCACAAAGTACACCACAAGAAAAAATAAAAACAAATTAAAAAATAAAGTTTGCATAAATATCTCCCCCATATAATTTATATTTTGTAATATATTATTTTTTTACCTTAACATAGACTTGTCTCTCAATAGTTATAGTTCCCTTTTTACCTTTTAGTTCTTTAGGTCCACCTTTAATTTCCATGCTTCCTTTAAATTTAACTAGCTTATTAGCTTTTGAAGTTATACCGCTCTTTTTATCTACAACTAAATCCCCAGTTCCTTCACATGTCCCTGCACAAGCTAACGTTGAACCATTATCTAAAGAATCCTCAAATTTAATATCTTTATCTGATTTTCCACTTATACTAACATTGCAATTATCTCCGTCTGCATTTGAAACTTTATACGTAAACTTTATTGTATTTGATTTATCGCCAGGATTAGGTTCCTCCTTTATCCAGCTATCTCCTGAAGAAAAATTTTTATCAGCGATTTGTTTAATAATCACATCTTCAAGTTTTTCCTTAAGACCTTCTTCATCAAATTGCTCTTTAGCAGCATCCTCAATTTCCTTTTTTATTTTTGCATCACTAATCTTTAACTTATCCATTATCTTCTGCAACAGCTCATTAGAACCTTCAACTGTTTTCACAGTACCTGCTTTGCCTATTGACACTTTAAAGCTTTCTCCAACAGCTGCCGAATAAACTGTAGCGGTAGTAGAGGTTAATGGCTCTGCTATATTTGGTCCGCTAATGGAATGATATTCAGAAATAACCTTTTTATCTTCCTCTTCCCTTACATAAGCATTCTTTATGGTAACTTTAACTTGTATGTCTCCATTCTTATCCTTGTCTAGTATACTTAATTCATATTCTGTCTTAATTAATGTATTTATTTCTGATTCCTTGCCTAGAATTGTCTGGTTTATCTTATCATAAACACTAGTTTCTACTTTAATACCTGAACCTTTATTTAAGTTTGAAGTAGAACTTGCTTCGCTACAGCCTAAAAACATAGCAGCCATAAGCACCGTGCTTGTTATAGCAATTGCTCCTTTTTTCATAAAAGTCATTCCTCATCATCCCCTTAAAATTCTATATACAAAATAAATTTTTATATCCTCTATTATGTACCTATCTTATATTCTATCAAACTTATATTCTTATTTATAGAGAATATAATTATAATTTTCTTATTTTTCGATATAATTCATCTCCAATTAATGAATTATAATCCAAAATAACAATAACTTAGAAATATATTAGGAGATCACTATTATTTTTAATATATTTATAGATATATAAGAAATACAAAAAAGCTTCTCTATAATGAGAAGCTGAACATTTCAAAAACACCTATTTTTTTGTATAATTCCCCTACATTACTTTGCTTTCCTACGTTGTAATATTAATATATACTAAAAATGGTAACTTGTCAAGAAAAATCAAGAAATTTTATGAATTAATTACTTTATATGAAATATATACAATATGGAGTATTACATATTCAAATATTTCCTTTTTACGGATTTTATATTTACACTCATTTCCTATACAATTAATTAGTAAATATTATACAGCATAAATTAAAGATTGCGAGGTGTAACCATGACTACAATAAATCATCCAAACTATTCTCAGGAATTAAAGAGACTTAACTATACTCTTAGCTATTTAAAAAACTACCATGAAACACTCCTTTCAAAGAAGTGTAAGATTGATAATGCTATCGACTTTGATACGAAACATTTCAATTCTGATAATAGTCAGCAGTACATTGATCTTATTATTAACAGTACTCTACAGGATAATCTTTCACAAAGGCTTAAGAACTTGGAAAAAGCTCGACTAAAACCTTATTTTGCTAGAGTTGATTTTACTGAGGAGGGTACAAATAGTAAAGAAAAGATGTATATAGGAAAAACCTCTCTCCTTCGTGAAGAAGATAATAAATTCCTTATTGTAGATTGGCGTGCCCCTATTTCTAATCTTTATTATGAAGGTAGACTTGGAACCTCAAGCTATAGTTGCCCTGAGGGAGAGATTAAAGGAGAAATCCACTTGAAAAGACAGCTTACTATTGAAAATGGCGAATTAGAGAACCTATTTGATGTAGATATAACTACTAATGATGACTTTCTTCAAGCTTGCCTGGGCGCAAATGCTGACAACCGATTAAAAGATATAGTATCCACAATACAAGGTGAGCAAAATAGGGTTATTAGAGCGGATATGTGGAAACCTTTAATAGTACAGGGTGCTGCCGGAGGAGGTAAAACAACTATTGCTCTTCATAGAATTGCATACCTTCTATATACCTATGAAAAAAACTTTAGTCCTCAGAACTTTATGATAATAGCTCCTAACAGATTCTTTTTAAGCTATATATCTGATGTTCTTCCAGAGCTAGGGGTTGAAAATGTTAAACAATCCACCTTTGAGGACTTTGCTTGTGAGATAGCAAATAAAAAATTCAAATTAACAGATTCCTTCGAGAAGTTAGCAGCCTTTGTTAATAACACTAATATCTCTTTTAATGAAAAAAATCTCCTTCACTATGTTAAGAAAATTTCAGAGTTTAAATCCTCTCTTCATTTTAAAGATGTAGTGGAATGTTACATGAAAACAATTGAAGAAAATTTTCTTCCAAAGGAAGATTTTAAAATAGGCTCATATGTTGTATTCAAATATGAGGAGCTTCAAGCTTTATTCCTTGAAGAATATAAAACCCTGCCTATGATGAAAAGACTTAATGAAATAAAAAAACATTTAAGAAATAACCTGAAGCGTCAAAAGGAATCACTTCTTACCTCAGTAGAAAAACATTATGACAGGAAGATTCAAAATACTCGTGATGACATGAGGGATTGCCCTGAAAGACGGGAAATTATTATTGATTTAACCAATAAACGAGACACTCTTTTAGATCAAATAAAAAAATGTTCCCAAAGTCTTCTAAAAGATTATATGAATAAGATTCATCCTTTAACTGCCGACGAGTACTATAGAGAATTATTAACCAATAATTCTGCCTTATATCCGTTATTAGAAAACTATTTAAATGCTGACGAACTTAAATACTTTGTAAACTACTCTAAAGAACTTTTTCAAAATAACCAAACGGAAATCGAAGATCTAGCTCCCCTTATGTACATTAAATATCTTGTCTATGGATTAGATGAAAAAATTACAGTTAGGCATATTATAATTGATGAAGCACAAGATTTTAGTCTATTCCAACTCTTTGTATTAAAAACTATAATAAAAGATAGCTCCTTTACAATTTTAGGTGACCTATGCCAAGGAATTCATTCCTATAGAGGAATTACAAATTGGCAGGATATTTCTCAATATATATTTAAAGAAAAAGATGCTTCCTTGCTTAATCTAGAACAAAGCTATAGAACAACTATTGAAATAATGAACGCAGCAAGCTCTGTTATTAAGCATCTAAAAAACAATAATCTACCTGCTGCAAAGCCTGTAATAAGACATGGCATGCCAGTAAAAGTAATTCAGAAAAACTCTTTTCAAGAAATCGCATCAAGTATAAAAGAAAAGATAGATAACCTTAATAATGAAGGCTTTAAATCTGCAGCAATAATTTGTAAAACCCTAAAAGAATGTATGGAATTAAAAAAACTTTTAAAAAGCTGTAAAGCCAATCCAAAAGTAATTACGGGAAAAGAAAAAGAGTTTTTTGGTGGAGTAGTTATTGTCCCTTCCTATTTAGTTAAAGGACTTGAATTTGACCTGGTAATTGTGGCAAATGCATCTTCTCAGGTTTATTTAGAAGATGAGCTAGATATAAAGCTTTTATATGTAGCCATGACACGACCTCTTCACAGACTATATATATACTCCTTGGGTGAGCCTTGCAGCATGCTTGAGGGAATATAATATACCTTATGCCAAAAACAAGAACAAACCAGCTTAATCAAAAATAATAAAGGAGCTGCAAGATACTATGCAGCCCCCTATTTATCTCTTATTTATCATGTTTGCGTTTTTTCCGTGATAATGATATTCCACCAAATCCGCTAATTATAGCAATATAAAATCCAAAATCATACCACCAGCCTGTATTCATTGCCTCATAAACATGAAGTTTATTATTGAACAGCCCTCCTATAAGAGATATTGGTGCAATCCATCCATGCCAAACACCCCAAAAAAATCCTGCTGGATGGTTCTCATTATAAGTACCGTCGCCTGGAATGCAGCCTGTGAATACAGTAGCAATTGCTACTATCATTAATAACAATAAAACATATCTACGCTTTGACTTCATTATACGCCTCCACATTTACATATTCTTTATAATAATCCTTTATATAGAATATATTCTCTTTTTACTATTTTATTTCCTTTTATTAAGCAAAAATAATTACTGCTGCTTATATGCAATAGCCATTTTCCTGAAACCATACAATACTATCTCCAATTGACTCTTTAACTGAACGATATTTATATCCCAATTCCTTCATTGCCTTATCACAGCACACATAAGAATTTGAATACAAAACCTTTAAGGAATATACAGTAAACAAAGGCCTCTTCTTCGCTGCTATATAGTATACCGATGCCATACCAGCAGATAATTTGGCTAGTATATAAGGAACCTTCTTACAAGTATTCTTTATCCCTGTTGCTTCTTCCATAACTGAAAGTATATTTTTGACCTCCACTCTTTCCCCTGATAGTATATAACATTCCCCACTAACTCCATTTTCACAGGCTAAAATATGACCTGCTGCCACATCCCTTACATCCACAAAGTTATATGCTCCATCTACATAATATTTTAATGTTCCCCTTAAATATCTTAAAGTAAGCTGTCCCATATCTGATATTTTATAATCAGAGGGTCCAATTACTCCCGAGGGACATACCACTACAGCATTTAATCCTTCTCTTGCAGCTTTTAAAACCTCTAAGGTTGCCTTAGCCTTCGATTTTGCGTATTCCCCCAAAACCTTATTAGGTGAAATAGGAGTAGTCTCATCAATCATAATACCAATAGGTGGCTCTTCATAAGCATGAATAGAGCTAGTATACACTAACCTTTCTACATTGCTGCTTCTGCAAGCATTTATTACATTCTTTGTGCCAACAACATTTATATCATTAAGTATCTTACTCTTGCCAGGTAAAATAGAAACTAATCCACCTAAATGATATACTATTTTACAATCTTTAAAAGCTCTAATTAAAGAGTCAACATCTCTAAGATCTCCATTTACAATTTCCACCTGAAGCCCATTAATAGAAGAAGTGTTTTCTCCTTCTGGCACTAATACTCTTACCTTTTCACCCCTACTTAATAATTGTTTCACTAATACATTTCCTATATGCCCTGTTGCACCTGTAACCACAACCATAATGCTACCTCCAATAAAAACAACTTAATCACTGCAGCCCTTTATACTTCTCTCTATGGCTTCTCTTAATCCCCCTGTTTTATAACCCAAAGTTTTTATAGCTTCCTCCG
>Ga0316601_100001982_pt1 | contig 10362 bp, 9 predicted proteins | sample OWC_soil_day5_no_FD_207663 | JGI IMG/M metagenome (GOLD analysis project Ga0316601, IMG submission 207663) | Wetland soil microbial communities from Old Woman Creek delta, Ohio, United States - OWC_soil_day5_noCT | ecosystem: Environmental > Terrestrial > Soil > Wetlands | place: USA: Ohio...
AGGCTGATCGGCGTCGAGCGCCTGGCGCAGCGTGATGCCCTTCTGCCGGGCCTGCACGTCGACAAAGTCCAGGGCCCGCCGCAGGATCGTGTTGAGCGGTGTCGGTTCGATCAACAACTCACGGGGGCGGGCGATCTCCAGGAACCCGGCGACGACGCGATCGATCCGGTCCACCTCGCTGATGATCATCCCCACCAACTCGCCGTTCTGCGACGGATCGTCCGACAGCGAACGCCCGAGGATCTGGGCTGAGGTCCGCAGAATGCCCAAGGGGGTGCGCACCTCATGGGCCACGCCGGCCGCGATCTCGCCCACGAACGCGAATTTCCCCGCCGTCACGAGATCGTCCTGGGCGCGCTTCAGTTCGCCAGCCATGGTGTTGAACGCCTCCGCCAGCTGTCCGATCTCGTCGCGGGAACGCACCGGAACGGGAGCGTGGGGACTCCCCGCCCTGGCGATCTCCTGCGTGGCGCGGGTCAGTTCCCGTAAGGGACGACCCATGCGGTCGGCGAGGAGCACCGCAACGCCAAGGCCGACCAGCAGCACGCCGATGAGTAACAGGGTGAGGTGCCGCTCCATACGGTAGACCGGTGCCAGGGCTTCGTCGACCGGTTGCATCGCGAGCGCCGTCCACCCGTATTGCGGCCCCTTCAGGAGCGCAAACCCCACCAGTGCGTCAGCCTGCGGCTCGCGCACATAGCCCGGGCTGCCTCCGGGGTCCCTGGACCGCGCCGACAACCATCCCGCCGTGCGCAAATTCCGTCCTCCGATCGTCGTTGTTTCATTGCGGCTGGCGGCGATTACCATACCATCGGCATTGAGGATCAGCACATCGACGGTTAGCCCCAAGGCCGCCGAATTTATCCGCACCCGCTCGGCAAGCGCCACGCCGCGCTTCCAATCGTACACGCCGAGCAAAGCGCCGATGACCTGGGTGCGGTTGCCGGGGTCGCGGATCGGCGCCGCGATCTCCAACGTCGGCTGGTCATCGGCCGCGTTCAGCTGCGGCCCTCCAAGAAACTCATTGCCGGCGCGCGTCGCGTGGAACCAGTCGTTGTCGGCGCGTACGCCGCCTATCAGAGCACGATCGGACGCGGCCACCACACGCCCGTCGGCATCGACGCACAAGAGATCCAAGTAGCCCGTGTCGCTCTGATTCAACGAGATGAGGAAATCCGTGATGCGCGGCTTGGCGTCGCCGATCCGAATCTCGCGCAGGACATCGTGATTGGCCCATGCGGTGATCTTGCTGCCCTCACGCGCCAACAGGTCGCTGACCTCGGAGGCCGTGTCGTGCGCCACCTTGACGAGTTGGCGGCCCACGGCATCTTCGAGCGCGCTACGCGCGCTGGCGATCAGGATGAGGGCAAAAACGACGCCGGGCACCACCACCAGCAAGAGCGAAAACAGCAGCAACTTCGCGCGCAGGGAGTAGAGCGGCAGACCGTGCCCTCCGGCTCGGGCGTCAGGCGATGCATGCATGCAGCTTACGTGTTCTCCCAACCGAGAACCGGTGAGCCGCGCGCGGCGTGATCCTGACTGCACAACCGGCAAGGACGGGCGCCTCCCTTGCGTCGGCTCGAGGACCGTTGACCCTGCGCCATGCGCTCCGGTTCCCTACTACAATGCCTCCCTACGTACCCACGGTTCGGGCAGTTGGTCAATAACGTTACCGGAATCACGACGCGTGCGGAGTGTAGGGGGCAGCACGCGGTGCCAGCAGGTCGGTTCCAGAAACACGCCCGGCGGCGGGGCCCGGGGGGCCGCCCACCGCGAGGCAGGCGGCGCGTGACAGAGTCAGGACGAAGCCCGTGGATGGTCTAAAAAAGCGCTGGCGACGGTGAGTTGGGAGCTTCGATGGTGGTCCGGGGGACGGACGCCGAAGCCGGGCGGGCTTTGAAAAGGCCACCGTCATTGGCAAGGGCGCGAACTCGGAAGTCATCCAAGAAACGGGCTTCGTCCATAACCTGTACGCTACGGTTGTTCGCTACTGGAGGATTGTGCAGACTCGTGGATTGCTTGCGCACGTGGGTACCAGCCGACCGTCCTTTTGCGTTCAGTCCGACCCGTCTGGTCGCATATAGAAAGACCCACTCCACTGTTCCCCTCCAAATCGCGGACGAAGTAACTCTTAAGCGGGAATCATGCCAGCGAGTGGGACATGAAATTGTGGCCTTTTCTGGCAATTGTCGGGCATCGAGCATTGCCAGAGACGCAAATATTTCCCAAACGCTGGAAGCACCGATGGGAATCGGCGGCGCCGTCACCTAGGGCCGATTGCAACGATCTTCTGCAGGCCCTCGGGGTCGCTCAAAGTGATCCGATGCCGAGACGAGGCGATGATACCCGCCTGCTGCCATTTGCTGGTGATGCGGATCGTCGTCTCGACGGTGGTACCGATCATGTCTGCCAACTCTTGCCGGGAGACGTTCAACTCCACCATCGCTCCACGCCGCTGACCGATCTTTTCCGCCAGGGCAAGCAGCATGCGGGCGAGGCGTTGCTCGACGCGTTCGAGGGCAATGGATCGCAGGCGGTCGTGTGCTTGGCGCAATCGACCGGTCACCTGGCCCAATATGGCCGACCGCAAGGTGGGATGTTTCTGGCACAGATCGCGCGCCAGGGACGCGGGAAGGCACCACACGTGGCTGGGCTCCACAGCCACGGCCGATGCCGGATATGCTCGGCTTTCGAGGGCCGCAACCGCTCCGAACAACTCCCCGGGGGGAATGACCTCGAGGACAATCTCACGCCCCTCGGGACCGAACTTCACGATGTGGACCAGTCCGTCCTTGACGGCCCACAGGCCGTCCGCCGGTTCGCCTTCGGAAAAGAGCATCTTGCCTGCTGACACTGCGCGCTCAATGGTCGCCGCGGCAACCATTTGCCGCTCCGCCGCGCTCAGCGTCCGAAATCCTTTTAGCTTGTCCATTCCCACGGGCGTCAGACTCTATGAGCCGGATCATACAGCATCGCGGCCGCAAGTTCTAAAGGAGGAGGATACGAGAGGAGACGCTATGAGTGCAACGGTTGAACTGCTGGGACGCCAGCATCAGGATGTGCTCGCCCGCCTTTCAGCGGTGGAGCAAGCCGGGAACGGGGCCGGTGTGCTTGCCGATTTCGCCACTTACTTGCAGCGCGAGGTCATGGAACATTTCGTCCTCGAAGAGCAGGCGCTCTTCCCAATCCTCGAGCGCCACATCGGCCGCACGCACGGTCCGCTGGCGGTGATGGACATGGAGCATGCAACCTTCCGCGAGTTGCTCGAAGGCCTGACCGCTGGCCTCGGCAGCGACGATACTGCGCAAGCGCAGCGCCGGACGCATGCGATCATCGACCTGCTACGGGATCATATTGCCAAGGAAGATAACGTGCTGTTTCCCATGGCAGCTCGCGTCTTGAGCGGCGAGGAGCACGCCGAGGTCGACGCGCGCGCGGCGGCAGTCGGCACGGCCGCGGCTACGCAATAGGAACCAACTGACGACGGCGCTCAGGGCAGACGCACCCCGCAGCCCTTGAGTTCGGCCCCGGTATAGGTACAAACTCTGGTGTCGTTCCAGCAAGTCCAATCGCTGGAATGGGAGGTAATCATGCCAGATCAGAAATCGCCCTGCCCGGAGGCCCTGTCAGTCCCATGTGGGGAGACCGAATCCGTGCACGAAACCGTCTGTTGCTTTGCGGAGGAGTTTGCGCGCCGGGGCTACGACGGCCCCAAGATCCTGCGCATGTTTCAGAATCCGTTTTATGCGGCGGCGCATAGCGCTTACCTGGCGCTCGGCCACGATCCCACGGCCGGGATCATCGACAGGTGCCTGACGGGAACGGGCCGTGCACGCGTGCACGGCGAACGCTCCAGCGTAGCGAGCGACGGCCGGAGCGCGCAGATCAAGCCGTCCGATTCAATGGGGTGAACGTGCCCGTATACCACGACAGCCGGGAACGCAGGCTTCCCTGCGCGGGGTCTGCCCATGAGAAAGATCCGCTGTGAGCAGTGCCCCCTGCGGGGCACGAGTCTGGTCGCCGACCTGCCGGATGCGGAACTCGACGCCTTCCGTGCCTGTACCACCATCGCCATTTATAAATCCCGCCAAGTGATCTTTCACGCGGGCGCGCCGACTAGCGGTCTCTACTTTCTCTGTCACGGCGCCGTGAAGCTCTATCAGTCAGACCGCTTTGGCTGGGACCATATCGTCGCCGTTGCTGGACCGGGGGAGGTTCTCGGGGAGTTGCCGAGCGACCCCTCGGAGCCCTACTCGGTGTCGGCGGAGACACTGACCGATTCGCAGCTGTGTTACCTGCCGCGCGAGCGCTTGGCGCCGTTTATACAAACCCATCCGATGGTCGGTGTCCGTCTCATTAGCGCTCTCAGCGCCGCCCTGGGCGTGAGTCACAAGAAGGTTCGGGCTCTTGCCCTCAAGAGCGCGGAGAGCCGCCTGGCCGACCTGCTGATTCAGCTCGCGGGAGCGACCGGCAGCGACGGGACGCGGCTCACGTTGCGCTACTCGCGGCGCGAGATCGCCGAGATGATTGGGGTGTCCACCGAGACGGCCATCCGCCTGCTCGGGCGGCTTAAGCGCAAACGGGCCATTTCTACCTCGCAGCGGGAACTGGTTATCGCCGATGCGGAGCGCTTGCTGCGCATCGCCAACGCTGACAGTCTCGGGGCCACCTGAACGCCCGGCTACCGCAGCGGCCGGCCTGCCAGCCTAGTGTTTGGCGGCAACGGCAACGATCGTCGGCTGCACCAGGCGGGCGAAGTCGGCGTACTGCATGCGCACCGTCTGCGTGTGATTGCCGGCATTGAACACGATCGACTCATCCTTGGTCAACGATTCGTCGACATATACCGGCAGATCGTACAGATTGCCGAACGGCGGCATCGCACCCGGCTCACACTGGGGGAACAGCCCGGCGAACTCGTCCTCCGTGGCAAGCACCAAATCCGGCATCTGCATTGCCGCTTTGGCCTTGTCCAGGTCCACGCGAAGCGGTGCCGGCAGGACCACCATGGAGAAGTGTTTGCCGCTGCGCAGCATCACCACCTTCGCCAACTCCTTGCCGGAGATGTGTTCCGCCTGCGCGACCTCCTGCGCCGTGAACGCCTGGCGGTGTGAGATGACCTCATACCCTACAGCGCTGCGGTCGAGGTAATCACGCAGCTTGGTGAGGATTGGCATAGTCGGCCCTCCTTCTGCCTTAAGGTGCTCCACGTTCCGTACCAGCGCAACGGGGACAGCTCTTGCGTAGCGGGGACCGGCGGATGGCCCACGCGTTGTTGCCTTTGACCTTTGCGCCCGCCCCGGCTTCTTGCCGCTGCGAATTCCGTCTCCGCCCCTGCGGGCTGGCGATTAGCCCCATGGCATGGCAGCTGATTTGCTTACCCCATCGGGTGGAAGGGAGTCTGCTATGCAAGTCTGGCAGCTGATGTCGAGTGATCCGGTGACGTTGGATGCCCACGCGACCCTGGATGTGGCGGACGACCTGATGAAGCTCAAGCGCATTCGCCATCTCCCAGTCCTCGAAGACGGACGCCTCGTCGGACTGGTCACCCAGCGCGACTTGTTCCTGGCCGGCGTGTCCAGCGTGCTCAACTTCCGCCACCGGGCCGAAAAAGAGTGGCTCGGGCGCATCAGGATCCGGGAGGTCATGACTACCGACCTGGTCACCATTGCGCCGCAGACGGACATGGAAGAGGCCGTGGACCGCATGCTCGAACACAAGATCGGGTGCTTGCCGGTGATGGCCGGAGGCAAGCTCATCGGGCTCCTCAGCGAAACGGACTGCCTGCGATATCTCAAGCGGATCCTCTCCATTGCCGACGTCAAACGTCGGATTGTGGAGGAAGAGAAGCCCGTGGACGTGAGCTGAGGGTCCCCGGGCGATCGCCGGCAACTACCCGACGGTGGGCGTCGCCACGAAACGCTGGCGCAGGATCCGCTCGACGTCAGCAACGACCGCGTTCAGCGGCCCGGCGGTATCGAGCCGGAAATGGCCTTCGAATTCGTCCGGAGCGATGGGCTCGTAGCCACGCCGCTGTTCGAGATATACGCTCCAGTCCGCATCGGATGGGCCCGCGCCGCTGCGCTGCCGCAGCGTGATCCGCTGCCGGACCTGTTCGTCAGGGCACCAACACTCGATCAGGATAAACGGCACGCCAAGCGCGGCGGCGAGGGCCCGTGCAGCGTCGCGGTCTGCCCTTCGCTGGAATGTCGCGTCGAGGATCACACCATGACCCGCCTCAACGTGTTCTCGGGCCGCCGCCAGCATGGCATTGTATGTGCGCGCACTGTGGGCGGGCGTGTACAGCCCGCCCCCGTATACAGCCCGCAAGCGGGTATTGGCCGCAGCCCCCTCCAGCTGCTTGCGGACCACGTCGGAGTTGACGTGGGCAAAGCCGGTACGTACCCGCAGTACCGTCGCGACCGCAGACTTCCCAGTGCCGCTGAGTCCCGCGATGACCACCAGGACGCGGCTGTATGCCCAGGTGTAGCGATACGCGAGCGCGAAGTGCCGTTGGGCACTGAGCCGCGCCTGTTCGCGCTCGCCGGTCTCCACCTCTTCCTCCGCGCTTTTTAGACTGTCGACTTTCCCCCGCACGTAGGCCCGATAACACTGATAAAATGGGACCAGGAGCGCCAGTGCGGGATCGCCGGCATACGTCGCGTAGGCGGACACCAGATGCCGGGCCAGATCCGGGCGGTCGTGGTAGTCCAAGTCCATCGCCAGGAAGGCAATTTCGGAGGCGGTGTCGCAGTAGCGGAATTGCCGACTGAACTCGATGCAATCGAAGATGACGGGCTCCGGATCAAAGCAGACGTGTTCCGTATGCAGGTCGCCGTGACATTCCCGAATATGGTGCTGCGCCTGCCGCTGGCGAAAGAGCGGCTCATGTTGCTTGAGAAAGCCGTGCGCAAAGGCCTGAATGGCGTCGTCATCACCGGCTGGGACTGTCACGTCGCGGAACGGGCGCGCGTTCGCATAATTGTCCTGCAAAACGGCGAGGATGGCCGCGGGTTCGCCGTTGGCGCTCACGTCCGGACCGGCATCGGCAGCGCGGTGAAAGTCGGCGAGACGGCGCGCCACCGCAACGATCATCGTCACGGTCACGGTCCCGCGGTCAAGGAGTGTGTCGAGCATGCGCTCCGCCGGAAGCCGGCGCATGTGCACCGCATACTCGACCGCACCGGCTTCCGTCTCCGGCGCGAACCGAAATGTGTCCCCCTCCGGGCAGATGGCGACCACTCCATGGTACACGTCCGGCGCCAGGCGGCGGTTCAGACGCACCTCCTCCTGGCAGAAATGGTGACGCCGCTCCAGCGTGGAGAAATCCAGGAAGGAGAAGCGTACCGGTTTCTTGACTTTGTAGACGTCGGTGCCGGCCAGCAGCACGTAGGAAATGTGGGTTTGTACCAGTTCGACTGTCGCAGGGGCGTGCGGATACATCTGCGCACGCAACATCGCCCGAATCGGTGCCGGGAGACTCATACCCCCTGCGCTTGACGCTACGCGCGCCGCGGCAGCGTGGGAGAAAGAATGGTGCTCACCTCGAAGCCATCGGCTTCGAGGCCGGCAACGATGTCGTCGATGTTGGTCGCCCGCACCCTGAGATGCACGGTGCCGGCGCGCGGGTTGCGATACAGCCACTTGAGATCGCCGTGCTGGCTGTCGACGACGCGTCGGACGCGCCACTTCACTTCCTTGCCATCTCCGCCACTGAGGAGCAGGTGATAGGTCGGCTCGCCGACACCGCACAGTTGCACGAACGCGTCCAGTATGTCCGACGTCGTGAGGATGCCGATCAACCTGGGCCCCTCGACGACGGGCAATGCACCGACTTTCAGGCTACGCAGGAGGCGCGCGGCCTCGTCGATCGGCGCCTCCGGCGCAATCACGCTGGGCTTCGCTGTCATCACCTCGGAAACCGTCTTCTTCGCCGGCGCCGCCCCGCGCAGGTCGCGGTCGCTAACGATCCCGGCCAGACGATCCTTGTGCAGGACGGGAAGGTGGCGGAACCGATGCTTCTGCAGCAGCGCCCGCGCGTCCGCCAAAGAACAGTCGCGCGCAACAGTGATGACCTTCGAGGACATATGGTCGCGAACCAACATGATCGGCCTCCTCGTCTCGCTATCTACAGTAATGTCCGCCTGCTGTTGCCATCATTTGTCCAGTTGGCGGATCAACCCCTCCTGGGCAACCGACACGACCAGTACCCCGGCACGGGTGTAGACGCTGCCGATGGCAAAACCGCGGCCTCCACTCGATGACGGGGTGTGTTGCGCATACAGCAACCACTCGTCGGCGCGGAACGGACGATGGAACCACATTGTGTGATCCAAGCTCGCCATCATGATCTTGCGGTCGGGCTGCCAGACCAATCCGTGCGGCCGCAGCGAGGTGTCGAGAAGGGTCACGTCCGAGGCGTACGTCAACACGCACGCATGCAGCATCGGGTCATCGGGCAAGCGACCATCGGCGCGCAGCCAGGCGTACCCGTGCGGCTCACGCCACGTCTCGGGCCGCCGATCCGTCGGATCACAGAGGCGAATGTCGATCGGCATCGGGTTCTGCGATGCCGGTCCAAGCAGCTCTTCGTAGGGCTTCATGCGCTCCTGGAAGGTCGGCAGACTTTCCGGAGCCGGCGCCGCCGGCATCGGCGCATAGTAGTTCAAGCCGGGTTCTTCCTTGTGGAATGACGCGGAAAGATTGAAGATGGCCTGCCCGTGCTGAATCGCCACGACCAGGCGCGTAGTGAACGAACGCCCATCGCGAATGCGCGTCACTTCATACAGAATGGGCACCTTCGGATCGCCGGGGCGAAGGAAGTAACTGTGGAACGAGTGTACCCTCCCCTGATCGACCGTGCGGGCCGCGGCGACCAACGCCTGCCCAGCCACTTGCCCCCCGAACACCCGTTGCCTGGTCTCCTTCGGACTGACGCCACGAAAGTGATTGACCTCGAGTTCTTCGAGATCGAGCAACTCGATCAGCTTTTGCAGTGCTTCGGACACAATCTCTGCCCTCCCCCGGGGGGCACCGTCTCGCCCCTGCCAGAGCGCAGTATGACACGGCCAGCCCGATAGACAAATGGGACCGGGCGAGAGGTCCGCGGGTGTAGTAAGCGGACGGCGCATCGGGCAAAGGCCCGCAGCAACGTGAAGCACTCGGTCTCGTCTGCTCTCGACAGAAGCGGCTCGAGACGGAACGAACGGCAGACAGCTCAGCGGCCGTGCACAGACCTGCTGGGCACAATCGTGGGGTCGCCTGATGAGTGGCCATCGAAGCTCCCGCCTTTGTCAGCCCAGGTGATGATCTTGGTGATCAAAGTGCGCCGCGACGGCAGCGTTGTCAAGCAAGCCCTTAGGGTTTGTGTGGCGGCAATTCGATGGTCAGGTCGTTGTCCGGAAGCGGGCCGTCGCTGAAACTGTTGACGTACGCTGCCAAACCAACATCGCCGAGCTCCTCGGCCGTGTACGCGAACTGCTCCTCTCCGTCGGCGACCGCGGGCCACCAGTCCCGCAACTTGTGCGCCGTGGCTTCGGCCCGCGCCCGTGTGTAACCGAAGGGGGCCTGCGTCATGACGCCGGTAAGGACATTGACGAGCGCGGTGGCCGTTGCCTCGCGGGAGTACTGCTGCAGGTCCGGGCACGACGGAATGGCGCGCAGGCGATGGCTGCGGATCTCGAGCGTGCCGTTATGCAACGTCAGGATGCGATACGCATGCGGGTAGCCCGCAAGCGAAGCCGTGACGATATTATACAGCCCCGCCTCTTCCTTCACGTCTTGGATATGCAAGTGGCCCGTGAAGGTGAGGCGGACGCGATGCTTGCGCAGGACCGCCTTCAGCTCCTCCGCGTTCTCGACATGGAACCAGGCGAAGGTCGGGTCGATCGATTCGCCCGGCACGTGATCGATGATGCTGTGATGCAGCATGACGATCGATTCGCGACCGCCATCGCGGTTCGCGTCCAAGTCATGATCGAGCCAGGCCAGCACCTCGGGCGCAATCCACCCGCTATCGCAGTCGGGCTTACTGGAACAGATGCCGACGAGATGGATGTCGGGTGTGGGGTCACAGCTATAGGCGGTGCGTCCGGTGTCCTTGAATCCGAAGTCGCCATACAGTCGGGGAATGTCGTGCGTCTCTACCGGCGCCACCGCCGGATCGAGGTAGGCGAGAGGCCGCAGCCGCTCGCTGCGTGGTTGATCGTGGTTGCCGGACACGCAATAGACCGGTTTACGAAATCGGGTGAACAGTTCGCGTGCACGGTCGTGGTTGTACGGCTCGGAATCCTTGGTCAGGTCACCCGCGACCAGGACAAAGTCGACCTCGGGCACAGCATTGATTTCGGCAATCGCTGCGTC
>Ga0316601_100001984_pt1 | contig 10360 bp, 8 predicted proteins | sample OWC_soil_day5_no_FD_207663 | JGI IMG/M metagenome (GOLD analysis project Ga0316601, IMG submission 207663) | Wetland soil microbial communities from Old Woman Creek delta, Ohio, United States - OWC_soil_day5_noCT | ecosystem: Environmental > Terrestrial > Soil > Wetlands | place: USA: Ohio...
GCCAGCGCACGCCGAACTTGATCTTGTTCTCGGGCGACGCCGTCACGATCGGCCTCACGCAGGTCGAGTGGGAGTCGTTCTTCGGGCGCGCCGAGGAGCTGCTCGCGACCGTCCCGATCGTGTTCGCGCACGGCAACCACGAGGTCAACGCGACGCCCTACTTCTCGCAGTTCGCGATGCCGGGCGATCAAGAGAACTTCGGCTTCGACTACGGCCACGCGCACATCACGGTGGCGAACGACACGCCGACCGAGGTCAGCGCGCTCACCGGTTCGATCGTCGACTTCCTCAAGGCCGACTTCGAGGCGAGCAAGAACGCGCGCTGGAAGCTCCTCATGCACCACCAGCCGATGTGGTCCGCGTCGAACCACGGCTCGAACATGACGCTGCAGACGGCCTGGCAGCCGATCGTCGACCAGTACCACCTCGATCTCGTGCTCAACGGTCACGAGCACGAGTTCGAGATCACGAAGCCGCTCGTCGGTCAGAACGTGATGCCGTCGATGGACAACGCGACCGTCTATGTCGTGGCGGGCGGCGGTGGCGCCGAGCTCTACGCGAACGGCACCGACTTCTGGACGCAGTACTCCGAGAGCACGCACAACGCCGCGCTCGTCCGCGTTCGCCGCGATCAGATGACGTTCGAAGCGTACCGGACCGACGGCACCGTCATTCCGGGCGGATTCACGAAGACCAAGCAGTGACACGCTGGGTCGTCGCGCTGGTCGTCACGATCTGGGCGACCGCCGCGCACGCCGACGAGCAAGCCTTCCGCGCCGCGGGCGAGCTCGCGGCGAAGTCCGATCCGCGCGCGATCGATGCGTACGAGGCAGTCGGCGCGGCGCGCCCGATCACGCGGTGGACCGACGACGCGTGGGTCGAAGCCGCGCGGATCGCGGAGCGGCAACGCGACTACGACCGTGCCCGCCGCGATCTCGAACAAGCGATCGCGATCAGCACCGACGCGCAGCTCGTTCGCCGCGCGCGCGGCGATCTCGCGCGGCTCGAGCAGCTGACCGGCGGTGGCGAGTGGACCGCCGTCGCCGGCGAGCACCAGCGCCTCGTGACCGCGATCGCCGACGGTGGCGATCCGACGAGCGAGCTCGAGCAGCTCGAAGCGCTCGTGAAAGCGAACCCCGGCTATCCGCGCGGGGTCGCCATTCGCATCGTGCTCGCCCGCGCCTGGGAGACCGAGGACGAGGTCGACCGAGCGCTCGACTGGCTGCGCGATGCGCTTCGGGTCGCGAGCGCGAGCGAGGCCGAGCGTGCCCGCATCGAGCTCGTGCGCATGCTCGTCCGCCATCGTCACCTCGACGACGCGCGGCGCGAGGTGCCGCTCGTCACCGACCCGAGCATGCGCGCGTCACTCGAACGCGCGCTCGCGACGGGCGAATCGTGGCAGGTGATGCGGTGGGCCGCGATCGCGTTGCTCGTCGTGCTCGGCGGGATCGCGATCGCGCTCGTGCGGCGGCGGACCGGATCGTGGCGAGCCGTCGCGCGCCGGTTCGCGCGGCCGCCGGTCGAGGTCATCTACTTCGTGCCGATCGCGGCCGTCATCGGGTTCATCGCATCGACGGGCAATCCACTCGTCGCGAAGGGCGTGATCTGGATCTTCGCCGGTGCCGCGATCATCGCGTGGGTCTCGGGAGCGACGCTCGAAGCCGCGCGGCGGCGGGGGCCGATCGGCGTGCGGCACGCGATCGCGCACGCGGGCATCGTCGGCGTCGCGGTCGTTGCGGCCGTGTACCTCGCGCTCGATCACGCGCGGTTGTTGGACCTCGTCGCCGAAACGTGGCGAACCGGCCCTGGCCACTGATCGCTAGGGCGGGCAGGGCATGCCGCCCGCGGCCCACGTCTCCCAGGCGGTGACGAAGCTCTGGTGCGAGACGGGGGGCGGCTTGCGGCCGAAGCCCGGCGCCCACGCCCACGTGACGAGCGAATCGTCGAGGTGCACGCGCAGTGCGGTCGCGTCCTTGCCGCCGTTGCGCGCGGGATCTTTGATCTGCTCGCACAGCGCGCCGGGCGCGACACCGACGAAGACCATCTTCATCTCCGGCGGCGGCATGTGCCAACCCTTGGCGACGCCCGGTGGCGTGTGCGCGCCGAACGAGTCGGGAGGGTTCGCCTCGCGGTGGCAGGTCGTGCACTCCGCACCCGTTACCCCGAGACCGGTCGGTCCGCGCAGGACGCTCTGGTCGTGCACGCGACCGTCGTCGCCTTGTAGGGGGGTATCGCCCGCGGGATGGCAGTTCTGACAGCGCGGGTGCTGCAGCACGCTGCGCACCGTTTCGAACGCGGCGAGCGCGGACTCGCGATTGGTCTCCACCGGCGGGTTCAATACGCCTTCGGACTTCTTTCCGCCGCCACCGCATGCGGTGAGCGCAACGAGAATGAGTGCTCTCATGACGAGTCCTATGCGAGGCGAAGAGGCAGCGTGCGAAGGCGCTGCTTCGTGAGGGCGAAGACCGCGTTCGCGACGGCCGGTGCGATCGGCGCCGTCGCCGGCTCGCCGATGCCGCCCATCCGCGCCTTGCTCGGGATGATGTGGACGCTGACCTTGGGCATCTCGTGCATGCGCACGATCTGGTAGTCGTGGAAGTTGCTCTGCTGCACCTGGCCTCCGACGAGCGTGAGCTTGCCGTAGAGCGCGGCGGTGAGCCCGAACGCGATGCTCGACTGCACCTGCGCCTCGACACCGAGCGGGTTGACCGCGGTGCCGCAGTCGACCGCGGCGGTCACCGAGTGGACTCGGACCTGCTTGTTCTCGACGGAGATCTCGACGCACTCGGCGACGATGCTGCCGAATGACTCGTGCAGCGCGAGGCCGCGCGCGCGACCGACCGCGGGCGGCGTGCCCCAGCCGGCCTTCTCGGCGCAGGTCTTGAGCACGTTCGCGTGACGCGGCTCCTTCGCGAGCAGCGCGAGCCGGTAGTCGAGCGGATCCTTACCGGCGGCGTGCGCGAGCTCGTCGATCATGCACTCCATCGCGAACGCGATGTGCGTCGCACCGACGGAGCGCCACCACAGCACCGGAATCGCGGTGCGCGGCGAGTGCAGCGTGATGCGTCGCGCGAGGTTCTTGTCGAAGTACGGGTTCTCGGGGAGGCCTTCGACCGACGTGCCGTCGATGCCGTTCTTGACGATGAATGCTTCGAGCATCGTACCCGCCGCGATCGACTGCCCGACGACGACGTGGTCCCACGCCGCCGGCATGCCCTTGTCGTCGACGCCGACCTGGACGTGGTGCACGTACGCGGGGCGGTAGTAGCCGCCGCGAATGTCGTCTTCGCGCGTCCACACCGTCTTCACGGGGAGGCCCGCGGCCTTCGCGACGATCACCGCCTCGGCGACGAAGTCACTCGTCGGCGTCGCGCGGCGACCGAAGCCACCGCCGAGGAACAGCGTGTTGATCGTGACCTTGTCGGGCGAGGTCCCGAGGATCTTCGACGCGACCATCTGGTCCATCGTCTGGAACTGCGTGCCCGTCCAGATCTCGCACTTGTCACCGTCGATCTTGACGGTGCAGTTGAGCGGCTCCATCGGCGCGTGCGCGAGGTACGGGAACTCGAAGTAGACGTCGTGCTTCTTCTTCGCCGAGGCGAGCGCGTCGCCGACCTTGCCGTGCTCGAGCACGGTCGCACCCGGCTTCTGGGAGAGCGTGCGCCACTCGGCCATGAGCTTGTTCGTATCGGCACCGCCGCCCTCGGGCGGTGTCCACTCGATCACGAGCTTGTCGCGTCCGAGCTTCGCGGCCCAGAAGTGCTTCGCGACGACGGCGACGCCGGTCCCCGTCGACACGACCTTGACGACGCCGGGCACCTTGAGCGCGGCGCTCGCATCGAACTTGCCGAGCTTCGCGCCGAACGCGGGAGGCCGCGCGACGACCGCGGTGTGGAGGCCGGGGAACTGCACGTCCATGCCGAACTGCGCCTGGCCGGTGATCTTCTCCGGCGTGTCGAGGCGCTTCGTCGGCTTGCCGATCAGCTTCCAGGCTTTCGGATCCTTCAGCTTCACCGTCTTCGGAGGCTCGAGCTTCATCGCATCTTCGGCGAGCTCGCCGAACGTCGCCTTGTGCTTGCCGCTCGAGAGGACGCCGTTCTCGACCTTGATCGACGTCGCCGGCACCTTCCACCGCGCGGCGGCGGCGCGCACGAGCATGTCCTTCGCCATCGCGCCGACTTGGCGATAGCGCTCGAACTCGGCCCACGTGCTCGTCGAGCCGCCGGTCATCTGCATGCCCATCGCGGGATGCCCGTAGATCGGCGCGGCCGGCGCGTGCGTCGACTTCACCTTCGACCAGTCCGCCTCGAGCTCCTCGGCGATCAGCATCGCGAGACCGGTCCAGATGCCCTGGCCCATCTCGGAGTGCGCGAGCACGACGGTGACGGTGTTGTCCTTGCCGATCCGCAAGAACGCGTTCGGTTGCGGCAGCGGCTTCGCTTGCTCGGGCACCGCGCGCGCCGTGCTCGGCACGTAGAAGCTGATCGCGAGACCGGCGGCCGAGCCGGCGGCAACCTTGAGAAATCCGCGTCGCGACGTGCTCACTTGCCACCTCGCTTCAGCTTCGACGCCAGGTGAATCGCCTCGCGCACGCGAACGTAGGTGCCGCAGCGGCAGATGTTGCCCGCCATCGCGGCGTCGATATCGGAGTCGGTCGGCTCGGGGTTCTTGTCGAGGAGCGCGACGGCCGACATGATCTGCCCCGACTGGCAGTAGCCGCACTGCACGACGTCGGCCTCCGCCCACGCGCGCTGCACCGGGTGCTGCCCGTCGTTCGAGAGACCTTCGATCGTCGTGATCTTCTTGGTCGCGACGCTCCCCGCCGTCGTCACGCACGCCCGTACGGGCTTGCCATCGACGTGCACGGTACACGCACCGCACTGAGCCATCCCGCAACCAAACTTCGTTCCCGTGAGACCGACGACGTCACGCAGCACCCAGAGCAAGGGCATCTCCGGAGCCGCATCCACCTCGCGGACCTTCCCATTAATGTCGAGCTTCACGCCGAGAGGTTCGGCCCGAGCATGGGAACAATCAAGCGGAGCGGGCTCCGATATCGGGCAGGTCCGGCGTTTCGCGATCCGTGATACGACCGCGGCGATGAACGAGCTCGAGCGGATCGTGCGCGCGGTCGGGAGCGCCGAGCAATTGCTCGCCACCGTCGTGCGCGTCGAGGGCTCGTCGTATCGCCGGCCGGGAGCGCGCATGCTCGTCGCCGGCGATCGCTGGCTCGCCGGCTGCGTGAGCGGCGGCTGCCTCGAAGGCGACGTCATGCTGCGTGGCGCGCATCGCTGCAAGGACGGACCGGTGGTCGTCACGTATGACTCGACGGCCGACGACGGCGAGCCGTATGGACTCGGCTGCAACGGCATCGTCGACGTGCTGCTCGAGCACATCCCGGCGGGGGCGACGAACGACGCGCTCGCGTTCGCCGCCGCATGCTTCGCGCGCGAGCAGACCGGCGTCCTCGTCACCGTGATTCGCTCGGCGCGCGACGGTGTTCCCGTCGGCGCGCGCTGCTCGATTCCCGAGGCGGTGTTCGCACGGCCGATCGCACACGCCGACCTGCGCGCCGCCGCACACGGCCCCGCGGGTGTCGTGACGATCGACGACGTCACCGTGCTCGTCGAGACGATCGCGCCATCGCCGCAGCTGTTCGTGCTCGGTAGCGGTCACGACGCCGCGCCGATCGTCCCGTTGGCAAAGTCCGCCGGCTTTCGCGTCACCGTCGCCGATCGCGCGATCCGCGAGCCCTCGCGCTTCCTCGCGGCCGACCGGCTCGCGAAGAGCGGTGAGGTCCCCGCGCTGATCGAGCGCGCGCTCGAGGCGTACGTCGTGATCATGCACCACCACAAGGATGCCGATCGCGCCGCGCTCGAGATGGCGCTCGCCTCGCGCGCTCGCTACATCGGCGTGCTCGGTCCCGCGAGCCGCACGCGCGAGCTCCTCGGCTACCTGCCCGACGATCGTCGCCTGCACGCACCGGTCGGGCTCGACGTCGGCGCGGAGACGCCCGAGCAGATCGCGCTCGCGATCGTCGGCGAGGTGCAGGCCGTCCACCACGGCGCACGCGGCGGCATGCTCCGCGATCGCGCGCGCGCGCTGCACGCGGACGTCGCGATCGCCGTGCTCGCGGCCGGTGAGTCGAAGCGGCTCGGCCGGCCGAAGCAGCTCGTGGAGGTCGAGGGGGCACCGCTCGTGCGCCACGTCGCCACGCGCTGCAGCGAGCTGCGCGGCGGCTCCGTCGGTGTCGTCGTCGGTGCGAACGCGGCCGCGGTCGAGCAGGCGCTCGGCGAGCTGCGCGTCGCGCGGATCGCGAACGGCGCCTGGCAAGAAGGCATCGCGTCTTCGATCCGAGCCGCGACGAAGTGGGCCGAAGCATCGCGGGCGAACGCGCTCGTGATCGTTCTCGGCGATCAACCGCTGATCACGGGCGCACACCTCGCGGCGCTGCGCGATGCCTGGCTCGCGGGCGCGCCGATCGCGGCGTCGCGGTACGACAACATCCTCGGCGCACCGGCGATCTTCGATCGTTCGAAGTGGCCGCTGCTCGCGCAGCTCCAGGGTGACCAAGGTGCGGGCAGGCTCTTGTACGGCGAGCCCTGCGTCGCGATCGACTGGACCGGCGGCGCGATCGACGTCGACACGAACGACGACGTCGCGCGGCTCGCGCCGCCGTGCAGTATCATCGACGCGTGAAGCGCGCGGTCGTGTTGTTGTTCGTCGTCGCGTGTTCCAAGCGTGAACCGTCGGCGCGCGTCGAGCTCGTCGAGGCCGCCGCGGCCGGCGACGCCGCAGCGTTCATCGCGGGCGAGCTCGCGCGGGGCTCGCGCGACGGCGTGCCGGTGCTCGTCTACGTCGGCGCGACGTGGTGCGAGCCGTGCCGCGACTTTCACGCGGCGGCGACGGCCGGCACGCTCGACGCGCAGCTCGCGCCGATCCGCTTCCTCGAGTTCGACCTCGATCGCGACGGCGAGCGGCTCGCCGCGGCGGGCTATCGCTCGGAGCTCGTCCCGCTGTTCGCGCGTCCCGCCGCCGACGGGCGCGCTTCGGGCGAGCAGATCGACGGCGTCCAGAAGGGCGGCGCGTACGTCGAGCAGCTCACGCCGCGGATTCGCGCGCTGCTTCGACGCTAGACGAACAGCGCCTGGATCGTCGCGAGGTCCGCGCGCGCCGTGAATGTCGGCTTGCCGTCTTCGATCGCGCAGCACTGCGCGGTGCGGAACGACGGGAACGCGGGGAGGCCGAGCAGGAACGCGCCGAGCGTCGAGACGGCCGGCTCGTGACTGACGACGATCACGGATTCGCCCGCCGCCATCAGCTCCTGCGCCGCGACGCGCGGGTGCGCCGACGGCTCGAAGCAACGGCGCGACGAGATGACGCCCAGATAGTCGAGGCTGGCCGCGATCAGCTCCGCGGTCTGCACGGCACGCGGCAACGGCGACGAGAGGATCGCGTCGGGGGTGATCGACTGCTCGCGCAGGAGCCGTCCGAGCACGCGTGCGGCTTCGCGGCCACGCGGCGACAGCCAGCGATCTCGGTCACTGCCGGCATCCTCTTCTGAAACCGCGTCGCCGTGGCGTACCAAATAGATCCGCACGCGAGCCAGCATACGCGAGTAAGCTCGGTGCGTGAAACGCGTCTGTGTCCTGCTCGCGCTCTGTGGTTGTGGCGATGATGGGCCGAGTGGGGGTGGTCCGCCGATCGAATTTCCGGCGATCGGCTCGCTCGCGGATCCCGCGGGACGCGGTTCGTTCCGGTTCGGCGTCGCGAGCGCGGCGACGCAGATCGAGGACGGGAACACCGCGGTCGACTGGTACGTGTGGACGCTGCCCGAGGCCATGGGCGGGATCGGCAAAGGGATCTTCGTCGGCGACGCCGTGCGCGGCTACTCGCGCGTGATGGAGGACCTACAGCTGGTCAAGGACCTCGGCGTCGACAGCTATCGGTTCTCGATGGAGTGGGCGCGCATCGAGCCGCAGCGCGACGTGATCGACGAGGCCGCGATCGCGCACTACCGCGACCAGCTCGTCGCGATGCGCGCGCTCGGCATCAAGCCGCTCGTCACCGTGCACCACTTCTCGAACCCGATCTGGGTCGCGGATCCGCGCGCGATCAGCTGCCTGAACGGACCGACGAGTGCGAACCTCTGCGGGTTCGGTTCCGAGGGCGGGCCGCAGATCGTCGAAGAGCTCCGCGAGCACGCGACGCTGCTCGGCCAGCGGTTCGGCGATCTCGTCGACGAGTGGGGCACGGTCAACGAGCCGATCAACTACTTGTTCGCGAGCTACGCCGTCGGCTACTTCCCGCCCGGCATCCTCTCGCTCGACCCGAACCAGTTCGCGAAGGTGTTGCGCGACTACCTCGCGTCGCACGCCGCGATCTACAGCGCGCTCAAGGCGAGTGACACGGTCGACGCCGACGGCGACGGGCGCCCGGCCGACGTCGGACTCTCGCTGTCGGTCGCGGACTGGGTCCCGACGCGCATGAACAAGCCGTCCGACAACGCCGACGACCTCGCCGCGCGCGATCGCTTGCACTACCTCTTCCACTACCTGTTCGTCGACTCGATCAAGAGCGGCATGTTCGACGCCAACCTCGACGGCGTCGCGGACGAAGCGCACCCCGAGTGGCGCGACACCATCGACTGGCTCGGGCTCCAGTACTACTTCCGCGCCGGCGTCAGCGGCGATCGTCCGCTCCTGCCCGCGCCGATCAGCTTCACGCCGTGTACCAGCGGCCTCGACTTCGGCGCCTGCCGGCCGTCGCCGCAGCCGAGCTACTGCGTGCCCGCGATGGGCTACGAAGGTTGGGTCGACGGCATCTACGACGTGATCGTCGCGTTCGGCAAGCGCTATCCCGGCCTGCCGCTCGTCATCACCGAAGCGGGCATCGCGAGCGAGAGCGGCAAGCGCCGCGCGGAGAACGTCGTGCGCGTGCTCGAAGCGATCGATCGCGCACGTACGTCGGGCGTCGATCTGCGCGGCTATTACTACTGGAGCCTCACCGACAACTTCGAGTGGGCCGAGGGCTTCAAGCCGCGGTTCGGGCTCTACAGCGTCGACTACACGACGTACGCGCGCACCGCGAACGAGGGCACGGACACCATGAGAGCGATCGCGTCTGCGCGAACCGTCACACGCGAACAGCGCGCGGCGCACGGTGGTACAGGTCCGATGACTCCCGAGCCCGACCACATGCTCGACACTTACTGCCGGAAAGACTGACCCGAACGTCGTCGAGTCGGCCTACAATCATCGCGGTGCGTTGGCTCGGTCTGGTAGTGCTCGCCGCGTGCAAGTTCTCGACGAACGTCTCGGGTGACGGCGGGGTGGATGGGAGAGAGATCGACGCCGCGATCGATGCACCGCCGGATGCATTCGACGACAAGTGCTTCGGTGGAGGTACGTTCTACTTCTGCTTGGGTGCGGTGCCGAGCGGCACCGAAGCGCTCGACAACAACAACACGTTCGACACGACGACCTGCAGCATCGTCAACTCGTCGAAGATCATGATCGGGACGACCGAGGTCTGCGCGATCGCCGCGGGGACGATCACCCTCGGCGCGGGCCAGGACGTCGTCGTCAGCGGCAATCTGCCCCTCGTGCTCGTCGCGGTCACGTCGATCACGATCGACGGCAACATCGATGCGTCGAGCTTCGACCTCAAGGTCGGGCCGGGTGCGAACCCGGCGTCGTGCAACAGCACCGGCATCGACGGCACGGCGGCGGCTGGCAGCACCGGTGGTGGCGGCGCCGGAGGCACGTTTGGCACGATCGGCGGCAACGGCGGTACGGGCGGCGTGACGGCCGGCGGTGTCGCGACGACGCCGCCGGCGAAGTCGACGGTCCTGCGCGGCGGCTGCAAGGGCGGCACCGGCATGCCCGGCACGGTCGGGCTGACGGGCCTCGGGGGCAACGGCGGCGGCGCGATCTTCTTCGCCTCGCAGGGCACGATCACGATCAACGGCGCGGTCGATGCGTCGGGCGGTGGCGCCGACGGCGGTCAAGCCTCGAAGGGCGGTGGCGGCGGCGGCGGCTCGGGCGGGATGATCGTCTTCCACTCGCTCGGCGCGCTGACGATCGGTGCCGCCGCGAAGCTCAATGCGAACGGCGGTGGGGGTGGTGGCGGCGCCGGGAACGTCGATCCGGGTGACGACGGATCCGATCCGATCGTGACCACGCCGCTCGTGGTCGCGCTGGGCGGACAGACGGCGACGTCGGGACGTTCGAAGGGCGGCGATGGCGCGGCAGGTCCGACGGCCGCGACGCCGGGGGCGAACGGCGGCAACGGCGGCGGTGGTGGTGGCGGCGGTCACGGCCTGATCCGTGTGCTGAAGGGCGGGATCAACTTCCCCGCC
>Ga0316601_100001986_pt1 | contig 10358 bp, 10 predicted proteins | sample OWC_soil_day5_no_FD_207663 | JGI IMG/M metagenome (GOLD analysis project Ga0316601, IMG submission 207663) | Wetland soil microbial communities from Old Woman Creek delta, Ohio, United States - OWC_soil_day5_noCT | ecosystem: Environmental > Terrestrial > Soil > Wetlands | place: USA: Ohio...
GAAAGAAGCTTAAGCAGAGCTGAGACCGCATTTTGGGGCAAAGGGGCCCAATAGTATTCCAATACTTTATCAAAATATCCGATGGCTTCCTCAAATCGCCCCTTGTTATAAAGGGCCATGGCGATGTTCTTCTCCAGCATAGCTACCTTTTCTGGATCGGAATCAGGACCGGACTTTTTCAGATACAGCTGCAGAGCTTCCTTATAGTAATGCAAGGCCTCGTCGGAAGCGGCCGACCGAAGGGCCTCCTCACCCGCCTTGACGAGGTACTCTTCCGTCTTCTCCCGATCCTCCGCCCCGCTATAGTGATAAGCGAGCATCCCGTAGAACTCCGAGAGCCTTTCGGAGAAGACCTTCTCGATGGAGTGGGCCACCTTGAGATGGAGTTCTCTCCGCTTGTTGGGAAGAATGGACTCATATGCGGCCTCCTGGGCAAGGGCATGTTTGAAGAGATACTCCACTTCTCCCATCCTTCTGCTCTCCTGAAAAATCTGAATCTCATTCAAGTAGGATAACCTGCTCTCAATATCCTCCACCTCGCTTGCCACATTGGAGAGGATGCGGGAAAAAAAGCTCCTGCCCATGACCGATGCCACCTTTACCAGATGCCGGGTTTTCTCTTCCAAACGGTCGATTCGTGCCATGAGCACGGCAGTGATGGTTGGAGGAATGGTGATTGAGCCCTCCTCCTTTGTAACCTCCAATCTTCCCTCTCTCCGGACGATCACTCCCTGCTCGAAGAGAGATCGTACCACCTCTTCAATGAAGAAGGGGTTGCCACCAGCCCGCTGGATGATCTGCCGGGTCAGGGTATGGGGGACGGCGAGGGTGTTTGCCATATGTTCAGCATATTCCCGATGAGTGCCTCGCTCATGGGCTCATCCAATGGCTCCAGGAGCATCTCCAGATGGTACACGGATAGCCGCTCTTTCAGGGTCTTGAGGATCCGCTCCCCCGTCTCTTGGAAGCAGGGGCGAAAGAGGTTGATAAACAAGATTCTCTGGGTCTCCGCTAGGCGGAAGAGGGATTCCATGAGTTCGATGGAACTGCTGTCAGCCCAGTGAAGGTCTTCGATGATTATCACCAGGGGGGCTCGTTCCGTCGCCTTGAGGAGGAGGTCCCGCAGGCTCTTCAGGATTAGCTTCTCCAGGGCTTCGCCCTCTAACCCATCCACCCTTTCCGCATATTTGCCCGAGAGGGAGATGCCCATGAGGGTCGCCACAAATGGAAGAACTTCGCCGACGTCCTCCAGAAAAAGGTTGCGGATAGCGGTCTGAAGTTTATAGAATGCCGTTACCTGATCGTCGTCTTGCCGGATCCCGGTCCACTGTTTCAACAGATCGATGATTGGATGAAAACTGAGATTCCTTCCGATCGAGATCGCTCTTCCCTCCAGAAGCCCGATGGTCTTCATTATTCCGCATTTTTTCAGTTCAGCCACTAACCTTGATTTGCCAATTCCAGCTTCTCCAATGATGTTGACCACAGAGCCTTGGCCCATGATGGCTTTATTTACCTGGGCCTCAAGTTTATGTAATTCATTGTCCCTTCCAACCATCTCAGAATAAATCATGCGTTCAGAACCCAGACGAGGGCGGTACAGGTCTTCTTTGGTTGATAGAACCTGGTAGACGGAAATCGATTCCTTCCTGCCTTTAACGATCTTTTTGCCCAGAGGCTGGAAATGAAAAAGTTCTTTGGTTAGATGGTATGTTTCCTCAGTTACGTAAGTGGTTCCCGGTTCTGCAAGCGCTTCCATCCTTGAGGCCATATTGATCGTGTCCCCTACCACTGTGAACTGGACGCTGAGATCAATGGCGATCGCCCCAATGACGACCGTTCCCGTGTTTATGCCAATTCGCAGCAGGATTGGCGGAGTTCGGTGTTCATCCTTCATCTTTTCGTTGAAATCGGCGATCCCCTTGTGAATTGCCACAGAGGCCCGGATGGCACGTTGAGGCGCATCCTCCAGCGCAATCGGAGCGCCGAAAAGGGCCAGGATCCCGTCTCCCCTAATCTCGTTTACAGTGCCCTCGTACTGGTGAATCTTGAGGACCATGATCTCAAGAACCTTTTCCATAAGCACAAAAGTCTCTTCCGGGCCAAGTTTATGAGTCAGCGGCGTGAATCCCTTCATGTCGCAAAACATGACGGTCACCTGCCTGCGCTCGCCCTCGATTTTATCCTTTTGATCCAGGATTTTCTTTGTCAGGCCCTCTGGAAGATGACGTTGGATTCTCGCGAGTTTTTCTTCAAGGGGATGGGCTTTGCCGGACAGCTCAGAGGAGGCTGTTAACTCGAACCCGCATTTACCGCAGAAATGCATTTCCTCGGGGGATTCGAAGCCGCATCGCTGGCATTTCATCTCAAATGCCCTCCAGCAATCTGGAGACAAGTTTACGGAAGGGTTCGTTTAGGTAGAGATTCGGTTTTTAATCCTATAGAAAACATGAAGGATCCCCCCAGGAAACCTCCCCGGAGGCTGTCTTTGGGCATCTTCTGATAACTCCATCTCTTCATCAGCCCTAAGGAAAGTTCATGAGTTGGCCGGAATCTTAGAAAGGAAAAAAATTTATGAATGAATGATAGCAAACCTGGAAAATCTGTCAAGGGGAATTCGCCCATTTTATAAGTTCTCAATTTTATAGGGTTAATAACAAAGGGCGAACCCCTGACAGATAGCTTCAAGACCAAAATTATTCACCCGTTGAAAGCCAGAGAAGATCTGTCCTTTACTTAAAGGCATGTGCCAATAAGGTCATATGCCGCCGCCGATAGGCGGAAATCAATTCAGCGCAGAAAAGCAGGATGCAGGCGGAAAAAAAGATCCATAAAACGAGGATGATCATGGCGTCGAGAGGGCCGCAAGTCGCGCCATAGCGACCATAATCCTTGAAATACCAGGCGAAAGAATGCTTGGCGACTTCGAAGAGGAAGGCGCAGCTTGCTCCTCCGGCCAAGGCGTGATGGAAGGAAACAGGGGTATTCGGGATGATTTTGTAGACCACGGTGAACCCCAGGGTTAAAACCAAGTAGGGAAAGTGATAGCCGGTCAGAAATTCAAGATAGGACCATTTGGCAAGATCGAATCCCCATAGGATGGTTTCCATTTCCCGCAAGCAGCCTGAGAGAGCCGTTACTGAAAAGGAAAGAAGAAAAAACAAGGCAAAAGCAGGAACCATGGAGAGGGCAAGGAGTCTGGCCTTTAAGAAATCTCTGCGCTGCGGTACCCTGAAAACAACCGCCATGGCATGTCCGAGGGAGGAAAAAAGCACGCTCGCCGTCCAGAGCATAGAAAGGACACCGAGCAGCCCAAACACCTCGGCGCGCCGGGAGATCGCGCCGACCTCCTCGAAAATAAGGGAACCGGCATGAGGAAAAAATTGACTCGAAAAACTCAAGGCCATCTTAAGTCCGGATTCGGAAGAACCCAGGATATAGGCCGTTCCCGAAATCAGGAGCAAGAGAAAAGGGGTCAGGGAAAGGATGGCATAAAATGTCATGGCTGCCGAAAGATTCAAACACCCGTCCATCAGGAACGCCCGGCGGGCTTCCCGGAAGACATCCCAGGCTTCCAAACATTTGAATCGGAAACATTCCTTCCGATGAAAAGCCAAATTCAGCTTCAATTTCCTCATTAAAGGGTTCCTCTTTCCCCGGAACGGGTGAATATCCTTTAAATGGCCAAGGTTACTGATTAAAGCAGCCAGGGAGGTAATTGTCACGATCGATCGTCCTTCGTTCCCCCTTCGGAAAAAAGAAGCCGAAGGGGGATAGCCATTTACCCGCCTTACTTTTGGTTGGTAACCTCGAATGAATCAAGAATGGCCTTCAGATCCTGGCGATCTTTTGGTCCCCCCTGATCCATGACGATGTAAATAATAAAAATTTGATATGGCTCTGCAAAAGCGTAGATCCATCCGTGCTCCCGCTTTAATCCGTTTGCGGTATAGGTCGTATACCTTTTAGCCGCGAAGGGGACTCCTTTCAGGGAGTAGGGATCGGTTGCACTGATTTCAAAGGAGGCGTTCTTACCGTAATCCTTTCGAAATTCGTCTTCAAAACTTTCTCCTGAAGCATGGGTTACCCATTGAATTTTATCTTGATCAAACGTGGAATAACGACCTGCCGGCGTGAAGTCAATCTGGATATTAGATTGAGTTGCGGGATTAAAAAGAAATACTTCTGATTCTTCCAGCCCTCCTTTTTCGAATCCCAACTTCAGCATAAACTCGGGATACCGGGCCGACACCTGCCAGCCCGGAGGGGCCGTGACGTTGAATGGGTAACGAAGTCCGGTGAACTGGTTCCCTTCGATCTTCCCTACAGGAACCTTCATATTGACCTTCACGTCATCCCGCACGGGAACGCCGGCGCACCCGATGAGCAAAAGAAGAACGAGGAAGATCACTGCCATCTTTGGAATTTGAGTCTTTTTCATTTTTACCCTCCGTGATTCAGTTTTTCTTGGGCCCAGAGAGGCTCAAGATTTCTTGCTCTAAAAAAAGTCCCCATTCGGTTCGTTCCGAAAGCAGAGATTTATGAGCAAAATCCTGCGCCTTCTTCAAGTTGCGGCTGGCTGCGCTCTCACGGCCCGTCTCCCGGGAGATGATCCCCATTTTCAGGTGATTGTCGGCCATGAGCAGGCTGGGGAAAAAAAGGATATCGGTTCCCTCATAGAGGGTGTAAGAAGCGCAATCCTCGTTCATGAACTGACGCATTCGGCTCAAAAAATCATTGGAAGCTTGGTAAAATTTCATAGCCTCGGGGTATGCCCTTTCCTGGAGCTTTTTCTCCGCCCTCGCTTTCTGCTGCACGCCTCCGCGGTAGAAATCCCGCGCATCTTTGGCATCTTCCCAGACAATTTCCAGCCCGGCATTTTCTTCCAGGACCATCTTCAGATTGGCTCTTTGAACCGGAAGCGGAGAGCTGTCGCCGGTGATCGGGATTACTCCCCCGCAACCCGGGAAAGCGATAAGGGCTACGATCAACAAAACGAACAATAATTTCTCGCTCATCTTTCACCTCTCTTTGAGCAACTGATCGATAATGCTCGTTGTCTGCAGGGTTGTCCAATCCATTGCTCCCATGGTCCGGTAGACCACCAGAGATTGACGATTGATCAGGTAGGTCGTAGGGTGGACCCAGACCCCGAAGAGCCGCTCCGTCTGCCCAGTCTTGTCGATCAGAGCCGGCATGTTCAGGGATTCCTTCTCCAGAAAATTCTTGATGGTTTCCGGCTTTTCTTTCGAGGCGATGCGATAAAGAATCAAGCCCCTGGACTGGTACTGGTTATACAGTTTTTGCAGGGAGGGACCCTCCTGCCGGCAGTTCGGGCACCATGTAGCCCAGAAGTTAAGCAAAATGACTTGTCCCCGATGGCTCCGAATATCCACCTGGTTCCCCTGAAGATTCTGTACCGAAAAATCAGGAATGGTTTGTGGCTTTGTATAACTCTGAAAAACATTCTGCCCGGACGCCTTTGGCACCCATGAAAAATCGCCCCCTGCTGACCAAAGGGCGCCCGCGCAGGTCAAAGCCACAAAAATTCGGCCCAGCCTTTTGCACCTTCCCCTCATTTTGACTTTCCTCCTTTCTGGTATTCGGTTGAACCCTTTTCCCTCAAGCAGAAATGCAATTCCTGCTTCTCCTCCCTTCTTCATTGTTTTCCACTCATTACCTTCATTCTTGGATGAAGGATTTTCTGCACGTATCTATCATAATTAAAATTGGGGCTGTTAGTTGGGTTGTGACACTGCCGGCAATCATCTTCATCGACCTTCTCAAGTTCTTTTTGGGAATCGGGGTGACCGTTCATAGGGCCATGGCAGGCCTCACAATGGACATTTTCGAGTCCCGATTTTGTGTTTTCAGGAGAGCCCTGACGGGTAGTGTGGCACGCCAGGCAGGAGGGGTCGAAGGCTTTATCTTTTTTGATTAGGGTATCATAGGCCTGGGCGTGCGCGGTGGTTGCCCAGTGCGCGTACTCGCGGGGATGACAAGTCTGGCACTCCTTTCCTGCGACAAAGGAAGGAAGGGGGGCAACATTCATTGAGGAAGAATTAGCAGGTTCTGTCCTCATTGAAGGCTGCAAGGCGGTCTGCAAATGACTTTTGAACTCAGTGACCATCGTTTTTATTTCTTCTTTTTCGGAATAATCCAGCTTCAAGGGGATGAGCTGGTACCGGGAATAGAGCTTCGTCCTTTGCCGAAAAAGATCGGCCTGCCCTAGGAATTCCCCCCTGGCCCCGGCGACAAAAATTTGGGTATGATTAACGAACTGGGGGGCTGCCTGGGCCCGGGTACGGTGGCCGTTCACAATGAAGTCGATCCCATGAACCTGAACCGCAAGCATCCTCTCTTCATCGGCTTCCAGATGGGCCAGGGCCACAATTACCCGGCATTGCGATTTCAACACTGCGACCACTTTTTTGGCTGTTTCCATGGGGTCGGCGATTTTGAACTTTTCCGTTCCTGCTGGAAATCGACCGGATATCAGTCCAAAAATCCCCACTTTCATCCCCGCGACTTCCTGAACCTCCTTGATTACGTAAGGCTTGAAGATAGGCTCGTTGGACTGGGGATTCAAAAGGTTAGCGGCCAAAAAGGGAAAGTCTGCCTGGTGGCTCATTTTGATGAGATCGTCGATCCCCAGGGAAAGGTCCAACTCCCCGGGGGTGAAAGCATCGTATCCCATCATGTTGTACGCTTTCATGTAAACGGCGGCCTTCAGATTGGCGATGGTTTTGGCGTTCGGATTCAGGGGCGAGCCGGGCAAAAAGAGAAGATCGCCCGTGTCTACAAGGATTAGCCTGGCTCTTTCGTGCCGTAATTGTTCGATGTAAGCGGCTCGCCTGGCCAGCCCGCCAAGCTGTTTTGACTGTCAGCCGCAGGGTTCCAGTTCCCCGTGAACATTGGAGGAAAAAACCAGGGTGATTGTTTCCTGGGGGACAAAAATGGGGGTTTTCCCCCAGATGGTGACCGGGAAGATGAAGACTGCCAGGGTTACCCAAATGTATTTCTTCATGATGCGCCCCCTAAATTGTTCTCATCGGTATCGAAATCTAATCACAGCGGAGAATGAAAACTTTTCCCTTCTCTTAATCCGTTTAGTGAATATTCATCACCAAACCCGATGGTGGAGCTTTCGACGAGGAAAGCCTTGCCGCGCCCACCCGGTTCATTTTCTGTGGAGACCTGTAGGCGTCAAAGATGCTCCATCCCCAGAGGAGGGGGATCGTAATGAAGCCAATTATGAAAAACGTCAGGAAAATCGATAGGGCATAAAGGATTAGAAAAACGACCGCCTTTGCTATCTCCCCGTTGTAAGCCTGGCCAAGCCCGATGAAGAGGAAGGACAAAAGAGCGGCTGTCGCTGGATTCCTATCGCTTTTTGGAAATTCGAAGGGTCTCATCACGCACCTCCTGAGCAACCTCCCGAAAATCAAGAGGCTGAATCAGAAAGAATCAAGGGATTGGTACGGAGGGTTAGAAGATTTTTCAGATTCCTCTCGAAACTAATTTTCACGTCTTCGCTGCAACCCAGATACCTGATCCTCAGGAATCCTTCTTTATCGATCGCATAGCTACAGGGGAAACCGGCTACTTTATAAAGCTTGGTGATGACCCTCTTGTTATCCATGAGAACCGGCAGTTCTATCTTCAGCCCTTCCAGGTATTTCTTTGCAGCTTTTACCCTGGATGGACTCCCCGTGAAAACGCAGAACACCCGCAGCCCTTGACCCGCATATTGATCCTGCAGCCTTTGAAAAAATTTGAGGTCTTCGTCACAAAGTTCGCACCAGGTGGCAAAAAAGGTCAGAATCAGAACTTTATTGTCCGGCCCCTGTAACCAGTCTGTCAGAGCAAAGCTCTTCCCATCCATGGTGGAAGCTACAAAATCCTGAACTTTCTGTTCCCCAAACTTGGCCGGAGCGAATGCGGCGGGGAGGAAAGCAAAGGAGATTAGGATGATTATGATGGGTATCAAGATCTTGAAGTATTTCATGGCGAACCTCCCGTCCCCGATTTTGGGGTCCTTGTTTGAGATCCAATGAGGGAAAGGGTAAGCGCCCATGATTCTTTCACCTCGGTTTGTTGCTCCAGCCGTGAAGTCCACCGGATCGCTTTTACTTTTGACTTCTTTCGTTTTCTTCCCGGGAATAACCGTGCCGCCCACATGCGCCTCCTTTCTTTGATCAAAATCACCAATTGGCATGAATTTGTGAGTTCAAAAAATTCTTGTTACCCACCGAAATACAAATCTCGTGCCATGTTTATGGGGCGCTCTAAAATTTTATATACTTGATTTAATTATGTTTTATAAAAGATAAAGGATAAATTCAAGATATCTCAAATCTTCTGTTAATATTGGCAACACGATTTTCACCATTTTTATTTGCATTTTCACCAGTTTTTGGGTAAATTAGGGAAGCCCCTTATTTTCTTTTGTATGAAGTTCACTTCCGGAGGGAACGATGAAGGAGCGGGAACCGTTTCTTGAAGTTGTTAGATTCTTTCAGAGGCAGCCAGCCGCCATTCCCGGAAGCCTCGAATATAACGTGGCCTTCTGTCATCTTCTTGTCAATGCTGCTTCCGCAGATGCCGCCTCCATCTGGCAGCTTGACGAGGAAAGCCGCTTGCACCTCATTTCTAGTACCGATATCCGTCTTGACGAAGTGATCAAAATCACCTTACGTCAAGGTGAAGGAATTGCCGGGGCCGCGGTTTTGTCGCGGCAGACTGTTTCTGTAATCAATGCCCAAAAGGAAAAATTTCATAATTCGCGTGTGGACGAACATTTTGGACTAAGGACCTACGCCATGATTTCGGCGCCCATTATTTTCGAAGAGAGTCTTTTCGGCGTGGTGAACATCTTGAGCCATCACTCCGATAAACTCTTTTCTCCCGAGTGGCAAGAATGGTTATCCGTGTTAGCCGTCCTTTATGGTGCCGCCTTAGCGAGGGCAGAGAGATTAACACCCCATCGAGGCCCGTTGAAAAGGGAAATCGGGACTGAGGAAAAGTCTCTCAAAATTCCTGAAGCGAAAACGGGCATTGTGGGAATAAGCCAGGCAGTGCAAGAGGCCCTGCACCTGTGCCTCAAGGCCGGTCGCAGCGATATTCCCGTATTAATCTGTGGGGAGACCGGAACGGGCAAAGAATTAGCCGCGCATCGTATTCACGAGGAGAGCAGGCGTGTTCATGGGCCCTTTTTAGGAATCAATTGTGCCGCTTTGTCGGAAACACTTTTTGAAAGTGAGTTATTCGGCCATGTCAAAGGGGCCTTTACCGGAGCAAGCCACGATCGCCCGGGCAAATTCGCTGCCGCCTCCGGGGGGACTCTCTTTCTGGATGAAATCGCAGAATTGACTGTAACCAGCCAAGCGAAGATGCTCCGGGTACTGGAGGAAAAAAAAGTTACGCCTCTCGGTTCGGAGAAAGCAATGCCCGCCGACACACGGATTATCGCCGCCACCAACAAAAAACTATTGGAATTGATAAAAGAAAAAAAGCTTCGCGAAGACCTTTATTATCGACTCTGCGGTATCGAAATCAAAATGCCCCCCTTGCGCGAACGAGTTGAAGATATTCCTCTCCTGGCAATCCATTTCTTGAACAAGGCTTCCCGCCAGCAAAAAGGGAAAAATCTTCCGCGCCTTTCTCCGGGAGCTTTGGATATCCTTATGAAATTCGCCTGGCCCGGTAATGTCCGCCAGCTGGAACAGGCGCTCTTGGCCGCAATGGCGCTCTGCGAAGGGGATGAAATCATCCCCGGCAATTTTCCCGCCTGGTTTCGTGAGGCCGTTACGTCAGCTGGAAAACAGGAAATCACCTACCGCTCGACAGGCGCTAACGTTGAGGCCCAATCTCCGGTGGGAAAGGATAGCGGATTGATAAAAGATGAAGATCGGAGACGCTACTTGGAGGCCCTCGACGCAACCAAATATCAGGGAACCGGACGTTGGAATGTAAGCTCTGCGGCGCGCCGCCTGGGTATCCCGAGAGAAACCCTGACCTACCATTTGAAGAAAATGCGCCCCTTGAAATAAAGCCCACTCTATTCATCCGGTTTGGCAAAGCGGGGCGAAGATTGGATCAGTGATGAAGCTGCAAGAAAAAGGGAAAGCCAACAAAACGGCTTTCCCTTTTGGGGAAGAAAAGGCGAGGTTACGTCTCCGGGCCCAATGAAGAGCGCTTCGGATTTCAGATTTATTCTTTTAGATATCTATTGAACCACGCCACGCATTTGGCCCAGGCGTCCTTGGCCGCTTCGGCCCGGTAGCTGGGGCGGTAGTCGGCGTAGAAGGCGTGGGGGGCGTCTTTGTAGAGGACAAACTCCGCGGTTTTGCCGGCCG
>Ga0316601_100001988_pt1 | contig 10357 bp, 11 predicted proteins | sample OWC_soil_day5_no_FD_207663 | JGI IMG/M metagenome (GOLD analysis project Ga0316601, IMG submission 207663) | Wetland soil microbial communities from Old Woman Creek delta, Ohio, United States - OWC_soil_day5_noCT | ecosystem: Environmental > Terrestrial > Soil > Wetlands | place: USA: Ohio...
AGTTGAGGCCGATGGCGACGATCTTGCCCGGCATGACCGGCGCCAGCACGCGCACGGCCGGCGAGAACGACACCCCGCGGCCGGCGGCGATCTCTTCTGCCGCCTCGTACCGGCCGAAGATGTCACCGTTCACGAGCGAGAGTACGCCGTCGCGCTCGACCGCGTACCGCGCCTCGCCCTTCCACTCGATCCGGTAGATCCGATCCATCACTCGACCCTCCGGGATTCGGGATTCGCCCCTCTCGCCTCTCGCCTCTCGCCTCTCGCCTGAACTGCCCTACCTCGCCGTCTCTTCGACCTTGTTCGACATCGCGCTCCGGTTCGGCGGCGTCGCCCCGTCGACGGCCACGACGGCATAGACGTAGCGCACACCGGCCTTCGCCGTCGTGTCCCGGTACGTGCTTTCGCGGAGGGGCGCCTCGAAGAGCGGCGTCAGTTCGCCGCCTGCCGCCTCGCCGCGCAGGACGATGTAGCCGGCCAGGTCGGAGGCGTCGACGCCCTTCCAGATGAGGCTGATCGCGCCCTCGCCGGCCACCGCGGCCAGCGCGCCTGGCGCCGGCGGCGGGAAGGTGTCGGCCGGCGTGATGCACGCCGGCGGAGACGGCGCGCTCTCGACCGAGACCGTCCCCTGGGTCGTCACGGTGCGGACGTCGTAGCACCGCTCGACGCCGAACTCGATGCCGGCATCCGTGTACGTGCGCGCCGTCAGCGGCTTCTCCGTGACCCTGGCCGGGGCTCCGGAGGGCGGCACGCGATAAACCACGTAGGCGAGCGGCGGAGCCGATTCCATACCCCGATGCGTCGCGCGGAGGACGCCCTCTGCCGCCGGCTCCTGGTAAGGCAGGCGCGCCCCCGGCGGCACGTCCCAGTTCACCACGATACCGCCCTCCGTCGTCTCGAGGCGCGGCTGCGGAGGCGGGGCGGGCGGCGCGCCGAGGGGAACGGCCGGTCGCGGTGATGCGCCGCCGCGGCCGCCGCCCCGGCTCATTCCGTAGACGACGTAGAAGCGGCGCGCTTCGGCCTGCGGCACCGGGCCGGAGAGCGGCGGCGCCGGCGGCGCGTCGAACCACGGAACCGGCTGGGCCTCCGGGAGGACGCGCGGCTTCTCGTCGGGCGCGAGCGGCACCAGCATCGAAGCGGTCAGCGTCTCGGTCACCGTCACCAGAGCGCCCTGGTCCTCGCCCGGCTCGGGAGGAGGCGGCGGGCCGGGCTTCTTCCCGGCGTCCCCGGGTTCCGGCTCCGGGGGCTTGCGCACCGGGACGGTGGCCACCAGCGTCATGCGTTTCGTGTCGCGCACGTCGTTCTGGGCCATCGCGGTGTAGCCGTACACCTCGACGCGCGCGATGTCGGCCGGCTTGCTCTCGTCGATGTTGGCCGACGGGATGGTGAAGGTGATCGCCACCGTGTCGCCGGTCCGCCGCGCCGCGACGTCCATCGCGCGCCCGGGCACCCGGGCGAGCGGGGCCAGCGGCGGGCCCTTCTTCCCGCAGCCGGGCACAGCCAGTCCGGCGGCCGCCAGGCACAACAGCAGGATGGCGCGGGCGGATGTCACAGGATGTACCGGCTCAGGTCCTCGTTCTTGACGATGTCGACGAGCATGCGGTCGACGTAGGCTGCGTCAATCGTAATCGATCTGCCCGAGAGGTCCGGCCCTTCGAACGAGACCTCGTCGAGCAGCTTCTCCATCACGGTCTGGAGCCGGCGCGCGCCGATGTTCTCCATCCGCTCGTTGACGAGCGCCGCCAGTTCCGCCACCCGCTCGATGGCGTCGTCGGTGAACTGGAGGTCGACGCCCTCGGTGGCGAGCAGCGCCGAGTACTGCGCGATCAGCGCGTTGCGGGGCTCGCGCAGGATGCGAACGAACTCGCTGCGTCCGAGCGCGTCGAGTTCCACCCGGATCGGGAACCGGCCCTGCAGTTCGGGGATGAGGTCCGACGGCTTCGACACGTGGAACGCCCCGGCCGCGATGAACAGCACGTGGTCGGTCCGCACCATCCCGTGCTTCGTGTTGACGGTGGTGCCCTCGACAATCGGCAGGATGTCCCGCTGCACTCCCTCGCGGCTCACGTCGGGGCCGTGGCCGCCCTCGCGGCCGGCGATCTTGTCGATCTCGTCGACGAAGAGAATGCCGCTCTCCTCGACGCGCTCGATGGCCGTGCGCGCCACGCTTTCCATGTCGACCAGCTTCTGCTGCTCCTCCTCGATGAGGTGGGCGCGGGCATCGGGCACGTTCAGGGTGCTCGAACGCCGCCGGCCCTGGAACATCCCCGGCATCATGTCCCGGAGGTTGAGGCCGATCTCCTCCATTGACGTCCCGCCGACGACCTGCATCAGCGGCATCGACGAGTCGCGCACCTCGACTTCCACGGTGCGCTCGTCGAGCTTGCCGGCCCGCAGCTGCGCGCGCAGGCGCTCGCGCGTCTGGCTGGGCTGCTCCGGCGCCGTCCCGTCTGCCGGCGGCGCGAGGGGCCCGGGCGGCAGCAGGAGATCGAGCAGCCGCTCCTCGGCCCGCGCTTCCGCGGCGTGCCGCACCTCGCGCACGCGCTCGTCGCGCACCATGCCGACGGCAATCTCCACCAGGTCGCGGACCATCGACTCGACGTCGCGGCCGACGTAGCCGACCTCGGTGAAGCGGGACGCCTCGACCTTCAGGAACGGCGATTGCGCCAGCTTCGCGAGACGGCGGGCGATCTCGGTCTTCCCGACGCCGGTCGGGCCGATCATCAGGATGTTCTTGGGCGCCACGTCGTCGGCCATGTCCGGCGTGAGCTGGCGGCGCCGGAGGCGGTTCCGCAGCGCAATCGCCACGGCGCGTTTCGCGCGGTGCTGGCCGACGACGTACTTGTCCAGCTCGGCCACGATCTGGCGCGGCGTCAGCGCCGACATCAGGGACTCCGGGGGCAACGGTTTGAATGCAGGCATGGGTGGTGATGAGGGCCGGTTAGAGCCCGCCCGCCGGGCCAAGCTCTTCGATGGTGAGGTTCGCGTTCGTGTAGATGCAGATCTCCGCCGCGACTCCCATCGCGATCTCCGCGATGGTGCGCGCGTCGATGCCGGTGTGCCGGGCAAGCGCCCTGGCGGCGGCCATCGCGTAGTTTCCGCCTGATCCGATGCCGATGATGCCGTCATCCGGCTCGATGAGGTCCCCGGTGCCCGAGAGCAGGAACGTGGAGCGCTCGTCGGCGACGACCAGCATGGCCTCGAGCCGGCGGAGCGCCCGGTCGGTGCGCCAGTCCTTGGCCAATTCGACCGCCGACCGCTCGAGGTTGCCCCGGTACTGGTCGAGCTTCGCCTCGAAACGCGAGAACAGCGCGAACGAATCGGCGGCCGACCCGGCGAACCCGGCGAGCACCTTGTCGTTGTACAGGCGCCTGATCTTGCGGGCGCCATGTTTGACAATGGCGTCGCCCAGGGTGACCTGGCCGTCGCTGGCCATGACCACCCGCCCCCCGTGGCGGACCGACAGGATGGTGGTTGCGTGAATCATCGCAAGAATAGTGTCAAGAAAACGGGACGGGGGCAACAGTTCGATGGCATCCAGACTGGACAACAACCCGCGCAGGGCGTAGATTTCCCAATAGCCTGCGTCGCCTCGGTTGGCAGCGGAGTTGCAGCTTCCAGCGGTGGAAGTGGAGATTCAGCCATGAAGCGGACACCAGCTCTCGGCGTGCTCGTTGCGGCGCTCGCGGTCGTGTTCGTGACGGCATCGGCCCCGGGCGCTTTCGCCCAGGACCCGAAAGGCGGCGGGGGCGGCGGGGGCGCCAACCCGCGGGGAGGCGGCGGCGGCGACACCGGCGGTGCCCGTGGCGGGGGCGGTGTTTCGGCACCGGCGCCGTCGAATCCCGGGGGTTCGGCCGGGGGCTCGGGCGGCGGGTCCGTCTGGGGCGGCGGCGGCATGCCGGGCGGAAACTCCGGGATGTCTGCCGTTCCAAGAGGCGCCGGCAGGGTGAACGCTGGAGGCGGCCGCCAGCCTGGAGCAGCCGGACCGCGGACGGGCGGCGGGGCGGCGGGCCGTGAAGGCCGGCCGGATGGCAGCCCGTTCGGGCGGTCGGCCGTCGACGACCAGATGGCCGGGCGGTCCCGCGCCGGTTCCGGGTCGTCTGGCGCGGAGACGTCGGTTCCGTGGTACGCCAGGCCGAGGGGCGCTAACCCGGCCACCGGCACGGCCGTGCCGAGGACTGACGCTCCCGTGCCGAATCCTCCCGGAGGCGGCGGCGGCTATTATCCGGGTTACCCAGGCTACGGCTACGGCGGCTACTGGGGCGGGTACTACGACTGTTACTACTCGTACTACCCGTATGGCTGCAATCCCTGGGGCTACGGGGCCTTCGGGCTCGGCTACTTCTACTTCAACCCGTTCGCCTGGGACTACTGGGCGTATTCGGGCGGCGGAGGCGGCGGCGGGTCGTATGGCGGGCAGCAGATGGGCAGCATCCGCCTGAAAGTGAAGCCCAGCCACGCGTCCGTCTACGTCGACGGCTACTACGCCGGCACCGTGGACAGCTTCGACAACTCGTTCCAGAAGCTGTCGGTCGCCCTCGGTTCGCACCGGCTCGAGATCTCCGCGCCCGGCTACGAGCCTCTCGTGTTCGAGATCAACGTCCAGGACTTCGACACGATCGTCTACGAGGGCCGGCTGGAGCCGATCCGGTAACCGCGCCGCTCGTGACGGACCATCCACGCAGCTTCTCCGGGCCCCGGGCGACACCGCCCGGGGCTTTTTCGTCCGCGGGCCCGTTGCGCGCGATCGCGCTCGTGTCGCTCGTCTACGATGCCCTGCTCGGCGTGGCGCTCCTGGCCGGCCGCGGCCTGCTCGTCCAGCTCTTCGGCGTCCCCGAGCCCGCACCGGCGATTCATGCCGACCTCAACGGCCTGTTCGCGCTGGCCATCGCGGCCGGGTACCTGCTGCCGTACCGGGACCCTGAACGTTATCGCGGCTACCTGTGGGTGATGGGCCCGATGCTGAAGGGCGCCGGCGCGGCGTTGTTTGTCGCGGACCATCTGCTGCGCGGCTCGCCGGCCTCGTATCTGCTGTTCGCGGCCGGCGACGGCACGCTCGCGCTCGTCACGCTGTGGGGGCTGCTCGCCACGCGGAAGCGGTGACGTCAGTCCTGCCTGATGGTCCGCTTGAACAGGAAGTACGCCGGCACGCCCAGCCCGATGATGACGGCGCCCCAGAGCGAGGGGCCCGGCCGTCCCGCGATGGCGGCCACGGTAATGACCAGCGACACCACCACGAAGATCGCCGGCGCCACCGGGTAGCCCCAGGCGCGGAACGGGCGCGGCTCGTCGGGATGCCGCCGCCGCAGGACGAACAGCGTGCTCACGGCGAAGGCCGAAAACAGCAGGACGGCGAACCCGGTGTACTCGGCGAGCTGGTCCTTCGTGTTCGTCAGGACGAGCAGCGAGCTCCAGACCGCCTGCGCCAGGATGGACACCCACGGCGTGTGGAACTTCGGGTGGATGCGCGCCGCCGCCGGGAAGAAGGCGCGGTCCCGCGCCATGGCGAAGTACACGCGCGGCCCGGCGGTCGTCATGGCGCTCAGGCTGCCGAGGAGGACGACGACCACGAGCGCCCCGAGCAGCTGGGCTGCGACCGGCCCGAGCAGGCGGTCGGCCGCGACCATGGCGATCTCCGAGTTCGCGGTGCCGATTTCCGCGATCGGCACCGCATAGAGATAGAGCACGTTCAGGCCGAGGTAGACCAGCACGACGGCCGCCGTGCCGATCCCCAGGGCGCGGGGCACGTTGCGGCCCGGCTCGCGGATTTCCTCGGCGACGTAGGACGCGGCGTTCCAGCCGCTGTAGGCGAACATGACGATGATGAAGGCGAGCGGCAGGTTGAAGGTCCCGGCGGCCGGCGCCTCGGTGAGGTGCGCCACGCTGCCGCGCCCGATCCCGAGGCCGACGGCCACGAACAGCGCGAGGGCGCCAACCTTCACCGCGGCGAGCGTGTTCTGCACGATGCGCCCGGGCCCGAGGCCGCGGACGTGAATGAGGGCGAGGCCGAAGATGGCCGCGAGCGCCACAATCGTACGCGGGGAAAAGACCAGCGGGAAGCCCGGCACCGGGACGGTGAAAAGCGGCGTCGCGTCCCGGGCGGCCGGCACGAACCGGCCCAGGTAGTCGGCCGCGCCGAGGGCGCCGGCGGCAATCGCACCCGCGAAGCCCGCCACGAACGACGTCCAGCCGGTGAGGAACGCCGCGAGCGGGCCATATCCTTCCCGCAGGTAGACATATTCCCCGCCCGACCTCGGGCGCATCGTGCCCAGCTCGGCGTAGGCCAGCGCGCCGGTGAACGCGAGGAGGCCGCCCGCCAGCCACACCGCGAGAAACCCCGCCGGGTGGGGCACGGCCTGTGCGATGATCTGCGGCGTGATGAAGATGCCGATGCCGATCACGTTCGACACGACGATGGCGGCGGCGTCGATCGGGCCCAGGCGGCGATCGAGTTGCTGCGGTCTGGGCGGTTGCTGTGACACGGCGGCATTATAACTGGTGGCTCGCAGCGTTCCTGCGTTCATTGTCGCCGGCTGGCTGATGGTGGCATCGATGGCGCCCGACGACGGCACGCCCGGCGGAGGCCCGCCGCAGGACGCGTTCCGGCAGACGCGCCTCGCGATGGTGGCCGAGCAGATCGCTGCGCGTGGCGTGAAGGACCCGAGGGTGCTCGACGCCATGCGGGCAGTGCCGCGCCACGAGTTCGTGCCCGCCCCCAGCCGCGCAGACGCGTACCTCGACTCGCCCCTGCCCATCGGCCACGGCCAGACGATCTCGCAGCCCTACATCGTGGCGCTGATGACGGAGCTTGCGCGGCCGTCGCCGGCGGACCGCGTGCTGGAGGTCGGCACGGGGTCCGGCTACCAGGCCGCCGTGATCTCGCGCCTCGTGGCGCGTGTCTTCAGCGTGGAGCTCGTCGACCCGCTGGCCCAGTCGGCCGCGGCCGTCCTCCGGCGCCTCGGGTACGCCAACGTGACCGTCCGGAGCGGCGACGGGTATCTCGGCTGGCCGGACGAGGCGCCGTTCGACATCATCCTCGTGACGGCCGCACCAGAAGACGTGCCGGCCGCGCTCGTGGCGCAGCTCAAGCCGGGCGGACGGCTGGTCGTTCCCGTGGGCCCGGTCCACGACGTGCAGGATCTGCAGTTGATCGAGAAAGACGCCGCGGGAAGGGTCTCGACGCGAAGCGTGATTCCCGTCCGCTTCGTGCCGATGGTCAAGAAGCGCGAAGGCTGAACGGCACTTCGCTCAGGTCAGAAGCAAGAAGTCAGAAGGGCCCACTGACGATTGTCAGAAGACAGAATACAGAAGAAAGAGACGGAGTCTCAGCTGGACACCTTCTGTCTTCTGTCTTCTGGCTTCTGTCTTCTGTCTTCTGGCTTCTGGCTTCTATTTGGTGAGCAGCTGTCTCGCCACCTGCGCTTCGCCGATCTTCACGAACGGCTTCGCGCCGAACTTGGCGAAGATCTCGGCGCGCGCGTCCTTGAACTGGCTGTGCATCAGCATCTGCGCCCGCGGCTGCAGGCCCGAGAAGCCCCAGTTGGCGCGCACGGTGATCGTCTTGCTGGTGCCGGAGGGGCCGAGCGCCTCGTCTCCGCGGAGCACGACGAGCCCCGACCCCAGCTCCTCGGTCTCGCCGATGAACCGGAAGACGGTGAAGACCTGGAGACCGCTCAGCGTCTCGGTGCCCGTGTTGGTGACGGTGAACATCGCGGTGGGCACCAGCTTGTTCTGCCCGTCGACGATGCCCACGTCGAACCAGCCCGTGGTGATGTCGCCGACCTTCACGACCTTGGCGACGTCGACCTCAGGGGCGCCGCATCCGGCGGCGCCGAGGGAGAGAACCAGCGCCGCAGCGGCGCACGCACGCGCGATGGTGATGCTCATCGGGACTCCCTTCGAACAGTCCGTGTCCTCTTAGTCACCGGGCCGCTTTCGAAGGTTCCACTATATCAATACTCCTTGACCTCCACGCGCTTGCGCGCCTCTTCCTGCGTGATGCGCCCCGCGTGGAACGCCTGCAGGTCTGCGCCCTTGATCCGCAGCTGGATCGTCGTCACCTCGAAGGGGTCGTCGGCCCCGACGCCCGGCTCGCCCCGATCGCGCGCCGCGACCACCAGCCACTCGTCCGCGCCGAGCGCCAGCGACTGGCTGTACCGCAGCATGGCATCGGCCAGCGCGTCCCTCACGGCGACCGTATAGGCCTGGCCGGGGTCCGTCTCGCCCGCGGCGCGAGGCGCCTCGGCGACGACCGGCGCGCCTCCGCCCGGCGCCGGCGCGCCGCCCTGCGGCCGCGGCACGGCCACAACCGTCGCCTGCCCCTCGCGGCGCGGCGCGTTGTCCGCCCGGATGGAGTCGGCCACGCTGGCCGACGGGCCGAGCTGCAGCTCGAGCTGCCGGATGGCCTGGTCGAGCGTCCGCCGCTGGGCGGGGTCCGACACGGTCTTCAGGTGGGCCTTCAGCTCTTCGATGGCGCCCGCCGCGCCTCCGCCGGTGAGGTCGAGCATGCGCCACGACCAGACGACGCTCTGGCGCATGGCGGGCACGTCGACGTCGAAGAAGATGCCGAAGCCCTCGAGGCGGAATCCCCTCGCGCGCGCGTCGCCGCCCATGAGCATCATCTGCGACATCGGCAGCTGCCGGCTCATCAGCCGGGCGCCCTGCTGGACGGCGCGCTCCAGGACATCGGCCATAATCGCCAGCTGGTACCGCGCCTCGACCTGCGGGTCCGGCTTCGGCAGCTGCACGTGGCGCGCCTGGGCGAACGCCGGCGCGGCCAGCGCCACCCCGCACGACGCCAGCACGAGAGTCCGCAACATCCGTCGAGCGATCACGTCACTACCTCCGTCACTGCGGCCGGGGGACGCGTTCACGTCCCGAAACCGGTCCTATTGTTGACGCTGAGACACGCGCATCAGGTAGTTCATCACTTCGCGCTGCTGCGCCGTCACCGCGCCCGTGCGGCCCTCGAGCACGCCGAGCCCGTCGGCCACCCGCCGCATGTCCGCGCGCCGCTGCGTGTCCATGTCGCGGACCATTTCCGTCATCCGCAGCGCCATCTCCCGCTGCGTGCGCGTTTCGCTGGCCTCGATGAGCTGCTTCACGCGCGCCATGAACTCGTCGTCGCTCATCGCCTTGCCGCCGCCGGCCGCCGCCGTCGACACGGTTACCGCCGGCGGCACGGACGCGGCCCGGCTGAGTTCGCTCCGCATCTGCTCCTGCAGCGCCACGAGGTCCGCCCGCCACGGGGCGTCAGCGCCCGCCGCCACGGCCGCCGGCGCGGCGCCGGCCGGGCGGCTCCAGCCCGTGCGCACGGCGAGGCCGTCCTTGCCGTACTGCACGTCGAGCCCCGAGAGGCCGGCGGCCACGCCGATGACCAGCGACGCGGCCGCAAGCTGCGCCCACGCCGGCATCGTCGACATCCAGCCCCAGCGGTTCCTCGCCGGAGCCGGATCGCGCACGATGCGGAAGTCGAGCACCGTCTCCGGGGGCGTCCAGGCGGCCATGTCCTCGCGGACCGCGCGAAGCGAGGCCACCTCGGCGGCGCAGCGCCCGCACTGGCGAAGGTGGGCCTCGAAGGCGGAACGCTCCTCCCCGGGGCCGTCCTCGTAGAGGTACGACATCAGGACATCCGGATTGCCGCAATAACGTGAGTCGCTCATGACGTTCTGCCTTCGACCCGTGCCGGGCCTCTGCCCTGGCGATCCAGTTCACGCCGCAGCACCGTCAGCCCCTGGTAGAGGCGAGTCTTGACCGTGCTCAGGGGACACCCCTGCAGTTCGGCGATCTCCTGGAACGTCAGTCCGTGGTACTCCTTCAAGATGATGGCGGAGCGCTGTTCCTCCGGCAGCAGGCTCATGGCGCGCGCCACGTGCCGGCCGAGATCCTTGCGCGTCACGACATCTTCGATCGACTCCTTCACCGCCGCGTCGCTCGACACGAGGTCGGCGATGTCCATCCCCTCGGGCGTCGGCACGAACGGCGCACGCTTCGCCCGCCGCATGACGTCGCGGCACAGGTTCAGCGTGATGCGGTAGAGCCACGACGAGAACTTCGCTTCGCCCTTGAACCCGGGCAGCGCGCGGAAGGCGCGCAGGAACGCGTCCTGCACGACGTCGCGGGCGTCTTCCTCGCGGCCGAGCTGGCGGTACGCCAGGGCGTAGATCGGCCGCTCCCATCGCAGGATGAGCTGATTGAAGCTGTCGTTGTCGCCCGCGATGGAGCGCGCGACGAGTTCTTCGTCGGTGACGGTCATGTCGACGCGATCGCCGTGAGTCTCCTGCCCTGCCGGCGGGCCGGCCTGGCCGCCCCGCATTCACATAGTTAGACGGCGGCGGGAGCCCCGCAGTCTGGCTTT
>Ga0316601_100001990_pt1 | contig 10355 bp, 7 predicted proteins | sample OWC_soil_day5_no_FD_207663 | JGI IMG/M metagenome (GOLD analysis project Ga0316601, IMG submission 207663) | Wetland soil microbial communities from Old Woman Creek delta, Ohio, United States - OWC_soil_day5_noCT | ecosystem: Environmental > Terrestrial > Soil > Wetlands | place: USA: Ohio...
CGTCGAAGTGGCCGCGGCGGTAGCACTTGTCGTGCACGCGCTGGCTGTAGAACATCAGCGGGCGGCCCTGCTTGTCGAGTGCCGGCAGCTCGCCGAAGGTGACGTAGTAGGTGATCACGCCGGTCATGACTTCGGCGATCGGCGGGCAGCCCGGCACCTTCACGATCGGCTTGTTCTTGATGACCTTGTGGATCGGGGTCGCCTGCGTGGGGTTCGGCTTCGCGGCCTGCACGCAGCCCCACGAAGCGCACGAGCCCCAGGCGATCACGGCCGCCGCGTCCTCGCTCATGTGCTTGAGCTTGTTGACGAAGGGCTCGCCGCCCGGGATGCAGAACACGCCGTCGTCGCCGAGCGGCGGGTTGCCTTCCACGGCAAGGATGTACTGGCCCTTGAACTCGGTGCGGATCACCTCGAGGATCTCTTCCGCCTGGTGGCCCGCCGCCGCCATGATCGTGTCGTCATAGTCCAGCGAGATCATGGACAGGATGACGTCCTTGGCGAGCGGATGGGCCGAGCGGATGAAGCTCTCGGTGCAGCAGGTGCACTCGAGACCGTGCAGCCAGATGACCGGCACGCGCGGCTTGGTCTCCATTGCGTGGGCGATCTTGCCGGCGAAGTGCGGCGCGAGCCCGAGTGAAGCCGCGCTCAGCGAGCAGAACTTCAGGAAGTTGCGCCGCGAGATACCCTGGCGGCGGATCAACTCGTAGAAAGTTTCTTGACGACCCATCTCGTGCTCCCGTTGGTTGTTGCATTCCGCCGGCCCGTCTGCGACATATGGACTCGTTCGGGGCGGTCGGCTGGCATCGTCAGGCGCGAGAGCGCATCGCCGGGCCGGCTGTGCGCGCCCGCCCTCCTGGTCGGACACGCGGATGGTCCTTGTTGGGGCGCCGAAGCTTCAATCGTAGATCTACTTAAAGTCCGCAGTTGCGCGTCGCAGGTATGCGCTGCGCCGACGTCGGGGCCTTCGCCGACCGGCGGCCTGCGGAAAACACTTATCGATCGATCAGTCGGCCTGCGATTCGGGCGAGCAGGCCGGGCACGGCTTGCGCGGCATCACGTGCGTCGAGGCGAGTCCATCGGGCTCGCCCCCCACCTCGATGACCTGCAGGGGCTCGAGCGTCGCCGCGTCGTAGCGCACCACCCGGTCGCCCATGGTCGCCGCGACGTAGGCGGTGCGACCGTCCGCGGAAACGTGCAGTCCCACGGGCAGGGCGCTGCCACTGGCGATCCCGGCAAACGGTCGCCGCTCCGCCCCGGGCGCCAGCGGCACGTCCACCTTGCGCCGTCGGGCTTCGCGGCGGGATACGACGTCGAACTCCACGAGCTCGCTCGAGCCCGCACAGGTGACCAGTGCCGTGCGGCCGTCGGGCGTGAGTGCGATACGGATTGGGATGCCGGCCAGCGGCAGCCGCGCCGTCACTGCGAGCGAGGCGGTGTCAACGATCGCGATGTGGCTGTCGGCGCGGGCGGCGACCCAAAGCTCGCGGCCGTCCGGCGTCAGCGCCAAGGCTTCCGACCCCGCGCCCGTGGCGAGGTCGGCGAGCTTGCGGCCCGCCGCGAGGTCGAGCGCCGTAGTCGTGCCGGAGCCGATGTTGGTGACGTAGGCTCGCTGCGCATCCGCGCCCACGGCGACCATGTGCGACCCGTCCTGGCCGGTCTCGATGGCGGCGACGATGCGCCCGCTGTCCGGCTCGACCACCAGCAGGTGCTTCGAGCCCTCGGCGGTGACCGCGATGCGATCGGCCGCGAACCACGCGACGCCGTGCGGTCGGGTGTGCGGGGCAAGGTCGATGCGCCGGATCTCGCGCGGCTGCTCGAGATCCACGAGGCTGAGCGTCGAGCCCGGCTGCTCGCGCGTGCCGTAATTCGACACCACGGCCCGCCTCCCGTCCGGTGCCGCGCTGATCTCGTGCGGGGCTTGTCCAAGCGAGACCGAGGCGAGGCGCAGCCCGGAGCCCGGATCCACGAATTCCATTGCGTCGTCGGTCTTGCGGACGACGAGCAGCGTCTCCGCAGGCGTCGGCATCGCGACGAGCGTGGCGACGAGCAGCAGCAGCGGCTTCCGGGCCTTCATGGAGGCGGTACCCCTGCATCCCAGAGGTCCTCGGGCAGGGGCAAGTCGGCGAGCAGGCCCGGCGCGAGTCGTGGGTTCGGCTCGATGCCCCGCAGTTCGAGCAGGCGCTCGAGCTGCCGGGCGTGCCGGGCCACGTGCGAGGTCGTGCGCTCCAGCACCGCGTGCAGCGGCTGCAAACCGTCGAAGGTGTCGAGCGCCGCGGGCAACCGGGACTGGTTGGCGCCCCACCAGACGGCCAGCGCCTGCGAAACGCTGCGGGCCAGGGCGGCGACGTCGGCCCCGCTCTGGACGTGTTTCGGCGGCTTGCGCTGGAAGTGCTCAACGCTGAGGCGGCCGCCGAGGGCGGCGTCGAGGAACGCCACCACGACCTGCGGGACGTGATAGGCGAGGTCGAGCTGCGTGCGCTCGCGGCCGGGCAGCTTCTCCTGCAGCGCCTCGGCAGGCAGCTGCTCGGCCAGCCGCGCGGTGCTGTCGAGCAGCGCGAGCAGGCGCGAGACGAGCACCGGGACGGCCATGGACTTGCTCATGCGCCCGTCATCCTAACGGTTCGCCCGCAGCTCGGTGAGGGCGCGCCGCTGCCGACCGGCGGGGTCGAAATTGGCGGGGTCGAGCCAGGCACGGAATGCCGCGTCGAGTGCCGGCCACTCCTTATCTACGACCGAATACCAGGCCGTGTCGCGGCTGCGCCCCTTGTAGACGATGGCCTGCCGGAAGATTCCCTCGAAGCGGAACCCCAGCCGCTCGGCCGCGCGGCGGGAGCCCGCGTTGAGCGAGTCGCACTTCCACTCGTAGCGCCGGTAGCCGAGGTCGAATGCGGTCTTCATCATCAGGTACATCGCCTCGGTGGCGACGGCGGTTCGCTGCATGAGCGGCGAGAACTGCAGGTGCCCCACCTCGACCGTGCCGTGGGCCGGGTCGATGCGCAGGTAGGAGCCGAGCCCGACGGCGCGCCCGCGGGCCGCGTCCACGAACACGAAGTACAGGGGATCCTCAGAGTCCCGCTTCGTTTCCAGCCACGCCCGGTAGTCGTCGAAGGACGCGAACGGGCCCGAGAGCAGGTAGGTCCACATGCGCCCTTCGCGGTCGAGCGAGTTCGCCTCGTGCAGGTCGCCGGCATGCCGCGCGGGATCGAGCGGCTCGACCCGGCAGTAGCGGCCGTGCATGACCGCGCGCGGCGGCCGCGGCCGCGGTGTCCACGCCGGCACCTCGGGTCCGATCGGCAGTCCCAGCTCGTTGACTCGTGGGGTCACGGCGGTGGCCTCAGGTGGTCGCGAACTGGAGCGAGGCGAGCCGGGCGTACAGCTCGTTGCCCTGCGCCAGCTCCGCGTGCGTGCCCTGCGCCACGATCCGTCCGTGGTCCATGACCACGATGCGATCGGCCTCCAGCACCGTGGCGAGCCGGTGGGCAATGACGATGGTCGTGCGGCCTTGCATCAGGCGCTCGAGCGCCTCCTGCACCAGCCGCTCGCTCTCGGCGTCGAGCGCGCTCGTGGCCTCGTCGAGCAGCAGGATCGGCGGATCGCGCAGGATCGCCCGTGCGATGGCGATTCGTTGCCGCTGCCCGCCCGACAGCCGCGTGCCGCGCTCGCCGAGGAACGTCTCGTAGCCCTCCGGCAGCCTGCGCAGGAACTCGTCGGCCGCGGCGGCGCGAGCCGCCGCCTCGGTCTCGGCATCGGTCGCGCCCGGCCGGCCGTAGCGGATGTTCTCGCGTGCGCTCGCCGCGAACAGCACCGTGTCCTGCGGCACGAGGCCGATGCGCTGCCGCACCGCCTGCGGATCGGCGTTCGCGATGTCCACGCCGTCGATGCGGATGCGGCCGGACTGCGGGTCGTAGAAGCGCAGCAGCAGCTGGAAAGTCGTGCTCTTGCCGGCGCCCGACGGTCCCACGAAGGCCACCGTCTCGCCCGGCCGCACCGCGAGGTCGAACTCGGCGAGCGCCGGCGTGTCCGGCCGCGACGGATAACGGAAGTTCACCTGCTCGAAGCGGATCTCGCCACGTCCGGGCTCGGGCAGCGGCACGGGATCGGCGGGGGCGACGATGCGCGGCTCGGCGTGCTGCAGCTCGACCAGCCGCTCCATCGCGCCCGCTGCGCGCTGCACCTCGCCCCACATCTCGCTCAACGAAGCCGCGGCGACGCCGACGTAGACCGCATAGAGCAGGAACTGGCTGAGCTGGCCGCCGGTCATCGCGCCGCGGATCACGTCGTGCGCGCCGATCCAGAGAACGGACGTGATGGCGCCGAAGATCAGCATCGTGGCGACCGCGGTCAGCGTCGAGCGCACACGGGTGCGCTTCACCGCCGCATCGAAGGAGTCCTCGACCGCGGCACCGAAGCGGTCGCTGTTCAGCGCCTCGAGCGTGAAGGCCTGCACGGTCTGGATGGCGTTCAGTGTCTCGTCCGCGAGGCCGCTCGTGTCAGCGATGCGGTCCTGCGAGCTGCGCGAGAGCTTGCGCACGCGCCGACCCAGGATGACGAGCGGCGCGATCAGGAGCGGGATCATCACGACGATGATGGCGGTGAGCTTCAGGCTCGTGACCGCGAGCATGACGAGGCTGCCCACCACCGAGATCAGCGATCGCAGCGTGATGGAGAGGTTCACCCCGACGATCGACTGCACGAGCGTGGTATCGGCGGTCAGCCGCGACAGCACCTCGCCGGTGCGCGTGACTTCGAAGAAGGCCGGGTCCATGCGGATGACGCGGTCGTACACGGCCTGGCGCAGGTCCGCGACCACCCGCTCGCCGAGCCAGGTGACCAGGTAAAACCGCAGGGCCGCGAACACGCCGAACACGGCGGCGGCGGCCAGGAAGGCGATGAAGTAGCGGTTGATGGTCTCGGGGCTGCCCGCCGCCACGCCCTCGTCGATCAGGTAGCGCAGCGCCACCGGCAGCGCCAGCATTGCCGCGGCCGCGACCAGCAGTGCGCCGAGCGCCAGCAGCATCGTGCCGATGTGCGGCCGCAGGAAGGGCAGCAGCGACCGCAGCGGCTTGAGCGAGCGGCCCTTGGGGCGGTCCGCCGGAACGGGATCGGTCATGGATGCCTCGAGATGCCGGGCGGCACTTTATCCCAGAAGGGCTGGAGTAATGCAGGTGGGGCTGCGAACATCGGGCCGCCGTACCGGAGTCGTGAGCCCATGCCGAGCGTCGTCGCAAACGGAATCAAGCTGGAATACGAGTCGCTCGGGGACGAAGGTGCTCCCGCCATGCTGCTGGTCATGGGGCTGGGCATGCAGCTCGTGAGCTGGCCGGAGCCCTTCTGCCGGATGCTCAACGAGCACGGCTTCCGCGTCGTTCGGTTCGACAACCGGGACTGCGGCCTGTCGCAGAAGATGGACCCGCTCGGGCGTCCGCACCTGTTGCGCACGATACTCCGGGCGCGCCTCGGCCTGCCCGCGCACGTTCCTTACGGCCTCGAGGACATGGCCCTCGACGCGACGGGCCTGCTGGACGCCCTCGGCATTCGGGCCGCGCACGTCGTGGGGGCTTCGATGGGCGGCATGATCGGCCAGCTGATGGCGGCCCGGCACCCGCACCGCGTACTGACGCTGACTTCGATCATGTCGTCGAGCGGGGCGCGCTACCTTCCCGAGGCGAAGGCGAGCGTCCGGCGGCAGCTGCTGCGGCGTCCTGCGGATCCACAGGACGTCGACTGCGTGACGGACCACCTCGCGCGCATGTTCACGGTCATCGGCAGCCCGGCGTATCGCACGCCGCCCGACGAGCTGCGCGCACGCATCCGCCGCTCGGTCGAGCGCAGCTATCACCCGGCGGGAGTGCTGCGGCAGATGACCGCGATCATCGCGGACGGGGATCGCAGTGCACGGCTGCGGAGCATCTCCTGTCCGACGCTGGTCATCCACGGCCGTGCCGATCCGCTGGTGCCGTTCGCCTGCGGCGTGGACACCGCGGTCAAGATTCCGAACAGCCGGCTCGTGGCGATCGACGGGTTCGGCCACGACTTTCCCGCGCAGTTGTTCGAGCGGCTGGCAAGCCTGATTGCGCACCACGCGCAGGCGACGAGACCGTGTGCGATCCTTGCTGAACTCCGCCACAACCCCATCCTCTGGCTGCTGGCGGCCCTGCTGAGCCATGCCACCGAAAGCGTCGCCGCCCGGACCGGCGACGCCGTCGGTGGCCTGACGCTCTTCAGTCGCGGTTCCGGGTGGCGTACATGCCGACGAACACTGCGACGATCACCGCCACGTAGAACTGGCCGACGACGGCCTCGATCATGGCTGTCATGCGTGCGGCGTCGCTGCGCGGCAGGATGTCGCCGTAGCCGACGGTCGCGAGCGTGACGAGGCTGAAGTACGTCATGTCGGTCTGCAGAAGGTGGGGCTGCCGGTCCGCGGCGGGCACCGGCAGGACGAAGCTCTCCGGGTTCCAGGTGAGCATCAGGACGTAGACCTGCGCGAACATCAGCGCGATGACGAGGTAGGCCGCAACGGTCGCGAAGATCCCGTCGACGGTGAGACGCCGTTCCCGGAACACGAAGCCCAGCATGCCGGCCGCGAGTGCGGCGCAGAGCGGAACCAGGGACGCGGCTTCCACTGAACGCGCGAGCCGCTGGGGACCGATCACCTGCGGCACGACGGCCAGCAGCGACCCGGCCAGCGACAGCAGCCACAGACCGACCAGAGTGCCGCGGATGCCCCGCCGCTGTGGGTTGGCCCACAGCGTGACCAGCACCGTGTTCAGCAGGAACACCTGTAGCAGCAGTTGCACGAGCCAGCGGTTGTGCATCTGCGGGGACAGCAGCATCCATCCGCAGATGACCAGCGTGAGCTGCAGGAAGCGCCACTCCGGGAGCGCGCCCTGCGTCGGTCGACTCACCTGAAGATGCCTCGCTCGAGGATCGTGCCGTGCCCGATCGGGCGGCCGATCGCGAGCCAGACGCTGTAGGACTCGGTGCTCGTCGCCCCGAAGCCGACCGTGAGCGGTCCGACCATGGTCCGTCCCGTCACGTACACGGAGCCGCCGTACATCGTGTCCTCCTCGATGCGGTCCAGACGCTCGTAGGTCTGCCCGGCCTGCAGGCGCAGGCCAGCGTACAGCGCCTGGCCGCGGATCGACATGATGTCCTTGATCTTCCAGAGGTAGCTGCCGCTCGCGAGCCAGTACTCGTCGGAGCGGATCTCGCCGAGCTCGAAGCCCGGGAAGCTGCCCGGACCGCCGATGCGGAAGGTGCGGTCGGCGGGCAGGTCGCTGCTGAGGTTCGAGCCGCCGGCCAGGGTCATCCAGATGACGTCGTTGCTGACCGGCACCGCGAGCCCGAGGCCGATCTCGAGGCGCTCCCAGTCGCTGTCGCCACCCAGCGAGTCCTCGCTGCGGAAGTACTCGATGGCGGCGGCGCCGCCGCGTGTCGCGTTGAAGGGGGTGTCGCGGCTGTCGAAGGTGAACGACGCCGTCAGGCCGGCGTCGTCGCGCTCGACCTCCGGCATCAGGGGCGAGCCGGTGTTCACCTCGACGTCGCGGCGCGTGAAGAGGTAGCCGACGCGCAGTTGCGAGCGGTTGCCGAGGTTCATGCCCGCATCGAGACCGCCGCCCAGGTCGACCAGGCGGTAGCGCGCCAGCCGTTCGCCGTCCAGGAAGACGTACTCCCAGTTGCGGCTATAGAGAAGGCGCGGCTCGACGAAGTACTTCTGCCCGACGTCGAGCGGCTGGTACAGGCTGGTCGCCAGCAGGTTCTCGGACCCGAGCTGGACCTCGTTGCGCCACTCCGCACCGAGCGAGTTCAGCCAGGTGCGGGTGTGCTTCCCGTAGATCGCGAACGCGATGTCGCCACCCTCGGATGCGTACATGCCGAGGTCGAACTTCAGGTAGTCGGGGCCGATGCGCTTCTCGCGAGGCATCCACACCAGCGTCGGGCTCGACGGGTCGCCCTCCAGCCGGTACTCGATCGAGTCGAAGTCCTGCAGCGCAGACATGCGCCGCGCTTCCTCGCTGATCTTGGCGGTGTCCACGACGTCGCCGGCACGCACCTGCGATTGCTGCTCGAGATAGGCCGGATTGACCCGTTCGAGGCCTTCGTAGCGGACCCCTGCGAGCCGGGCTTCGATGTCCTGGGAGGCGGTCGCCTTCCGGCGCCAGGCCAGGTACTCCGCCTCGGGCAGAGCGAGTGTCTTCAGTCGGGCCGCCGACTCGCGGGCCGCTGCCTCGCCGAGCGGGATGGTCTCCGGCACGCGCTCGAAGTCCGCGGTGCCGATGTCGCCCATGAACACGTCGATGCGCACGTCCCGGTCCGTGAGCGTCTGCAGCTGCAGCGTCTCGTTGGCCTGCAGCATCACGTCCATGCTGCGGCTCATCAGTTGCGTGGCCGACTGGAGCTTGTCGCGCTGCGCGGGCGGTTCGACCAGGTTGACCACGATGACGACGTCGGCGCAGAGGTCGCGGGCCACGTCGACGGGAATGTTCCGCACCATGCCGCCGTCCGCGAGGATGTACTGGTCGGTGATCACGGGCGCAAAGGCTCCCGGGATGGCCATGCTCGCGCGCATGGCGGTGGCGAGGTCGCCCTTGTCGAGCACCACCATCTCGCCGGTGACCATGTCGGTTGCGACCGCGCGGAACGGGATCGGCAGGTGGTCGAAGCTCGACTGCATGCGCGCCCGTGCCACGTAGCTGCGCAGCAGGTCCTCGATGCCGCTGGTGTTCACGAGGCCGCCCGGCACCACGACCCGCTTGTCCTTGAGCCCGAGTTCGAGGTCGTTGCTGTAGGTGACGCCGGCGCGTTTCTGCTCGATCGGCTCGAGGTCGCGCTGGCCGAGTCCGCCCACCACGGATTGCCAGTCGATGTCGATCAGGAACTGCTGCAGGTCAGCCGCCGGGATGCCCGAGGCGTAGCCCGCCCCGACCAGCGCGCCCATGCTGGTGCCGGCGATGCAGTCCACGGGCACCCGCAGTTCCTCGAGCACCTTCAGTACGCCCACGTGCGCGCCGCCCTTGGCGCCGCCGCCGGCGAGGACGAGGCCGATGCGAGGGCGGCCGGGCGGCTGGCCCGCGGCCGGCGTGCTCACGGATGGCTGGGCGACGGGCGAGGCGTCCTGCGCCGTCGCGATCGCAGGAATGACGCAGACAGCTGCGAGCGCGGCCGCCGCAATCCGTGCGCGGCGAGGCCGTAGTGGAACAGGGAACATCGAGGGCTCCTGGGGCGCCGTGGCGCCATCGGTCGGTGGCAAGTCTGTCTGCATCGCGCGGCAGCGGGTACCGCGCGTCGGCGGGTCAGGTGCAGGGGGAGGAGGCATTCGGCGGGGTTCCGATGCCGTCGAGGATAGGGGTCGGCTGCGCTATCCTCAATGGTCGCCCACCTGTCGCACGATCCCGGAGATCCGCCATGCGCGATTATCGCAAGTTCTACATCGACGGCGCCTGGGTCGATCCGGCCCAGCCGCAGACGCTGGATGTCCAGAATCCGGCGACCGAGGGGGTGGCAGGGGTCATCTCGCTCGGCAGCCGCGTCGACGTGGACCGTGCCGTGGCGGCCGCCCAGCGCGCCTTCGAGACCTGGTCGCGCAGTTCCCGCGAGGAGCGCATGGCGCTGCTCGGTCGGATCATCGAGGTCTACAAGCGACGCATGGCCGACATGGCGCAGGCGATCAGCGAGGAGATGGGCGCACCGCTCGCGACCGTCGCCCGGCCGCAGCAGGCCCCGTCCGGACTCGGCCACTTCAAGGTGGCGCTCGGCGTGCTCAAGGACTTCGAGTTCGAGAAGCTGCAGGGCACGACGAAGATCGTGCGGGAGCCCGCCGGAGTGTGCGGACTCATCACGCCCTGGAACTGGCCGGCGAACCAGATCGCCTGCAAGGTCGCGCCGGCACTCGCCTGCGGCTGCACGATGGTCCTGAAGCCCTCCGAGATCGCGCCGCTGTCCGGGCACGTCATGGCCGAGATCCTGCACGAGGCCGGGGTGCCGGCCGGCGTGTTCAACCTCGTCGACGGCGACGGCCCCACGGTCGGCGCGGCGCTGTCCTCGCACCCGGGCATCGACATGGTGTCGTTCACCGGCTCGACCCGGGCCGGCATCCTGGTGGACAAGGCCGCTGCCGACACGGTCAAGAAGGTGGCGCTCGAGCTCGGCGGCAAGTCCCCGAACATCATCCTCGAGGGCGCCCCGCTCGAGCACGCCGTGGGCCACGGCGTCATGGTGATGATGAACAACACCGGCCAGAGCTGTAACGCACCCTCGAGGATGCTGGTGCCGCGCCGGCACCTCGCCGAGGTCGAGGCCATCGCCGCGGCCGTCGCTTCGACCGTCGTGGTCGGCGACCCAGCCGACGAGAA
>Ga0316601_100001991_pt1 | contig 10353 bp, 9 predicted proteins | sample OWC_soil_day5_no_FD_207663 | JGI IMG/M metagenome (GOLD analysis project Ga0316601, IMG submission 207663) | Wetland soil microbial communities from Old Woman Creek delta, Ohio, United States - OWC_soil_day5_noCT | ecosystem: Environmental > Terrestrial > Soil > Wetlands | place: USA: Ohio...
CGGGCTCCCCCTTGAATCGCGGTCAATCGATGTGTACCGGTATTCCTACGAAAAACGGCTCTCTCTCGAAGAAGGCGGCAGGGAGGCCCGGTATGCGTGGTTCGATGAGGTGGCTGCGAAATACGGTGCCCAGGCAGTTGCACTCGGTCACCATGCGGACGACCAGGCGGAAACCGTCCTGATGCGCCTGTTGCGGGGGGCCGGCACCTCCGGGCTTTCCGGGATATCTCCCTTGTCGGCCGGACGTTATATCCGCCCTTTGCTGTGCGCAAGACGGGTCGAAATCGAAGAGTACCTGGAGAACAGAAACCTCTCCTTCAGGACCGATGGCAGCAACACCGATACCCGGTTTCTGCGGAACCGCGTCAGGCATGAACTGCTGCCCTTCCTGGAAACCTTCAATCCGTCCATCCGCGACAGGCTGGTCGGCACCGCTGAAATCCTCTCCGCCGATGAGGCCTTGCTGGAAGACATCACTGAAAAGGCGTTCGAACGCCTGGCATCAGCTGCCGGCACCCGGATTGCCGTCGACCTGCCTGCCCTGCGCACCGAGCTCCCCGGATTGAGACTGCGCATCTATCGCGGGGCAATCCGCACGGCAAAAGGGAATCTTGCTCATATTTCCCTGAAACACCTCAGGCAGATTGACGAACTGGCGTTCTCGGTCAAGGCAAACAGCAGCATTACTCTTCCTGAAAACATGACCGTAACGAAGCACTACCAGGCACTTTTCTTCGCCCCGGCAAGCGCGCATGAAGCCGGGGAGGCGCTTGAACTCGTGATCGAAGCGCCGGGAACCTATCCTCTTCCGGGAGGAAAACTGCTTTCAGTGACCAGGACCGAAGCCCCCGTGAACTGGAAAAACCAGGCTCCCGGCAGGGCGTACTTCGACCTGGATGCGGTTCCTTTCCCGTGGGTGGTCAGGACGTTCCGTGATGGCGACAGATTTACCCCCCTCGGGATGAAGGGTTCGAAAAAGGTCAAGGATTTTTTTATCGACATGAAAATACCATTGTCCATCCGGCGGAAAGTCCCCCTGGTTGCCAGTAACGGCACGATCATCTGGATTGCCGGTTTTCGCCTTGCGGAGCAGGCCCGTGTACGAGTCGGAACCAGGAATGTGGTTCTTGCCGAAACCATTGATGATGAGCACTGAGATGCCATGCACGCCGGCAGGCTGCTCTCCGGACGGATTGCCGCGACCTTGAAAATGCTTGTAAAGCACTGTCCGTTATGCTATTTTTCTCATTTAATAATTTGTTTTAGGCTGCATGAAAACAACCTCAAAAAATCTTCACCATCGTTGGAGAGACGAAAGAAAATACGGGGGAACACTTGAACCAATTCTATAAAAATATTGCACTGTGGCTGGTGATAAGCCTGATGATGATTCTTGTATATAATCTCTTCAACAAGCCGAAGCCGGCACAGGACAGGATAAACTACAGCGATTTCATCGCCGCGGTTGACACCGGAAAAGTCGTGTCGGTCACAATCCAGGGAAGCGACCTGTTCGGCAAGTACACCGATGGCAAGGATTTCAAGACGTACAAGCCTGAAGATCCAGCCTTGACGCAGAAGCTCCTGGAGAAGAAGATACAGGTCGTAGCTAAAGCGGAGGAAGAGAAATTTTCCTGGCTCACGATCTTTATTTCATGGTTTCCCCTCATCCTGCTCGTCGGCGTCTGGATCTTCTTCATGCGACAGATGCAGGTGGGCGGAGGCAAGGCCATGGCCTTCGGCAAGAGCAGGGCAAAGCTCCTGACGGAAGCCCAGGGGAAAATCACCTTTGAAGATGTGGCCGGCGTTGACGAGGCCAAGGAAGAGCTTGCCGAAATCATCGCCTTTCTGAAAGACCCGAAAAAATTCACCAAGCTGGGAGGCAGACTCCCCAAAGGCGTTCTCCTGGTAGGCCCGCCCGGAACCGGCAAGACCCTCCTCGCACGAGCCATTGCCGGTGAAGCCGGCGTGCCGTTCTTTTCCATTTCCGGCTCCGACTTCGTGGAAATGTTCGTCGGTGTCGGTGCGAGCAGGGTTCGGGACCTTTTCGTCCAGGGCAAGAAAAATGCCCCGTGCATCATCTTTATCGACGAGATCGACGCAGTCGGCCGCCATCGTGGCGCCGGCCTGGGCGGCGGACACGATGAACGGGAACAGACTCTGAACCAGCTGCTCGTGGAGATGGATGGATTTGAATCCAACGAGGGTGTCATTCTCATTTCCGCAACGAACCGCCCCGATGTACTTGATCCCGCCCTGCTGCGTCCCGGGCGTTTTGACCGGCAGGTTGTGGTACCGAGACCCGACGTGAAAGGCCGGGAAGCCATACTCCGCGTCCATGCCAAGAACACGCCGCTTGCCGAAGGCGTTGACCTGTCGGTCATTGCCAGGGGGACACCGGGATTCTCGGGAGCGGACCTCGCCAACGTCGTCAATGAAGCGGCCCTTCTTGCCGCCCGCAAGGACAAGAGTTCCGTGGAAATGAGCGATTTCGACGATGCCAAGGACAAGGTCCTGATGGGCGTTGAAAGGCGCAGCATGGTGATTTCGGAAGAAGAGAAGAAAAATACCGCATTCCATGAGGCAGGGCACACCCTGGTGGCCAAACTGATCCCCGGCACCGATCCGGTGCACAAGGTATCCATCATCCCCCGGGGCAGGGCACTGGGCATCACCATGCAGCTGCCGATAGAAGACAAGCACAGCTATTCGAGGGAGGCACTGTACAACAGGATCGCCGTGCTCATGGGAGGAAGGGCCGCGGAAGAGCTCATCTTCAACACCATGACCACCGGCGCCGGCAACGATATCGAACACGCTACCGAAATAGCCAGAAAGATGATCTGCGAATGGGGAATGAGCGAAAAAATGGGGCCGGTCACTTTCGGCAAAAAGGATGAACAGATTTTCCTCGGCAGGGAAATGGCGGTCTCGAAAAACTACAGCGAGGCAACGGCGGTCGACATCGATAACGAGATACGGCGTGTTGTAGAAGACAACTATAACCGTGCAAAGAATCTCCTGTCCGACAACATGGACTCCCTGGTGCGGCTCTCCCAGTCTCTCATCGAGAAAGAGAATCTCTCGGGCGCCGAAGTGGACGAAATTATAAGCAGCCGACCGCAGGCCCCCGCACCGGAAACCGGAATCGCCTAGAATGATGTACTTCAGGAATATTCCCCCCTCCATCGACGTGCCTGCGCGCTGAAGCGCTACGGCGCGCAAGCGTGAAGGGGCATTTTTTATATCATCGAACAAATGGAACCTGACACGGGCCAGGCAGCACATGATTTTTTCTTCGAATGAATATGCTTTTCCCGGCACCTGGAATATCGGAAGACGGACCCTGGACCTGACGAAACGACCCTGCCTCATGGGGATTCTCAACGTAACCCCAGATTCGTTTTCTGACGGATCGTATTTCCTGGACCCGGACAGGGCTGTGGAACGGGCGCTGGACATGGAGGCGCAGGGCGCAGACATAATCGATATAGGTGGCGAAAGCACCCGCCCGTATGCCACGCCGGTCACGGAGGAAGACGAACTGGAAAGGGTCCTGCCGGTCTTGCGGAAACTGGCGGGAAGGCTCAGGATACCGATCTCCATCGATACCTACAAGGCAGCCGTGGCGCGGGAAGCTCTCCTGTCCGGAGCGGAGATCGTAAACGACATCAGCGGCATGGTCTTCGACAGCGCCATGGCGGACGTTGTCTCCTCCCTGAATTCCGGCGTGATAGTGACGCACACGAGGGGGAGGCCCGCCGAGATGCAGAACGATACCGGGTACCACTCCCTTGTGGAGGAAATTCTTACAGCCCTGCGGGAGTCTCTGTCGCTGGGTGAATCCCGCGGCATCAAGGCCGACAGGATGGTTATCGACCCGGGCATAGGTTTCGGCAAAAGCTGCGGGGGAAATCTGCTTATTCTCAACAGACTGCGGGATTTTACCACCCTCGGTCGCCCGGTCATGGTGGGTACTTCCCGCAAGTCTTTTATCGGTTCGGTGTTGAACCGGCCGGTGGAAGACAGGATTTTCGGAACTGCCGCGACAACCGCTTTGGCCATTGCCAATGGCGCAGCTATCGTGCGCGTCCACGACGTTCGGGAGATGCGCGACGTTGCTGACATGACCATGGCCGTTCTTCAGACGGCACCCTGCAATACCTGACCGGCTTCCCTCATGTGCTGACAAATATTTTTATACTCTCTTGGTGTGCTGACTATGGCGATACTTGATATTCTGAAAAATTTCACCTGGCTGGATTTTCTGGATATTGCAATTGTCGCCTTCCTCATCTACAACATCATCCTGCTATTGAAGGGGACGAAAATGGTCCGGCTCCTTACGGGGCTGGCCGTGCTGCTTGCAGTTTATCTGCTGTCCCACATATGCGGGCTTGTGGCGCTGCACAGGATGCTCGACCACCTGGTCGGGTCGATAATTCTTGTTTTCGTCATCATTTATCAGCACGAAATTCGTCGGGCACTCCTTACCATGGGGAAAAAGCGGCCCGCCAGGGGGCAACCGCATGAAATGCCGCAGCTGATCGAGGAACTGGCAGCCGCCACTGACGGGCTGACAAAGAAAAGCATCGGGGCACTGATCGTACTTGAAGGCAAAATCGACGTGGATGATTTTATCGAGGTCGGAACGGAAATTGACGCGAAGGTTACCTGTGAACTGATATCATCGATATTTCTCCCCTATTCTCCCATCCATGACGGCGCCGTCATCATCAAGAAGGGAAAATTGACGAAAGCCGGCTGTTTTCTCCCCCTGACACGCAATCCGCTGGTGAGCAAATCATTGGGAACACGTCACAGGGCCGCCATCGGCCTGGCGGAGCGGACTGATGCAATCGTCATCATCGTCTCCGAGGAGACCGGGAAGGTTTCCATAGCCGCCGACGGCCGATTGACGTATGATGTGGACCAGGCTTCCCTGCGCAAAACGCTGAAGAAGCTCCTTGAATCGAGGGACCAAGGATGGCTGCAATGAAACTGCGGGACTTCATTACCAGAAATCTCGCCGCGAAGCTCCTTTCTCTGGCCATAGCGATCATTTTCTGGTTTTCGGTAACCGCCGGGAAAGAGGCGGTACGGAATTTTTCGGTGCCGATACGTTTGACAAATATACCGCCGGGGTTGCATCCTGCCGGTACAGTTCCCGGGAGAGCGGAGGTTACCGTCGCCGGCCCCGGATTTTTTTTCCTGATCCGTCCGCTAGCCGGGAAGGTCCTGACCCTGGACCTGCGCAATACCGGGGAAGGAAGCACGGCATTCCCCGACCTCAGGGAAAACCTGGGCTTACCAGAAGAGCTGCGCGTGATCAGGATGTATCCGTCCAGCCTGGAATTGAAGCTCGAAAGAAAGACAGACCGCATTTCCGGTCTTCGTTAATAGTGCAGGAGGAATTTGATGAAAAAATTATTTGGAACCGATGGTGTGCGCGGCGTGGCAAACGTCTACCCCATGACCACCGAGATGGCCATGCAGATAGGCAGGGCAACAGCGTATATCTTCAAGAACGATAAAAGAAGGCACCGCATCGTCATCGGCAAGGACACCCGCCTTTCCGGTTACATGATTGAGAACGCTCTTGTGGCGGGCATATGCTCCATGGGAGTCGATGTGCTCCTGGTCGGTCCACTTCCGACCCCGGGCATCGCCAATATAACCTCGTCCATGCGGGCTGACGCCGGCGTCGTCATATCGGCATCCCATAACCCTTTTCAGGATAACGGCATCAAGATTTTCTCCCGTGACGGATTCAAATTGCCTGATGAAATGGAACTCAGAATCGAGGACCTGATTTTTTCCAACGGTATCGATTCCCTGCGCCCGACAGCGAGCGGTGTCGGCAAGGCATACCGTATCGATGATGCCGCGGGACGGTACGTGGTGTTCCTGAAAAGCACCTTCCCGAAGGAACTCGACCTGTCGGGAGTGAAAATTGTACTCGACTGCGCCAACGGGGCAGCCTACAAAGTGGCGCCGGCCGTTTTCCAGGAACTGGGGGCAGAGGTTATTCTTCTGGGCGCGAAGCCGAACGGAATCAACATCAACGACGGCTGCGGTTCACTGCACCCGGAGATCATCAGCGAGGCAGTCAGGAAACACGGCGCCGACATCGGCATTGCCCTGGATGGAGATGCCGACCGGGTGATATTCGTGGATGAATTCGGGGCCGAAGTGGACGGCGATCATATCATGGCCCTGTGCGCCACCGACCTGCTCAAGAAGAAGAAATTGCGTAAGAACACCCTGGTGGCGACGGTTATGAGCAACATGGGACTGGATATCGCAGTCAAGAAAGCCGGGGGCAAGGTCATCAGAACCGCGGTCGGTGACCGGTATGTGGTCGAGGAGATGCTTCGCGGCGGGTATAACGTCGGGGGGGAACAGTCGGGACACCTTATTTTCCTCGACTACAATACGACCGGCGACGGGATACAGTCCGCCCTGCAGGTGCTGGCCATAATGCGCAAGAATGAAAAAAAGCTCTCCGAACTTGCCCGGGTCATGACCGCATTGCCGCAGGTCCTGGTAAATGTCAGGGTTCCGGAACGAAGGGACATCAAGACCATACCCGAAGCAGTAAAACTGATCCGGGAGGTCGAAAAGAGCCTGAAGGACGAAGGCAGGGTTCTGATACGTTATTCCGGGACGGAACCGCTGCTGCGGATAATGCTGGAGGGCCCGGATAATGACCGGATAACGGTATGGGCGAATGATATCGCCGAACTCGTTAGCAGAAAGATCGGGGGGGTCTAAAAGTGGCAAAACTTGCAATCAATGTTGATCATGTTGCAACGCTCCGGCAGGCCCGGGGCGGAACGGAACCCGATCCGGTGGCGGCCGCGGCAATTGCCGAACTGGCAGGAGCCGACGGCATCATCGTCCATCTTCGCGAGGACCGGAGGCATATCCAGGACAGGGATCTGAAACTGCTGCGCCATACCGTCAAAACCAGGCTCAACATGGAAATGGCGGCCACGGATGAAATGGTTGCCATAGCCCTGTCGTTAAAGCCCGAGGTGTGCACGCTGGTCCCGGAGAAACGCCAGGAATTGACAACAGAGGGCGGCCTCGATGTACGGATGAATCTTCAGGTGATAGAGAAAGCCGTTGCACGACTCCAGGAAGCAGGCATTGCGGTCAGCCTGTTCATCGACCCGGATCCGGATCAGATCAAGGCATCCAACAAAATCGGCGCCGATTACGTGGAAATACATACGGGCTCTTTCGCCGAAGCGAAAGACTGGAAGACCGAAGAGCAGGAGCTGATAAAAATCGAAAACTCCATCAAACTGGCATCAAAGCTCGGAATGGGCGTTAATGCGGGGCACGGCTTGAATTATGCCAACATCAAGAAAGTTGCGGCATTGGGAGGAATCGAAGAGTTCAACATAGGCCATTCCATCATATCCAGGGCTGTGTTTACCGGGCTTGACCGGGCAGTGCGGGACATGGTGGACCTGATCAAATATGCCTGAGAAATCCCCTACGGTTCCCAGTTTATCGTCTGGTTGCGAAAATCGATCACATACCGCAGGTTACGCAGGAAATTCATGCCAAGCAGTCCATCGTACATGACCCTTGGCCCTCTGTGCTCCAGTATGGCGACATCCGTGTCGGTCTTCGTATGAGGGCCGACCGTCATGCGTGTCAGTTTGGTGCGCCACACATCAAGCACCCCCCCGCCGGCAACCTGCCCTTTCGTCTTTCTCGCCTGCCCCGGACCGACATTCAGACGGGCCGCGACATCGGAGTGAATCGATGTGACAGTGGCTCCCGTGTCCAGAAGCAGGACCGCCTGGACCTCAGTGGCATTTTTCTCAAGAATCACCGGGACCAGCACCTGGTTCCCCACGATTTTCACCGGCGTCACCGAATCCCCCTTTTCATGCACTGCTCGATATGAGGGGGGGGTCGAATGGCTCAGGATCCGCTGGTGCAACTGTTCCGCCAGGTCTCTACCATTCCTGTCTATCCTGAGAGTTTCATATTCCTTCAGGGCGCCAGCTCTGTCGTTCAGGGACAAATACGTCATCCCCAGGTAGAACCGTGCCTCCGAATGCCCCGGGTCAAGTGTCACGGACTTGCGCAATACTTCGGCAGCTTTCTCCAGCACTTGCGGATCGGTGGAGGACACGTTGTCACCCTGACGGTAATATGATTTGCCGAGCCATGCATATCCTTCGGCGTCATCAGGGTGTGATGAGACAAACCGCCCGAACACCTGCGCGGCCTTGCGGAACCCGCCTTGCGAATACAGCTCCCTTCCCTCCTTCAGCGCATCGTCGGCGAAAGAATCCGCCGAAAATACGGAAAGCATCACCACAATCAGTAAGACCACTCGCACGTCAGGCTCCTTTTCTCATTCGATTTCAGATTACTGTCGGCAAAATTCTGCCGCCGCATGTATTATAGCGGACAAAATTCCTTTCTTTGTTGCGGAAACAGCCAGAAAAAAGTATATAGTACTATCAGTTTTTTTCACCTTTATCCGGAAAATAGTAACTTCGACCACGACAACACGGGAGAGATAATGTACATATACGAAACGACATGCCATATTATATCAGGGGTAAGAACTCTCGGCGAAGCATCGTACGACAAAGCTCTGGACAGGCATCTCAGAAAAATGGGCAAAGATTCCTGGGAACTGGTTTCCGTCCAGAAAGCGACCCAGATTCTTTCGGTCGACCCCCACACCGTCAATTTAACGGATGAACAGATGAGCAATTATGCTTCCCCCCGCGAAGTATTTGTTTTTTTCTGGAAAAAGAAAATAGAACCCCCCTCTGACGAGGACTGACATATTCAACGGGGCCGGTTTCCCGGCCCCGTCAATTTTCTCCATCCCTGAAGAATCCACCTCGAAAAGCCCCTGATTTTCCCCTAACCGTGCAGTTACCCATACATTGCCTGTACCTACTTCATTTGGTTTCCCATTGTCTGTAGAATTTCTTTCTTCAAACCATACCTTTAATCAATTTTTTACTATTCATTTAATATAATAATTGTATTTTAATTGAAATATGTATAGTATTCCCCCGCAAAGTTATGGATCGACCGGGCTATCTCCGGATTGAAAGGCTGCCGGACAGGCAAACGGCCTGCGGGCAAGCCGATTTTATACTAGGGGGAAAATACTATGGCAAAGAAGGCACTTCTGGTTGGTATTAACGACTATGGCGAAATCAACGATCTGAACGGCTGCGTAAACGACGTCAACAACATGCGCGACATTCTCCTGAAGTACTGCGACTTCAGGGTATCGGACATCAGAGTCCTCGTCGACAGGAGAGCCACCAGGGAAAACATCCTGAGCCTACTGGGGTGGCTCGTGCTCGGCGCGAAGAAGGGTGATACTCTTGTATTCCACTACTCCGGCCACGGGACGCAGATTCGGGACCGGGACGGAGATGAACTGCAGGACCATAAAGACGAGGCCATCTGCCCCGCTGACACCAACTGGGACGGCGGGCTCATTCTCGATGACGACCTGTACGAAATTTTTCAGAGCGTCAAAGCCGGCGTATCCACAGAGATAATTCTGGACTCCTGCTTTTCGGGAACCGGCACCAGGGAATCAGTGACATTGAAGGATATGAATATCCGCTATCTGCGCCCTCCCGTCGATAGAGAATACAGGGAAAAGGAAGGGCTGGAAGTAACGGGCTTCGGCATGAAAGCAAAGCTCAAAAGCCTGAACCATGTACTCTGGACGGGCTGCAGGAGTTCGCAGACATCCGCCGACGCCCTGATCGGCACGACCTTCAACGGCGCCTTCACTTATTATTTCTGCAAGCACATCCGCGACGTGCAGGGGAAAATAAGCAGGACCGAATTAATCAAACGGGTTCGCGCCTCGCTCAAGTATGAAGGTTACTCGCAGGTTCCCCAACTTGAAAGCCCCGATCCGGCCACCCGGAAGAAAAATGTCTTCCAGCAGTAGTCGGGACTGGTCCACACCACTCACCCGTCACTGTGCACCACCCTCTCCCCATGGAGAGGGTATGGATCAAGACCCCTTCTCCATGAGGGAGAAGGTGACCCGCAGGGTCGGATGAGGGAAAGCGGAGGACCGGGATATCCTGGTGCGAATGGCAAAATCGGCAGGCAAGGAAGCGACGGGGGTGCCGGTTTTTTTCATCGGCAAGGAGATGATTACCGGTATCTCGGAAGAAACAGGGAGGGTAATCGAGAAAGAGGTGAATTGTGCATTATGCGGGTTGGGTGTGATATCCCGCCACAACCGGGAACACACCCTCGTGAGAAGCCGGGAACTGTGCGGTTGCCCCTCCTGGGGGAAATATCGGCGTCATCCGTATCCCTGCCGGTTTT
>Ga0316601_100001996_pt1 | contig 10344 bp, 11 predicted proteins | sample OWC_soil_day5_no_FD_207663 | JGI IMG/M metagenome (GOLD analysis project Ga0316601, IMG submission 207663) | Wetland soil microbial communities from Old Woman Creek delta, Ohio, United States - OWC_soil_day5_noCT | ecosystem: Environmental > Terrestrial > Soil > Wetlands | place: USA: Ohio...
ACTCTAGAAGCAGTATAGAAGTAACGTAGAAGAAAATATTAAAGGGCCTCAAGCTTTAACAACTTGAAACCCCTGATTTCACTGGTGCTCCCGACAAGACTCGAACTTGCGACCTACTGATTACGAATCAGTTGCTCTACCAACTGAGCTACGGAAGCCTATATGTAAATATCACCATCATGATTTTTACTTTCAAGATACTATATGCATAATTTTCATCTTTTATTATCACCACTCTAATAACTTCTAATCTAATTTTGTATATTATTAACTAAAAATATAATAAAGCCCCATAGATATACACTTGAAAAAAAACCTGTGAATTTTCACAGGTTTTTATCTATTCTAGACCTAAATGGTTCATAATTATTAGAGCAGTGTCTTCAATAGCTCTCTTTGTAACATCTATCTTTTTACAGCCTAATCTTTTCATCAGTCTGTCAGCAAAATCTAGTTCTTCTAGTATTCTTGCTTCATTTGCATATTGTATTTCTGAAGTTAACCTTCTGAATTTATCCAGTCTGTGCTTTCTTATTTCTATTAATTGAATTGGATCTATTACAAGACCAACTACTTTTCTTCTATCAATTTCAAAAAGTTCTTCTGGCAATGGTACTTCAGGCATAAGTGGGATATTTAATGCTTTTATGCCCTTATTAGCAAGGTACATGCATAGAGGTGTCTTTGATGTTCTTGACAGTCCAATAAGTACTACATCTGCAAATTTAATTCCCCTGTAGTCTCTGCTATCATCATATTGGATGGCAAATTCCATAGCTTCAATCTTTTTAAAATACTGAGCATCTACATTCCAAACTGCTCCTGGTTTATATTCAGGCATTGAATTTAAGATTCTACCAGCCATGCTTATACATGGTCCTAATATATTAACTATGTGTATTCCTCTCTCTACGCATCTTTGCACTAAAAACTCTCTAACATCCACTAGCACTATTGTGGAAATAATCATGCTCTTAGCATTAGGATCTAAACCTTCTAAAAACTCATTTACATCCTCAAAGGATTTTATATAAGGTACCTTTTTCACCTTAATTTCCTCAGCAAACTGAGTTGCTGTGCCCTTCGCAACTTGCTCTGCCGTTTCTCCAATTGAATCTGATACTGCGTATATTGTTAGCATTATTATCAACCTACCTTCGTATATATTTACGATAAAATCACTATCTTATATCTTTATAATAAAACCCTTCTATCGTATTTTTTCCTTTGTTGCCTTGAATATGTGCATATATTAACAATAACATACTACCATATTTTATAATATTCATAAATAAATAAAGCTACTGATGTCTAATCAGCAGCTATAATTCATTAGTGTTATGGTAGTCTACCACTGTTCAACTATTTTTCCGTAGTTATCCTTAAAGCTTCCTACTGCAATCAATATAAAGTCAATTAACCAACCTATTCCGAATAATCCACCTGTAAATAGCCATAGTATCCCTGTGCCTACTTTTCCTACATAGAATCTGTGTATGCCTAAATAACCTAAAAAGAAGCATAGAAGTAAGGCTACCATACGATTCTTTTGTGAAATCATCGTGCCGTTTACATTAACGTTAACATTGATATTTTCATTCATTTTTCTTTACCCCTTTATTTAATGCTCATAATATAAATATTAAGGTTTTCTTAAAAATATTCGTACTGCTTGGCTCTCTGAAATAATTCAATTCAAATCAAAGATTGCTGTGAACTTAAGACTTGTAAAAATTAAATTAATTTTAAGCTTCAAAAAAATAAACACCATCCACCTAATACTTTATTAGGGTGAACGGTGTTTATCATACTTATTATCACTATTTAATATTCATCCTGATGTACCACATCAAGTCTTCCAAATTTACTGAACTGTCCTAGCCATGCAAGCTTAACTGTTCCCGTAGGGCCGTTTCTTTGCTTAGCTATAATACATTCTGCCACGTTTTTATCTTCTGTTTCCTTGTTATAGTACTCATCTCTATACAAGAACATAACAACATCGGCGTCCTGCTCTATAGAACCAGATTCTCTCAGGTCAGAAAGCATTGGTCTGTGGTCTGCTCTCTGCTCAACCGCTCTGGAAAGCTGTGAAAGAGCTATAACTGGACATTCCATTTCCTTTGCAATAGCCTTGATAGATCTGGATATTTCAGAAACTTCCTGCTGTCTACTTTCAGAGTTACTTCCTGACATTAGCTGCAAGTAGTCAATAACTATTAGGTCTATACCATGCTCCATTTTAAGTCTTCTGCATTTAGATCTCATTTCCATAACAGTAACCCCTGCAGTATCATCTATAAAAATCTTAGCTGCTGCAAGTGGACCTGATGCTCTAGCAATGTTCTCCCAGTCCTTATCATCTAGATTACCTGTTCTGAGCTTTAACATATCTACGTTAGCTTCAGAACAAAGCAACTTGTAAGATAACTGGGCCTTAGGCATTTCCAGTGAGAAAATAGCTACACTTTTTCCCCCTCTAAGAGCTGCATTTTCCGCTAAGTTAAGAGCGAAGGTTGTTTTTCCCATAGAAGGTCTGGCTGCTATAAGAATCATATCCCCCTTCTGTAATCCAGAGGTTTTTGCATCTAGCTCGGGAAAACCAGTAGGAACTCCTGTAACAGCACCCTTATTATTAAAAAGTCTTTCTATCTCTATAAAGCCTCTTTCAAGAACTGAACTAATTGGCTCGAAATCACTAGAGTTTTTCTTTTCTGCGATATCAAACATCTTCTTTTGAGCTTGGTCTATAACCAGATCAACATTATCCTGACTATTATAGCTCTTTTCCATTATCTCCGTAGAGGATCTAATAAGCTTACGAAGCATGGATTTATCAGCAACAATCTTTATATATGATTGAAGATTAGCTGTTGATGGCACGGAATTACAGATTTCTGTAATATAAGTAATTCCACCAGCAGCCTCAAGCTTACCTGATGAACGCAATACTTCAATTAGAGTAACCATATCCACAGGAATATCCTTCATAAAAAGGTCAACTATGGAGCTAAAAAGTACCTTATGGCCATCTTTATAAAAGTCATCACCTTTTAAAGCCTCTGCTGCCTGAGCTATAGCAGCCTTATCTATAAGCATTGAACCAATAACTGATTGTTCTGCTTCAATATTATGGGGCATCACTCTAAGAGGCGTATCCATTCATATCACCACCTATTTTTCAAATACTAATTCCATTAATTCTTCTATAGTAGATACTGCTTTAACTTCAATATCTGTAAGACCTAAAGGAACCTCTTTGTAATTATCCCTAGGAACAATAGCAAGCTTAATTCCTTTTCTTCTTGCTCCATATACCTTTTCAAAAATTCCTCCTACAGGCTTTACTTTCCCTCTAAGAGATATCTCTCCTGTTATAGCAATATCCTGTCTTAAAGGCTTGTTTAACAGTGCACTTATTATACATACTGTAATTGCTGCTCCAGCAGAAGGTCCATCTATCTTTCCTCCTCCTACAGCATTTACATGTATATCATAGTCTTTAATATCTTTATCTGTTAGTTTTCTTATAACGGAAGCTGCATTGAATACTGAATCTTTAGCCATACTTCCAGCAGTGTCATTAAATCTTACCTGCCCTGCTCCTGGCTGTTTTGCTTCGAAAACAGAAGCTTCTATTTCAATGGTAGAACCTATATATCCACTAACTCCAAGTCCATATACATGGCCAACCTCAAAATCACATTCTTGATGTAATTCCTCATATGGAGTAAGTCTTCCAATTGATAAGATCTCTTCTACGTCCCTTACTTCAATGTAGACTTTCTTTTTGCTTGAATTTTTATGTTTATTATAAAGTACATAACCATAAGCATCAGCTAATATATTTACAGCTTTTCTTCCCTCGATAGTGTATCTGCTTATTAACTTTGATACGCCATCTTCTATTTCTACTTTAAGCTTTTTAGCAGCATTAACTACTATATCTTCTATATCCTTAGTAGAAAGCGGCTCAAAGTATACCTCTGTACATCTTGATCTTAAGGCTGGAGTTATCTCATGTGGCTCCCTAGTAGTAGCCCCTATAAGAACAAAATCTGCTGGTGCTCCATTCTCGAAAAGATATTTAACATACTTTGGTGTATTTTCATCATCTGGGTCATAATAAGATGATGAGAATTCTACTCTTTTATCTTCTAAAACCTTTAATAACTTATTTTGAAGAATAAGGTCTAACTCACCTATTTCATCTATAAACAATATTCCACCATGAGCTTCAGTTACAAGTCCTGGCTTAGGTTCCGGAATACCTACTTCTGCTAAATCTCTTTTACTTCCTTGATATATTGGATCATGAACTGAGCCAAGAAGTGGATTAGCTATTTCTCTTGGATCCCACCTTAATGTAGTTCCATCTACCTCTATAAACTTTGCCGCTTTATCAAAAGGAGTTTGTTTTAATTTTTTAGCCTCCTCTAATGCAAGTCTTGCAGCAGTAGTTTTACCTACCCCTGGAGGTCCATATAAAATTATATGTTGAGGATATGGTGATGAAAGCTTCGCTAAAAGTGATTTAATAGCTCTTTCTTGTCCTACTATTTCAGAAAAACTATCTGGTCTTAGCTCTGAAAGAATGTTTTTGGAAAGCTTCTTAGTATCCAAAACTTCAAGTTGAGCATACTTTTTAAGAGTCTTTGCATTTTCTGGACCCTTTTGCTTTCTTATAATACCCAATCTTACTTCATCCATGAATTTATCTTGTCTTTCCATTACAACTTCTTCTACTTGCTCTTCAATCTGCCTTTGAACATATTTTCTAGCTATTGCTTCTGCTACCCACTTGTTTGTGTCCTCTATAACCTGATAAACATTGTTCTCAGTAGGAACCATATCTATTCCTTTACCATCACTAACGATTCTGTTTAAGGCGTAAATTCTCTTATATACATTTGAACTGTTAATATAGTTTCCAAGCTTATACTTTACAGTCCTTGCCTTTACTGCGCCTTCATCTAATACATTGTTAACTACTTCAAATAATACGTCTATTTGTGCTTCTAATGGTAGTGCTTCTGCTGTTGCTTTTTCTTCAACTGGAAACTTAAATTGAGATTTCACCCTTGATCCCCTCTCCACATTTTTAAAACCTGTTTCAGCAGCTCATTTTAAATAAACGCAAAAACAAGTTTTATGCTTTAAATTTATTTTTCTGTAATTACCACTTTAATCTTTGTGGACACCTCTGGATATATTTTAACTTCTATTTCATATACTCCAAGTTGTCTTATAGTGTCTGCCACTATCTTTTTCTTATCTACAGCTACATTATGTTGCGCTTTTAAACCATCAGCGATATCCTTACTTGTTATAGAACCAAAAAGTCTTCCGTTTTCTCCGGATTTAGTTACAATTTTAACTTCTTTTCCTTTAAGATTCTCAGCTACCTTTTGAGCTTCTTCTAACTCAGCAAGTTTTTTTCTTCTTTCAAATTCTTTTTTCTGATTTAATACATTCATATTTGAATCTGTTGCTTCTTGAGCTAGCTTTCTTGGAAACAAGAAATTTCTTGCATATCCATCTGAAGCGTTTACCACTTCACCTTTCTTTCCTACACCTTTTATATCAGCTAATAATATTACTTTCATTTCTTTTCACCTTCCATTAAGTATTTATCTATAGCGCTCTTTAGCATTGATAATACCTCTTCTAAAGATAACGCTTCTAACCTTGCTCCTGCTATAGTCATATGTCCGCCTCCACCTAAAGCTTCCAATATTAACTGCACATTTATTTCTCCAAGAGACCTACCACTGATAAATACCTCATCCTCTATTTTAACAAGAACAAAGGATGCTTGAATACCAGTAATATTTAGTAGTTCATCCGCTGCTTGGGCAGCTAGCACAGTATCTTGCATATGTGGTGGGCAAATGGCTATTGCTATATTATTTTCCACCTGAGCAGCTTTTAAAATTTCTGCTCTATTTATATAGGTAGTTAAATCGTCTGAAAACATCTTTTTTACATCGATTGTATCTGCTCCAAGCCTTCTTAAAAAGCCAGCAGCCTCAAAGGTTCTAACTCCTGTTTTAAAATAAAAATTCTTAGTATCTACACATATACCAGCAAGGAGTGCCTCTGCTTCAATTCTTTTTAACTTTGGTTTTTCAATCATATATTGTAACATCTCTGTTACTAACTCTGATGTTGAAGACGCATAAGTTTCTATATAGCTTAATAGTGCACCCTCTATAAAAGCAGTTGATTTTCTATGGTGATCTATTATAACTATCTTTTTTAAGTCTTTGATTAACTCATAATTTTGCACATAATTTTTAGAATGCACATCTACTAAAATCATTAAACTATTTTCATCTAATGGGCCATTATAAGTATCACCATTGATAAAGGTACCCTGATATTCTTCCTCATCCTTGAATTTATCAAGCACGTGTTTCACTGCATTATTATTGCTATCTAATACAATATAACACTCTTTATTTAGATACCTGACTACACTATGAAGCCCTATAGCAGCACCTAAACAATCAATATCCGGATTCTTATGTCCCATTATGTACACTTTACTACTTTCATTAATAAGATCTCTAAGGGCATGAGCAATTACTCTCGCTCTTACCTTTGTCCTTTTCTCTACTTCCTTAGTCTTTCCTCCAAAAAAGGATAGCTTATCTCCAACTTTAATTACTACTTGATCTCCGCCCCGTCCTAAAGCTAAATCCTTAGCAGACATTGCTAAATTATAGTTCTCAAGTGGAGTTTCTCCCCCTCTTCCTACTCCCATACTCAAGGTTACAGAAAGTTTATTTCCTATGCTTAACTCCCTTATATTATCTAATATATCAAACTTTTTTTCAATTTCTTGTTCAATATATTTGTCTTGAACAGTAATTACATATTTATTAGATGAATATTTTTTTATCATTGAATTTAAGTTCTGAGCATAGCTATTTATAGTTCTTTCTATCTCTGCAATAAGTAATGGTTTCTTATCTTCCTCTGTAGTCTTCACTACTTCATCCATGTTGTCCACTTCTATAAGTATGACACTTTCCTTATTATCCTTTAGATATTTCTCTAGACGAACCATTTCAGTAACATCATAAAAATAAGCTAAAATAACCTTGTCTGCCGTAGTTTCTTTATCAACAGTATCTACTATACTTGTATAAAGATTATAATACCTATCCTTTATACTAATCTGCTTAAAAATGTTCTTTTTCTCATCTAAAATAAGTCTAACGTTAAACTCCTTAATAATAGAGTTTATACTTTGCCCTAGTATCTCCTCCCCCTCTATCATAAGAGAGGCATTTTGGTTATACCAAAGTATCTTTCCTTTATTGTTTACCATAATTAAAGGAAAAGGAAGCTTAACTAATGTATTCCTAGTTGCAACATCAAGCTTAGACGAAAAATTTTCGATAAACTTTATCCATTCATCTTTTTTTAATTTTGATTTTTTCAGATTATAAACAACAAGTATTCCATAGACTATAACGGCAACAAATCCAATAGTAAATTCCTTGCAAAAGAAAATAACTGTAATAAGTATCGCTATTACAACCATATATAATTTGTTACTAGGACTAAAATAATCGTATTTATTATCCATACTTTGCCCCCAATTACTTCTTGAAAAGTCTATTTGGATTAACTTTTCTGAAATCCATTACCATATCTACCAAACCAATAATTAGATAGAAGCTTTGAAATGGTGTTATTGTAAAAAAGAATATTAATATTACTACTGGATTTGATAACTTAAACTTATTTTTTAAGAAAAATGTAGCTACTGATAAACCTTCTATAATAAATACTAAATTGATTAAATATAAAACTGATATTATTATATATTTGCCAAGGACTATTTTACCAGCCTGTAGCAGCATTGCAATGATTGCTAGCACTGCTATTGCAAATCCAATCTTTTCACTCATATATAGTTCGCTAAAAGGCTTAACCTCTATAAGTTCATACCTAAGCTTTTTTAGTATGGCTCTTGCTACAAAATAATTTAATACTGCAGAACCAAAACTACCAAAAATTAAGGAAGCCATTAATAAACTCTTAATCATTTCCATGGTTATTGGTTGCAATGCTTGGTTTACTATCTCTTTATTCTTATCGCTTAATCCAAGCTTAAAATAAGCTTCTTTTGCTTCATTCATCATATTATTTAAAAGTTTAATGCCCTGATCTAATTCCCTTGCTAATCCAGCAAATCCATCTGGTGTAGCTAATAGCCCTAATATTACTATGTTAGCTAGGGTTGCTATTAAGCTAGCTACAGCCATAAAACATATAGTTTTAGAAGCTTTCATCCCCTTTTTAATACAGTATCCTAAGGTTATTCCTGTGAGACCGTAGGTTATACTTGTTCCTAAGGATGAAATTGGATTATAAGTCATCGCCACTAAAATACCACAAAGTACTACCGCTGAAATGCTAACCTTATAGTTATGTCTTAAGTACAGCAGAGTAATAGGTATGGGTAATAATATATTTAAAAATGATAAAAAGGGAATATATGCTGTGGTAAGCATTAATATTAAAAGTAATGCTGATAATAATCCTGCCTCAACTGTCGCTTTTGTTTCAAACTGTCTATTTTGCATTTTATCCTCCATTAAGGTTTTTTAAACTAATTTCTCTCTTTTAAATGATTATGTAACCTGCTTAACCCTTTGCCATTCTTCTCAATACTGTCCTGTTCTAATATACCTTCTTTTAATTTAACCTTCATATTGTCATCTATAGATACAAATGAATACCCAAGCTTTTCTCCTAATAAGTATAGTAATATTATTGCCCCGGAAATGCATTCTAAAATAGCATCCTGTGCTACATTGTTGCCTTTTGTTAAAAGCTTAAAAAAATCTCCTATAATGCATAGTAGATCTGCCTTTAATTCCTCTACAATTTTAACATTAGCCATAATATTAAAATCTTCTCTTCTCATACCCCTCATCCCCTTTTAAGCCTTATATATTCATTTTAGTTATATTTATAAATTATTGCAAGAATAGTTTGATTAGTTACATTTCACATTAGCTTTAGGTTATTATTATAACATAAAAAACCCTATATTTATGTTATAATAACACAAACATAGGGCAATGTAAAATTTATTAATGTGTTCCTAATATTCCCTTCATCCTGCATCTTCCTTCTACTCTCATGAATTCCCACTTTAACTAGGTAACTAGCTATTTAGTTACCTATATAATTATAGTTATTTCCTCTCCATCCTTTTCCTTAATCTCAACGAGTTTAAGTCCTTTATATGGCTTTAATTCTTTAAAAGCTTTGCTCAATTGTTTAAAATCTATATCTTTAATTTCTTTATCTTTACCATGTTTTTTTAAAGCCCATCCTGCCACTCTTTCTAGAAAAAACTGAGCCAACCATAAAGGAACATGGATTGTAAATTTCTTTCCCTCTTTTTCTTTTATATATATTCTCATTGAATCTCACCCTTTTTATAAAAATACTTAACTAACCCTACTCAATATATATTTCAACAGTTTCACCCTCTGAACCTTTAATATCCACTATTTTACCTTCTATAGAATTATCTATTGCATCAAGTATGGCCTGCACATCCACCCCTTCCATACTTTTCCCCTTACTCATCATGGACATTTTTAATACAGAACTGCCCGCTGCCTTTACAAACTTAATCGGTAAATTCACTTCTACTTTATCATCTTCATCATTCACTCTTATTTTGAGCATCTTATCTTTATATCCATTTGTTAGATGTTTCTCTGGCTTACTAGCACCTATTGCTTCAATTAATTCTGCACCCTTTTCAGAACTAATTTTCCCTTCCTCAACCATTTTTAAAATTCTCATAACTTCTTCTTTCATTTTCATACCCTCCATTAATTTATAATCTAATCCTCTTTCATCATTTTAATTGCTTCATCAGAGGTTATTTCACCTCTTTCAAGCATATCTAATATTTGCTTGTTATTTATAGAAGATTTCTTTACAACTGTATATCCTAAAGCAGCTACTACATCATCTAGCTTTGCTCTTACAGTTGGATAGGAAACACCTAGTTCCTTTTCAACATCTTTAATATTTCCTCTGCATTTTAAGAAAACCTCTACAAAATTCAAATGTTCATCACTTAAATGGTCAAACTTGGAAAGTTCAAATTCATTTTCTATAACTGTGCCACATTTTTCACATTTAAGCTTTTGTACCTTCAGCTTATTACTGCAAACTGGACATTTGCTTAAAACTCTATATATCAACTTCCCAACTCCTTTCTATAGTACCATTATATGGTATAGATTGTATAATGTCAACTAATTAATTAAAAATATTAATTATTCTCATTAATATTTTTAA
>Ga0316601_100001997_pt1 | contig 10342 bp, 7 predicted proteins | sample OWC_soil_day5_no_FD_207663 | JGI IMG/M metagenome (GOLD analysis project Ga0316601, IMG submission 207663) | Wetland soil microbial communities from Old Woman Creek delta, Ohio, United States - OWC_soil_day5_noCT | ecosystem: Environmental > Terrestrial > Soil > Wetlands | place: USA: Ohio...
TGGAAATCTTCGTGTTTCCGGCAGCACTTGCCATCGAAAGGGCTTCATTGCACGAGAGACTCCAGGAAGAAGTGGAGAAGCTGAGCAAGGCAAACAGCAAACTGAAGGAACAACAGGAGCTGATCGTAAAAATGGAAAAGATGGCCCTGGTGGGAAAAATAACTTCCAGCATAGCCCATTCCATACGAAACCCTCTCATGATCATCGGCGGTTTTGCCCGGTCCCTCCAGAGGAAACTGGATGAAAACGACCCGAAGCGGGAATATGCGGAATCGATTCTGTACGAAGCAAGAAAGCTCGAGGATGCCCTTACTGAAGTACTGGGTTATGCCGACTCCCTTCATCCGGCCATGGACGTTTGGGATATAAACGAACTTGTAGAGAATGCAAGCCGGGAAATGCGGGACGAAATGGCAAAGCAGGGGGTTGTCTGTTCCCTGGACCTGGGCATAAACCTGCCGATGGTTTTCATCGACTACAAGCAGGTTGCCTTCTGCATGAGAAAGATTATCGGCAATGCCATTGAAGCGATGCCCGAAGGAGGCATGATCGGTATCAGTACCCGGGCGGACGATCATGATTGCCTGGTTTTGGAAATACGGGATACAAGCACCACCATAACTGCATCGTTGCAAGATTATCTGTCCGCACCCTCATTTACCACGAGGGAGCAGATAAGCGCTCTGTCCGTCTCCCTGTGCAAGATGATTCTGGAGAAAAATTGCCTGTCCTTCCATGTGGAGAGGTCCACTGAAGGCGGGACACGCTATACAATCAGATTACCTTTGAAGAAGGAGGAAACATTCCATGAGTAAAATACTTGTTGTCGATGACGAGAGCAGCATCAGGCTTCTCTATTCGGAAGAATTGGCCGATGAAGGTTTTGAAGTGGTGACCGCCGGCACTGCCGCGGAAGCCGCAGAAAGGGTGGCACAGGAGGAATTCGATCTCATGATTCTCGACATCAAGCTGAAAAATGAGAGCGGGCTGGACCTGCTGCAGAAAATAATCAGGGAGCGCCAGAATCTGCCGGTCATCCTCTGCTCGGCATTTTCCTGCTACAAAGACGATTTCTCGGCATGGCTGGCCGACAGTTACGTGGTCAAGTCGAGCAACCTTCAGGAACTGAAGGATGAGATACGCAAGGTATTGGCGAAAAAGGCCCAGAGACAAAATCTGCACTAAACAATCACGGAGAAGGAGTCTAACACGATGAAAGCGGTAATCATGGCAGGAGGGTTCGGAACCCGTATTCAACCACTGACAAGCAATATCCCGAAACCAATGATACCTTTGGCCAACCGGCCGATCATGCTGCACATTCTGGAATTGCTGAAAAAACATGGCATTACGGACCTCGTCATGCTTCTTTATCATCAGCCCGATGTCATAAAGAACTTTTTCCGGGAGGGGACCGATTTCGGGGTAAAAATCGAATACGTAACCCCGATGCAGGACATGGGAACCGCGGGTGCGGTAAAATGCGCCGAAAAATATCTTGACGAACGGTTCCTGGTAATCAGCGGCGATCTGCTGACGGATTTCAACTTGAAGAAGATCATCGACTTTCATGCTGAAAACAAGGCGCTGGCGACGATTACCCTGACGCCTGTCAAGGACCCGCTCCAGTTCGGTGTCGTGATCACCGACAAACACAAAAGGATAACCCAGTTCCTGGAAAAGCCCGGCTGGGGTGAAGTAATTTCCGACACCATCAATACCGGCATCTATGTGCTTGAACCGGAGATTTTCCAGTTCATCCCCGAGGGAGAGAACTTCGATTTTTCCCAGAACCTCTTTCCGTTCCTTCTGGAGAACAAGTACCCGCTGTTCGGTTACCCCATCAAAGGGTACTGGCGCGATATCGGCAATACCGACTCCTACCGGGAAGCCCACCATGACATCTTCCGCGGCAGGACAAACATTCGGATCGACGAACAGAAGCTCGATTTCCTGGGCAAGGACCTCCGGGTGGGAAGTGAGGTAACTTTTGAGGACTCTTCGACTCTCGACGGGACGGTAATCCTGGGGGACAATTCGCAGATCCTGGGCTCCGCCCACATCAAAGATTCCGTTATCGGCCGCAACTGCACGATAGAGTCCGGGGCAAGGCTGTTCCGCTGCGTCATCTGGGACAATGTGTATATCAGGAAAGGTGCGAAAATCACCGATGCGGTCATCTGCAACAACGTCAGCATCGGCCAGAACGTTACCATAGAAGAAGGCGTGATCGTTGCGGACGATACGTCAATAGGTGAAGAGGCTTTCATAAAACGCGACGTCAAGATATGGCCGAAAAAACTCATTGAAAGCGGCGCCACCGTATCCGGAAACCTTATCTGGGGAGAGAAATGGAAGAAGACGCTCTTCGAGGGAGCCATGATCAAGGGGCTGACCAATATTGAACTCACTCCGGAATTTATGGCAAAACTTGGATGCGCCTATGGCAGCACACTGCCGAAAGGGAGTTATGTCCTGGCGGGAAGAGATGCAAACCGGTCTTCACGAATGCTCAAGCGCAGCTTTCTCGGAGGAATCCTTTCTACCGGCATCAATGTCCGCGACCTCAAGATGATGCCTTTGCCCATCATGCGCTACAAGCTGAAAACCTTCGGTGAAGTGGGAGGTATCCAGTTCCGCCAGGGTGCCGATGAAGGTGCGTCTACGGAAATCATCTTTCTTGACGCCGACGGCATCGATTTTTCCAGTTCCATGGGGAAAAATGTCGAACGGATCTATTACAAGGAGAATTTCCGAAGGGCCCATTACACCGAACCGGGTGGAATCTCCGAACTCCCCAACGTAATCGACTTCTACAGGGAGGGTTTCCTGCGTTCCATCGACAGAAACGCCCTGAAAGGCGCTTCATTCAAGGTAGTGATAGATTTCAATTACTGCCCGGCAAGCCAGATTCTGCCGGCGCTGTTGAACGACCTGGGCTGCGAGGTGATTGCTCTCAATGCGTATGTTGAAGAAGAGCGGGGATTACGCATAACGGGCGATAAATCCCTCAGGCTTCAGCAAATATCGAAGATTGTGACCGCTCTTGAAGCGAAAGCGGGATTCCTGCTCGAACAGACAACGGAATCAATCATCCTGGTCGATGAAACCGGGAAAGAATGTAGCCCCGTCGAGTTACTCTCGCTCGCTGTGTCGCTGATGCTCAGAAAAGGAGAAAAAGGTGTATTTGTCGTCCCTGTTCCCGCCCCTTCTGTGATCGAAAGGATGGCCCATGAAAAAGGGTGTGTGGTTCACCGCACGAAAAGCAGTGAACGGGGGTTGATCGAGGCATCCCTGTCATCCAATGTGATCCTTGCCGGTTCGATTGACGGCCGGTTCGCCTTTCCCGTATTTCAGAACGCCTTTGACGGAATGTACGCGATAGCCAAAATCATCGAACTGGTGGGATCGGTTGATTTGCCGGTGTCAAAGTGTCTCGAAAGCATCCCCTTCCGCTCCTATGTCCAGGCGAAAGTTCCCTGCATCTGGGAAATGAAAGGCAGCGTGATGCGCAGGATGAGCGAGGACAGCATGGACAAGGAGGCCGTATTTATCGACGGCATCAAGATAAATTTCGGGGAAGACTGGGTCCTTGTTCTCCCCGACCAGTACCAGCCATTCATCCATATCATATCAGAGTCTAAGGATGAGAGTACTTCACAGGAACTCCTCAAGGTTTACAGGGAGAAGATAGAAACATGGAAGAAGGAGTCGGCCTGATTGCACGGGCCGATCTGCATGGCCTTTCTCCGGCAAATTCTGTTTTTTTCCATTAAAAATTACTGGCCGGGTGCTGACATTTTGCCAAACCGAGGTATTATTTCTCAGTGAAGAGGTAAAAAAAAAGGATATCACCTCACGAGACCCGAATACTCTGACAATGGGTAGAGACATGATTCCATTGCAATAAAGGATGACACATGAAAATCTTATTTGTCGCTTCCGAGGTATCACCTTTCGCAAAGACAGGCGGGCTTGCGGACGTTACAGGATCCCTGCCAAAAATTTTGAAGGAAATGGATCATGACATACGCATCATCATGCCTTTTTACAAAATGGTGGAGGCATGCGGCTCCAGCATTAGAAAAGGAAGAAAAGGCGTTGAATTCCCCATGGGAGGGGTTGCCCAGAAGGGTCTTCTCCGTCAGACATCAGTTGGCGATATTCCGGTTTATCTTGTCGAAAACAAGGAATATTTCCAGCGGGACTTTCTTTATGGCACGCCGTCCGGAGATTATCCGGACAACCACCGGCGCTTCGCTTTCTTTTGCAGGGCGGTATTGCAACTTCTGAAAAGAATGGATTTCAGACCTGACATCATCCACTGCCACGACTGGCAGGCGGCACTGATACCGATCCTGCTGAAATACGAACACAAGGAAGACCCCTTCTTCATGAAAACAGCGGTGATTTACACGATCCACAACCTTGCCTATCAGGGCATATTCCCGAAGGAATCCCTGCCTGAAATGGGACTCGATCCTTCCTGGTTCACCGTTGATCGCCTCGAATATTACGGCAAGGTAAACCTGATGAAAGGGGCTATCCTGACAGCCGACATCATTAACACGGTTTCCGAAACATACTGCAGAGAAATTCAGACCCCGGAGATGGGTTGCGGCATGGACGGCCTGCTGAAGCAGCGGAGCTATGATCTGTACGGCATTATAAACGGGATCGATCATTCGGTCTGGGATCCGGCAACCGACACCGAGATTTTCAGGAATTACACCTCTACAACCCTGAGTGGAAAGGCCGCAAACAAGAAGAAATTGCAGAAAATGCTTGGACTCGAACCCCTCAAGGATACCCCTGTACTTGCCATGGTTACCAGGCTGTCCGCACAGAAGGGACTCGATCTTCTCGAACCGCTTCTCCCGAAATTCGAAAAGGAAAAACTCCAGTTGGTAATCCTCGGAATTGGTGACGAAAAGTACATGAGGCTTCTGGCAGATTACAAGGCGGTCGCTCCGGGAAACATTTCCATCAACATGGAGTTCAAGCCGCATCTTGCCAATCAGATCTATGCCGGCAGCGACATGTTCCTCATGCCGTCCCATTACGAGCCGTGCGGACTTGGCCAACTCATCGCGCTCCGCTATGGAACCGTTCCCATCGTCAGAAAGACCGGAGGGCTGGGAGACACGGTTTTTGATGCCCGGGACGATCGCAAGGAACCCAACGGATTCACCTTTGACAAATATAAACCGGAAGCATTCTGGGAAGCTATTTCGCGGGCGCTGGAAGCATACGGCGAGAAGAAGAAGTGGGAAAAAATTGTGCGCAACGGCATGAATGCCGACTTTTCCTGGGAAAGATCGGCCAAAAAATATGACGAATTGTACCGAAGGGGTCTGAAAAAGATTTTCGCATAAAGATGAATATGATAGATATGAACATTATGGATCAGAACGAATTGGAAGAACTCGCGCAAAACATCAGGAAAATAGTCCAGGACAACAGGAAATTTCTTGAAAAGGTCATGGACGAGGATTTCGAACCGGATGAAGAGAAGGAAGAAGATTTTTCACAGGATTTTGAAGAACTGTGATATCTCGTAACATCCCAGTATCCTGACAGGGAACAGTACCTGATTGAATACTTAGCGAGCATATCCCCTTCCCGAGACAGCCTGCGCCGTGAGGCCTGTCGATGCGCAAGCGGAATGGGGCCAGGGGGGTAGGTGCTTGAAGGGGCGAACCTGGTGTTCGCCCCTTCTGATTATGTTATGCAAGCAAAATTCAGATATTTCCCTCCGCAGTATGGCATTCGTTGCAGTTTGTCCTGTCCAGTTCATCCCCGATATCCACCGGATGGACAAATTTGGTAACTCGGGTACCCGTCAGGATATTTTCCTGTTTCTGGTTTATGACCTCATGGCAGAGATTGCAGTCCCGGGAAATCACCCTTCCATCCGTCGACCGGTGCTTGCCGTCGTGACAGCGGAAACAGCCCGGATTCAGAAAATGGCCGATATTGTCCCGATGGGTGTTCCATGCCGTTTTCATTTTCGGGAAAAAATTCCGCGCGTAGATATCCTTTACTTCCTCAACTCCCCGGTTTATTGCATCAGCCTTCCGAACGCCGATTTGGGGATAATTCGTCATGTAATAATCCTTTATGCCCGACGCGATTGCCTCATAAGCCTCTTCCCTGCTCTTATAGGGTTTTGAAAGTAATTCTATCGACACTTTTCTTATATACGGCAATGAAGGGTCTATATGGCCGCTGACGAAGTTGTCGTCCATTTCCTGACCGGGAGACCGGTAGATATGTGTTGGCCGGTTATGGCAATCGATGCAGTCCATCAGCCGCTGTTTGGCCACGGCAATTTCATTCTTCCCCAGTGGCCTTTCAGAATCCATATATTCCGTTATTTTCCCGTCCTTCTCCCGTACCCTTATCAAAGGAATATCCTGCCTTTTCTCATCCCTCGCCTGATAATGGATTTCAGTACCGATATGCCAGTGAATGCCCTTCGCGTTGGGAAGGCGCGGGGTTCCCCCCGTTTTCAGGAGCATATTGATCTCACGCGGCGAATTCTTTTCATCGGAAGCAAAATGATAGAAAATCTTGTATCGGCCGGAATAGAAATTTTCAGGCCAATGGCACCGTTCACAGGTGTCGCGGGCCGGACGGAGGTTTGCCACCGGAGTTTCGATAGGTGTAGGATAGGTATTGCTCAAAACCTTGTAGACCTGCCTGAGGCCTGAGAGTTTCGTTTTTACGAACCATTCGGCACCCGGGCCTATGTGGCATTCAGCGCATTTGACCCGCGCATGGGGCGAGTTGCTCCACGCCGTGTATTCGGGTTCCATGACAGTATGGCAGACCCTGCCGCAGAAGGCTACGGATTCGGTATACTCATATCCTTTAATGGCGGCTATTGCCGTAATCATGAGAAAAACCAATGTGGCAACAACGAAAAAGATGAATTTGCGGCGCTGGGGCGGCTCGTTGAAATCAAGGATCGGGTACGGCGGAATCTCCAGACGATCCCGCACCCTTCGCCGCTTTCTCTCCCGAAGCATGCCGAAAGGTATCAGCAGCAGACCGGCCAGCAACATTCCGGGAAAGGCGAAATAGACCAGAATTCCCGTATATGCGCTGGCAAAACCGGTAATCGCTTCCATGGCGATGAAAACAATCATGAAGCCGCCGCCGATAACAGCCAGAATGAGCCCCGACAGGCTCAACAAGTTGTAAAAATACCCCAGTCTGCTTCTTATCATGGCGCCTCCCCTGAAGACAGGTCCCCGCTTGTTCATCTGTTGTACATAGTACCAAAATTCCCGGCCAATGAAAGGGCCGCACATATTGATTCATACTCCCCCGGTTCTTGACAATTCCTATCCGGTCTGCTAGCTTCAGTACCGCCTGATGAGTACTGGCCCGAGGCAGCGGCGCAGACCATCAGGACAAAACACTCCAGAGGAGGCGTCTATGAACAAGAAACTTTTTATTCCAGGTCCAGTAGAAGTACACCCCGAAATACTCCAGGCTATGGCCACGCCCATGATCGGCCACCGCATGAAAGAGTACGCTGTTCTTCATAAGAATGTTAAGGAAAAACTGAAAAAACTCCTTTTCACCGATGGCAAGGTATTTCTGTCAACTTCCAGCGCTTTCGGAGTCATGGAGGGCGCGGTGCGCAACCTCGTAGGAAAGCGGTGCGCGAATTTCTGCAATGGCGCCTTTTCAAACAAATGGCATGACGTCACGAAACGCTGCGGCAAGGAGGCAGACGCCTTCAAGGTTGATTGGGGAAAACCGATTACTCCGGAACTGGTCGATGAAGCCTTGTCAACGGGCAAATACGACACCATGACATTGATCCATAATGAGACGTCGACCGGCGTAATGTCCCCCCTCGCAGAAATCGCCGCCGTACTGAAAAAATATCCGGAGGTCACATCGATTGTCGATACAGTATCCTCCATGAGCGCAATGAAGATCCCGGTTGACGAACTGGGCATAGACTGCTGCCTGTTCGGAGTGCAGAAAGCTTTTGCCCTCCCCCCGGGCCTGGCGGTTTTCACGGCAAGCGAAAAGGCGCTGGAAAGGTGCAAAACCATCGAGGGAAGGGGATATTACTTCGATTTCCTCGAATTCGACGCTGCTGACGCCAAGGACAATACCCCTTCCACACCCTGCATATCCCAGATATATGCCATGGACAAACAGCTCGACCGGTTTTTTGCTGAGGGCCTTGAAAGGCGCTGGGCACGTCACGAGGAAATGGCCGCTGTGGTTGGCAAATGGGTGAAAGAAAGGGGGTACGGCTTCTTTACCGAGGCTCCCTACCGTTCCGTTTCCCTCACCTGTGCGACAAACACTAAAAAAACCGACCTCGCGACCCTGAAAAAACTTCTCGCCGAACTCGGTTATGCATTCGATGACGGCTATGGGAAAATAAAGGGCCAGACTTTCCGCATCGCACACATGGGAGATATGCAGCCTTCAGACCTGAAGGAATTCCTGGCTGTGATCGATGAAATACTGCCGACCATCTGACAGCCGCCAGAAAACAAGACCGGTGTCCGCTGCTTTCCGATAGTTCCGCATTTGAACGCGATTATCAAGGAGGGACAAGACGTGAAACTGAATTACATCAGCAGGGGTACAGGTCTTGAAGAGCACGGCATCAACAATCCTAACATTATCTACTGGACACCGCCCACACCGGTGCTGTATGAACAGATCATGCAGCACCGGGAAGGGCTCATCACCCACCTTGGACCGATGGCGGTCAAAACCGGTCACTATACGGGCCGCGCTCCCAACGACAAGTTCATAGTCGATGAACCCGGTTGCCACGACAAAATTTGGTGGGGAACGGTAAACCGTCCTATTGATCCGCAAAAATTCGAAAACCTTCACAAACGGTTATTGAAATTCCTCGACGGCAAAGACCTTTATGTTCAAGACTGTTTTGCAGGGGCGCGTCCGCGGCACCGCATCCCAATCCGTGTAATTACGGAAAAGGCCTGGCATTCCCTATTCGTTCGCAACATGTTCATACTGGCAACCCCGGAAGAACTGGAAAGGCACCGGCCGGAATTCACCATCATCGACATACCGAGCTTTCACGCCATACCTTCCGTTGACGACACCAATTCGGAGGCGTGCATAATTGTAAACTTCGCCAAAAAGCTTATCGTGATCGGCGGCACCAGTTACGGCGGTGAAATCAAGAAATCGATTTTTACCATCATGAATTACCTGCTGCCGCTGAAAAAGAAAATACTGTCAATGCACTGCTCGGCGAATGTTGGAAAGTCCGGTGATGTGGCCGTTTTCTTCGGCCTGTCCGGCACGGGCAAGACCAGCCTTTCGGCGGACCCCGAACGTTCGCTCATCGGCGACGATGAACACGGCTGGGACGATGAGGGGGTGTTCAATTTCGAGGGAGGATGTTACGCTAAACTGATCAGGCTTTCCCAGGAATCGGAGCCGGAAATTTACGAGTGCACCCGCAGGTTCGGGACCATTCTGGAAAACGTCGCTTTCAACACCCTGACAAGAAGGATCGATCTGGACGACGACTCCTTTACCGAAAATACCCGGGGTACCTACCCCCTAAGCTATATACCCAACGCAGTCAGTTCCGGAACGGCTGGACATCCAAAAAATGTCGTCATGCTTACCTGCGACGCATTCGGAGTGCTGCCGCCGATCGCCCGTTTGACGAGAAAACAGGCCATGTATCATTTCCTGTCGGGGTACACGGCAAAGGTGGCCGGGACCGAATACGGCGTGGGCAAGGAACCGCAAGCAACTTTTTCAACCTGTTTCGGTGCCCCTTTCATGGCCCTTCACCCGAGCGTCTACGCGGAAATGCTCAAGGAAAAGATATCCCGGCATAACGTCAACTGCTGGCTGCTTAATACCGGCTGGAGCGGGGGTGGTTACGGCGTGGGCAGCAGGATAAAGATCAAATACTCGCGTGCCATGGTCAATGCGGCTCTCAACGGTGTCTTTGACGATATCGGGTTCCAGACGGAACCGTACTTCGGCCTTTCCGTCCCCATGAGCTGCCCCGATGTCCCCGGGGAGCTGCTGAACCCGAGGAACATGTGGGAAAACAAGGCGGCCTATGACAATGCTGCCGGGGTACTGCGGGAAAGGTTCCGGGAAAACTTCGTGCCCTTCTCGGACTATGTGGAAGAGGAAGTGACAAAGGTCTTGTGACTCCCGGGTTGTTTCTGAATAATTTTTCTCAAATGACAATAATATTAATATTCTGTTTAAAAAGGCGTTTCGCGAAACGCCTTTTTTATTCGGATCCGGACTGACGGCTTATCCTGAAAATGCTCTAATGTTCCTTGACAATCGGCTGTTC
>Ga0316601_100001998_pt1 | contig 10341 bp, 10 predicted proteins | sample OWC_soil_day5_no_FD_207663 | JGI IMG/M metagenome (GOLD analysis project Ga0316601, IMG submission 207663) | Wetland soil microbial communities from Old Woman Creek delta, Ohio, United States - OWC_soil_day5_noCT | ecosystem: Environmental > Terrestrial > Soil > Wetlands | place: USA: Ohio...
ACGTTAAAAACTTGTTCAAATAGAAATTTTGTGTTAAGTACATTTGTGTATGACGAGGTTGTGACCACACTAAAAACTTATATGGAAACATGAGACAGAATACTCTTGGTGATTTGCAGAGTGAAAAGACATGAAGCAGTCACTTGTCTGAAAGAAATTAACGCAATTACCAGCATGTCGCCTGATTCTGTCGAGTTATGCCCTTCAAAAGCCAACGACGACTCCACAGGTTACCAAGTACACATTAAAACAACAAGAGATAACCATACAAAACAGCAGTTGGTGAGCATCGCGCAAAAACAGGGTTTAGCTTTAAAAGAAGAGAACGGCAAGGTAGTTATCTATGAACATAAATAATCACAAAACAGCTTAGTATGTTACCTTGAATCGGGATCCACATTTTTTGCAGGTATAAATGGCTACGCAGAAGAAGCGGTTTTCGATTTTTCTGTCAGGTTTAATGAGACTTTTTCCGCAGTTGTTACAATTAACCATAAGCATAAGGTATCCTTGCGAGAGTTTACTATAAGTTAGCGTAGGCAATATATGAAGCAATGTTGTCTCGCTAAGCTACAACAAACCACTAGTTGCAGTTTAGCGATCAAAAAGCGGGCTCGCTGGGATTTGAACCCAGGATTCTCGGCTCCGGAGGCCGATGCCTTATCCGTACTAGACTACGAGCCCGCAATGCCAAACAAATATGATTTTGTGATTTAAAGCTAACCTTGCTATTCCTGGATTAACTCTTCGTCTATCCACCAAGCTTTCTTTTTCCCAGACCTTTCGCCCGCATAATACTCAATTACTGATTTTCCAGCTTGTTTTTTAGAGACTTTTTGCATCTTCCGTAGCCTGTTGAGTATGAGCCACCGGTTAGTTTTTAGGTATTCAGCCAGTTCAGGCGTAGTTGCGCTCTTGTAGTTAAGGAGGTACTCCATAATCTTATGGTCTACGTCGTCAATGCAGAAAGAGTGAGGGTTAGTTTTTCCATGTTGAAAGGTAAGTAATTCTAAATCGGCTAAATATTTTCTTATTTGACCGAACTCCGCCTCGATTTTTTTCATCCGCTCCTCTAAAGCTAATATCTTATCAGCTTTCGGTGTAGTCTGCAGTTTCTCCCTTATGGCTTCACGAATAAAGTTGCTTCTGTCTCCCTCAGGAACGCGCAGCGCCATTTCTTGGTAGACCTGCTCTGGAATTTTTACTGAGATAATTCTGATTTCGCTCACGCTAAACCTGGCTCCTTATATCCACATAGTCGCGTCTTCTTATTTCATTTTTTCCATCAATCGCTTCCTTGATTTGTGCGAAACCTTAAATTGCATTGAATCCCTCGAACTACGTGGGGTTATAAATGATAAGTGACGAAAAAGTCACAATCAAGAGTGAGGTAACCTAAATTGATTGACTGGACGCAAAAAGAGTTATTGATTTTGGCATTTGACCATAGAGCATCTTTTATTGAAAAACTGTTTGAAATCAAAAACCGCAAACCCACCGATGAAGAAAAGCAGGAGATAGAAGATTACAAAAGAATTATCTTCGAAGGCTTTAAACTCTCCCTCAAAAAAAATGTTCCTAAACAAATTGCTGGCTTGTTAGTAGATGAAGAGTTTGGAAGCAGCGTTCTTAAAGAGGCTAAACGGGATGGCTTAACTTTTGCTATGCCTGTGGAGAAATCGGGGCAGGAAGAGTTCGACTTTGAATATGGGGTAGACTATGGCAAACACATCGAATCGATCGACCCCTCTTTTGTGAAAGTGCTGGTGCGCTATAATCCAGAAAGTGATTCTGCTTTAAACATAAGACAACTTCAAAGACTAAAGAAACTCAGCGATTACCTGCAGAAAAAAAACAGAGCATTTCTCTTTGAGCTAATAGTGCCTGCAACTCCAGCCCAGTTAACAAAGCTCGGCGGTTCTAAAGAAAAATATGATGTTGAGTTGCGTCCTAAACTGATGGTTCAGAGCCTCAAGGAAATCCAAGAGGTAGGAGTGGAACCGGCAATTTGGAAGCTTGAAGGCGTTGACAAACCTGAATCTGCAAAAGCAGTGGTCAAGCGGGCCCAGAGTAACGGTCGGAAAGCGGGCGTCATAACTCTTGGTCGTGGTGAGTCGAAAGAGAAAGTGCAAGAGTGGCTTAAAGTTGGGGCTAAAATAAAGGGGATAATAGGGTTTGCCGTTGGTAGAACAATTTTCTGGCAGCCTTTGGTAGATTATAGGGCAGGCAAAACCGATAGAAAGCAAGCTGTTGAGAAAATCGCCCAGAACTACGTTGAGTTTGTGGAATTATGGCTAAATGAGTGTAAAGGTGTTAAGCAATGACATCGTTAAGATCCTTATCTCCATCGTTGACAAGAATCACAACAGCAGGCGCAGTCGGCGCAGCCCTTCACATAGGTAAAGGCGACCCAGACAAAGTTGACCAAACTGCGCTGGATTTCTCACGTGCAGTATTAAACCAAACCGAGGTCGACGGAGAAGTCATATGTTGCGAAGGTCCCAAAGACAATGCACCAGCGTTCAGCTATAAAGAGAAAGTTGGCAGCGGTAATGGTCCTAAAGTAGAATTTATTATTGACCAAGTTGACGGCACAACTGCCACTTCCAAGGGAAGAAAAGATGCGATTTCAGCTTTAGCTTGCGCTCCTGCGGGATGTCTAAAAGTATTGCCAGACGATGGCTATTATTTCAAGGTTGCAACCGACGGCACATCGAGGGGTAAGATAAATCTGGAAATGCCTATTGAAGAAATCGTGCGGACGATAGCTAAACAGAAGAATCGTCCTTTGGCAAACTTCACTGTAATCATGTTGGAACGCGAAAGACACAATGAATTGCTTGCTAAACTGCGAAAGATGGGTGTAAGAATCATACTCATCGCCGATGGCGACATAGCCGGTTCAATTGTTACATGCTTACCTGACTCAGGTGTAGACTTGCTGGTCGGCGCAGGCGCAGGCGCAGAAGCAACTATTGCGGCAACAGCAGTAAAATGCCTCGGCGGAACTATGCTTGTTAAAGTTTGGAAAGACAAAAAAGACGACGCAAACCGAATGCAGAGGCTCAAAGCAGCAGGGGTTGATATAGAGAAAACATACACAGAAAACGAATTAGCAAAAGGGAACGAAATGATTTTTGCTGCTTCAGGCGTAACCAAAGGCGAAATGCTCGATGGCGTACGGTTTATTCCAAATGGCGCAATTGTACAATCCTTCTGCACGAGGCTGCCAAGCGGAACAATAGAATGGTCGGAAACGATTCTGAAATTCCGCGGTCACCCAGTATATGGACAAATAACCTAAGCCTTTTTTATAGGCTTAAACTATTTTTTTTATTATCTCTGCAGCACTAAATCGATTTAAAACTAAGAGGAAAGCGAGTTAACTATTCGTTGTAAACTGGTTGATCCGCCAATTTTGCCAAGGCAACATAACGTTGCTGAACAAGTTCATGCAGTTGCTTGCGTAAGTCCTCTCCAGCCAGATTTCGCTTTTTTAGCACAACGGTTTTTTTAGCTAGTTCCACGTCGCCAAGTCCTTTAAACCAAGCCTCAAAGTCATCTCGCTTTGTGTGAAATTCGATCGAGTTTATGTTGGCTTTTTCGATTTTGTTCACGAAGTCTCTTAGGCTGTGTGCGTGCAAGTGAAGTGGATGCCCAATATCGGAGTAAAACTCAAACGCTTTGTCGTGTGGGGTATAGGCGAGTATGACTGCTGCCTTTTCCTTATTGGTTTCTGGTATGCCAATGGCTTCTTTGCCTTTTTGAGTGATTATGTAGATGCCCTTTACAGGTGTGTTTACGTATCCCATTCGAACGAGCCCAAGCAGGTGCATCATCACCTGTGGAAACTCTTTTTTTGTTTCCTTTGCAATTTCCATGGCTCTCTGTGGTTTTTCGTTTAAAAGCATGGTTTCTAGTATCTCTTGTTTGATAGGTGATAAACTCATTTTAGGCACCTTGCCCGTTACTACTATGTAAAACCGTCTAATCAAACCTTTCCTTGCTTATGCTTGAACCCTATTCTGATTTACCGCCTGATTGATTAAAAGTAAAGCTTTAGTATAGTGATTCCCTAGTCCTATTTTACAATTGGTGAATATCTGGCATGAAACTTGCGGTTTTCGTTTACGAATATCCGCCTAAAATCGTTGGTGGATTAGGAACTTACGCTGCTGAAATAACGAGAAAATTCGTTTTGGATGACCATGACGTAACGGTTTTTACGATGAATGATGATGCTGGCTCACTTCCCACACGTGAGATTTGGCGAGGAATAGAAATCCATCGGCCACTCCATATAGACATTTCTGATTCGCTCCCAGACGTCATTGGCGAAGACATCAAAAAATGGGGAAGAGGACTGCACTTCTTCGGAAAACTCATGGTTTACAATTACTTATCAGCAGCCAAACTCATTAATGAATTAATTAAAAAAGAAAACATGAAATACGACATTGTTGTAGCGCATGATTGGCTTTCAGCAATGGGCGGAATAACGGTTAAAAGAGAAACTGGTTTGCCATTAGCCTTCCATGTTCACTCAACCGAGAAAGGAAGAACCATGGGGAACGGTTCAGGCGTTGTTAGCAACATTGAGTTGCGTGCAGGCAAAATGGCAGATATGGTTGTTACCGTTTCCTATGCTATGAAAGATGAGTTGATTCAGCTTGGTTTTCCCAGAGAAAAAATCCAGGTAAGCTATAATGGTGTTGATCCACAAAAGTACAATCCAGCGAACATTTTACAGCAGGATGTTAAGCGCGTTAGAAGTAAGTATGGTATTGGCGACAATGAGCTTATGATTCTTTTCCTCGGCAGACTCGTTGCCGTCAAAGGCGTTGATAAACTCATAATGGCTATGCCGCATATTCTAACAAAGATCCCTAACGCAAGACTTGTCGTGGTTGGCGTGGGCGACCTTCAAGAATACTTAACTAACCTTACAAGAACCATGCGGCTCGACCAATATGTAAAATTCTGTTTTGACTTCATCCCAGAAGAAGAACGCATACTGCATTATGCGGCATGCGACATAGCGGTTTTCCCAAGCCATTACGAACCCTTCGGCATTGTAGCCCTAGAAGCGATGGCGATGGAAAAACCCGTCGTCGTCGGCGCTGCAGGCGTGAGCGGTATGCGTGAAATAGTTATTTGTTGCGGCGAAGAACAATGCGGCTTCCACATAGACCCAAACAACCCATCAGACATTGCCTGGGGAGTAACCAGCGCCTTGGAAAACCCTGAAAGACGAAAGCTTCTTGGCAAAAATGGAAGAAAACGCGTGTTAGCCGAGTTTACATGGACAAAAATTGCTCAGAAAACGGTGAAGCTTTACGAATCAATTGTTAAACGGTAAACATGCGCATGGTTCACAATGACCTCTGAAGTTAAATGCCAAGTTGCTAGAGAAGCCGCTACCCTTCTTTATTTTGGAGCTGAAAAAGAGTACAAGCAAGCAAAAACCAGAGCAGCTGAAACCTTGGGCATTCATTTCCTGCCATCCAACCTTGAAGTGGCATTGGAACTTGATAAAATAGCGGAAGAAAACGAAGGCTCAAATCGCAAAGAGCGCCTAATTGAGATGCGCAAAGAGGCGTTAGCCGTCATGAGGCAAATGGGTACGTATTGTCCTGTTTTGATTGGGAGTGTTTGGCGGGGCACGATTCGGCGGGAAAGCGACATAGACATCGCGGTTTACGCAGATGAACCCCAAGAAGTGCTGGATACATTGAAGGCCCAGTGTCTAAAAATATCTCGGACAGCTTGGACAACCGTAAACAAGCATGGAGCCACTTTGGCTTCTTTTCATATTTACGCTGAAACACCAGCAAAACATGCCGTGGAAATTGTGGTTCGGGCTTGTGAAGAGAAGATGAAAAGAAGGAAATGTGAGATTTTCGGCGACGAACTCAAAGGTTTGAAGCTACAAGAACTTGAAAAACTTTTACAAGACAACCCTATCCAAAAGTTCATCCCTGAATAATTCCAGAAATTGCGTTTGTTTTGTCCAAAAAAAACTTAAAGAACCATTCAATATTTTTTATTAACTGATGCTTAATGGCAATCGATAAAAGATCCATTAAAGAAATATTCCCAAACCTCTACAAGGAACTCGAGACGAGCGACAACAAGGTCTCGATAGATGCATTACGCAAGGATCCATTGGAAGCCGAAGCTGAAGTAACTGGTGAAGAATGTGACGAATGCGAATGCGAGGAAGAAACAAGTGCACCAGTCACTGAGACGCCTGATAAGCTACGCCACTTTATGCCTACCGCCGTAGATTTTATTCGCCGATGTGATACTGAAGCCCAAGCTAAAGAAATAATTGATTATCTACAAAAGAAGGGAGAAATAACTAAAGAATATGCTGATGAATTGCGGAGCAAACTTAAAGCTGAGGGCGTGAGATGTTTTGGGCCAAAAAAGGAAGAGTATTATTATTTTAAGGAAGGCGGACTTTTCTAAGCATCTACTGTTTGATGTATGAAGCTTTCCAAACCGCAAATACAAAATTATCCGTAGCCAACAGGTTTTTTTAGTTTTTTCAAGCACTAAACTTGTATAGAGTTCCCTTTTCTTGACGTTTTGTCGGAAAACTAATAAGGGTAAAGTCTGTTGAAAAATGCGGAAGTAAATGGTGATATTATGACTATTAAAGTAGGAATTAACGGATTCGGGAGAATCGGCAGACTTCTTTACCGTGCAGCAATGGAGCGCAAAACAAGTATAGACTTCGTTGCCATCAATGACCTTGCAGACGCAAAAGCAAACGCGACTCTTCTCAAATATGATTCAGTTCATGGACGTTTCCCAGGCACCGTTGAAGTACAAGGCACAGACCTGGTTGTCAATGGAAAAGTCCTCAAATGCCTTCAACAGAAAGATCCAGCAGCGCTACCATGGAAAGACATGGGAGTATACTTAGCCGTAGAATCCACAGGCTTGTTCACTAACCGTGAAGGGGCATCAAAACATCTAACTGCAGGAGCCAAAAAAGTCCTCATATCAGCCCCTGCTGAAAACCCAGATGCAACAATCGTGTTAGGCGTAAACGATAAAAACTATGACCCAGAAAAACACAGCATCCTCAGCAACGCTAGTTGCACCACTAACGGTTTAGCACCTATCAGCAAAGTCTTATCTGACAACTTCGGCTTAGAAAAAGCCTTTATGACCACCGTTCACAGCTACACAAACGACCAGAAAATCCAAGACGTCGTCCATAAAGATTTACGCAGAGCACGAGCAGCCGCGATCAACATTATCCCAACCAGTACAGGAGCAGCTAAAGCAATAGGTGAAGTTCTACCCACATGCGCAGGCAAAATGAACGGCATAGCCCTACGTGTACCCACACCAGACGTATCGCTCGTTGACTTAACCGCAGTTCTAAGCAAAGACGTAACCAAAGAAGACATTAACGCAGCGATGAAGAAAGCCGCTGAAGGCGCAATGAAAGGCATTCTGCAGTACACTGAAGACCCAATAGTGAGTACCGACGTACTTCACAGCACTTACTCCTCCGTTTTCGATGCAGGCTTAACCATGGTTCTTGGCAACAAGGGCAACTTTGTTAAAGTCTTTTCATGGTATGACAATGAATGGGGCTTTAGCAACCGCATGGTTGACTTCATCGAAATGGTCGGCAAAAAAGCAAATCTGTAAACAACCTAAACTCTTCTTATCTTTTCCTTTTTTAAAATAAAAGATAGCAAAAGAGACGTGAAAGCATGCCTAAATACAAAACCATAGATGATTTTAATCTAAAAAACAAAGTGGTCTTGATCAGAGTTGACTTTAACTCAGAAATCGATCCCAACACAAAAAAAGTCACAAGCGACGTGAGAATCCGAGCCCACGCTGAATCAACGCTTAAAGAACTGACTGAAAAAGGTGCCAAAACCGTTATCCTAGCACACCAAGGACGTAAAGGAGACCCGGACTTCACACCACTCAAAGAACATACTGAAATATTGCAGAAAATTCTCAAATGCCCAGTAAAATACGTGGACGATATATTTGGCGACAAAGCAAAAGCTGCCATTAAAAGCTTGCAAGGGGGAGAAATTCTGGTTCTTGAAAATGTGCGCTCATGGGATAAAGAAACAAAAAATGGCACACCTGAAGACCAAAGCAAAACCGAACTCGTGCAGAACCTTGCGCCGTTGGCAGACTTATTTGTTAACGATGCTTTTGCCGCAGCTCACCGAGGTCACGTTTCCATGGTTGGTTTTACCGCTGTCCTGCCGAGCGCTGCTGGACGTATCATGGAGCGGGAGCTAAAAAGTCTCAGCAAAGCTTTGGAAAAACCCGAGAAACCATCGGTTTACGTTATGGGTGGAGCAAAAGCGGATGACAGCCTTGAAATCAGCAAATACGTACTTGGCAACGGCAGCGCAGACTACGTGTTAACAGGCGGGGTGACAGGTCAATTATTTCTTGCAGCCAGAGGGGTTGATCTTGGCAAGGGGAACATGGCGTATCTGGAAAAGAAAGAGTTAACAAGCTTAATTCCAGGCATAAAAGCTCTAGAACATCAATACGGCGACAAGGTCATGACGCCAGTTGACTTCGCATTGGAAGTTAACGGCAAACGCAAAGAAATACCAATCAGTAAACTTCCAACTGAACACTCAATCATGGACCTTGGCAAGAAAACCGTAGAAAATTATTCGAAAATCATTCAGGGCGCCAAATCAATCGTTGTTAGCGGACCCATGGGCGTTTACGAAAACAAGGAATTCAATTATGGCACCAAATCGGTTTTTGAAGCCATCGCAAACAGCAAAGCCTTCAGCTTAGCCGGAGGCGGAAACACTATCGCAGCCATACAGGAATATGGCCTTAGCAAAAAAATCAGCTACATAAGCACTGCAGGCGGAGCGCTCATCGAATTTTTGATGGGCAAAAAACTCCCGGGTGTAACAGCTCTAGAAATAGCAACCAAAACAAAGAAAATCTAATTCTTCCCTTTTTTGCCTCTTTCGTTCTAACTCGAAGCAACACTACTACAAGTGAAACCACTGTTACTACAACGACAATCGCTATAATGCCTAAAATGAAGTTTATTGGGAACTCTACGAAATTGCGCTCGATCGTTGCCATAGTTGGCTCGGCCGCGAAATCACAGGCTTTTACTTTGATTGTATGGTGGCCTTCTGAGTAGTTGGCGGTGTCAAAATGCCAGTTAAACGGCACAGATGTAATGTTTTGCTCAAGGTTGTTATCGAGGTAAAACTCAACGTATGAGGTGTTTTAGGAGACAGCAGGGTTAATTGTCAATTTACCGTACATGTCACTGCCCATGCCATAACCGTCGTTCTTATAAAAGGTTAAGCTCAAGCTGGGTGTTGCTGTAACATCAACTATTAAACATGAGAATACTTTAACTAAACAAATCATGCATAGGCAAACAAGCCTAAAACCGCTAAACTGCATCTTAAACTGACCTAGCTCAACAATGAGTGCAAATTATATTTATAGGCTAACAGGACAGACGCCTTTATTCTCACATAGAGAGCCCCCAGTCTACTAGATAAGCCGATTAGGCGCCTAATATACAAAAAAAGCCGTCGCTGAACTAAAGCCGAGTCATCGCTATGTAAGACGGAAACGAATTTTAGATAGCGGAAACGTTGTTCTAAAGAATTTGTTTTAGGTTAGTGACATCTTTCAGGTCATTAACTATGTAGTCTGGCTTTTGGTTGCTTTCCAAAAGGTCTTTTAAACTGTTAAATTGAGATGGGACAAAAACCGTTTTCAAGCCTGCGTCTTTGGCTCCTTTTATGTCTTCAATTGGGCTATCGCCTATGTAAACAGCCTCGTTAGCTTGGACTTGCAGCTTGCTTAAAGCATCTCCGAAAATCTTGCCGCTTGGTTTCCTCCAGCCAACTTCCTCTGAAACCACAACAGCATTGAAAAACTCTCCGATGCCGAGCTTTCTTAGGCTTTTGTAAATGACAGGTGCATGGGTAAAGTTTGAGATTAAGCCAACTTTACGTTGCTGCTGGGCTTGTTTAATGAGTTCCTTTGCGCCCTCCCGCAGAGAAAGGGTGTCTATGAAGGCTTGGAAGAAAACGTTAAGAGCCGATTTAACCCGGTCATCGTCCGATGTCGCGTTGAAGCCTAAATTGCATAGCGCTTCTGCTACCCAAACAGCGTTCGTGACTTCGCGGAGTTGTTCGTAGCGAATTTTGCGGTATTTCTCATGCGCCAAAATGTAAGCGGCAATAAATCGGTCTTGGGCAACGTCAAAGCCTTCCGCCGTCAGGGCCTTATAGAGTTTTTGTCTTGAGGCGTCCATACTGTAGCCTCCACAACTGACAAGCGTGCCAA
>Ga0316601_100002000_pt1 | contig 10333 bp, 11 predicted proteins | sample OWC_soil_day5_no_FD_207663 | JGI IMG/M metagenome (GOLD analysis project Ga0316601, IMG submission 207663) | Wetland soil microbial communities from Old Woman Creek delta, Ohio, United States - OWC_soil_day5_noCT | ecosystem: Environmental > Terrestrial > Soil > Wetlands | place: USA: Ohio...
CGGCGTTGATCCCGCCCTGGGCGGCGATGCTGTGGGCGCGGCGGGGGCTGTCCTGGTAACAGAACGCCTCGACGTTGTACCCGAGTTCGCCCAGGGAGGCGGCGGCGGAGGCGCCGGCCAGGCCGGTCCCCACCACGAGGATCTTGTATTTGCGCTTGTTCGAAGGGTTTACCAGCTTCATGTCGAATCGGTGCTTGTCCCACGACTGTTCGATGGGGCCGGTCGGTGCCTTTCCGTCGAGGATCACGGTGTTTCCTCCCTTATTTGGCGAGAATGCCGGCGAGAATGAGCACGGGGATGGCGCTGTAGCCCAAGAGGAAGAGAGCGGAGAGGACTTTTCCCAGCGCGTCGAACTGCGGCATGGTCTTGTCGTTGTTCAGCCCGAACGTCTGGAAGATGCTCTGGATCCCGTGCGAAAGGTGCAGGAAGAGGGTCACCATGGCGGCCACGTAGACCAGGGCGATCGGAGTGATCCGGAAGCTGGTGAGGACCATGGTGAAGACGTCGACCCGGTTCTTCGCGTCGTTTCCGATGACGATGTCGGGGGTGACGCGGACGGTGAACTGCAGCAGGTGGTAGACGAGGAAGGACAGCAGCAGGAGCCCCGTCCAGATCATCGTCTCGCCGGCGAAGGTCGTCTTCAGCATCTTCTTTACCGCGTACTTGTGCGGGTTCGCCGACCAGTTTTCAAGCGTCAGCAGGACGGCGAAGATCACGTGGAGGCAGAGAACCACCGCCATGAACGCCCGGAACGCCCACACAAAGGGCCCCAGTCCGTGGAGCTTCTCCGCGTAGGCGTTGATGCCGTCCGGCCCTGCGAAGATGGTGGAGTTCCCCAGCAGGTGCACGACGACGAACAGGACCATGAACAGCCCCGTCACCGCCACTACCGCCTTCCTTCCGATCGAGTCCGAAAGTAGTCGCATGAGCCCTTCCCTCTTTTGTGGATTTTCTGCGGCCTTTAGGGTCGCGACAAGATGCCGGAATGCGGTAAGGATAGGACGAACTTCGTGAGGTTGTCAATGGATACAGTGTGCAGATTCCCCGGGAAAACATCCCGCGCCGTCCGGGGCTCCTTGCCGCGGAAACGGTAAGATAACGGTTGTTGGCGGAACTCCGGGGAAACGACGAGGGAGGCTCCCGGTGGCGGAAGGCCGGATGACGGTGACGACGGGCGCGCCGGTGCACGGGGGATACGTTCTCGCGCGGCCGGAGGGGATGGGAGTCCTGTTCGTCCGGTGGGCCCTTCCGGGGGAGGTCGTCTCGGTGCGCCTCGTCGGCAGGAAGCGGGAATACGCCTTCGCCGAGGCGGTGGAGGTCCTGTCCCCCTCGCCGCGCCGGGTGGACCCGCCGTGCGAGGTGTTCGGGGAGTGCGGGGGATGCCGGCTGCAGCACGCGGACTACCCGTACCAGATCGAGATGAAGCGGGAGATCCTGCGGGAGGCGTTCCGCCGGATCGGGAAGACGGACGTCGCGCCGGAGATCGCCCCCCCGCTGGAGCCGTTCGGGTACCGGCACCGGGGGAGGTTCCGGGTGGACGGGGAAGCGGTCGGGTTCCACGCTTTGCTGTCCCACCGCCTGGTGCCGGTATCCCGCTGCCCGCTGATGATCGACGCGATCAACGCCGTCCTCCCGGGCCTGCGCGGTCTCGGCCGCTTCGCGAAGGTCTCCGAGGTCCAGGTGGCCAGCGACGGGGTCCGGGCATCCGCCGCCTTCCCCGGTGTCCCGTTCGGAAAGGGGATGGTCGAGCACCTCTCCGGACGGACCGGGGGCATCCTGTCCGGAGCGCTGTTCGAGGATCGTTCGTGGGGGGAGGAGCGGATCACTCTCCCGCTGGACGGCATTTCGTACGCCGTCTCGCCCAGCGGATTCTTCCAGGCGAACTGGCGGATGAACCAGGCGATGGTGCGCAGGATCGGGGCGATCCTCGGGGATCTCGGGGTGTCCGCGGGAGCTCGCCTGCTGGACCTTTATGCGGGCGCCGGGAACTTCGCGCTTCCCCTGGCGGCCAAGGTTCGGGAGGTCGTCGCGGTCGAAGGGGAGGCGCGGTCGTTCAAGGAGTTGCGCGGGAATGTCCGGGAAAACGCCCCCGGGAACGTGCGGATCGTCCGTTCGAGCGTTGAGACGTTCCGGCCGGATGGGCGGTTCGACGCGCTCATTCTCGATCCGCCGCGGGCGGGCCTGTCGGGGCGGTCGCTGTCGCGGGTCCGGGAGGTCGCCGCCGGAATCGTCTTCTACGTCTCCTGCGACCCGGCGACCCTGGCGAGGGACGTCCGCTCCCTGTCGGACCGGTACCATCTCGCCTCGCTCGAGATGCACGACTTCTTCCCCAACACCCACCACGTCGAGGCGCTGGCCATTCTTACGTTGCGGTAACCAGCCACAAAGGGATCTGGAGAGGGGGACACTCTTTCCATGATCCTCCAACAGACCAAGAGTGTCCCCTGCCCACGTTTATTCTGGCGTCAGCACCGCCCGCAGGCGGACCTTGCCGTCCCGCAACTTCCCGAGCACCTCGTTGACGGCGGAGAGGGGGTGGCGCTCCACCATCGACCGGATGCCGTGGTCCGCGGCGAACCGGAGCATGGCGTCCATGTCGTCCCTGGTGCCGATCAGCGATCCGACGATCCGCTTCTGCCCCGTCAGGAGCCCCGCCGGGAGGACCGAAGCTTTCTCCGCGATCGCCGCGAGGATCACCAGCGTCCCGTTCGGCCCCAGCCCCGGGATGCACTGCTCGAAGAGACGGGCGGAGATCCCGGTGAGGAGGATGACGTCGGCGCCGCCCATCTTCGTCAACGTCCGGCCGATCTTCTCCTTTTCCGAGTCGATGACGTCCCGGGCTCCGAGGGAGCGGGCGAGCTCGGCCTTCCCCGGTCCCCGCGCGATGGCGACCACGTGGGCGCCCATCGCCGCCGCCATCCGGACGCCGAGATGCCCCAGCCCCCCGACCCCGGCCACGGCGACGATCTTCCCTGCAAGGTTCCCCGCGCGCCGCAGCGGGGCGAACACCGTGATCCCCGCGCAGAGCAGGGGGGCCGCCTCCACCAGGTCCAGCCCTTCGGGGATCTTGTGGACGAACGCCTCCGGTGCGGAAACGTACTCGGCGTAGCCGCCGTTCACCGTCACACCGGTGCTCCGCTGGGCCGCGCACAGCATCTCCGCCCCGGCCTTGCACGGGGCGCACCGCCCGCAGGCGTACTGCATCCACGGAACCCCGACGCGGTCCCCCGTGGCGAACCCGGTCACCCCGCCGCCGATCGTTTCCACGATGCCGGTCACCTCGTGGCCGGGGATGATCGGAAGGGGGGTCCCCCATGCCGCCCAATCCCCGTCGACCAGGTGAAGGTCGCTGTGGCAGACCCCGCACCCGTGGACGCGGATCAGAAGCTCCCCGGGCCCCGGGGAGGGGGTCGGCACTTCCCTGATCGTGAGCGGCTTCCCGAAGACGTCACACACGGCTGCTTTCATCCGTTCGCCCCTTTCCCCTGCGGTATGTTCAATTAGTGTCCTTCCGGTGCCTTCGGGTTTCCGCATCCTGCCCGCCGAACCCGCCCGTCAATCCTCGCGATCCTCCGGATCGTCGTCGAGCATGCGGTGTTTGGGACGCTCCACGTCGTCGTACTGGTCGCTCTTCACCGCCCATAGGAAGAGCAGCCAGCCGGCGAATCCCAGCGCCAGCGACACGCCGATCAGCAGAAGCGTCGTCCACACGGCTACCGGCCCCCTTTCCGCAGCCGCAACGAGTTTCCCACCACGACGAGGGAGCTCCCGGCCATGAAGGCCGCGGCGGCGATCGGGTGGAGCTTCCCCGCGACCGCGAGCGGTATCGCCACCAGGTTGTAGGAGAACGCCCAGAACAGGTTCTGCCGGATCACCCGCATCGTGGCGCGGGAGAGCGCGAGGAAGGCGGGGATCCGCAGCAGATCCTCCGTCATCAACGTCGCGCCGGCGCTGTGGATCGCAAGTCCCGTCCCGCGTCCCATCGCGACCCCGACGTCCGCCTCCGCGAGGGCGGGGGCGTCGTTCACGCCGTCGCCGACGACGAGGACGGGACCGAACCGGTCCCGCGCGCGGCGCACCTCCTCGCGCTTCCCTTCCGGCGTCACGCGGGCGCGGACGTCTCCGATTCCGACCTCTCCGGCCACGCGTGCGGCGACGCCCGGGTCGTCCCCCGTGACCATCGCGACGGCGGTCCCGGAGGCCAACAGGAGGGAAACGGCCCCGGCCGCCTCCGGACGGAGGGCGTCCTCCGTGGCGAGGATCGCGAGGACTCTCGAACCGTCGGAGAGAAGGACCGCCGTCCGCAGCGATGCCGAAAGCGCCGCGTACGCCCGGAAGGCCTCCCCGTCGACGGCGACCCCGAACCGCTCGAGGAGTTCCGGGCGGCCGAGCAGGTACCGCGCGCCGTCGATCTCCCCTTCGATCCCTTCCCCGGGGTGCGCCCGGAACCCCCGGACCGGCAGGCGCCGGGAGGCGGGAAGCGCGTCCGCGATCGCGCGTCCGATAGCGTGCTCGGAGGACGCCTCGAGCGATGCGGCGAGCCGGAGGGCTTCCTCGCGTCCGATTCCGATCCCCTCGACGCCGGTCAGACGGGGGCGGCCGAGGGTGAGCGTCCCCGTCTTGTCGAACAGGACGCACCGCACCCCGGCCGCCTGTTCGAGAACGTCCCCTCCGCGGACCAGGATCCCGCGCGCCTGCGCCGAGGTGGTTCCCACGAGGACGGCGAGCGGCGTGGCAAGCCCGAGAGCGCACGGACAGGCGATGACCAGCACCGAGATCCCCGACATCAGCGCGTTGCCGGAGAGGGATCCACCGTGAAGGCCGATGAAAACCGTCCCCGCGGAGACGAGGAGGATCGCCGGCACGAAGAAGCGGACCACGCGATCGGCCGCCCGCTGGATCGGGGCTTTTCGCGCCTGCGCCTCCTCCACCGCCTGCACGACGCGGGACAGGACGGTCTCTCCGCCGGTCCGGACCGTCCGGACGAGGAGACGTCCCGTCCCGTTCAGCGACCCGGCGACGACCGGATCCCCCGCGACTTTGGACACGGGGGCCGACTCCCCGGTCAGCATCGACTCGTCCGCCTCCGAATTCCCTTCGATCACGCTCCCGTCCACCGGCATCCGCTCCCCGGGGACGATCTCAACGAGATCCCCGGGAGCAAGGGAGGCGACGGGGACGTCGATCGTCCCGCCGCCCGGTGCCGCCTTCCGTGCCATCACGGGCGCGAGCCGCACGAGCCTGGAAATGCCGTCGGCCGCGCGGGACCTCGCTCCCGCCTCGATGTACCGGCCGAGGAGGATCAGGGTCAGGATCATCGTCGCCGTGTCGAAATACACCTCCCCCCCGAGGAACAGCGAGGCGGTGCTGTACCCGTACGCGGAGAAGGCGCCGAGGAAGACGAGCGCGTCCATCCCGAACGCCCCGTGGCGGGCGCCGCGGAGGGCGCCGAGGATGAAGGGCGCGCCGGAGTAGAAGACGACCGGGGTGGAGAGGAGGAAGCAAAGCCAACGGAAAAGTTGCGCGTACCGCGCGTCGATCCCCTGGAAGTACCCGGCGTAGAGCCCCGCGGTGAAGAGCATCACCTGCATCGAGAGGAACGCCGCCGTTCCGAAGCGCAGCAGCAGGTCCGACGTTTCCCGTCGAAGGGCATCCCCGGCAGGAAGCGATTCGGGAGGATACGGCGTGTAGCCGAGGGAGCGGATCGCGAGGATGACGTCCCCGATCCCGGTTTCCGACGGATTCCAGGAGATTCGCGCCCTGCCGGTGGCGAAATTGACACGAGTGGAGAGGACGCCGGGCCGCCTCCCGAGATACCGCTCGATGAGCCAGACGCAGGAGGCGCACCGGATCCCGGAGAGGACGAGGTCCGCCTCGGCCTGCGAGCCGGAGGTGCGGACGGCCCCGTCGAACGCGTCGAGCGGAATCCGGGCGTTCTCCGGGGGTCCGGGAGTCCACCCCTGGCGTCGGGAATAGAAGGCGGTCAATCCTTCGGAGCGGAGGAGGCCGTGGATCGCCCGGCACCCGGGGCAGCAGAAGAACGTCTCCTTCCCGTCGATCGTCTCCCGGGCCGCGGACTCCTCCGGCACCTCGAGCAGGCAGTGCGTGCAGACCGCCATTGGGCGATCCCCGCTCAACGGAGAAAGGCGCGCGCGGTGTACATCACCCCGGCGGCGACGAGGAGGCCGGCGGCGACCTTCTCCAGCGCCCCGCGCAGGCGCGGTCCCGCCGCGGTTACCGCCTTGCCGAACAGGAACAGGGCGGGAAACGTTCCCGCCCCGAAGGCGGCCATCGCGAGGAATCCCCGGAGGAAACCGTCGGCCGGGGACCCCCCCTCCATTCCGGAGCGCGCCGCGGAGAGGAGCGCGGTGTAGACCATCCCGCACGGGAGGAGCCCGGTCGCCATCCCGAGGGGGAAGGCGGCGCCCGGAGTGCCCGCTTCCGCCGCGCGTCGCGTGACGCCGGCCAGGGCGCCCCGGAAAGGGCCGCTCCCCTCGATCCGTCGCGCCCACGGAAGCCAGCCGCCGACGGAAAGCCCCATCAGCGCGATCAGCACCCCGGCCGCGGCGAGGAGAAACGACTGGAGGGGGGCGACCCACGCGGCGACGCGGACGAAGGAGCCCGACGCCCCGACGATCCCCCCCGCGACGCCGTACGTGGTCACCCGGCCCAGGTGGAAGAAAAGGTGCGGAAGGGTGGCCGCGCGGTCGCGCAGCGTGATGGCGTACCCGGCGACCAGGGGGCCGCACATCCCGACGCAATGTCCCGCGCCGCCCACCAGTCCGACGACGAAAAGGATCCACGGGAGGGAGTCAGTCGGCCACGGCAAAGCGGAACACCGCCTTCCCGGCGCCCGGCGCCGTCACCGCCGCTTCCCAGTCGCGCCTTCCGCTCTGGCACCGGACGAACACCCCCGTGCCGTGGTATCGGCCGTCGTCCCCGCGGGAGAGATCTACGCGGTTCCGTCCCATCTCCATCCCCGCCATCGACAGGTCGACGTACGGCGAGACCGACCCGGCGTATCCGGGCAGGGATACGGTGAATTCGACCTCCCGCATCGCCCTTGGAGGCCATGGGGCGATCGAGAGGAGGACCTCCTGTCCGTTCATGGCGCCGCGCAGGACGCCCGTCGGTCCGGAAGCGCCGTGGTCAACGACGCCGTCCCAGGAACGGAACGAGATGTAGATCGTCGCGCCGATCAGGAGCGCGAAAGCGGCGAACAGCCCTCCGATCAGCCGCTTCACGGGAACGCCGCCTTCCGGACGATGCGGAGCCCCCGCCCCTCGGCGGTGAAGAGGATCTCCCCCGGCGTCCCGTCCCCCCCCTGCACCGTCAGGGTTCCCGTCACGCGCCCCCGGGAGGGCACCGCGACCTCCGGACCGTCGAGGAGACGCGCCGGCCGCTCGACGGACAGCGCGAGCGCAACCGGCCGGTCCGAATCGTTCCGCACGGAGTACCGGTAGACGTTCCGCCGCGGTTCCCCGGCCGTCCCCTCCCACTGCACGGCGAACCGGACGTCGGGACGGCTCCAGACCGCGGCGAGGAGGACGAGCGCGGCCGCGAGGCAACCCCCCGCGAACAGGTACGCTTTCCCGCGCAGGACGGTTCCCCTGTAGGCGATGAAGGGCGCGATGTCCCGGTCCGACGTCGCCTTGCGGCAGGCGTCGATGCACGAAGCGCAGGCGATGCACTCCCGCTGCTCTCCCTTCCGGATGTCGATCCCCACCGGACAGGTGCGAATGCAGCCGTCGCACCGGAGGCATTCGGGCCGCGCCGGGTCGTACGCGACCGCGAGCGTCTCCCGGTCTGCCAGGACGTTCTGGAGCATCGCGTACGGGCACGCCGTCTTGCAGAAGCGGTGTCCGACGACGGCTACCATGATGTAGATCACGCCCCACTGCGACAGGAAGAAGCCGAGGAGGACCGGGGACCGGAAGAGGCCGCGGGTCGCCTCTGCGGGCGGTACGAAGTACCAGAGGAGGGAGAGGGACACCAAGGCGGAGAAGGGGAGGAGCACCAGCGTCTTTCCGGCAGGCCGGAGACGCGGCGGGAGCGCGGAAGCGATCCACTCGCCGATCTCGCCGATCACCGTCTGCGGGCAGAGCCACCCGCACCACAGTCTGCCGAGGACGACCGTCACCCAGAGGGTGAGCGCCACGAGGAAGAGCGCGCCCAGCAGCACCAGGTGGAACTCGTCGATCGGAACGACCGCCCCGAAGAAGTGGAGCGACAGGGTGGGAAGGTCGAACCGTGCCGCGCTGCGTCCGCCGATCCGGAGGAACGGGAGGAGGAGAGCCGCCGCCCCCCCGAGGAGGGCGACGATCCTTCGGCGGTTTTTCCACATGGAACGAGTGTAACCCGTCGGCGGGGAGGGAGGAGGAACCGTTACGGCTTCTTCCCGTACTCCCTGACCGAGTCGACGTAGGCCAGGACCTTCCAGATCCGATCCCGTCCAAGCTCCGCTTCGAACGCGGGCATCCCGCCCGGGCGGCCCTTGGCGATCGACTCGTATTTTTCGGAATCCTGCTCACCGAATTTCAGGTGGCCGACCAGGGAGGGGCCGTCCGGTCCCTTCAGATCCTTGCCGTGACACTCCGCGCATTTCCCCGCGTAGATGAGCTGCCCCTCCGCCACGGCCTTCCCGTCGTGCTCGTACGGGTTCTCGGTCATCTTCGCGGCGCCGGCGGCGGCTTTCGCCTTGTCCGCCTCCATCTCCTTCGAGAGCACCTTGTACTGCGACCAGCCGCTGATCCCCGGAGTGTACGCGGCGATGTAGTAGACGCCGAAGGCGATCAGCCCGAACAGCAGGATGAGGAACCCGCGGGGAACCTTGTTGTGCGCCTCCATCTTCCCGATCGGCTCGTCCATCGGATCATCCCTCCCGGCGGCCGCCCGTGGAGTCGGGCAGCGGATCGTCGTCGTCCAGCATCCGGTACTTCGGGGCTTCCACGCGGTCGTGCCGCTTCCGGTTGAAATAATAGGCGATGATCCCGGCGAAGACCCCGGCGAGGAGCAGCGTGAAGAGGAGGTACGCCAGCGCGCGCGGCGTCATCGGCCTTCCCGTTCAAGGTGCCGGATGTAGGCGACCGCCTTCCACGTCCGCTCCTTCCCCAGCTGCGGAAGGAACGGGGGCATCCCGCCCGCGCGGCCCCCCGCGACGGAGGCGAACAGATCGGCGTCCGAGCCGCCGAATTTGTGAGCGGTCGTGGCCAGCTTCGGGCCGAATCCCCCGGAACCCTTTTCGCCGTGGCAGCTCCGGCAATTCTCCTTGAAGATCTTCTCGCCCTCCTCCTCGGCCTCGCGGTTGCCCGCGTACGGGTTTTTCGACTCGGCCGCCTCGGCGGTCGCGGGCACCGCAACGGGTTTCTGCGCCGCTTTCAGGTCCCGCCCCAGCTTCTGCAGATACGCCACCATCGCGTCGAGTTCGGTGATCTCCCCCCGGAGGGCGGCCGGCGTCACCTGGGAGCGGACCTGCGCCGACGGATAGGCCGGCGACGAGACCATCTGCCGGAAGGAGGCCAGTTGCCTGGCGACCTCCGCATCGTCGTAGCCGAACCCGAGGGCCTTCACCTTCGCAGCCGTCAGGGAGGTGTCCAGCTTCGCGTTCGCCAACCACGGATACGCCGGCATGTTCGACTTGTCGAACATCGCCTGCGGGTTCGCCATGTGCCGGTAATGCCACGCATCGGGGTACTTTCCCCCCGCGCGGGCGAGGTCGGGGCCCGTGCGCCGCGAACCCCACAGGAAAGGCCGGTCCCAGGCCGACTCCTCGGGCCTGGAGTAGTCGCCGTACCGGGCGACCTCGGTGCGCAGCGGCCGTACCGTCTGCGTGTGGCAGTTGTTGCACCCTTCCCGGAGGTAGATGTCCCTCCCTTCCGTCTCGACGGCCGTGTACGGCTTGATCAGCGGGCTCACCGGCTGGGTCGACGGGAGGAAGAGGGGGATGAAGGTCGTCACCAAGGTACCGATCGAGATGACGACCACCGCCGCGAGGGCGAAGAGAACCGGCTTTTCATAGAGGCTGTCGATTTTCATCGGTCACACCGCCCGGGCTTTCGGCCGCGACGTCATGTAGAGGTTGTAGGCGAAGACCGCGATCCCGGCGAAGTAGAGAAGGCCGCCGAGGAACCGAACCGTCCAGTACGGGTACATCGCCGCTACGGAGTCGAGGAACGTGTACGCGAGGGAGCCGTCGGGGTTGGTAGCTTTCCACATGGCGCCCTGGACGATGCCTGCGATCCAGAGGGTCACGGTGAAGAGGAGTTGCCCCACGAGGATCAGCCAGAAATGGACGTTCGCCAGTTTGACGCTGTGGATCTCCCGGCCGGAGATT
>Ga0316601_100002001_pt1 | contig 10333 bp, 11 predicted proteins | sample OWC_soil_day5_no_FD_207663 | JGI IMG/M metagenome (GOLD analysis project Ga0316601, IMG submission 207663) | Wetland soil microbial communities from Old Woman Creek delta, Ohio, United States - OWC_soil_day5_noCT | ecosystem: Environmental > Terrestrial > Soil > Wetlands | place: USA: Ohio...
TTCAGAGTTGTTAACCGGTCGTTTCCGACGACGTTATTTATAATATCACACAATAAAACTTCATTATCTTATTAAAGTCCTGTGTAGTTAAAATAAATATTATATACTCTTTAATACTAATTATATCTTTATATATCTATATGCAACACGCCAGGCACCAATATAATAGCTGTAATCGTTTCATCCTATTTAGGATACTTAATTACTATAACCTCTGTATTAAAACAAACTAAGCTGCTCCCCCTCCTGCTTTTCTTCAAAGGTGTGCATATATTTGAAGATTTCATCATTATTACATACAATACCATTTTCTTTGCAGGTATTTTTGAAAATACCCATCAAGGCTTCATTATTGTCACTTATGATTTCATAGCTATAGCCGTATTTCTTATGATATTTTTCTTTCAGCCCTGGAAAGTGTTTATCTAGCTTATGATAAAAATATTCTCTATTGCCATCTCTTAAGGTTAGCCCCATATTAAAGCATATAATTCCATAGACCTTAGCTTCTATGCAGTAATCAAGAATCCCTCTTAGATTTTCTTCTGTGTCATTTATAAAGGGTAAAATAGGATCTAACCAAACCACAGTAGGTATTTTATTATCCCTCATTACCTTTAATACTTCAAAACGCTCTTTTGTAGTGCTTACATCAGGCTCAATTATTTTGCATAGGCTTTCGTCATAGGTTGTTAGGGTCATCTGAACCACAGATTTAGATTTATCATTTATACTTTTCAATAAATCCAGGTCTCTTAAGATTCGATTTGATTTTGTCTGAATGCTCACACCAAAACCATATTTATCAATTAACTCAAGAACTTTTCTGGTGTGCATTAACTGTTCCTCGAGATGTATATAGGAATCACTCATAGATCCAGTGCCAATCATGCACTTTTTTCTTTTCCTAATAAGTGCATCTTCCAAAAGCGTCAGTGCATTACTTTTAATCTCTATATCTTCAAAATCGTGATCCATATTATAGCACCTGCTTCTGCTGTCACAATATATGCAGCCATGGGTGCATCCACGATATATATTCATTCCATTATTGGGTGATAGAATTCCCTTTACTTCTTTATAGTGCATAATAACTTATCCTTTCTTTTTCATCATTGCTATTTTTCATTAAGACCAAAGCAAGCTTTAACTAAGCATAGTTTAGTCATCGTAAATTATTAAATTCTATATAAACTAATCATATCCTTTCTCAATAAATATTTTTCTAACCATCTTTAATTATCTGCTTTCAAGCGACATACCCTGGGCAGCCCCTATTACTGCAAAAATATAACGGCTAAGCATTAACTGCCTATCCGCTATATTTTTTAAACCTCTAGTTTTTAGGAATTGAAAATTTAACTACACTAATAACTCTGCCGTTGTTATCTAATGCTTCAACTTTAGCTAATTTATTGTCTACAGCAAAGTTGTAATCACTTGCACCGCTTACGTAACGTATATTGTACACACCATTGGTTGATGAATTGTCTAACTCCCAACCTTTATAATAACCCATGCAGCCAAATTTAAATGGTAATAGTTTTCTACTTTCTAAATGAAATCCATATAACTTTACTAGACTTGATTCTGCCCCATTAAATTTTGAAAATACTACTGCATAGTATGAGCTTTCTGATTTCACAAGGTCATAATTAAGTAATTTCTCTATAAATGAAGCATTACTAGTTAATTTTACAACCTCCATTACTAAGGGCTCCTTCTTACCACCCACTTCTTGCAGGAATAAATTTGTTATTGCCCCATCTGCATCCTTTGTGTGACCAAATTCAGCAAATCTATACTTAGTATCTCCCACAGAAATCTCTTTACCGAACTTAATATAGAAACTGGCTTCTCCCCCAAGTAAGTCTTTTTCAGTAGCCTTAATACTCTCCTTTGCAGATAATACCTCTTTTAAAGCCTTAATACAGGAAGTACTTATATCATTCACTTCTTTTGGTGACAATGTGTTAGAGTTTTGAGAATACCTCTTCATTTCATTTTGAAGGGATTTCACTTTTTCAGTATAAGTCTTGGCTGAGTCCTGAGAATTTCCATTATTTTTTCCATCCTGAGAATTTGAATTTCCTGAACCTCTAGAATTATTAGAACAACCTGAAAGCACAAGTAAACAGATAACTGTTAAAATTGTAATAAGTCTTTTTTTCACTGAATTTCCCCCTAACAGCAGTATATTATCATTTATATAAAGCTTCTAATTTATTTATTCTATTTAAATTAAATAAAAGCAGCTGAAGGCACTCCTTCAACTGCAATATATTAAACTTATGCTTCTTGTTTTTTATTAAAATACTTCATTGCAAAGTATACTGGAATACCAACTAATATTCCACCAAGTCCCCAGATTATTTTATCTGATGTAGCTTGTAGCAATAGCCATACGCTTACTGCCATTGCTATTACGGGTATTACTGGGCCAAATGGTATAGTAAAGGTACTTTTTAAATCTGGTCTCTTTTTTCTTAAAATTAGAACAGATAAACAGGTTGGCAAATATTGAGCAAATCTTGATACTACACTTATAGCAGCAAGCTTTGCGAAGCTTCCTGATAGAGCTAGAGGAATTGCCAAGCCAACTGTTATTATTATTGCAAGTATTGGAGTTCCAGTAGGGCCTTTTTTAGCAACAGACTTTGGAATTAATCCATCCTCTGCAAGAGCTACCCCGGATCTTGGAGTTATAAAGGATGCTGCAATGTTTATTCCACCTATGGATACTAGAGTTCCAGCTATAACTACCGCTCCCCCTATTGGTCCTAGGAAAATCTTTGAAGCATCAGCCACAGGTGCAGCAGATTTTGCAAGCTCTGGTCCTAATATACCTATGGAAACTGCTTGTATTAATAAGTAAAAGGCTGATACTATTAGGATTACTGTTATGATTGCCTTTGGTATGTTCTTTTCAGGTCTGTCCATATCTTCTGCTGCAACGGCAATAGATTCAAAGCCAGTGAAAGCATAGAAGATTAATAGTGCTGCTTCCCCAAAGGAGCCTGAGGTATAATGTCCACCTGGGAACATTGGAGAGAAGTTTCCTCCTTTTATAAAGAAGATTCCTATAGTAACAAACATTACTAGTGGAACTAATTTTCCTACAGTAATAACATTGTTTAATACCTTTGATATATTAACCCCAATGATGTTAACTACCCCAAGTCCACCTAAAATCGCTACAACTATTACTTTTTGCGTAGTTCCAGTGGAAGCTTCAGGCCATATTGTTCCCAGTGCTGTTGTAAAGGCTACTGCCATAGCAGCCCAAGCAATAATACCAATTGCCCATTTCATGAATCCTACCTCGAAGCCTATAAATTCTCCAAAGGCTTCTTTAGCATAAACGTAAGGGCCTCCATTTTTCTTGAACATTCCACCAGCCTCTGCAAAGCAAAGAGCTAGAGAAATTACAAGAAATGCATCAAAAACTATTACCCACATACTTGCAGGTCCTATAAGCTTCATAGCTTTATTAGGTAATAAAAATATACCAGAACCGATGATTGCGTTGATTCCTAGAAGTACAATACTCCAGAATCCAAGCTTGTTTGTTTTTTCCTTCATGAATTAAACCCCCTTCTTTTCTTTTGTTACCTTAATTAATTTTTTAAATATTTCAAGCATAGCAGGATGATTTTTTGCCATCATCTCTGGATGCCATTGAACACCTATAACAAAATCTTCTCCCATCTTTTCTATGGCTTCTATAACACCATCCTTTGCCACTGCTGAAGCTATGAAGCCAGGAGCTAAATCTTTTACTGCCAGGTGATGAAAGCTGTTTGTTAACGCCTTTTCACCTAAGATATCATTAAGCTTTGTACCTTTAACTATTTCTACGGTATGAGTTGCTTCACTAGGTAATGCACCTTGATTGTGCTTAATATAACATCCATCAATAAGGGATAAATCCTGATAAAGGGTACCTCCATTAACTACATTAATTATTTGATGTCCTCTGCATATGCCTAGAATAGGCTTTTTTAGTTCTATAGCAATTTTAATCACTGCTACATCAAAGGTGTCTCTCTTAGGTAGTATGGCTCCCAATTTTTGAGATGGTTCTTCACCATAAAGTAATGGATTAACATCATGTCCACCAGAGATTATTACTGCATCTACCATTTCAATTTGTGCCCTGATAACCTCCTCTTCATATACCATAGGGACAATATAGGGAGTTCCCCCAGCAGCAACTACTGATTGAACATAATCATTATTCACATAAGCTCTTTCATAACCAGGAAACATGCCTCCTTCGTCAATAAGCAAGCTGCCGGTTATTCCAATTATAGGTCTTCTATTCATCATGTATCCTCCTCTTGTAACTTGTTCATGGTATATTATATGAGCAATTTTCGTGCCAAAGAAAAAAACTGCTTCATATTTCTATGAAACAGCTGAAAAGATTACAAATTTTCATTATTTTATAAATTTTAAAGCATTTAATAGGAACAACAGGTTAAAGAGTTAACCTGTTTTCTAACCTATTTAAGAATTTTAGACCTTTATCAGTAATTTCACTGCCTTTTCTTCCTATAGAAGAAGTAATTAATTGTAATTCATTTAAGGTAGAAAGTATTTTTCTTACCTCCCCTTCAGTTATAAACATTTTTTTTCCTGAAAAATCTTCACAATATTTGTTCTTCCTAAAGAGGAACTGCTTTCATTATAGCTTTTTATTATCCTCATTATCTCTACAGCTTTAAGAAGGCTGCATTTACTTTCTAATATTTCAACCTCTGCCTCAAAGGTATCATTTACATCCAGTAAGTAAAAAGGCAAATCCTTTACCGTTGCTTCCATGCTCTCACACATTAAAGAGATATATTCACCAACATTTTTTAACTCTCTTATGTTCCCAGGCCATTTGTAAGAAAGAAAAATGCTTTTAACCTCTTCATGCAGTGTGGTGTTTTTACCAATAAAATGATGGGTTAGTGGTATAATATCCTCTTTTCTTTCCTTTAAAGAAGGGATATTGATAGGCAGCACATTAAGTCTATAGTATAAATCCGTCCTGAATTCACCCTTATGGACCATATCTAAAAGGTTTTTATTTGTTGCAGCAATTACCCTGACGTCAATATCTATTACCCTTTGAGAGCCTATCCTCATAACCTGTCTTTCTTGAAGTATTCTAAGAAGCTTAGTTTGAAGAAGCAAAGGCATATCACCAATTTCGTCTAAAAAGATGGTACCATTATGGGCCTGTTCAAAAAGTCCAGCCTTTCCTTCCTTTAAGGCACCGGTAAAGGCCCCTCCTTCATAACCAAAGAGCTCGCTTTCAAGTAAATTTTCCGGCATAGCTGCACAATTTACAGCAACAAAGGGTTGATTATGTCTTTTCGAGCCATTATGCATGGACTGAGATAATAACTCCTTGCCAGTGCCGCTTTCCCCAGTAATCAGTACTGTAAGGTCAGAATTTGCAAGCTTCTTTGCTAAGCTTATGCACTCATTCATTTTAGGAGAATTAGTAATAATCTGATCAAAGGTATATCTAGATACCTGTCCTTTCTCCCTAAGCTTCTTGCTTAAATTTTGCTCCAGCTGTTTTATATAAGTTACTTCCTGTACATTAAAGTATACACCAGTCTTTTTACCAAAATGAACCACATCACATTTATTTACATTGAGATATTTATTTTTAAACTTTATAACCTCATCCTTTATTTCTTGGGCAATAATTATTTTTTTCATATCCTCTTGAAATATTTTATCTATATTACAGTTAGTTATATCCTCATATATATCAAAGATTCTGCCAAAGCTTTTGTTGTATAATATTATTTCTCCCGTTGATGAAGCTAGTAAAATACCTTCCGTTGATAGGTTAATAATTGTATCCATTTCTTCGTTTTTAACAAATAGCTCTTTATACTTATTTTTGATGCCTGTATCAAGACTAATTATTTCATCAGAGTACTTTATTAGTCGCTTGCTTATCTCCTTGTTGTCAATATTAAGCAGGGAGGTTATTTTAATGAAGGTAGATATATCAATACATCTGTCATGAACATTAATTATTTCTTCTATATCAGGAGGTACATGTTTTTCTTCTCCTGGAGTGATTGCTACTTTTATATTTTTATATTCCTTATCTTTTTCGTAGGGAATAAGGTTAAGATGATTAATCCCCAGTTCATAAAAAAGCGCTAAGGTCTGCATGGTAGTTTCCTCACTGTCATTTACAACTAAAACATCCATGCCCTCAGGGATAGAAAAGATCTTATATACTTCCTTTTCCTTTATAGTTCTGTTTACCACCACAATATCTTTAATATTTTTCACATGATTTTTTAGCTTCAGAACTCGGTCCCTTACCATTACAAGAACTAAATCCTCTTCAATACGGTCATCCTCTTTTAAAGTATTTAAATAATAATTATTGATATTTACAAAGCCACTGTATATCTCCTCTAAATTTCTTTTCATAAAAGCAGCTAGTGAAGAATTGCTATCTGTAACTACAGCTATACTTTTCAATACTTTATCACCCCTTTTATCATTAGATTATACTTTGCTTATTATTATATAGTATAAAATAAAATATGAACATAATGAATTCTTCCCTGGTGATTATGCAGTTACCTCCTTGGAAAAGCAATAGAATATACATACATTCATTACAATTTATGGTATAATTAAAATATATTTACTTTAAAATGGATTAATGAGGAGGAATAAGCATGGCGAGGCTTCTAGCATTATTACTAATTTTAGTTGTATTGGGTACAGTAGTAAGTTTAATTGCAACAGGTTTAAGAAAAAAGGTTCCAACTGTTAAAATAATGCTTATAGGTATAAACATAACTTTATTTGGAGGAATAATTGCAGTTGACCCTCACTCTACCGGTGGAGGGATTGGGTATTTAATAGCACTTTCAGGTCTTATAATTTCTGCTGTAGGTCTTGGGAAAAACGATGAAGTTTAGGGGTGTATTTTATACTCCCTTTTCCAGCACTTTCTATGTATGATGAACTTGGTTTATAAATAAAAAAGGAGCTTGTCACAGCTCCAATACTATCATTTTATTTATTATTTTCGATACATAATCAAATCTTCCAAATCTATAATTATACCTGCTTGTTGTAAAAAATCCAAACCTAAAAGTCCATTTATTCTTTCTTCAGGGTCGATTTCCCCAAAGTCTATCTTCATATTTTTTAAAGTTACATTACCACAACTAAATTCATCTATTCTTTTTCTAACAGACGAACAAGTTCCCCCACCTAATCCGTAAGATTGTATCAATTCATCATCATTAGCAAAGATACATACCTCTTCTAATTCCAACATGCCTAACTAAATTTATAACAAGTTCTTCATTAGCTGTACTATAAACAAATTGTTCACCTTTGCATTTTCTAAACTCTTCCATAGCTTCCTTTCCATCTGGCATAGCTTTAATAAATGCGATTTCATCAACATATTTTTTATCATCAATAATATGTGATTCAATAACTTGAAACTTTACAAACTGATTAGGATATAATTCTCTTACCTCTTGCCATCTCATAATTTTACACCCCATTTTGAAGTTTAATATCATATTTATATTATACCATACATAAAAATCAGTGCCAGACTCTTAAGCATTTCGCAGATCGTTTTATATTCTCACCTATTGGATGAAGTACTTTCTCTAGTTCCTGTTCAGGTTATTTTTACATCTTTTAATTATTACTATAATGAAATAAAAAAATTACAATTCTCCCTCTTTAGTATGATCTTTTTTAAATTCCTCTGGGTCAGGATCGAAATATCTACGTGAATATTTATATATAAATTGATGTGTTTTTTCATCAATACCTCCTGCATCCCAGGTTGTATCTTGAATAATCCATTTCCCATCAACATAGGTTTCATTCCAAGCGTGACTTTCTGAACCAGATGAATTCTTGGCGGTTCCATATACATATTTTGCTTTTATTCCAATGGCTCTGTTAAGTGCCGCAGTTAAGCTTGCATAGCCATTGCAAAGAGCTGTCCTTTCTTTAAGAGTTTCTAAAGAACTGTATGCATGAAGCTTTTTATCAAAGTATGTTTTAACATCATATGATATATTTTTTGCTACCCAGTCGTGTATTGCAAAGGTTCTTTCCAGATCTGTATGGCAGCCTGCAGTTAAACTGTAAGCTAACTCTAAAATTTCTGGTGAAGTACTATCTATATAGGCATCAGGCAAAAGAAAATGAGAATCTCTAGCATCTTCATTATTAACCACAATTCTATTATAATAATAAAAATACTCGTCATCAGTGTCCTTGCTGGTATATACAGTTACATCGTAATATCCAGGCCCAAGGGGAAGATATACATTTCCATTAATTATCCCCTTATCTACATTTAATACTTGTTTTACTGTACTTCCGTTTCTATATACTTTAAATAAAACCTGCTTAATATCAGCAGATATTTTAACATTTACGCCAAGGATACTATTTTGAACTGTACAATCAGCTATAGTATTGATTATTTTCTGGGGCAATACAATAACTTTAAGCTTTACAGTTTTATCATATCCACTTATTTTTCCAGTTGCTGTTTTAGTGCCAGGTGAAGAAGTATCTATAGTTTTAGTATCCCATTGTACATCAACCTGTTTTCTTCTATTATTGCCCATTGCAGCCACTATTTCAGTTGGCAAGGTGAATTGTTGATTTTGGTTAATTGTAATTGTAGTTTCTTTAAAATCCCGCATTATGGCTGCGGCCTTATCTTCCTGAATTTTATTTACATAAAAAACAAAGCCTATAACAGCGAATATTATTAATAAAATAAAAGGAAGCTTTGATTGCTTCTTTTCTTTACTTTCAATTATATCCACGGAATCCCCTATATCTATATTGGAGTATTTTACTACATCAATTTCTGCTTTCCTCAACCGTTGCCCGCAGCTTGTACAGCAATCTACTGATTTATCATTAATTGTTTTACAAATAGGGCATGTGATTGTATCCAGCTCTATAGGTTTAAACCTTTGTCCACATTCTGTACAACAAATTTCATCTATATCATTAGTAGCTTTACAGATAGGACATGTAATTTTATCCTCCATAAAAAACTCCCCTTTTTTTCTTATTATAAATACAAAGAAATAATATGATTCCTTTTCTAATTATACAATTTTTTCAAGTACTTTGCATTATACTTTTAATTTTCGCTTAAAAAAAGAGCCTAGGAATTGCCTAAGCTCTTGGAATTTTAATGTTTTGTCTATATTAAAGATTTTACCTCTTCTTCAGACAATCCTGTTTTTAATGCTATAGTTTTAATATCTAAAACATCTAAGAGATTCTTTGCTATTTCAACTTTGGCGGCCTTTATTTCGGCCCTGTGAACCCTCATTGCCTTAAGTTCATTTTCATAAAACTCTCGTTCATCCTTATTCAGATACATTAAATCTAATCTTTCTATAGCCCTTTTGACAGTTTCATCCTTTGCAAGCTCTTCTGGGATATTATCTATGCTTAACTTATAAGCCATACTCAAAAATGCTATCCATCTATCCAAAGTTGTTCTTAATTCTTTAAAGTCTTTTTTAAATTTAGTTAACTCTATGTAGTGCATTTCAAATATATCACTTAATTGCTTTTTGCTTTTTTCATTATAAACCTTATAAATATTATGAAACTCTACTTCATCTAAAAAATCAAAATCTAAAATATTTATTCCTATAGTTTTTCTTAAATCTGAAAAATCCTCACCATTTTCTATTTGATCACTATACACCTTAGACCAATAATAAAATGCTCTTTTATCATATTCCCCTTGCTGAGCTATCTGCATTTCTATATCATACCAAACACCTTTACTATCTACTGCCTTTATATCTAATATAGACATTTTGCCATTTCGATAGTTAGCAAGATTATATGGATTTTTCAATTCAATATTTTCTATCTGCTCTTCTTCTGGCAACACTGAATTTATAAAGGAAATTAATAAATCCTTATTTTCTTCACTACCAAATAACTTTTTAAAAGCAAAATCAACCTTAGGATTTATCCTACACATATATCTATCACTTCCTTCCTCAGTTTCCTTCATATATTCTACCATATCATCGGAATATTGATAAGCTAATTCCATAATATATAGCCTCCTTATATATTTTTACAACTAAATTATTGAACTTATTATTATTATTGACATATAAGTAATATCGCAAACATATGTTCTTATTGTTTTAATAAAAAAACTGCCCGCTTAAATGAAATTCTTATTGTCCGGTTTAGAATATCAAATAGTACATTTAGTCTTGCACAAGTTCTTAGTATAATGTAGGTATTGGTTGCCTGCCTGTAC
>Ga0316601_100002002_pt1 | contig 10332 bp, 9 predicted proteins | sample OWC_soil_day5_no_FD_207663 | JGI IMG/M metagenome (GOLD analysis project Ga0316601, IMG submission 207663) | Wetland soil microbial communities from Old Woman Creek delta, Ohio, United States - OWC_soil_day5_noCT | ecosystem: Environmental > Terrestrial > Soil > Wetlands | place: USA: Ohio...
GAGGCCAAGCCCGAGGTCAAGCCCGAGGCCAAGCCGCCCCTGCCCGCCTTCAAGACCGTGGCGAAGGTCGCGGTCAAGGCCACGCCCAGGCCGGTCCCGAAGCCCGTGGTCAAGACCGCCACCAAGCCCACCAAGCCCACCAGGCCCACCAAGCCCACCAAGCCCACCAAGCCCGGGTCCGACGACCTGTTCGACTCGCGTCACTGAGCCGGGCGAGCCACGATCGTGATCCCCAACGTCGTCCTCGAGCGCGTCGATACCCCGGATGGCGAGATGGTGCTCTCGCAACGCGGCCGCGACTTCTCGATCCGGGTGCGAGGCGTCGAGCTGATGAACAGCCGCAGCCACGGATCCGAGGACGAGCTCGGACGCATCACCTGCCAGCCACTCGCGGACCGCACGGCACCGCGCGTCCTGATCGGCGGCCTCGGCCTGGGCTACACGTTGCGCGCCGCGCTCGACGTGCTGCCGAGCAACGCACGGCTCGATCTCGTCGAGATCATGCCCGCGGTGGTGCGGTGGAACCGCGCGGTGGTCGGGGCGCTCGCGAGCCATCCGCTCGACGATCCGCGCGTCACCGTGATCGAAGCCGACGTCGGACTCGTGATCGGGCGCAGCACGGCACACTACGACGCGATCCTGCTCGACGTCGACAACGGTCCCGACGGCATCCTCGAGACCAACGCGGCGCTGTACCGACGCACCGGGCTCGAGCGCGCCCATGCCGCGCTCACGCCTCGCGGGGTGCTGGCCGTGTGGTCCTCGTTCGACTCGCCCACGTTCACGCTGTGGCTGCGCCAGGTCGGCTTCGACGTCGAGCTCGTTCGCTCGAACCAGCACGGCGCGCGGCACTTCGTGTGGCTCGCACGCCGGTAGGCAGCGCGCGTCACCCGAGCGACCTACCGCGCGACCATCCCGTACAGGGCGAGCACGATCTCGAACAGGATCAGCGCCACGATGTAGTACTCGACGTTGAGCGAGCGCTGCGCCTGGTTCAGCTCGAGCATCGTACGCGCTGCGGTCGAGACCAGCGCCAGCTTGCTCTCGAGCACGAGGTGGCGCTCGCGGATCTCGTATTCGTCCTCGAGGCGCGCGTAGAACCGATCGAGGTCTGGCCGGTCCCACAGCAGCTCGGGCTTCTCGAGCACCTCGGCGCGATCGACGAGCTGGTGCTCGACGAGCATCGCCTCGCCGATATGGCGCACGAGATCGCGATGCCGCAAGGGCAGCTTGCGGGGTGATCGCTTCATCTCCTGGGCGAGAGGCTCGACGGCACTGAACGCCACCCCGATCTCCTGCTCGTTGCGCGCGAGCACGACGCTCTTGGCGAGGATCTCGGCCACGACCTGGAGGCGCTCGATCGATGCCTCGCGCAGGATCAGGGCGTCCGGATCGACCGCGTCGGCCGCGCCGATCCGGATGTTCGCGCGCTCGGACTCGGGAGACGCGTAGCGACCGAGCATGCGGGGCGCAAGATCGCTCACGAACCGCTCCTGCGCGAGCGCGTCGACGCCGAAGAACACGACCGCTCCCGACCGGAACAGCATCGCGCATCCGGCCTGGCCGACCGCGACGGTCACCGGCAGCTGGCTCGACAGCCGCGGCTCGATCCCTCGGACGTCGATGCGATCGGCGATGTTGAGCGCCCGGACCTCGAACTGAGTGCCGAGCTCGCGGATCCAGTCGCGAGGGGCTTCCATCTCGGGAAGCGTAGCTCGAACGCCCCCCTTGGGGGACCGCAGCCCCGCTAGAAGCCGCCCCCGAACACGATCCCACCACCGTCGCTCCCGATCGTCGGTGCCACATACCGTGCGTGTTCCTGGCCCCGCCTGGATCTCGGGGCCGTCGCGAACAACACGACCCCTCCGACCACCGCCACCGCGCCCACGATCGTCACCACCGTCGCCGTGTTCGCACGGCTGAGTGCATCCCGGGTGAGCCCCAGGCCGATGTCGTCGCACTGATCCGTCGCGCCCATGCAGTGCGCATCGAGCGCGTTGCGGTAGCTGGTGCGCGCGTCGAGCGTGAGGTAGCCGGCGACGCCCATTCCGACGAGGCCCGCGCTCGCCATGACGATGCCTGCGATGCGACGGCCGCGCCCCGGATGAACCGATCGGACATCGATGGTCTTGCCAGGCTTCATGCCGACGGTGACCGGCTTGGTCGGCTTGCTGGTCGAGGGGGGAATCTCGAGCGTGACCTCGGTGCTGCCGCCGCGCTGGAGCGGGACGGTCTGGGTCTTGTGCTCGTTGTTGGCGAGGAACGCGATCACGTGAGGGCCGGGGTCGAGTCGTCGCTCGGCGCCGATCTCGTCGAGCGCGAGGGCCTCGCCATCGAGCTTGATCGCCGCGGCCCCGGCATCACTCCCTGCGGGGAGCTTGATCGTGAGCCGAGGCACGTCGGCGTCGAGGGCCTCGGCGAGCTCCTTGATCTTCGGCGCGCGCTTGTCGCTCGTGGTGGTCGCCATCTGCTCGGCGTCGACGTACCAGCGATACGCCCGCGCGAGCTTGCCCCACTCCTCGAAGCACTTGGCGACGTTGAGCTTCGCGCCGATGCCCGGGTCGAGCTTGTCCACCTTCTCGAACGTCGCGCACGCTGCGGCGTACTTCTTCTCGGCGAGCTGCTGCTTGCCGCGCTTGAACAGCGCATCGGCCTTGGTCTCGGCGGACACCGGAGCGACGACAGCGATCGCGAGCCCGACCCCGAGCACCCAGGAGACCGCCGACCTCACGGCATCACCTCGATGACGCCGCTATCGAGGAATGACTGCGCGATCGGCAGCTCGCGAGCCTGCAGGTTGCCATCGGCGATCGAGGGGAATCCACCGACGATATTGACCGCGCGCAGCGTGTAGTTCTTGCCGCGCTGCAGCACCTCGGGAGGCAGCGTGAACTTCGGCTGCGTCCCCGACGCGCTGAGCCGCTGCACGAGGTCGAGCGCGGTGCCCGCCGCGTTCGGGACGAGCTCGAACACCTGGAGCTGATAGAGCGTGCCCTCCTGGCGATCGCTGACGAACGACACCTCGATCGCGTGGGTCGGCGCGGTGATCGGGATGCCATCGGAGGACAGCGGCATGCCGTCGAGCGTGATCAGCTCGGGCAAGCCGGCCGGGAGATCGAGCACGAGCCCCGCCGCCGGATCGGCCGCCCGCTGGACCATGCCGGCCGAGAGCGTCGCGGTCAGCTGCTGGTTGGCGGGCGTGAAGACGCGGATCGCCCTCGTCGACCACGACAGGGTCGCCTTCCAGCCCTTGGCATCGAACGGGTTGCCGTACGGGACCTGGATCATCGTGTCGGCGGGCGCCACCGCCACCGCCTGGAGCACCGGGCCAAGGTTCTGGTTGTACGCGAAGCCGGGCGCGGCACGCAGGTCCCAGCTCACCGCGACGTTCGCGACCGCCGGGCGCGCCGCGGAGAACCGGGTCGCGATCGCCGGCTGATCGATGCGGACATCGAGCATCCGATCGTGGGGCACGGGCGCCAGCGTACCGGTGAGCATGTCATTGCCCGTCTGATCGAACGGTGCGATCTCGACGGCGCCGGTGAGATCGTTGCCCACGTACCGCAACACGACCGCGGAGTCATCGCTCGTGATCTTCTCGTGCGGTCGCCCCGTGGTGCTCTGCATCGAGGTCATCAAAAACGGCAGGGGCGCGACCGCGGTCGCGCCGACCACAGGCGGCTCGAGGCCACGCACGTTCCACGAGCCGAGCGTGAACAGCTGATAGGCCTCGACGCCGGTGTAGGGCGCGTCGAGCGCGACGTTCACGGTCAACGTCGCATTGACCGGCGCTGGCAGCGGATCGGGGTGCTCGAGCACGCCGAACGAGCCGAGCACCGTCTTGTTCGAGTAGTCCCACAGCCGCTGGATCGGGGCCGGGAATTCCGGCAGATCGAACAGCACCGGCGGCGTCGCGTTGAAGATGTCGGCAGTCCACGTGCCGACCTCGTCCTGCGTCGCCTCGACGCGCGTGAGCCCGCTCGGGTCGAGATCATCGGGGACGAGATAGCGCGCCGAGTGCCCCGTCAGATCGAGCGGGGCGTGCACGACCGTTGCCCCGATCGACACGCGCTCGATCGTCAGGCTGACGCCGGTGCGGCCATCACCGGAGGTCTCCTCGAGCCCCGCGAGCTGGGCACAGCCAGCCACGCCGGGCAGCAGGTAGGAGAGTACATACAGCCCCAGATCCCGACGCATCCCAAAATCGTATCACTCTGGCCAGGCCCCGCGCGCGTTACTTGTCGGGGCCGCCGTCGTCGTCGCCTTCCGGGGAGCCGTCCCGCCGCCAGAACCGCAGCCGGGACCGGCTGTCCCGGCCGATTTCCTCGGCTGCGACCTCCTTGCCGTCCTTGCCGTCCTCGGTGGAGCTGCGCTTGAGCCGAACGCTCGCCTTGACGTCCGGCTCGGCGCCCATGACCCGCTCGCTGTTCGGGATGAACCGGATCTCGGTCTTGATCTCGAACGACAGCGTGGTCAGGATCTTGGCGATCTCTTCGGTGAGGTTGAGGGTCGAGAGGAACTCGCGGGTCTCGCGCGCGATCACCTCGAACACCTTGTCCTTGGCACCGTCCGCCGAATGGGCAAGGTACCCGGCGACCTCGGGCAGACTCTCGCGCGCGATCTTGCGGATGCCCTCCTCGGTGGAGAACACCGCCCCGAGGCCTGCCGCGAACGTCTTCTTCACCAGCTCGGGCACCAGGCTCTCGAGTCGCTGGCGGATCGTCTCCGGCAGCCCATCGTATCGATCGGCCCGGTCGGCCCGCTCACGGTCCGCCCGCTCCCGGTCGGCCCGCTCATCGCGTTCGGTCTTACCGGACGGGTCGTCGTCGGAGGCGGCCATACATGTGGCGTACCGCCGTTGCGCGAGCAAAGCAAGGAGGGGTCGATTACCTTGGAGCACCGGAGCACGGGACGCCGCGGTGACGGTGCTATCCTGGGCCCGCAATGGCGGAGCCCGCGAGGAGGGACGAGGGAGTGCCGGTCGGCGGCATGCCGCAGGTCACGTCCGGACCGACCGTGACGAACGCGAGTGACTCGGTCACCATGCTGACGCACGAGCGCCGCCGCTATCGTGACGACAACCGACGGAGCAAGCGACCTCCGCTGCGCATCCGTAGCTGGCGCGCCTACTGGACGACGTTCCGCGTGATCGGCAGCTACATGTGGCTGCGGTTCCGCTCGCGGTTTCATTCCGATGCGTGGGTGGAGCACACGCTTCGCGCGATCCACCTCCGCAACGCGCGCCGGATCGAGCGCACGATCATCGAGCTCCAGGGCCTGTTCATCAAGGTCGGCCAGCTGATCTCGATCATGACGAACTTCCTCCCCGAGGAGTTCCGGCGCGAGCTCGAGGGTCTGCAGGACTCGGTGCCACCGCGGCCGACCGAGGATATCGAGGCCCGGCTGCGCGAGGAGCTCGGCCGCGCGACGGGCGACGTGTTCGCGCAGTTCGAGTCGCGGCCGATCGCCTCGGCCTCGATCGGCCAGGTCCACCTGGCGCGGCTCAAGGACGGCACCAAGGTCGCGGTCAAGGTCCAGTACCCCGACATCGAGGAGGTCGTCCGGCGCGACCTCAACACGCTGCGCCGGATCTTCCGGATCATCGGCTGGTTCATCCCCTACCAGGGGCTCGAGGAGCTGTACCGCGAGATCCGAGCGATCGTGCTGGAGGAGCTCGACTACCGCGCCGAGGCCGAGAACACGGTGCGGATCGCCGCGAACTTTCCGGGTCGCACCGATGTCGCGTTCCCGACCATCGTCGCCGAGCTGTCGACCCACCGCGTGCTCGTGACCCACTTCGAAGCGGGCTGCAAGATCACCGACAAGGTCGCGGTCAAGGCCCTCGAGCTCGACCGCAGCCTGCTCGCGCGCCAGGTCGTCGAGATCTACTGCCAGCAGATCTTCACCGACGGCGTGTATCACGCCGATCCGCACCCCGGGAACCTGCTCGTCCGGCGCGGCCCCGATCCGGCTGGACCGCCGACGATCGTGTTCCTCGATTTCGGCGCGGTCGCCGAGATCCCCGGCAACGTGCGGCAGGGCATCGTCGAGCTGATCCAGGGTGCCCTGACCCGCGACACCCGGCGCATCGTGAGCGCGATGAAGCAGATGGGCTTCGTCGCCCGCGGCGCGAACGAGCAGATGTTCGAGCAGGTCATCGAGTACTTCCACGAGCGGTTCCAGGAGAACATCTCGCTCGACTCGCTCAACCTGAAGGACATCAAGTTCGACCCCCAGAAGGGCCTCGAGAGCGTGGCGGACCTGCGGCGGATGGACATCTCGCTGCGCGAGCTGTCCGAGAACTTCCACATCCCGAAGGAGATCATCGTCCTCGAGCGCACGCTGCTGCTGCTGATGGGCCTGTGCACCGAGCTCGATCCGACGCTCAACCCGATGACCGTGATCCGGCCCTACCTCGAGAGGTTCGTGCTCGGCGACGAGGGCGACTGGTCGCAGCTGCTGGTCGAGACCTCGAAGGATCTCGTGATGTCGGTCACGGCGCTGCCCGCCGAGATCCGCAAGTTCATGCGGTCGGCACACTCGGGCGATCTCCAGCTCAAGTTCAAGAACATCGAGGCCCCAGCCCAGCTGATGTACCGGCTCGGTCACCAGTTCATCTACGCGGGCGTCGGGATCGCCGGCGCCGCGAGCGCGATCATCCTCGAAGGCCGCGACGAGTACCCGCGGGCCGAGTGGGGCTGGTGGACCGCCCGGATCGCGGGGATCCTGCTCGTGTGGAGCTGGTGGTCCTCGCGCAACCTGCTCCGCAAACGCTGACCGACTGACGACTGCGCTTCACCTGGTTTTTCGCGCTCGGGTGTGCGGGTTCTCTGCTAAACCCGCGGCCATGCAGCGCGCCGTGATCGCATTGGCATGGCTCGGCCTCTCCGCGTGCGGGAGCGAGCCCGGTGACCGCGAGCCCGGCGAGCATCCGGCCGAAGCCCCGGTGCAAGCGCTCGCCCTCAACCGCGCTGCGTGCGACAAGGGCGAGCCGCTCGCCTGTTACAACCTCGGCTGGATGTACGCCAACGGGGCGGACGCGCCGAAGCAGCCCGCGCGGGCCGCGGCGCTGTTCGAGCGCGCATGCGATGGCGGCGCCGCGCTCGGCTGCGCGGATCTCGGCGCGATGTACAACAGCGGCATCGGCGTCGAGCACGATGCGGAGCGCGCCGAGCAGCTGTTCGAGCGCGCGTGCACCGGCGGTGCGACGCGCGGCTGCGAGAGCCTGGTCTCGGTCCAGGACCACCAGTGCACCGGAGGGGACGCCACGGTGTGTACCAAGCTCGGCTGGCGGATCGCCAACGGCACGGGCGTGCCGAAGGATCCCTCCCACGCCGCCCAGCTGTATCGCCGCGGGTGCGACGGTGGCAATGCCCTCGGCTGCTCGAACCTCGGGACGATGTACGAGAACGGCAGCGGCGTCACCAAGGACATCGCCATGGCGTTCGGGCTCTACCAGCGCGCCTGCGATCACAACGAGAACCTCGGTTGCACGAACCTGGGCCTGCTGTATGCAGACGGCCGGGGCGTCAAGAAGAACGTCGCAAAGGCACTCGAGCTCCACGACCGCGCGTGCGAGGCCGGCGAGGGACTCGGTTGCTACAACCTCGGCTGGATGTATGCGCAGGGCAACGGCGTCAAGGTCGATCGCAAGCGCGCGGAGAAGCTCTACCGCGAGGCGTGTGACGGCGGCGAGATGTCGGGTTGCTACAACCTCGGCTGGATGTACGAGAAGGGCCAGGGAGTCGATCAGGATCTCGAAGAGGCGATCGAGCTCTACAAGAAGGCGTGCACCGGCAACGACGCGATGGCGTGCACCAATCTCGGCATCCTGTATCGCAATGGCAGGGGCGTGCCGAAGGATCCCGCGCGCGCGGCGAAGCTGCACGAGCGCGCGTGCGACGGCGGCGAGATCCTTGGCTGCTACAACCTCGCCCTGCTCTACGAGGCGGGCGAAGGCGTGACCAAGGACGAGGAGCGCGCCGCCAAGCTCCACCAGCGCGCGTGCGATGCCGGTGCAGCCTCGGCCTGCACCGCGCTCGGGCTGCTGTTCGCGGATGGCCGCGGCGTGACCAAGGACGTGCGCCATGCCGTCGAGCTCCACGAGCTCGCCTGCCAGCGTGGCGAGCCGCTCGGCTGCACCAACGCCGGCTGGACCTACGAGAACGGCAAGGGCATCCCGAAGGACCAGGCGAAGGCGCTCGCGCTCTACAAGCGCGGCTGCGATGCGGGAAGTGCGCTCGGCTGCACGAACCTCGGCGTCATCTACGACACCGGCGTGACCGTGCCGCATGACTACCCGCTCGCCGCCAAGCTCTACAAGAAGGGCTGCGACGGCCACGAGCCGCTCGGCTGTTACAACCTCGCGCTGATGCACGAGAACGGTCAGGGGATGCCGAAGAACGCTCGCCAGGCGGTCACGCTCTATCGCCTGGGCTGCGACGGTGGCGAGCCGCTCTCGTGCAACAACCTCGGCATCATGTATGCCGGCGGCAAGGGCATCCCGAAGGACGTCGAGTACGCCTCCTCGCTCTACCAGCGCGCCTGCGACAAGAACGAGGCGCTCGGCTGCTACAACCTGTCCCTGCTCTACGAGGCCGGTGATCACGTGCTGAAGGATCCGGCGCGCGCGAAGCAGCTCGCCGAGCGTGCATGCGCGCTCGGCCACACGTCGTCCTGCCCGTAGCAACTCCGCGGGTGATTGATCGGCTCGCTCGCGTCATGCACACTGCGAGCGTGAACGTGGCACTTGGCCTGCTGGTGGTGGGAGCGGTTGCGTGTGGCCGGGGGGAACCGGCGTCCAGATCGGCGATCCCGGCCGAACGACCTGCCACCACGCCCACGCCCACGCCCACGCCCCAGGTGACCCAGCTCGCCCTGACCGAGAACGTACCGGTGCAGCTGGGCAACGGAGTCTCGCTGACCCTCGTGACGGGCATCGAGGCGCACGTCACGGATCGTGACCACAACAGCCGCAACGACTTCCTGTGTCAGCTCACGGCCAAGCAAGGCAGCGAGACGCGAGCCGTCACCCTGCATCGCCTGACGCCCGACCCGGGCGCTCCGGTCGAGGTGTTTGGAGTCAGGCTGTCGCTGGTCATGGTCGACCCGTATCAACACCCCACCACGGCGACCATCGACGTCCTTCCGTGACCGGTGACCTTCGCCGGTGCCAACGTTGCTGGTAAGAGAGCCCTGCTGACATGACTCCGCGCCTTACCGTCGTGATCCGGTCGTACAACCGGTTGCCGTCGCTGGTCGAGCTGCTCGAGATCCTGCTCGCCCAGGCGCATGACGCGTTCGAGATCGTCGTGGTCGACCAATCGACGGAGCGACCGGAAGCCGCGACCAGGCGGCTCGCCGAGCTCGGCGCGGATCCGCGGCTCCGGTTCATGCGGTACGCCCCGCTCGGAGGCGCACGCGCACGCAACATCGGCGTCGCGGCAGCGCGTGGGGCCGTGGTCGTGCTGCTCGATGACGACGACCTCCCGATCGGCACCGACTGGCTCACGAAACTCGAGCTGCCATTCTCCGATCCGGCATGCCTGGGCGTCACCTGTCGACACCTGTGGCGTGAGGACGATCGGCCGTCGGCGCTGTATCGCGTGTTCGCCCGCCGGCGCTGCATGCGGTTCTCGCCGGTACTCAAGACGCCGTCCACCTACTGCCGGCTCGACGAGCCCGTCCGGCCGGTGGACTACGTGCACGGCACCGGCGGAGCGATCCGGAGATCCGCCTTCGAACGGTTCGGCGGCTGGGACAACGACACGCCGATCGAAGACGAGCTCTCGTTCTCGCTGCGCGTCGCCGCCGGCAAGCGCGACGACGAGTACTTCGCATTCGTCCCCGAGCCGTGTCTCCAGCGCGGCCTCGACGTCGGCGGCGGCCTCGGCAAGCGCCTGCTCAGCTCGGGCGCATTCTTCGGCAAGTTCATGACGTTCGTGCACCGGATCCTCGGCCGCTATCGGCCGTGGCGCGTGCGCTTGCTGTATCCACTCTACGTCGTCGCCGGCGCGGTGTTCGTCATCGACTGGATCTGGAACGACTCGCGCCGCTATCAGACCGCGCTCGGTCGGCTCGGTGGCTCGGCAACCTTCCTGCTGCTGTTGCCGCTGCACGCGGCCCGGATGGTGCGGCAGCCATTCGGCCGGATCGAGGACGCGGCGCTACCAGGCGCGGAGCATCACGCCCAGCCGCTCAGCGAGCAAGCCGCTTGATCACGACGTGCACGCACAGCCCGAGCACGGACACCGCGTTCATCACGCTGGCATACAGCACGACGCCCTGGGGCAGGCCACCGAGACAGAACAGCCAGTAGCAGGCCACGAACAC
>Ga0316601_100002003_pt1 | contig 10332 bp, 6 predicted proteins | sample OWC_soil_day5_no_FD_207663 | JGI IMG/M metagenome (GOLD analysis project Ga0316601, IMG submission 207663) | Wetland soil microbial communities from Old Woman Creek delta, Ohio, United States - OWC_soil_day5_noCT | ecosystem: Environmental > Terrestrial > Soil > Wetlands | place: USA: Ohio...
AACACTATCTTGCGGGTGGCGGATCCGCAACCGAAGTGCGTGCGGTACCTGCGCGCGGCCGCCAGCACGAGCGTCCGTACTGTTACCGATAGCGTGGATCATGGCGCGAACTGCTGTTTGTCATGGAGTGTGGCAGCGGACACCATAGACTTGCGGAGTTTCCGACTGGTTTATTGCGCGCTTGCACCTGTCGAGCGTTCGCATCGCACGGCATGGGCACGCGCGCGGGGCACGATGGCCCCGGCACATCAAAGGCACACGCCGCGAATGGGAGCGGAACGGCTGCCGGGCAGTGAGGGCAAGCGCGCATGAAGAAAGTCGTGATTCTCGGATCCGTCGAAGGCTTGAACCCGGTGTCAACGCCGCCCGGCTGGCTGAACAAGGTCGCACCACCGCTGAGTATCGTGGCGGTCGGATCGTACCTGCAGGCACACGGTGTTCCCGTCGAACTGATCGATATCGAGGTGGACTTCGGTCTGGGTCTGACCCGATCGGCCCGCCAGGCAGTGGGTCGACGCGTCGCCGACTATCTTGCGGCCCAGGCCGAGGACATCGCGTGGGTGGGCATCTCCCTGCACACCAACGTGTCCCTGGGCATGTCCGAAGACACGTCGCCCATCGAGCCCATTCACGCCGCGCTGCCGCAGATGCCGCTGATTCTCGGCGGCTATCTCGCCTCGATCGACTATCATGTCTTGCTGCAGAAATACCCGTTCGTGACCGCAGTCGTCCGCGGTGACGGCGAGGCTCCGGCGCTCGCGATCAGTCGCCGCCTTGCGCAAGGACAGTCTGTGCCAGCCGCGGAGATCCCGAACCTGGCGTGGACAGACCGGGGAACGATCCACACGACGCCGATCCAGTCACTGCCCCCGGCCGAATTGCCGATCTTCGACTTCACACTGCTACGCCATCATCGGTGTTACGAGAAGGTCGACCTGATGATGTCTCGCGGCTGTCCATTTACCTGCGACTATTGTTTGGAGAATCTGATGCGTCCTTTCGGGGCCTACCCCCTGTCATGGATCGCACAGCAACTCGACCATGCGGAAGCCGTGTCGCCAAGCCGTGAAGCGTTTGTCTTCGACCCCATTTTCGGCGTGCAGCGGGAGCGGACGCTGGAGATCTGCAAGTTGATGTCCGCTCGCCACCGGCGCTTTTCGTGGGGATTTCTGGGCCGCGTGGACGTGCTGCCTCCAGATTTGCTCGGGCCGCTGAGCGCAGCCGGGGTGGAAAGCGTCTTTCTCGGCGTCGAGGCGATCAGCGAATCAGCGTTGCGGCGGATGCAGAAGGTGCGCTCGGCAGCGATGGCGGACAAGTACGTCGCGAGTGCGTTGGCGGTGCTCGACGCGTGCTTCGAGCACGACATCACGCCCTTCGTTGCCATGATGGTTGGTTATCCGGGCGACTCGGAGGCCGATTATCGGACCGCACTGGCTTTCTTCGATCAGGTCGCGGATCTGCACGCGCGCTCACGCGCGCAGCCGGGCGTCCTCGTCTATCCGCAGATGACGAAGATCTACGACAACTCTCCGCTGGCGCAGCGCATTGAGCAGGAATTTCCGGACGCGATCCTGCAATCTGGGCCCTTGATGGGCGAAACCTTCGCGACCTCGGCGCAGCTCGGGCTGGAAGCGATCCAGGCCCTCGCTTCGGAGATGGCCGGCAAGAGCCTCCTGACACCCCGGGCCATGGACCGCCTGCAGCGGCTGTGGATGCGGCCCGCCGAATCCTTCGATTCGTTCTGCCGCGCCCACCCGGCGCTCATCGACGCGGAGGGCGTATTCGCGGTCGAGCGTGCGACGGCGTTCGAGGACTTCGCGTGGGACGGGAACGTCGGCGGCAGTTTGGCGCAGAATCTCACCCAGCGACAGGTGTGACGGCGGGTCCCTTCAGGCGGGCCGGGATGCGCCCCCACCACGCCTGCGGCGTAGGGCGGTCGCCGGAGCAAACGTGCGTGCACGTGCGGTCCGTCGCATTCACGCGCGGCATATGGCACGCTGTTGGTGAGAGGGCAGGATACACGAGCAGGAGCGTCGAGAAATGCCGAGTGCGAGGAATACGATGTATGCCGTGCAGGTGAGCCGCGCCGGTGGTCCACTCGAGATGGTCACCCGGCCCATCCCGGAACCGGCCGCGGGCGAGGTGCGCGTGCGGGTCGAAGCCTGCAGCATCTGCCACAGTGATGCGATGGCAAAAGAAGGAGGCGCGTCCAGTTACCCGCGCATTCCCGGTCACGAGATCATCGGGCGGGTGGAGAAATGCGGAACCGGTGTGGTGGGGTGGACCGCGGGGCAACGTGTGGGCATCGGTTGGTACGGTGGTCATTGCGGCGTCTGCGAGCGCTGCCGCCGCGGCGATTTCATCCTGTGCGCGCGTGCGGAGGTAACCGGCCTGACGCGCGACGGGGGCTACGCGGAATATCTGGTCGTGTCCGCGCAGGCGCTGGCCGCGGTGCCGGATGCGCTCAGCAGCAGGGAGGCGGCACCGCTGCTCTGTGCCGGTATCACCACCTTCAACGCGCTGCGCAACAGCGGCGCCAGCCCGGGTGACGTGGTTGCGATTCTCGGCCTCGGCGGCCTGGGCCACCTGGGCGTCCAGTTCGCGAGCAAGATGGGCTTTCGGACGGTTGCGATCGCGCGGGGGGCCGACAAAGCGACGTTCGCTCGCCAATTGGGGGCCGAGCAGTACATTGACTCCGCCGCCGTCGATCCGGGCCTTGCCCTCACCGAACTTGGCGGCGCGCGCGTCATCCTCGCCACCGTAACCGCATCCGAGGCCATGTCCGCCGTCATTGGCGGTCTTGGGCACCGTGGCCTGCTACTCATCGTGGGCGCCAGCCCCGAGCCCATCGAGGTGTCACCGCTGCAACTGATCAGGAACCGCCTGTCCGTTACGGGCTGGCCGTCGGGTTCGGCGATCGATTCCGAAGACACGCTGCGGTTCAGCGCGCACTTCGGCGTGCGTCCAATGATCGAGCGCTACCCGCTCGACCGCGCAGCCGAGGCCTACGACCGCATGATGAGCGGCGAGGCACGCTTCCGGGTGGTACTGGAAACCGGCGCGTAAGCCGGTCTGACCCGCCTATCGTCTTTCCGATTCCTCCGATTTGGCCAGGTGCGCCGCAATAGGAAAAGGCCGGTTCCAGACGACGATCTGATACGGGCGCGCGAAATACGACAACGGAACACTGATCGCGTGCACCAACCGGGAATAGGGGAACAGGGCGACGAGCACAAACGCATTGACCGCATGCACCTGCACGACCGCTGGCATCGCCGCCAGGTACTGGATCTGTGGATCGAGCTTGACCAGGGACCAGAGCCAGGGAACGACGGTGTGCAGAGACCAGACCGATCCCCAGCGTAGGAACATGGCGATATAGACGCCGGTCAGCACCTGTGCCAACAGCGCGACCAGCACGAGCCAGTCGATCACCGAGGTGACGGCCATTACCCGAGCGCCGACCGCCCGCCGGATCAGCAGCAACACCGCTGCGACCAGTGTGCCTATTCCCAAAGCCAGTCCGGTCACTTCCAGCAAGTAGAGACGCAGCGGGCGTCCCACCAGCACTCCCCAACCGGTCGGGAACAGAAATGCCAGCACGTGAGCCAGCAGAATCAACACGATGCCGTAGTGCCATGGGACCGACCCCCAGAACAGGGCGCGGTTCTCCAGGAACTGGGAGGATTGGGATGACCAAGAATAGCGCTCGACGAAATACCGGTAGAGACCGGCGGAGATCGCCAGCGCCACCGCCACGTACGGGACCACGCCGAACAGGATCAGATCATTCATAGGCTACACTCCTTCGGCTGCGCCACCCGTAGCCGAACGGTCTTGGTGTCGACGGTCTCCGTCAGGAAGCTTTGCAGGGCCTTGAGCAGATCTGCGTACGGCTGGTCCTCGGCATCCAGGTCCTTGAGGATGTTGTCGAGGGCGGGACGCAGCGCGTCCTGAATGATTTCCTGCCGGCAGATGGGATCGGAAACGTGGCCGACAAACCGCAGCACGGTGCTCAGATGGTCGGGGAGTTCGACACCGGCGGCGAAATCATGTTGGCGGTACAGTTGCTGCAATTTGATCAGAAACATGCCGCGCTGCTGACTCTCGCCACACAGCTGATAACCGACATAGGGATAGCACACCGGCTGCAGGTCGAAGGTCGCTGTGTAGACTTCCTCAATCCGCGTCGCCGCATGCTCCTTGAGAAAATCGGCGAAACGGTCGAGAGACGCAGCCGCCTCGGGCCGTACCTCCCGGAGCAGCGCGGCACATGCGGCCGTCGACTGCGGAACGTCACCCGTGGGATAGCTCAAGAGCGTGGCGAATTGTCGGCAGATGGCTTGATGGGTTGCGGGTGCGATCATGGTCACCACCGCCGCTTCGGCGGCTGCCGCCTGCCGAAGCCCATTTCCTGCTTGTACACCTCAGGATCCATGCCGGCCTCGACCGCCTGATCGCGGAGCATCGGCGGAACGACGATCCGCTCCTGGATGCGCGTCAGCGCGGTCATGCGGTAAATCGCATCGATGGTCTCCTTGCTCAGCTGGGCCAGGTCGCGGGCCCGCGCCACGTCGGCATCGGCCAGGTCGCCGACCGAGGCGTGGCGGCGCTGGATGCGCACCGCCATCAGCTTGCGGTAGACGGCCTTGACCTCCTCGGCGTTGCCTCCGGCGAACAGCCCGGCCAGGTATTCGATGGGCAGGCGTGCCTGCTCCAGGGTGGTGAAGAATTCCTCCGCCTGCTTTTGCACCCCCTGGTTGTCTTGTGCCAGCAGCGGTAGCAGCGGCGGCACGTAGAAGAGCATCGGCAGCGTACGGAACTCGGGGTGCAGCGGCAGAGCGATGCCCCATTCTTTGACGAATTTGTAGACCGGCGAGCGCCGGGCCGCCGTCAACACCTGCTCGGGAACCCCAGCCTTGCGTGCCGCCGCCAGCACCTGCGAATCCCAGGGATCAAGGATGAGTTCCCGCTGGGCCGCGGCCAGGTCGCCGTCCTCGCGCAACGCCGCCGATTCGATGCGATCGGCATCGTAGAGCAGCACGCCAAGGTAGCGAATGCGGCCAACGCAGGAGTGGAAACACGCCGGCGCTTCGCCGGCTTCCTGGCGCGGGAAGCAGAGGATGCATTTTTCCGACTTGCCGGTGCTCCAACCGTAGTAGGTCTTCTTGTAGGGACAGGCCGAGACGCACATCCGCCAGCCGCGGCACTGCTCTTGATTGATCAGCACGATGCCGTCCTCGCCGCGCTTGTAGATCGCCCCCGACGGACAACCGGCGACGCAGCCGGCGTTCAAGCAGTGATTGCAGATGCGCGGCAGGTAGAACATCACCATCTTCTCGATGGCGAACATCTGCGCTTGCTCTTCGGCGCGGAGCCGCACCACCCCGGGATCGTTGGCGGCGTAGATGTTCGAGCCCGAGAGGTCGTCGTCCCAGTTGGGACCGGCCTCGATATTCATCGGCTTACCGGTGACCATAGAGACCGGCCGTGCCGTCGGCTGGTCATCGCCGGCCGGGGCGTTGGTCAAGTCGCCATACGCGTAGGTGAAGGGCTCGTAGTAGTCGTCCATGGTCGGCAGCCGCGGGTTGTGGAAGATCTTCCCGAGCAGCCCGCCCCTGCCGCCCATCTTCAGCTGCAGCTGCGTACCGTTCTTCTCCCAGCCGCCCTGGTACTGCTGCTGATCTTCCCATTGGGTCGGGTAGCCGGTCCCAGGCTTGGTTTCGACATTGTTCCACCACATGTATTCGGCGCCCTTGCGGTCGGTCCAGAGATTCTTGCAGGCGATACTGCAGGTGTGGCAGCCGATACATTTATCGAGGTGGAAAACCGATGATACCTGTGCGCGTGGATTCATCGTCAGAGCTCCCATTCTCGGCGCGGGGCTACCACCTCGGCTCCCCTTGGAGCTTACGCACCAGAATATACGTGTCGCGGTTGGTGCCGGTTGGCCCCCAGTAGTTCCAGCCATAGGTGAACTGGCCGTAGCCTCCGAGCATCAGGTTCGGTTTGAGTCGGATGCGATTGAGGCTGTTGTGCCCGCCGGCACGTTTGTTCCCGCGCAGCGGCGACTTGGGCACACCGATGGTGCGCTCGGGGGAGTGATAGATGAAGGCAATGCCCGCTGGCAGTCGGGCGCTGACGACGGCGCGGGTCACCACTACGCCGTGATCGTTGAAGACCTCGACCCAGTCGTTGTCGACCACGCCGATACGCGCCGCGTCCCGGTCGTTGATCCAGAACGGATGACAGCCGCGCGACAGGGTCAACATGCGGAGGTTGTCGCCGTAGGTGCTATGAATGCCCCACTTGCCGTGCGGGGTGAGGTAGTTGAGCATGATGCTCTTCTCGTCGGATGCAGTGACGATGAGATCCTGAAGCACATTCGGATCAGGCTTGGGCTTATAGGTCGGCAGCTGTTCGCCGGCGGCGATATAGCCTTCGTGATCGAGATAGAAGTGCTGGCGCCCGGTCAGGGTTCGCCAGGGGACCAGGCGTTCGACGTTGAGGCAATACGCGGAGTAGGCGCGACCGTTGTTGGTCAGCCCACTCCAGCAGGGGCTGGTCAGCAACCGCCGCGGTTGCCGGTCGAGATCGGCGAAGGTGGTACGTACAGCGCGGGTGTCTTGCGCCAAGTCCGTCAGGCGCAGGCCGACCTTTTTTTCTTCCGCTTCGAAGGCGCGCCAGGCGATCTCGCCATTGGTCTCCGGGGCCAGGGCCAGAATGAGGTTAGCAGCATCCTTGGCCTCGGCCAGCGACGGGTATTGCCCTCCGTTCCACTCGACGGTCGGGCTGGTCCGCTTCAGGTCGTCGTAGCAATCCTCAATCGACCAGGAGAGGCCGTGGGCACCGATGCCGTTCTGCCGTGCGCCGGGACCGAAGGAGACAAACCGGTTGTATAGATTGACGTAGTCGCGCTCGACCACCACGAGGCCGGGCATGGTCTTGCCGGGGATCGGTTCGCATTCGCCTTTGCTCCAGTCCTTCATGGTCGGCTGGGCCATCTCTGCCGGCGTATCGTGCTGCAGCGGCACCGCAACGATGTCGCGCACCGGCTGGGGCAAATGGACTTCCGCCAACTGGCTGACCTTCTTGGCCAACGCCTTGAAGATTTCCCAGTCGCTCCTCGATTCCCAGCAGGGGGGGACGGCGGCCTGCAGGGGATGGATAAAGGAGTGCATGTCGGTCGAGTTGAGATCGTCCTTCTCGTACCAGGTGGCTGTTGGCAGAACGATGTCGGAATAGAGCGCCGAGGTATCCATGCGGAAGTTGAGGTCAACGACCAGGTCGAGCTTCCCTTCGGGCGCCTGCGTGTGCCATGCGACTTCTTTGACCGACTCCTCAGCCGTCTCCGGTGCCACGGTGTTGGTGTGGGTGCCGAGGTAATGCTTCAGGAAGTATTCGTGCCCTTTGGCGCTCGACATCAGGGCGTTGCCGCGCCAGATGAACCAGACCCGCGGCCAGTTCTCGGGGGCGTCGGGGTCCTCGACGGCGAACTTCATCTTCTTATCCGCCAGTTGCTTGACCGTCCAGGCGACGACTTGCTGAGCGTCGGCGGCGCCGGCGGCCTCGGCCTGCTTTACTGCCTCGGACGGGCTACGGTCGAACTGGGGATAGAACGGGAGCCAGCCGTTGCGCACGGCGCGCACCTGGTGGTCGATGGTGTGGCCGGCGGTGATCGCGTTCCTTTCCGCCACCGGGTTGATGCGACTCTCGTCGGCGGTGCGCTCGTAGCGCCACTGGTCGCTGTGCACATAGTGGAACGACGGGGTGTTCTGAAAGCGGGGCGGTCTCGACCAATCGAGCGCCCCCATGATCGTCGACCAAGGCGCCACCGGGGCAAGTTTTTCCTGGCCGACGTAGTGGTTCAGCCCGCCACCGTTCTTGCCGACGCAGCCGCACAGCATCAAGGCCGTGATGCCGGCGCGGTAAATGAGGTTGGCGTGGTACCAGTGGTTGACGCCGGCGCCAATGATGATCGAACATTTGCCTGCGGTCTTCTCCGCGGTGGACGCCCACTCGCGGGCGAACTGGATGACGTTGGCACGGTCGACGCCGGTGTATTTCTCTTGCCAGGCCGGGGTGTACGGGCTCTGTTCGGCATTGTAGTCCTGCGGATAATCGCCGGCCAGGTTGCGGCCGACGCCGAACTGGGCCATGGCCAAATCGAAAACCGTGGTCACGGGGACCCGGCCGCTGACGGTTTCGAGGTAGCGCACCGGAACGCCGCGCCGCGCCACCTGGCCCCCACTGAAATCGTCAAAGGCGACCTGCAGTACCTCCACGTGGCCGTCGGCAATGCCGTCGAGCAGTGACAGCGCCGGCGCGAGCACGCTGCCGTCCTGGCCATCTATCATCTGCAGGTTCCACTCGCCTTTCTTCGTCTGCCAACGGAAGCCGAGGGTGCCAAGCGGCATGCGTGGCTGCCCGCTGGTCTCGTCCCAGACCACGTATTTGAAAGGGGCGTTTTCCTCAGCCTTGTATCGCTCCAGGCTTGCCGCCGTCACCATGCGTCCGGGGCGGAGACTACCGTCCTTTTCGGTCAAGTCGATCAGAAACGGCGCATCGCTGTAGCGTGTCAGATAATCAAGGAAATATGGCGTCTTCTGCTGATGGTGAAATTCGTTCAGGATCACGTGGTTGACCGCCATCCAAAAGGCGCCGTCCTGGCCGGCGTGGACCGGAATCCACCAGTCGGCATGCTTCGACGTCATGCTGAAGTCCGGGGAGAGTACCGTCACCTTCGAGCCGTCGTGGCGTGCCTCGCCGAGGAAGTGCGCATCCGGGGTGCGGGTCATGTTGACGTTGGAACCCATGAGGGCGATGTATTTGCTGTTGTACCAGTCGGCGCTCTCGGCAACGTCGGTCTGCTCCCCCCAGACTTCGGGAGACGCGTTGGGCAAGTCGCAGTACCAGTCGTAAAAGCTCAGGTTGACCCCGCCCAGAAGCTGCATGAAGCGGGCGCCCCCGGCAAAGCTGAGCATCGACATGGCCGGGATCGGCGAGAAGCCGGTCAGGCGATCGGCGCCGTACTTCTTGATGGTATAGATGGTCGCGGCCGCGATGAGCTCTTCGACCTCGTCCCAGCTGGAGCGGCGAAACCCGCCCTTGCCGCGGGCCTGCTGGTAGCTCTTGCGGTGCTGCGGCTGCTCGACGATAGACGCCCAGGCGGACACCGGATCGGTGTGCGTGGCTTTCGCCTGACGCCAGAGGTCGGACAGAACGCCGCGCAGATACGGGTACTTCACCCGTAACGGGCTGTACAGATACCAGGAGAACGCGATGCCGCGCTGGCATCCCCGCGGTTCGTACGGGGGAAGTCCGGGTTCCAGTGGCGGATAATCCGTCGCCTGTAGCTCCCAGCCCACGATGCCGTCCTTGACGTGGACGTTCCAGGAGCAACCGCCGGTACAGTTGACCCCGTGCGTACTGCGCACCACCTTATCGCACTGGTTGCGGTTACGGTAGAACTCTTCCTGGGCCCTGAACTTGGGTCCGAGGATGTCCTTGATCCAACTCATCGCCGCGCACCTTTTCCTTCCCGGACCCGTTTCAGTAGCGGCTGCCGCACACCCTGCAGCCGTCGCCGACCCAATCCGCCAAGCAATCCGAGAAACGCCGCTAAAGCCACCACCGCATGGGTTCCTAGAGCACCACCGGCCCCTCCGGCCGGCAGGCCATCAACCTGCGCGAAAAAAGATGCCAGGTCGGCCTGTTCCTGGGGGGTCAGAGGGTGGTTCGCAAAAATCGGTTTCATGCTGGGATACGGCAGCGTTTTCAGGACGGAGGCCGCGCCAGCTTTTCCGAATTTCTTCCAGAGCGCCGTCAGGTCCGGACCGAAGGTGGCGCCGGCGGCACTCCCTACAGCGCTCGCGGCAATGCCGTGGCAAGCCAGACAGGGGGCGCCTCCCTGGGCAAACGAGACCGTTCCCGCATAGAGCGCCTCTCCGCGCGCGGGATCGCCGGTCAGGGTCGCCGCCTCGGCTGGCGCTGCACTTGGGGCAGCATGGTGCTGCACCTCAGCGGGGGAAGCCAGGTAGGCCAGGACAGCTTTGATCTGCGCGTCGGTCAATTCGAGGGTGGGCATGGGGATACCCTGGAATCGCTCCGTGAGCTCCGTGGCCACGGGATCCCCCGCGGCAATCTTTCCAGCCGGGTCGCGAATAAAGTCCGCCAACCACTCCGGCGGCCGGCGCCCGGTGACGCCGGCCAGATCTGGCCCCATGGGCTGGTCGCCGCCGCCGATGGTGTGGCACGCGGCGCAGTCCTGTTGAAAAACACTCTCACCCTGTTCCGCCAAGGAATTCTGGACTGCGTCCGCTCTGGCGGATG
>Ga0316601_100002004_pt1 | contig 10331 bp, 5 predicted proteins | sample OWC_soil_day5_no_FD_207663 | JGI IMG/M metagenome (GOLD analysis project Ga0316601, IMG submission 207663) | Wetland soil microbial communities from Old Woman Creek delta, Ohio, United States - OWC_soil_day5_noCT | ecosystem: Environmental > Terrestrial > Soil > Wetlands | place: USA: Ohio...
CGTGCGGGGCCGCCTCCTCGAGGTCACGCCGTCCACGCTGGTGGTCGAGGGGAAGAAGGGCAGGACGGACGTCCCGGCGGCCGACGTGAGGGAGGTGTGGAGCCCGGGAGGTGCGCGCTACCGCAATCCCGTCATCGTCGGCACGGCGGTCGGCCTCGGCTTCGGTCTGCTCGCGAAGGCTGGCGAAGGCGATTGCAGTGATCCCACGAGCCTCTGCGCCACCGACGGCCCGGTGACCGGCACCGACTTCGCCGTCGTCGCCGCCATCGGCGCCGCGAGCGGGCTCGGCTGGGCATGGTGGAAGCGCCACCCCCGGCATCTTCTCTATCTATCTTCCGAAGCCATGGCAGAGATGGGGCCGCCGCCGGACGCCTCCAGTCCGATGCCCGTTGCCGTGCGGCCCGACTGGCAGGAGCTTGCCGGCCTTCAGGGCGGGACGGTGGAGGTTGCCTCGCGCGGCAGCGGCCCAGCCCTGAAGGGGACGCTCCTCAGCGTCACGCCGCGCACGATCCATCTGCTTGTTGCCGGCGAACCATACGTCATCCCGCAGCCGGAGGTCCGCAAGGTCTGGAGCGAGCCGCGGGCCTCGTGGTGGTCGGTCGCCGTCGGCGGTCTTTACTACGGCCTCCCCTGGGGCGCCGTCATCGCGGCGGTTTCGTGCGGTTCCGGCACGCAGCCGGACGAGTGGTCAGCCTGCGACAGCCGGGCTCTCGGCATCACCATTGGAGCCTACGCCGCCCTCTTTACCGTTGCGGTCGCGAAGCAGCGCCACGACGCGCTCGTCTACGACCGGTCGCGCCCCGTGCCGGCCGCCTCGCCCAAACTGACGCTGCAGCCCCTGGTCAGCCCCAGGGCCGTCGGGATCCGGGGCGCGTTCGCCTTCTAGCCAGACAGTGAGGACGCCGGCATGCGTTCCATCCCGTTCCTCTGTGCGTTCCTGCTCGTGCCGGAGGTGATCGTGAACGTCGACAACATCCACTGGATCGGGCACGCCTCGTTCCGCATCGAGGACGGCGCGTCGCAGATCTACATCGACCCGTGGAAGCTGCGGGCCGGCTCGCCGAAGGCGGCCGTCGTGCTCGTCACGCACGGCCACTCGGACCACTACTCGCCCGAGGACATTGCCCGCATCGAGCAGCCCGGCACCGTGTTCGTGGCGCCGGCCGACGTGGCGGCGAAGCTGACGGGCACGCACGTGGTCGTGGCGTCGCCGGGGCACAGCTACAAGGCGGGCGCGGTGATGGTGGAGGCGGTTCCCGCCTACAACCGCAACAAGGCCTTTCACCCGCGTTCCAACAACTGGCTCGGGTACATCGTCACGCTCTCGAACGGCGTGCGCGTCTATCATTCCGGCGATTCCGACGCCATCCCGGAGATGGAATCGCTGAAAGTGGACGTCGCGCTCATGCCGTGCGGCGGTACCTACACGATGACGGCCGCCGAGATGGCCGTCGCGGCCAACGGCTTCACGCCGAAAGTGCTCATCCCCATGCACTGGGGCGACATCATCGGGTCCAAGGCCGACGCGGAGACTGTGAAGAAGATCTTCGCCGGCACGACGGTCATCAAGACGCCGGAGCGGCAGTAGGAGGGGCGGCGCTCGGAACCGGGCTCCGCTCCGGTCTGCCAGAGCGGAATCCCCACGAGCCTCGCCGGAGGAACTCGCCTCGGTCTCACCCTGCGGAGCCGGTCGTGATGATGGGCACCAGGCTGGGCCCATACGAAATCGTCGCTCCGCTGGGCGCAGGCGGCACGGGTGAAGTGTATCGCGCGCGGGACACGCGCCCCCCCCGCGGGCCGGGGCCGGCCCGCGAGGCGATGCCCCGGAAAGGACCCCCGCCGTCGACTGCACGACATCGCAGACGCTCGCATCGGCTGCTGAAAATGTGACACTTTCCGTTTGGAACCTGGCCTGGCGCCATCCGGCGGGAAACGGAACGTGTCACCGTTTTGGCTCGAGGCGCGTGACGCTTTCGGTCACCGACTCCACCTTGCCGCGCGAGTACGCGACGGGGAAGTAGCCGCCCTTCGCCCACACGTCGAAGAGATCGCGGTAGTGCGGGCTGGCGGGGTCGCCCGACTGCCCCGGCGCGTTGAGGCCGATCGAGTTGTCCCAGTCCTCCGTGTCGGCGATGAGCTTGAACGAGCCGCCGGAGGTCTGGTTGTCGCCGTTGCCCGTCGCGGTCACCGTCGAGCCGTCTCCGCCCCGCGGCACGGGCCCGGCATCGAGCCGCGCCCGGGTCTCGCCGTTGACCGCCGAGCTCAGCGGGTGGCGGATGAGCGCGTGGTGGTAACGCTCCTGCCCGTACTTCCAGGCCGTCGTGTCGGGGCCGAACCGCATGGTCAGTTCCGCCACGGCCTCTTCCAGACTTCGGGCGACGAGGGCGTCGCGCGCCGCGGCTGGATGGTCGCCGAAGCGGCCGTCGGGCGCGTACAGCCAGTCGATCACACGCTTCAAGGAGATGGCGCCGGCTCCGACGGCCGCACGGGCGGCGGCGGGCACGAGCCTGTCGCGGACGTTGGCGAGGAGCCGGCGCTGGAACATGGCGTAGATGCCGGCCGTCACCGAGTCCTTGTCGAGCACGAAGTCCCACGCGACCAGCGCATCCCGCGCCCTGGCCGCCGCGCCCTCCAGCGGGAGGCCGCGCGTGAGCGGCACGAGGGCGCGAGCGGGAAGCGACACGTCGTCGTTCTGCAGGCGCGCCGTCTCGGCCACGCTGAAGATCCGTCCCGAGCCCAGCACCTCGGCAATACGCGACGCGCGGTAGGGATCGGCCCAGGTGAAGTGCAGCGCTTCCTTCCACGGGTAGTCGTTCGGGAAGAGATAGTGGTTGGCCGTCACCACGAACCCGCGGGCGGGATTCACCTCATGGGGAAGCGCGGTGATCGGGAGGAACCCGTCCCACTCGTACCGCCCGTCGCCGGGCACCGGCAGCAGGCCGCTCCAGTTCCTCCGAAGCGGCTGGATCCCGGCCGCCTGCCAGCCGATCGTGCCCCCGCGGTCGGCCCACACCATGTTCTCCGCCGGCATGCGGTTGTACGAGCACGCTTCCCTGAACTCCTCCCATGACCGCGCCTGGTTCATGCGGAGGCTCGCGAGGTACGGCGCGGACCCTGGCTCCATCCACGCCGCGCGGACGGCGTACGCGCGGTGCGCGGCTCGATCCTCGAAGATGACCGGCCCGTGCCTGGTGTATTTGAGTTCGACAGGTTCGGGCCTGGCGCCCTTCACGGGAATCGTGTCCTGGATCACCCGCATCGGCTCCCAGCGGCCCAGGTACCGGTACTCGTTCGCGTTCGCCGGGTTCGTCTCGTAGACGTAGAGGTCCTCGTTGTCGTTGCCGAAGATCGTCAAGCCCCAGGCACCGTGTTCGTTGTGTCCGATGGACACGCCGGGCAGCACCGGCTCGCCGCCGCCGATGACGTTCCAGCCAGGCGCCACGAGGTGCACCCAGTAGCGCAGCGACGGCGCGCTCTGGGCGCGGTGCGGGTCGTTGGCCAGGATGGGGAACGTGCTCTGGGTCCGGCTGCCGCTGACGACCCAGTTGTTGCTGCCGATGTCCCGCGGATCGACAGGACCGGCGTCATCACCTGCGCGCAGGAGCTGAATCGGGCCGCGAGAACGGGATCTGAAACCGCTGCTGCGTTCGCCCGGCGCGGCCAGCATCAACCGGGCGTCAAGATCCGTGACCGGGGCGGCGGCGCGGAACGGCGGCGCCACGTCCTCGGGGCGGAACTGGATGGGGGTGCGGAACGCGCTGTAGACGCCGAGCACGTTGGCGGGGAACGCGGCGAGGTCGATGGCAGGATCCAGCGCAAACGCCGGTTCGCCGCCCTGGAAGTACTGGAGCGATCGCCAGGCCTCCTGGCCGATCGCCTGCATCGCGCGCACGGACGCGACTTCGGCGGTGAGGTTGGCGGTCAGGCCCTGGTGGCGCGACACGACGACGGCCGGCGTCCAGCGGCCGGGCCTGATGCCGAGCATCGTGAACTCGAGCGGCAGCAGCGCCGGCGTGCGCTCCGTTGCGGCGATCCAGGCATTGACGCCGTGGACGAACGCTTCGACGATGGCCTTGCCGCGCGGGTGGTAGTGTGCGAGCTCGGCGTCGAGGTCCCCGCGGAACATGTGCAGCCTGGCGCCGCGGTCGCGCTCGAGTTCGCGAGGGCCCAGGATCTCGGCGACCGTGCCCGTCGCCTGCCGCCGCCACATCTCGAACTGGAACAGGCGGTCCCTGGCGGCCGCGTAGCCCTGCGCGAAGAACAGGTCCGGCTCGGTCGCCGCGTAGATGTGGTTGATGCCCCACCGATCCCGGCGGATCTCGACCGGCTGCGACAGCCCGGGCGCCGGCAACGACGGTTCCTGCGCGGCCGGGCGGACCGGCTCTGGCAGCACGATCCACATGGCGGCCGCGAGCGCCGCAAGCCCCAGCGTCGACGTCTTCATGGCACGCTCCCCCGGATGCCCCCCGTCTCCACGGAGGATTATGCACCGCGGACGGGCTATGATGGCGCGTGCATCATGGAGACCGGCCGCGTCACGGGACACGCAGCCATGGCTGAGACGGACCGGCACACGGCGGCACCAGGCACACCGGCTGACCTGTCGGCGTGGCTGGCCCTCAAGGACCGCGCGCTCGACGTGTCAGCCGAAGGCATCACCATCGCCGACGCGCGCCTGCCGGACCGGCCCCTCATCTACGCGAACGAGGGCTTCGAGCGCATGACCGGCTACCCGGTCGCGGAGGTGCTGGGCCGGAACTGCCGCTTCCTCCAGGGCCCGGACACGGACGCGGCGGCCATGGCGGAGATCCGGTCGGCCCTCGCCGAAACCCGCGAATGCGTCGTCGAGATCCTGAACTATCGAAAGGACGGCACGACCTTCTGGAACCGCCTGTCCATCGCGCCCGTTCGCGACCCGTCGGGCGAGGTCACCCACTTCATCGGCATCCAGTCCGACATCACCGCGCGGCGCCTCGCCGAGGACGGCCTGCGGCGGGCGAAGGAGGCCCTCGAAGCGGACCTCAGGCTGGCGGCGCGCGTGCAGCAGGCGCTGCTCCCGCCGGCCAGCATCGACGCGGGCGGACTGCGCATCTCCCATGCGTTCAATCCGTGTGACGACCTGGCCGGCGACGCCGTCGGCGTGGTCCCGCTCCCGGACGGCCGCATGGGCCTCTACCTGCTCGACGTCAGCGGCCATGGCGTGGGCGCGGCGCTGCTGTCCTTCACGCTGAGCCACCTGCTGTCGCCGGCCGTCGAGGGGGCGCTCATCACCGATCGCACCGCGGCGGGGCCGACCGTGGTGCCGCCCGCCGTGGTCGCCGGGCGCCTGAACCGCCAGTTCCCGATGGACCGCACGCGGCAGTACTTCACGCTCGTGTACGGGATCATCGACCCGGCGTCCGGCGGATTCCGCTACGCCCTGGCCGGGCATCCGGCGCCGGTGCTGCTGCCGAGGGACGGGCCGCCCTCGCCGGTGTCCGGGTCGGGATTGCCGATTGGGATGATCGATGACGCCGTGTTCGAGGACCAGTCGCTCGCCCTCGAACCTGGCGACCGGCTCTTCTTCTACACGGACGGCGCCATCGAGGCGCTCGACGACCGCGAAGAGGAATTCGGCGTGGCCCGCCTCATGGAGCAGTTCAGCCGCTGGCGCGCCCTCCCGCTGCGCGACGGACTCGACCGCGTCGCCGCCGCCGTCCGCGCGTGGTGCGGCGGCCGCCTGAAAGACGACGTGTCGCTGCTCGCGGTCGAACGGACCGGCTGAGCGCGGGGGGCCGGAGGAGACGTCCGCTTCAGCTCCTGCGGATCGCCTCCACCTCCTCGATGGTGCGCGGCCGCGGCTTTCCGAGAATGCGACAGCCGTCCGGCGTCACGAGGAGGTTCTCCTCGATGCGCGCGCCGCCGAAACCGGCGAACGCCTCGAGCCGGTCGTAGCAGATGAACTCGCGGAATGTCCCGTCCGCCTTCCAGCGGCGCATCAGCTCGGGGATGAAGTAGAGGCCGGGCTCCACGGTCAGCACGAAGCCCGGTTCGAGCGGCCGGGCCAGGCGCAGGCTCTTCAACCCGAAGAGCGTGCTCTTGGGCTGGCCGTCGTAGCCCACCCAGACCTCCCCGAGGTTCTCCATGTCGTGCACGTCGAGGCCCATCATGTGGCCGAGCCCGCACTGGAAGAACATCGCGTGCGCGCCCTGCGAGACGGCCTCGTCGAGGTCGCCCTTCATCAGCCCCAGCCCCTTGAGGCCCTCCGCGAGCGTGCGGCACGCGAGCAGGTGAATCTCGCGGAACGGGCGCCCGGGCTTCACGGCCGCGACGGCGGCGAGGTGGGCCTCCAGCACCACCTGGTACACGTCCTTCTGGCGGCTGTCGAACGCCGTGTTGACGGGAAACGTGCTCGACAGGTCGCCCGCATAGTGCATCGCCGTTTCCGCGCCGCAATCGAGCAGGAACAGGTTTCCGGCCGCGAGCGTGTTCCCGTGATAGTGGTTGTGCAGGGTCTCGCCGTGGATCGTGGCGATCACCGGGAACGACAGGCCGCCTCCCGCGGCCAGCGCGATCTCGGTCACGCGCGCCGCGACGTCGCTCTCGCGCGCGCCCGGGCGCACCATCGCCATCGCGGCGACGTGCATGTCGACGGACGTGTCGACGGCGCGCTCGATCTCGGCCACTTCCTCCGCCGTCTTGTGGTTGCGCATGTCGACAACGGCGCGGACAAACGCCAGGCTGAAGCCGGCGTCCACCCGGCTGACCGGCCTGCCGAGCACGCGTGAGCAGACCAGCCGATGCTCGTCCCGGTACGGTGGCAGGTAGTGGACCGTCCGACCGCCAGATTTCGCCTTGTCGAGGAAGCCCGCCAGCGCGCCGGCCGGTGCCGTGTCGGTCACCCCGGCCCTCGCCGACATCTCCGCGATCGTGGGCTGCGGGCCCGTCCAGACGATGTCGTCGATGGTGAGGTCGTCGCCGAACACCACGGTCCGCTCTTCGTCAATGTCCACGACCGCGGCCAACCCCGGGCGGTCGAGGCCGAAGTAGTACAGCCAGGTGCTGTCCTGGCGGAACGGATAGGCGTTGTCCGGGTAGTTCATCGGGCTCTCGCCGTTCCCGAGGAACAGCAGGATGCCTGACCGCACCGACGCCGCCAGGCGCGCGCGCCGCTCTGCGTACGTTTCCGCTTCGAACATCGCTCCTCCTGTGTGCGGGGCCTCGGACTGGATGATAGCGCAGCCGTGCATTCGCCGTCGGCCGGGCGAGGATGGCCCTGCGTTCCCGAAAACGGTGACACTTCCCGCTTTCCCCCGCGGCGGCGACCGAAAACGGGAACTGCCGCCGTTTCTCGCTGTAGAATTCCGCCGGTATGACGACACGCATCCTTGCGTTCATCTGCGCCCTCGCACTCGGCGCTTCCGTCTCTGCCGCCCAGTCCGCTCCGAGCTGGCTCCGCTATCCCGCCATCTCACCGGACGGCAAGACGATCGTCTTCACCTACAAGGGAGATCTCTACACGGTGGCATCGGGCGGCGGCACGGCCGCCCCACTGACCGCCCACGCCGCCCACGATTTCATGCCGGTGTGGAGCCGCGACGGCAGGCAGATCGCCTTCGCGAGCGACCGCTACGGCAACTTCGACGTGTTCGTCGTGCCGGCCGAGGGCGGCGAGGCCCGGAGGCTCACGTTTCATTCCGCCGCCGAGTACCCGTACACGTTCACCAGGGATGACCAGGCCGTCGTGTTCGGCGCGGCGCGCATGGACACCGCGGCGAACCGGCTGTTCCCGGCCGCTTCGCAGCCGGAGCTCTACCAGGTGCCCGCCGCCGGCGGCCGCCCGATTCAGCTGCTCACAACGCCCGCCGAAGACGTGAAGTTCAGCCGGAACGGCCAGCTCGCGCTGTACCACGACAAGAAGGGCGGCGAGAACCCGTGGCGGAAGCACCACACGTCGGCCATCACGCGCGATATCTGGATCCACGACGCGAAGACCGGCACGCACCGCAGGTTGACGACGTTCGCGGGCGAGGATCGCAGCCCGGTCTTCACGGACGGCGACAAGGCCTTCTACTACCTGAGCGAGGAATCCGGCTCGTTCAACGTCCACAAGATGGGCGTCGACGGCGGCAGGTCGCAGCAGATCACCTCCTTCAAGAAGATGCCCGTGCGGTTCCTCAGCCTCTCCGACGCCGGGACCCTGTGTTTCGGCTACGACGGCGAGCTCTACACGCTGAAGCCTGGCGGCAGCCCGCAGAAGGTGCCGGTCGCCGTGTCGGCTGACGCCAAGACCAACCGCGAGCGCGTCGTGCCCGTGACGAACGGCGCGCGCGAGATGGCCGTGGCCCCGGGCGGCAAGGAGATTGCCTTCGTGGCCCGCGGCGACGTGTTCGTGACAAGCGCCGAGGGCGGCGTGACGAAGCGGATCACCTCCACGCCCGAGGAGGAGCGCGGCGTCGGCTTCTCGCCCGACGGCAAGGTGCTGGTGTACGCCTCCGAGCGCGGGGGGCGCTGGGCGATCTACGAAGCCCGGAGGACCCGGGACGCGGAGCCGTACTTCTACGCGTCCACCGTCCTCAGGGAGACGCCGCTCGTCGCGAACGCGCAGCAGAACTACCAGCCGCTCTACTCGCCGGACGGGAAGGAACTGGCGTACATCGAGGACCGGAACACGCTGAAGGTGCTGAACCTCGAGTCCAAGGCGTCGCGCACGCTGCTCACGGACAAGGAGATCTTCGCCGGCGGCCCGTCCCACCACTTCGTGTGGAGCCCCGACAGCAGGTGGCTCCTGTTCGACTACTCGATTCCCGGCATCGCTCCGGGCGAGGTCGGCATTGTCCGCGCCGACGGCACGGGCGCCCCGACGAACCTCACGCTGAGCGGGTTCAACGACGACGGCGCCAGGTGGATCCTGGGCGGGAAGGCGATGCTGTGGTTCAGCAACCGCGACGGCCTGAGGTCGGTGGCCCAGGGCGGGTCGGCCCAGCGCGACGTGTACGGCATGTTCTTCACCAGGGAGGCCTGGGACCGCTTCAGGCTGACCAAGGAGGAGTACGCGCTCGTGAAGGAGGCCGAGGAGAAGAAGGAGAAGCCCAAGGCCGACGCCGACAAGGACAAGAAGGACGCCCCGAAGGAGGCGAACGTCGAGGACGTCGTCGTCGACTTCGATGGCCTGGACATCCGCAAGGCGCGGCTGACGATCCACTCCTCCTCGCTGAGCGACGCCCTCGTGAGCAAGGACGGCGACACGCTCTACTACCTGGCCCGCTTCGAGAAGAACGCCAACCTGTGGTCCACGAACCTGCGGACCAAGGAGACCAAGATGCTGGTCGCCCTCAACGCCACCAGCGGCCGCATGGAGTGGGACAAGGACCAGAAGAACATCTTCCTGCTCGCCGACGGCACCATCTCGAAGATCGATCCGGCCGGCGCCAAGCGCGAGAGCGTGGCCTTCAGCAGCGAGGTCGTGGCCGACGCGGAGGCTGAGCGGGCGGCGATGTTCGACCACGTGTGGCGCCGCACCCGCGACACCTTCTACTCGGCCGGCTACCACGGCGTCGACTGGATCGCCATCCGGCCCGTGTACGCGAAGTACCTGCCGCACATCGGCAACACTTACGAGTTCTCCGAGATGCTCAGCGAGATGCTCGGCGAGCTGAACATCAGCCACAGCGGCTCGTCGTACTCCTCGTCGTCGCCGACCGACGACGCCACGGCGGCGCTGGGGATCTTCTACGACCAGACGTACGCCGGGCCCGGCCTGAAGGTGGCGGAGGTCGTCAAGGACGGGCCGCTCGACAAGGCCGGGATGAACGTCAGGCCCGGCATGATCATCGACGCGGTCGACGGCCTGGCCATCGCGCCGGCCATGGACATCGCGCAGGTGTTGAACCGCAAGGCCGGCAAGCCCGTGCTCCTGTCCGTCTCCGACGGACAGAAGAGGACAGAGGTCGTGGTCAAGCCCATCACGCTGGCCGAGGAGAACCGGCTGCTCTACGCGCGCTGGGTGCGCAGGAACCAGGACGACGTCGATCGGCTGAGCCGTGGTCAACTCGGCTATATCCACGTCCCCGGCATGAACGACGGGGCGTACCGCACGACGTTCGAAGAGGCGCTCGGCAAGTACGCCCTGCGGAAGGGACTCGTCGTCGACACGCGGTTCAACGGCGGCGGCGACCTGGTGGCGGACCTGGCGATGTTCCTCAGCGGCAAGCAGTTCTTCAGCTACACGACGGACACCCGCGGCAACGGGTTCGAGCCGAACTTCCGCTGGACCAAGCCCAGCGTGTCGCTGGCCAACGAGGCGAACTACAGCGACGGGCACTGCTACGCCTACATGTACAAGCTGCTCA
>Ga0316601_100002005_pt1 | contig 10330 bp, 7 predicted proteins | sample OWC_soil_day5_no_FD_207663 | JGI IMG/M metagenome (GOLD analysis project Ga0316601, IMG submission 207663) | Wetland soil microbial communities from Old Woman Creek delta, Ohio, United States - OWC_soil_day5_noCT | ecosystem: Environmental > Terrestrial > Soil > Wetlands | place: USA: Ohio...
TTTCTAGTTTTAATTCCACTATTAACTTCTCTAGTTCGGGTCTAAGTTCCCCATCTCCAACTAAAAGCAATTTTATATCATGAAATTCAAGAGTTAGTTTTTTAAAGGCTAATATAACTTCTCTATGGTTTTTTATAGGATGAAATCTCGCAACCATAACATATACAAACTCTTGTTGCTTAAATTTCAAATTATTTCGTATATCTTCTGCAGGCGTCACAATGCTAATTTTTTTTATATCTATACCATTGTTTACAACTGCTTTACTTCCTTGTATTTCTTTTTCTTCTAATAGTCTCTTCAAGTTATTTGATACGCAAATATAATTATTAAAACTTTTTAGTCCCATAATACTCAGAGGGGTAAAAATAATTTTTTTCATTTTATTATTAAGAAAATCATATCTGAAGTCACTGTGGACCACAGCTACAGTAGGTATACTCAATTTATTTTTTAAAATAAAGTGCATTAAAAATGGCATCGCTCCATGAAAATTTACTATACTTATGGAGTTGCATTTTATAAAATCTACTAACTCCCTATTATAAAGCTTCTTATTAAAAAGTTTATAACTAACACCTATAGCTTTAGTCTTTGAGTAAAGTGGACCTTCACCTATGCAACCAATTATATTCTCAAAATTTTCGTTGCACTTGCTACATATGTTTAATACGTGGTTTCCACCTCCACCGTTATCATTACCAGATATGATATGCAAAACTTTAATATGGCTCCCCTCCTTATATTTCTATGGGATAAATTGTTATCTTTTTCAATAATTATTTACATTTATACTTTTCCTTAATAACCATTAAAATAAATTTAGGTATAGATGATAATCTTTTAATTCTAAAAGGTTCTTTAGCAACTCTATATAACCATTCCAGTCCTAAATTTATCATCCATTTAGGTGCACGTTTAAGATTACCCGCTATAATATCAAAACTACCTCCAACTCCCATAAACACTTTGCAAGGAAGTCTGTCCATATAATTTGCTATAAATATTTCTTGTCTAGGGCATCCCATTGCAATAAATAAAACTTGTGGGTTAACTTTTTCTATTTCCTTTAATATTTCTTCACAATTATCCAAATCGAAATATCCATCATGACTCCCTAAAATACTTAATCTAGGATATTTAGTCCGTAAATTAATATTGCACATATCCAAGGCTTCTTGGGTAGAGCCTAATAAATATATTCCCTGGTTTTCTTTTTCACATTTTTTTACTATGTTATCCATGACTTCTATACCAGCAATTTTTTCTTTCACTGGCTGTTTTACTATTTTCGAACATATTACTGTACCAACTCCATCAGGAATAATGATAGAATTCTTACTAATAAAATTATCTAATAATACATTATTTTGTAGTCCGTTATAAAGCACTTGTGGATTTCCTGAAACAATATGTACTTTTTTAAAACTGTTTATACTTTTAAGCAATTCTTCCATACTTTCATTAAATATTTCATACTGAAAAATTCTCGTTGTCATAAAACCCCTCCAAATAATCTACATTTTGTAGATATTGCTATAAAATCACACTATATTTAATTAGTCATTAAACAAGTCACCTTAGTGAGTGCTTAATGACTAAAGTGAATTTTTAACGACTAAAGTGAATGCTTAATAAGCGCCTTCTTTTTTAAATACAGATACTACTGTTAAGAAGAGGATTTTTATGTCTAACGCAACTGAAAAATCCTTAATATAATTTAGATCATAAGAAACAGTTTTTCCCAGTTCAATCTCTCCTCTTCCACTAATCTGTGCAAGTCCAGTGATTCCTGGCAAAACAAGAAGTCTTTGATGATAGCTTTCTGGATAGTACTTAACCACCTCTGGTATTTCAGGTCTAGGACCTACAAGGCTCATTTGTCCAAACAAAACATTAAAAAGTTGTGGTATTTCATCTAAACTGCTACGTCTTAAAAAACTTCCAACCTTGGTTATTCTACTGTCTGACTTACTTTGAAATACAAAGTTCTCTAAATCATTTGGATCTATATTAAGTTCTCTTTTACTTTCGGCTTGAACTATCATAGTTCTAAATTTATATATGGTAAAGTTTTTCCCATCTTTACCTACTCTAACCTGTTTAAATACAGTTACTCCTTTTGAATCTATTTTAATAGCAATAATGATGATTAAATATACAGGCAATAATATAATTATGCCTATCAAAGATAATATTATATCCATTAATCTCTTAAGTGTGAATTGAAAGGCTTTATCCTCAATGTGCTTTTTCTTGTCTATAGTTATCATGTTGCTTTTCTTCATTTTTTACTCCTACTTTCTAATGAATATTTAAGTGTAATATTTATGTCTTATTTTTTACCAATTCATATATTTTAATCATTTAGTGCCTAAGTACACATTAAATAATACAATATAAAATACTATACTGTATTTTCATTTTTTTACACCTATTTGTACACTAATAATATCATATTTTATTCCCTACGACAACTATCATAACGTTATAGATTATAACTTCAAAATTTGAATAATAATGCTAATATTAAAATCTTTAGTTGCTATAAGACGGTAAAGTATTGTGCGATATCTTCGATACTTAAAATAGGAAATCCTATTAATATAGTAAGTGCTTAGTCAAATAAAAACAAATGAAAAATGTACTGATATAAACGCAATACTAGAACCTCCAGATTTCATTTTTATTTGAACTCATACTATTATTCTCTTATGTTATTTATATAAAATTAAAGGAATTATATATATTAAGTAGAATACTTATCTATAGGGTTTTATATAAAAAGATAATTCATTAATTGCACAACATCTTATTTACATGCTAATTTTTTTATAAAATAGCATTGGTTTATGAGTGTGCCTATTAAATATAAGGTTAATAAAATCCTACAAAATCAAATGTTAATTATGTTAAATATACAAAGCCACTTATATCTATGCTTTGTATAAATTAAGAAAGGTGAGATAAGACTTATGTACAGAAAGAGAAAAAAATTATTTATACTGTTCTTAACAGTTGCTATTCTACTTACAACGGTGATATTCCAAAATACAGCATCAGCATATACAGCATTAAGCGGCACTGATAGGTATGCCACCGCTCTAAAGATTGTACAGAATGGTTGGACAACTTCAGAGAATGTAATTATCGCTAGAGGAGACGACTTGGCAGATGCTCTCGCTGCCGCACCATTAGCATACGCAAAGGGCAAAGCACCTATACTATTAACAAAACCCGACAAACTTCCTACAGGAGTTTTGAGTGAACTCAAAACATTAGGAGTTAAAAATGTTTATATAGTTGGGGGAACCGGCGCTGTTTCAACAGCTGTAGAAAAGGAATTAACTGGCTTCAATATAATACGTTTAGCAGGTAAAAGTAGAGTTGAAACTTCCTATGAAATAGCACAAGCAGCATTTGGAAATAATCCAACAGAAGTAGTTATTGCAAATGGTTTAGCCTATGCAGATGCTCTTTCAATTTCATCAATTGCAGCTGTAAAGGGAATGCCAATACTTCTTGTTGTTAATAACCAATTATCAGCTAACGAAGCAAGCTACATTGCTGGCAAAACGGTTTATGCAATTGGAGGAACGGGGGTTCTGAACGAAGCAGTTGTTAGCACAGCAAAGGCTACTAGGCTATCAGGACTAAATAGGTATGAAACAAACGCAGCCATACTTGCTAAGTTTCCACAAGACTATAGCAACATTTACCTTGCAAAAGGTACAGACAACAATCTAGTAGATGCTCTTGCTGGTTCAGCTCTTGCAGCACTTAATAATAATCCTATAATTTTGGTTGATGAAAAAAGTCAAATTAATGCAAGTTTAATGAATGTTTTAAAAACCAATATACTTACTGATAGCACAGAAGTTTTACTTGGTGGAACAGTTACAAAAGCAGCAGCAGACGCTGTTGAAACATTAACTTTTAAAGTAATATCAATAGAGTGATAAAACAAATAAAACAAAAGGTTATATCAAATTTTGATATAACCTTTTGTTTTATTTGTTTTTTAATGTTCGTTTCCAAATTCAATCATATCTTCATACACTTCTAATAATTTTTTCGAAACAAACTCAGGTGAAAACTTCAGTTTTATCTCGGCAGATATCTTCTCCCTGTCAAATGTTATGCTATTTTTGTACATATACTTCATCACACTTATTAATGCATCAAGATCGTCCACTGGAATCATACATCCATTTTCTTCATGAACAAACCCTTCAGGTCCTCCACACATAGTTGCAATGACTGGAACTCCAGAGGCTAATGCTTCAATATAAGCAACCCCAAAGGTTTCAGCACGTGAGGCTAATACAAAACAATCACTATTCTTTAGTTTTTCTTTAATAACGGCCCTGGAACACATACCCATAAGCTTAACTCTATTTTCTAAATGGTATTTTTTTATAATACCTTCTAATTTAGCTCTCTCATCACCCTCTCCAAATATGGTTAAAGTGACATCTGAAAAATCACGAAAAGCACTATAAAATGCCTCAATGGTTAGATCCATTCTTTTTCCATAGATTAGATTTCCTATTGATACAAAGTTAAATGTTGTACTTTCTGGTTTTATTGTATAAGTGAACATGTTTGTATCAACAATATTAGGAATATAAAGTGATTTAATATTAAATTTATCATCTATAACATTTGCGAGTGTTGGGCTCACTGCAATAACCCCATCAGCTTGTTCATATACCGCAGTTGCAGTATTGAAAAGTTCTTTATCAATTACTGGCTTATTAATAAGGGAGGAATGTTCAGTTATTACAAGAGGAACCTTTATTTGTTGTTTCAGTGAAAGTGCTGCATAGCCTATATCAGTGAAATGCGCATGTAACACATCTGGATTACCTAAGTCTTTTAATATAAGTTTGTATAAAATACTTAGTCCTATACTAGTTACTTTATGCAAAATAACTTTTGGCAATCTGCCACCTGGAATGTTCAGTGCGTAAACATTAACACCCTCTATTTCATGTTTTTCAAGTCCCCATTTACGCCACCGTCTTATGGACCTTACATCAATTGCTGCAAAAGCAACTTTGCAGCCCGCTTTAGCTAAAGCCTTAGCTTGGTCAAATTCAAATATACCATTCATTTTATATTTATCCGTGGGATATCCACGTGATATTATCATGACATACATTAAATTATACTCCTCTCATGAGTTCACTTTTGATGCTGGTTTAATAGTGCTTCTACTGTAGCTAATAGAAACCAAAAATAAGTTGTTACTTTAGGTACAAAAAATAAATTATCAAATAAATTCATAAATAGAAAAGCAATCATACTTGCCATTACTCCCATATAAAATGGTCTATGAAACTTATCTGTAGTTGTGCTATACAATTTCCTAATTCTAAATAGTGTTATTGATATTATTCCTAAAAAAGATATAATTCCTATTATGCCTAATTCACTTTGCACTTTTAAATATGAATTATGGGCTGGATAATTTTTATATTCCTGATATTTCAACTCTTTATATTTAATTATATATTCATTATATCTAGTGACGTAATTCCCATTACCAACACCAAGAATTGGATGTTCCTTTATCATCATTATAGCGGTTTTCCAAAGCTTAATTCTTGATTCATTTTGTGATAAACTAGTAACATCTTTTACTCTTTGGAAAACGGATGGAATGAAAATTATTAAAACACCAAAACCACCAAGTGCAAAAATTAACTTAATGCTATAAATTAGCGCAAGTACTAATAAGCCTAATAGAAAACCTAATAATGCATTTCTAGAAAAAGTCATCAATAAATTAGCAAGTAATACTATTGAAAGAAATATATAAACTATTTTTTTATTCTTATTTTTTTCATAAATACTTAACATAATCATTGGAAAAATTATCAATATTAAATAAGCACCATAAGCATTGGGATTATAAAGTGTAGATGCAATCCTTATACCTGTTCCAAATGCATTTGTTTTTATAAATTTTTCAGCTAATGCAAACCCTGTAAAATGCTGAACAACGCCTATGCAGCATAAAATAAAGGAAATAAATATATAACATCTTAATAAAATATTTATTTGTTTTTTACTATTGAACTCATATTTTATAATAAAATACATAAAGATATAGGTTATAAGCCTTGCACTTTCACTTAATGCCATTTTTTTGTCTACTGCATAAATAGTGGATGCAAGCATTATGATTAATAATATTGCTATAAATATACTTAATTTTTCTGTGAAGAAATCTATAATACCATTAATAAAATTCTCTCTACCTTTTCTAGAAATAACTATACTTATTATGTAGACAAAAATCATAAATGCTAAAATAAAATCAGTAAATATTACTCCTTTAAACTTAATTTCTTGAGGAAATAAAGGTAAAACCATAATATAAGCACATGTTAACATAAATAAAATATTTCGACAAAAATCCATTCTCCTACCTCCTTTCAAAGGTTACAAAATTATCTTGATGATTTTGTATTTTTTTCAACTGCTTTATTAGACCTTAAACAGTAAAATACTATTAATCCCTCTAAGAATCCTATTCCATAGCTTAGATGTAGTATCAAGAAGGCTATTATCATCTTAGGTACATATTTAAATTTTCCTTTGGAAGCTTTTAAAGAGAATGTAATAGCACCTGATAAGTATAATATTATTTCTGTTATAAATAAGTATCTAGCTATCCTTGAGAATGGACTTAATACCGTTCCTCCAATTAAGCTTATAACAAATAATAATGGAATTAAATGCCTCAATGCTGCTGGCTTTTTATGTTTTTGAATAACTCTAACTTTCCAAAAGCCATACTGGAAATATTGCGTCCAAAGCTTACCAAAGGATCCTCTTGTATAATAGTGAGATACTATATCGGGGGCTAGAAGAATCTTATTACCGCTCTTAGCTATTCTAAAATTCAATTCATCATCTTGATTCCTTACGAGTTCTTCATCAAAATATCCTATTGTATTAAATATACTTCTTCTGTAAGCTCCAAAAGCAACAGTGTCAACAAGCTGTTCCTTTTCTGAAAATCTAAATAATGCATTTCCTACACCAAATGGTGATCCCATAGAGAAAGATATAGCCTCAGCCATACTATTTTCACTAATATTTATAATTCTTCCACCTACACAAGCAATATCAGCATTTTCTAGTTTTTCTACGCAAATTTTGATATAATTTTTATCCATATACGCATGCGCACCAAAAATTACAATTATCTCACCTACCGCAGCTTTTATTCCTAAATTCATAGCTGTAGGTGCCACTCTTTTTTCGTTTACCACTAATTTTATCTGTGGATATTTAATGTTATATTCTTTTATTATCTTTTGAGTACTATCATTTGAACATCCATCACAAACCAAAGCTTCAATATTATCTATGCCATAGCTTTGGTCTATTATGGATTGTATACATTTACCAATGTAATTTTCCTCATTTCTGCAAGGAATAACTACAGATACTTTTACATTCCCCTTATCATTCATTATATCTCTCCTTATTGTGTTTAAGATAATTTTGTTAATTAAAGCTAAACGCGCCTAAAATTAATCTTTTTAACTAAGTCTTTCATTTAAACAATCTTCTTTATTATTTAGTTCTACAATTGCAAATATCAACCAAATAATTAATGTTCCTGTAATTACGCCTTTATGGTCAAATTCATTTCCTGTTAGTACTGAGTAGATTATATATATTATAATTGTGGCAAAAGCACCCCTGTTTTCACTATAATTTTCGAATATAACCTTTAACCGATTTATAATTATAATAAAGAATAAAATAGAACATACTATTCCAAACTCCACAGCAACTTGAAACCACAAATTATGTGCATTTTCCATAGCATAATTTGCAACAGGTGCATTTATCCTAAAGGATTCTGGAAAAACTAAATATGCATTCATAGCAAATTTTTTGTATAATTCTGCAAAAGTTGCGCCTCCTGCACCAAAGGGATATTTTATTACGATTATGCAACTTGCAACAATTGCTTGTAATCTTGCCATTATAGATTCATTCTTTAAAATTTCCACATTTACTTGCCCTCTTTGAAGTATAAAGGTAATAATCCACTTTGATGAAATTAAAAAGACTACTCCAAAGAAATATAATATTTTCTTGTACTTTTTACTTATTAACATGATAAAAGTTACTATAAGAAAGCAAAGCCATGCCCCTCTAGTAAACGTAATCAATAGTGCAATTATATTTATAACTAAGGAACCATATATAAATACTTTTTCTTTTCTATTAAGTTTTCTATATAATATTAGTTCCAAAACTAATGGTACAATTAAAAGTATTATTCCTGCACCTATATTTACATTATGATATCCAAAAGTTATAAGATTTCTGTTACGCATTACATCGCCTAAACTCATCCTATTTGTAATCACTTGAGAAAATCCATAAAAACAGCTGAAATCTATACTTACTATTAACGCAAAAAAAATATTTTTGATATCTTCACTTTTAAAATTAACCAAAATGATTAACATAAACATAACAGGTATGAAAACAGAGATGTATGTACTGCTTAAACTTTTCATTATATGTTCAGAAAAAATATTGCTATTTGTTGCTAACACAACAAAAATTATAATTAAACATAAAAATTTGCTGCTATAGGATTTTTTATTATGCAATTTACTTTTAACAAATTTACCAATATTTTTTATATTTAATATAAACATTATTGTAATGTAAATACTTTCGTAGGTTACTTTTATAAACAACAGGTCAAAATAAACTACTTTCCTTGCTGTAACAAATATTGGAAATGATATTATAAATAAAAGTATGGATTTTTTCATATCAATGGATGCATAATATAATTCAAATATTAACATCGCAGTTGCAAGTGAAACCATGCCAGAATCTTTTATTCCAATTTTATTAAATAAAAACAAAAAAACTACTATAGAAATTACAATTATACTACATAAAATCATATAATTTTTCTTTGAAAACTCTTTAATACTCATATAATTTTTCTTTGAAAATTCTTTAATATTCATATTGTTCTCCTTACTCCTTAAATTTAGCTTAATAAGCAACTGAAAAAATTTAAATTGTTATTCCCTAAATTCACTAAAATCAAAAGAATAATTATTTTTCATAACTTTACAATAGGAATCATAATTCCCATTCAGTTTCTTTATAACATTATCAACTTTTTGTTCTCCACTAATAGCATCATAAAATAGTTGTCTTGTTACTTTTTCTTTGTAACTTATGAAAGGAGTAGGATCAAATAACTCATTTTTGAAATTAGTATCATTGTTATATTCTTTATAAATATCATTCTTTTGAACTTGTGTATCCATGAAAATTGGAAGTCCTTTTTTAGTAGCTAGCATTTGGTTATTTATTTCTGAATCCAAAAATAATTCATAAACTTTTTTAATAGCAGCTTTATTCTTACCTTCCTTGTCTATATCACTATTTACTACAAGGCAACTATAATTCTCCGTATAATAATAATTTTGTGGATCTTTTAAATCTATCTTTGGTAGATTGGATATACCCATTGCAAAATTAAGAGGCATAATATTGTCAAAATAGTTCTTGTCTTCGAAAGTGCTTATTATCATAGCAGTCTTTTGCCCTGCAAAATCTCTTCTTAAAATGCTTTTGTTTTTATCAGCAAAATCTTTATCAAGCAAACCTAATGAATACATCTTACTATAAACATTTAAAATATCCTTTGCGTATTCAAAATTATACTTTCCTGTTTTGTAGTCCCAAAAAGTTGTATAAATACTACCTTTATTAACACTCATTTCCCCAATGGATATTTGGAGTTCCCCCAAAGTGGTGGCAGGGAATTCGAAAGGGATAACATCTGGATATGCCTTTTTAATTTTTATGCCATAGTTCAAAACTTCATCAAATGTTTTTGGTTGTGATTCTGGATCAATACCAGCGCCTTTTAACATTTCTTTGTTCCATATTAGTTTAACATTATTACCTAATATTTTTACCCCCATTGGTTTTCTCTTATAATATATAAAATTTTCTTTACCAATTTTGTCTATGTCTAATCCAAACTGTTCCATATCCATTACTTTATTATATCTATATAAATCAGAATATCCATACTCAAAAATATCAGGTTTATCCGATGTAGCTAAAGCCGTTTTTAATAAATTATTATAACTTAGACCTTCTACTTTAAGAGCTATAAATATATTATCCTTATTTTCCTCATTATATTTTTCTATCTGTTCTATCCTTGTATCTGCCTGTGGGGAGTCTTTTAACATTACGCTTATTATAGTTTTACCTTTATTTTTATCGGTTTCTTCCATTATTCTAGCGTCCT
>Ga0316601_100002007_pt1 | contig 10324 bp, 7 predicted proteins | sample OWC_soil_day5_no_FD_207663 | JGI IMG/M metagenome (GOLD analysis project Ga0316601, IMG submission 207663) | Wetland soil microbial communities from Old Woman Creek delta, Ohio, United States - OWC_soil_day5_noCT | ecosystem: Environmental > Terrestrial > Soil > Wetlands | place: USA: Ohio...
CCATTCTGGTGCTGATGCCGGTTCTCGCCGTGCTCGGGTACGGCATGCTCGGCAACCCGAACGCGCTCGACCCGACGCGGATCGCCGCACCGCCACAAATGACTCAGGAACAGATCAACGACATGGTCGCCAAACTGGCGGCGCGCATGGAGGCCAATCCGGACAACATGCAGGGCTGGCTGATGCTGGCGCGTTCCTACAAGACGATGGGCCGTTACGCGGATGCGGCCGAAGCCTACGGCAAGGCGGAAAAAGTCATCAACGACGATCCCGAACTGCTCGCCAGCTACGCGGAGACCATCGCCATGGCCACCGGCAACGGACTCACGGGGAAGCCAAGCCAACTGGTCGAGCGCGCCCTGAAAATCGACCCGCAACACCCGCACTCATTGTTCCTCGCCGGCGCCGCCGCCATGGAAGCCGGCGACAACAAGAAAGGCATCGCCTACTGGGAAGCCTTGCTGCCCCAGGTCGAACCCGGTTCGGAAATCGACCAGATGCTGCGCAGCGGCATCGACAAGATGAAACAGGCAAAATAGGCGACCGCGATGGTCGATGCCAGCCGCCGCGGCTTCTTGCGCGGTCGACCTCGCCCCAAGGCGGAAATCCGGCCGCCGTGGGCCTTGCCTGAAACGGATTTCGTTGACCGCTGTACTCGCTGCGGCGATTGCCTGAGCGCATGTCCGCAGAAAATTCTGGTTGCCGGGGGCGGCGGTTTTCCCACCGTCGATTTCAGCCAGCATGAATGTACTTTCTGCGGCGATTGTGCGACCGCATGCCAACCTCTGGCGCTGGTCCGCGCCGGGGGACTGCCGGCGTGGCCGTACAAGGCAGCCGTCGGCGACGCCTGCCTGCCGAAACGCGGCGTCGAATGCCGGGTCTGCGGCGATTTCTGCGATGTGCGCGCCATCCACTTTGCGCCTCGCCTGGGCAACTGCCCGCTGCCGGCTATCGACAACGCGCTGTGTACCGGCTGCGGCGCCTGCGTCGGCCCCTGCCCAACGGCGGCAATCCGCATCCTGGGCTAAGATTCGCGGCTTTAACGCCACAAAGGTCTGCAGGTCGGCGAAATTCATTATCCAATTCGAGCGATTCGCACAGATAATGCTCGGATTCGTCCATCGTCACCGCATAATCTGAAAGGGTCTGCCATGCATTGGCTTCGTCTGCCCGAGCCCCATCGCGATATTGTGCCGGCTTTCAAGGATGCCGGGTCGGCGCAAGCCTGGCTTGCCACACAGGCATCGGCGCCACCGCTGGCGTTTTTCTCCGCGCTACTCGAACAGGTCCAGGCGATCGACGGCGCTTCCATTCCCGCCGCCCAGGCAGTCGCCTTGCTCAGCCTGCTGCGCTCCGCCGCCGTGCCGCTCCAGCCTCTCCTGGAAGCGCAATTCACGCGCAAAGCCCTGCCACTGCTTGCCGACGAAGAGCGTAGCTTCGAAATCACCCATCAGCTGTGGGCGCGACTCGGCATTGCCTACCTGCGTCTTGTGCCGCAGTGCACACCGGCAAACCGGGTCCTGCCACTGCATCGGGCCGCCGCCGCGTTTCGGATGGCCCAGTATTGCCATTTTCTGGCTGCCCGGACCTGTCCGCGGCTGCTCGATCAATTGCTTGTTTCAGTGCTGGCTGCGGCGGAACTCAACAGTATCCTGCGCAAGCCAGTCGCCGATCCGGATTTCCCTAAAAACGGCAAGGGCAGCATTTCCGGGCAACTGGCCTGGGCCCTCCTGATGCGCGCCATCGACCCCTACCACCTGACGGCCAGCCAGCTGCCGGTCGTCAATCGCGTCTTCAGCCGCTGGCGTGAACTGGTGAGCTTCCAGAACGAGGCGCCCGATGCCAGGGAAATCTACACGCTCGACCTGACGCAGCTCCTCGGCAGCGACCTGCCGAGCGGCATTCCGCTTTATCTCAACCAGCGCTCGGTCGCCCACAAGCTTGCCCAGCGCACCAAGCTTCTCGAAGCCGGCGAGTCGCCGGAGTCGCTGAAACTCGGACGCACGCTTTCAGCTGCCGCCGCAATCCGCCTGCTCAAGGATCTCGAGCAACACCTCTACCACCGCAAAAAACGTACTTCGAATGAAAAGGGCGAGATCGATCTGGTCTTCGGCGCGGAAAATGCCTACGCGGTGCTGAACAACCGGCTGCTCAATCCACCGGCCGGCCTGGGCGATAGCGGGGGCGCGGTCAACTACCAGCGAATGGCAATTTTCGGGCGCGACCAGGTGTCAGAATTGCCGACCAGCAAGAAACGACTGAAGGTCGACAGTGAGCCGTGGACACTCTTCAGCGGCCACGCCACGCGTGCGCCGATGGCCGGCGCGTCCCGCCTGCTGTCGCCCTGTCTCGTCGCCGCGCATTTCGGTGGCAAATCACGGCTCGGCATCATGACCAGCTTGCAATGCGCTGCCGACGGCGCGCTCGCGGCGCAATTGTCATGGTATGACGAGGACGTCGAGGCCGGCAACCTCAAGCGCTTTGCCCCGAAAGGCACCAAGCTGGTCCGCGTGCCGGCATTCCTGCTCAGGCATGGCGAAGGTCAATCGCTGATCGTTCCCGCCGATGCCGGTGTACGGCTCGGCATCGCCCTTGAACTCACCGACCTGTCGGTCGAGGAACTGATACCAACCGAAGTCGTGGAACGTGGTACCGACTTCGTTCTCCTCGCCTGCACGATCAAGCAGTAAAACGTCGTCATTCGAATTCGACGATGACCTGGTCCACCGACAGGCTTTCGCCGGCGGCCGCAGAGACCTTCCTGACCTTGCAGTCCTGGTCGGCCTTGAGGATATTTTCCATCTTCATGGCTTCGATGACCGCCAGTTTCTCGCCGGCCTTGACCTCCTGACCGGCCTTGACCGCCACTTCGCGCAGCAGGCCAGGCATCGGCGAGAGCAGGAATTTCGACAGGTCAGGCGCCGGCTTCTCGGGCATCAGGGACAGCAGTTCGGCGGCGCGGGCGCTCATCACCATGAAATCGGCGCGGGTTCCCCAGTGGAACAGCGAGTATTTCGTCTTGTGGCGCTCGACCTGCAGCGTGAATTCCTCGCCGTTGCAGGTGCCGTTGAAGAGCGACTGACCGAGTTTCCAGTCGGACAGGATCTCGTAGTTCTCGCCCTTGTACTCGATGTGATAGCCGCCGGGCACCGGACGGGCGATGACCGAATGCTGCTCGTTGCCGCCCGGGTTCAGACGAACCACGCACCACTTGTCGCCGACGATGCGCTCATGGCCCTGCAGCTGGCCGGACACTGAGGCGCCGCGGTCGGTGTAGGCACGATAGACGTAGGCGGCGACGGAAACCAGCAGCGCCGGATCATCGTGCGGCACCATCGAGGCGTCGAAGCCCTTCGGGTATTCCTCGGCGATGAAGCCGGTATTGAAGTTGCCGGACTGGAAGCGCGGGTGCTGCATCAGCGCAGCCTGGAACGGGATGTTCGACGAAATGCCGCGGATGACGAAGGCGTTCAGCGCGTCGCGCATGCGGGAGATTGCCTGCTCGCGTGTGGCGCCGTGAACGATCAGCTTGGCGATCATGGAGTCGTAGAACATCGAGATTTCGCCGCCGTCGTAAACGCCGGTATCGACCCGGACCTGGCCGGGGATTTCCTCGGGTGGCAGGAACTTGACCAGACGACCGGTGGACGGCAGGAAGCCGCGGAACGGGTCTTCGGCATTGATCCGGCACTCCATGGCCCAGCCGTTGAGCTGGACCTGTTCCTGCGTCAGCGGCAGCTTTTCGCCATAGGCGACGCGAATCATCAGCTCGACCAGGTCGACGCCGGTGATCAGCTCGGTGACCGGGTGTTCCACCTGCAGGCGGGTATTCATTTCCAGGAAGTAGAAGCTCTTGTCGGCACCGACGACGAACTCGACCGTCCCGGCCGATTCATACTGCACGGCACGGGCCAGGGCGACAGCCTGCTCGCCCATCGCCTTGCGCATGGCCTGATCGACGAAGGGCGACGGCGCCTCTTCGATGACCTTCTGGTGACGGCGCTGGATCGAGCAGTCGCGCTCGTTCAGGTAGACGTAATTGCCGAAGGAATCGCCGAGCACCTGAATTTCGATGTGGCGCGGTTCCAGCACGTATTTTTCGATGAAGACACGGTCGTCGCCGAAGGCGTTCTTGGCCTCGCTGACGCAGGACGAGAAGCCTTCATGCGCCTCCTTGTCGTTGAAGGCGACGCGCAGGCCCTTGCCGCCGCCGCCAGCCGAGGCCTTGATCATGACCGGATAGCCGATGCCCTGGGCGATCTTGACCGCTTCGTCCGGGCCGGAAATGGCTTCGTTGTAACCCGGGATGGTATTGACCCTGGCTTCGAGCGCCAGCTTCTTGGACTCGATCTTGTCGCCCATCTTGCCGACCGAGTAATGCTTCGGGCCGATGAACTTGATGCCTTCTTCTTCCAGACGGCGCGAGAACTCGGCGTTCTCGGACAGGAAGCCGTAGCCCGGATGGACGGCCTGGGCTCCGGTCTGCTTGCAGGCAGCGATGATCTTGTCCATGACCAGATAGGACTCTTTCGAGGCAGCCGGGCCGATACAGACGGCTTCGTCGGCCAGGTCGACGTGCAGCGCATCCTTGTCGGCTTCGGAATAGACGGCGACGGTCTTGATGCCCATCTTGCGGGCGGTCTTGATGACGCGGCAGGCGATTTCTCCCCGGTTCGCGATCAGGATCTTGTTAAACATGGTGCTTTGCCTCCGGGGAGAAATCGCCTGAGCACGCTTTGCGTGCAAGGCAATTTAGCTGCGCTGCTGCGCCGCTGTGCGGCTGGTCGCCGCGGTTTGCGATCAGAGTTTTAGTAAACATGTATAGCCCTCAATTCAGTATGTCTGAGCTAGTCAGAGGGGGATGTTGCCGTGCTTGCGCCAGGGATTTTCGAGTTTCTTGTCGCGCAGCATGGCCAGCGAGCGGGCGATCCGCTTGCGCGTGTTGTGCGGCATGATGACGTCGTCGATGAAGCCGCGGGCACCGGCCACGAACGGGTTGGCGAATTTGGCCTTGTACTCGGCTTCGCGCTCGGCCAGCTTGGCGGTATCGCTCTTTTCCTCGCGGAAGATGATCTCGACAGCGCCCTTCGGGCCCATGACCGCGATTTCGGCAGACGGCCAGGCGAAATTGACGTCGCCGCGCAGATGCTTGGACGACATCACGTCGTAGGCGCCACCGTAGGCCTTGCGGGTAATGATGGTGACCTTGGGCACGGTACATTCGGCATAGGCGTAGAGCAGCTTGGCGCCGTGCTTGATGATGCCACCGTATTCCTGTGCGGTACCTGGCATGAAGCCCGGCACATCGACGAAGGTAACCACCGGAATGTTGAAGGCATCGCAGAAGCGGACGAAACGGGCGGCCTTGATCGAGGACTTGATGTCCAGACAGCCGGCCAGCACCAGCGGCTGGTTGGCGACGATGCCGACCGGATGGCCATCCATGCGGCCAAAACCGATGATGATGTTCCTGGCGTAGTCGGCCTGCAGTTCGAAGAAGTCGTTGTCGTCGACCACCTTGATCAGCAGTTCCTTCATGTCATAGGCCTTGTTGGCGCTGTCCGGGACCAGGGTATCGAGCGAGTAATCGATGCGGTCGGCAGGATCGTTGGTCTGCATGACCGGCGGCTTTTCCTTGTTGCTAGCCGGCAGGAAGTTCATGAAGCGACGCAGCATGGCTAGCGCTTCGACGTCGTTTTCGAAAGCCAGGTCGGCAACACCGGACTTGCTGGTGTGCGTGACTGCGCCGCCCAGTTCCTCGGCGGTGACTTCCTCATGTGTAACGGTCCTGACGACTTCCGGACCGGTCACGAACATGTAGGACGAGTCCTTGACCATGAAGATGAAATCGGTCATCGACGGCGAGTAGACCGCACCACCCGCGCACGGCCCCATGATCATCGAGATCTGCGGCACGACACCTGAGGCCATCACGTTGCGCTGGAAGACGTCGGCGTAGCCGCCGAGGGAAGCAACCCCTTCCTGGATGCGCGCGCCGCCCGAGTCGTTGATGCCGATCACCGGCGCCCCGACCTTGATCGCATGGTCCATGACCTTGCAGATCTTCTCGGCATGGGTTTCCGACAGAGACCCGCCGAACACCGTGAAATCCTGCGAAAAGACGAATACCAGGCGGCCGTTGATGGTGCCGTAACCGATCACGACCCCATCGCCGGGAATCTTCTCGGCCTGATCCATGCCGAAATCGGTACAGCGATGTTCCTTGAACATGTCCCATTCCTCGAAGGAATTCGGATCGAACAACAACTCGATGCGTTCGCGGGCGGTCAATTTGCCCTTGGCATGCTGGCTGTCGATTCGCTTCTGACCACCGCCGAGGCGGGCCATTTCACGCTTTTTTTCGAGCTGGCGGATGATGTCGTGCATGGAAAACTCCCTGGATAAAGCGGGTAGGTTAATTCAATGTTTCAGAAAATCGAGCAGCGCATGGGCTGCGGCGGCCGGGGTCGTGCGGCCCTGCTCGACCGACTGGATAAGGCCAGGCAGATTTGCCCGCACCTGCGGGTGATGACGGAAATGCTGGCGCAGGCCGGAGTCGATCAGTTGCCACATCCAGCTCAATGACTGGTGCTGGCGCCGGGCAGCAAACTCGCCGGTCGGGGTAAGCGCGGCTCGGTATTGCTCGATCGCTTCCCAGAAATCGGCAATCCCCTCCTTGTGGAGCGCACTGGCAGTCAACACCGGCGGCGCCCAATTGGGTGACGCTGGGCGCAACATGTGCAGCGCATTGCGCCACTGGGCGCGGGCCACTGCCGTCGCCTGCGGGTCGATATCCGCCTTGTTGATGACCACCAGATCGGCAATCTCGACGATGCCCTTCTTGATCGCCTGGAGGTCGTCACCGGCATTCGGCAACTGCAGCAGACAGAAGATGTCGACCATACCGGCGACCGTCGTTTCAGACTGCCCGACACCGACCGTCTCGACGATGATCACATCGAAGCCGGCCGCTTCGCAGAGCAGCATCGCCTCGCGCGTCTTTTCGGCGACACCGCCAAGCGAACCGGCTGACGGACTCGGGCGGATGAAGGCTTCCGCGCGCTGGCAAAGCTGCTCCATGCGCGTCTTGTCGCCGAGGATGGAACCGCCGGAAACTGACGATGACGGGTCGACAGCAAGCACGGCCAGTTTCTTGCCGCGCTCGATCAGCCAGACCCCGAGCGCCTCGATGAAGGTGGACTTGCCCGCCCCCGGCACACCAGAGATGCCGACGCGGATCGCCCTGCCGGTTTCCGGCAGCAGCGCATTCAGCACCAGCCTGGCGCGCTGCTGGTGATCGGCGCGGGTCGACTCGATCAGCGTAATCGCCTTGGCGAGAGCGCGCCGCTGCCCGGCGAGTACCCCGTCGACCAGCGTCTGGTCTGCTGGCGTCATCGGAATCGCCAAGGAGGACGCATCGCTCAAATTCACGCCGGAATCAGCCACGCACCTTGCGGATTTCTTCCAGCACCTTCCTGGCCGAATCCTCGATCCGGGTGCCCGGCCCGAAGATCGCCCGAGCTCCAGCGTTGTAGAGGTAATCGTAGTCCTGCGCGGGAATCACGCCACCGGCGAAGACGATAATGTCATCGGCGCCCTGCGCCTGCAGCGACTTGACCAGTTCCGGCAGCAGGGTCTTGTGGCCGGCCGCCAGCGACGACACGCCGATCGCATGCACGTCGTTTTCGATGGCCTGACGGGCGGCTTCCTCCGGCGTCTGAAACAGCGGCCCCATGTCGATGTCGAAACCGAGGTCGGCAAAGGCGGTAGCAACCACCTTCGCACCCCGGTCATGACCATCCTGACCCAGCTTGGCGATCATGATGCGCGGGCGACGGCCTTCTTCATCGGCGAACCTGGCAATATCGGCCTTGATGGCTTCCCAGCTTTCCTGACCTTCCACAACGCCTCCGTAAACACCTGAAATCGTCTGGTTGTTGGCGCGGAATCGACCGAAGATTTTTTCCAGCGCATCGGATACTTCACCCACCGTGGCACGCAGGCGCATGGCCTTGACGGTCAGGTCAAGCAGATTGCCGTTGCCGGACTCGGCTGCTGCGGTCAACGCCTCCAGAGCGGCCAAAACCGCAGCCGTATCGCGACTGGCGCGAATGTTCTTGAGACGGGCAATTTGTGAATCGCGCACGGCATGGTTGTCGATATCGAGGATGTCGATGGCGTCCTGCTTGGCCAGCTTGTACTTGTTGACGCCGACGATGACGTCCTTCCCCGAGTCTATGCGCGCCTGCTTGTCGGCGGCACAGGTTTCGATCTGCATCTTGGCCCAGCCGGATTCGACCGCCTTGGTCATGCCGCCCATCGCCTCGATTTCCTCGATGATGCCCCAGGCCTTGTCGGCCATGTCCTGGGTCAGCTTTTCCATCATGTAGGAACCGGCCCACGGATCGACGACGTTGGTGATGTGGGTTTCTTCCTGGATGATCAACTGCGTATTGCGGGCGATGCGCGAGGAGAATTCGGTCGGCAGCGCGATGGCTTCGTCGAGGGCGTTGGTGTGGAGCGACTGGGTGCCGCCGAAAACCGCCGCCATCGCTTCGATGGTGGTACGCACGACGTTGTTGTAGGGGTCCTGCTCGGTCAGCGACCAGCCGGACGTCTGGCTGTGCGTGCGCAGCATCATCGACTTTGGGCTCTTGGCGTTGAACTGGGTCATGATGCGGTGCCACAACAGGCGGCCGGCGCGCATCTTGGCAATTTCCAGGTAAAAGTTCATGCCCACCGCCCAGAAGAAGGACAGGCGACCGGCAAAGGCATCGACATCCATGCCGGAAGCGACACCAACGCGCACGTACTCCATGCCATCAGCCAGCGTGAAGGCCAGTTCGATGGCTTGGTTGGCGCCGGCTTCCTGGATGTGATAACCGGAAATCGAAATGGAGTTGAACTTCGGCATGTGCTGCGCGGTGTAGCCGAAGATGTCGGCGATGATCTTCATCGACGGCTTGGGCGGATAGATATAGGTATTCCGCACCATGAATTCCTTGAGGATGTCGTTCTGAATGGTGCCGGACAGTTGTTCCTGCTTAACGCCCTGCTCCTCGGCGGCGACGATGTAGCCGGCAAGGATCGGCAGTACGGCGCCGTTCATCGTCATCGACACCGACACCTTGTCGAGCGGAATGCTGTCGAAAAGGATTTTCATGTCCTCGACGGAGTCGATCGCCACGCCGGCCTTGCCGACGTCACCCGTCACGCGGGCATTGTCGGAATCGTAACCGCGGTGGGTCGCCAGATCGAAAGCGACGGAAACACCCTGACCGCCGGCGGCCAGCGCCTTGCGGTAGAAGGCGTTGGACGCCTCGGCGGTGGAGAAGCCGGCGTACTGGCGGATGGTCCACGGCTTGACCGCATACATCGTCGGCTGTGGGCCGCGCAGATAGGGCGCGAAGCCGGGGAGGGTGTCGGCGAATTCGAGGCCTGCCACATCAGCCTTGGTATACAGCGGCTTGACCGCCAGACCTTCCGGGGTAGTCCAGTTCAGATTCTTTACATCACCGCCCGGGGAATGCTTGGCAGCAGCCTTCTCCCATGCATCCAGATTACTGGAATCAAAAACTTTTTTGGACATGACGCACCCCTTGCAGATTCAATTTTTTGAGGTCCAAGATGCAGAATTAAAAATTCTACGCTTCCGGCCTCAGCTTGACATACCAAGCCGTACATAATACTGTATCCATAATTACGGATGCAAGTCTGCAAAGAACGGGCTTGTCCACTATCACCACACCAAGAATATGACCCGAATTGCCCCTACCGCCCTTTATCAGGAAGTGGCGGAACGTTTGCGCCAGCGTATCTTTGCCCACGAATTGATGCCGGGTGACTGGATCGACGAGAAGAAACTCGCCGACCAGTACGGGATATCGCGCACGCCGCTGCGCGAGGCGCTCAAGGTTCTGGCCTCGGAAGGGCTGGTAGAACTGAAGCCGCGTCGCGGTTGCTACGTGACCGAAATCTCGCGGCAGGATCTTGACGACATCTTTCCGCTGATGGCCATGCTTGAGGGACGCTGCGCCGGAGATGCGGTTCGCCAGGCAAGTCCGGCCGATATCGCTGCACTCGACGACATCCATAAGCGTCTCGAAGCGGCGGCGCACGACAGTCGCATCGATGCCTTCTTCGAAGCCAATCAGGAATTCCATTTCCGGATTCAGGAACTGGCCGGCAACCGCTGGATGCTCTCGGTGATTCAGGACCTGCGCAAGGTACTCAAATTGTGCCGCCTGCACTCGCTGTCGATCGAGGGACGTTTGCAGCAATCGCTGGACGAGCACCGCGCCGTGATGGCTGCCTTCAAGGCCGG
>Ga0316601_100002010_pt1 | contig 10318 bp, 9 predicted proteins | sample OWC_soil_day5_no_FD_207663 | JGI IMG/M metagenome (GOLD analysis project Ga0316601, IMG submission 207663) | Wetland soil microbial communities from Old Woman Creek delta, Ohio, United States - OWC_soil_day5_noCT | ecosystem: Environmental > Terrestrial > Soil > Wetlands | place: USA: Ohio...
CGCGGCTGGAAGTCGGTGAGCTCGCGCCGGATCTTGCGCGCGACCTCGTAGCCGTCCATCCCGGGGAGCCCGATGTCGATCAGCGCGACATCGGGCTTCTCGGCGATGATGAACTCGATCGCGGACGGGCCGTCCTCGAAGACGGCGACCTCGTGGCCGCGCAGCCGCAGCAGATCGGCGACGAGCTCGCGCAGGTCCGCGGCGTCATCGCAGACCACGGCGCGCAGCGACTTCTTCAGCGGCCCGGACTTCGTCCGCGACACGGTTAACGTCTCCGTGAGCGCCTCGGCGGCGAGCGGGATCTCGAGCCAGAACGTGCTGCCCTTGTCAGGCCCGGCACTCGACGCCTTGACGGTCCCGCCGTGGAGCTCGACGAGCCGCTTGACGAGGCCGAGACCGAGGCCGAGGCCACCGGCGCCGCTCGGGCGCACGCGCTCCTGCACGAACATGTCGAACACGCGCGGCAGCACGTCGTGGGCGATGCCCTTGCCGCTATCGGTGACCTTGATGAACGCGTTACTGCCGTCGATGCCCCACCGCACGACGATCTGGCCGCCGGGGTCGGTGTACTTCGCCGCGTTGGTCAACAGATTACTGATCACCTGGACGAGCCGCACGGCATCGCCGTGGATGATCGCGGGCTGCTCGCCGCCGATGATCTCGACCGAGTGCCTCCGCGCATCGATCGCACCGCGGCACGACGTCACTGACTCCTCGACGATGTCCCCGACCGTGACGAGCTCCCGCCGCAGCTCGAGCTTCCCGGCGGTGAAGCGCGCGACGTCGAGGAGGTCGTCGACCATCCGCGTGATGTGATGGACCTGGCGTTGGACGATCTGGCGGATCCTCGGCGGGACCGGCTTGTCCGGATCGTGCTCGAGGACCTCGACCGCGGTCTGCAGCGGCTGGAGCGGGTTGCGCAGCTCGTGCGCGAGGATCGCGAGGAACTCGTCCTTGCGGCGATCGGCCTCGGCGAGCTGCGCCATCTGGCGCTCCATGACCTCGGACTCGAACCGTCGGCGCTGGGCGAGCAGCTCGCGCTCGTGCGCGCGGGCCTGGGCCTCGCGGAGCTCGTCCGCCTTGGCCTTGAGCTCGATCGTGCGCTCCTGGAGCTGGACGAACACACTCGCCTTGGCGCGCAGCACCTCGGGGCGGATCGGCTTCATCAGGAAGTCGAAGGCGCCGAGCTCGTAGCCGCGGATCACCGCGTCGTCCTGCCACGACATGCCGGTCACGAAGATGATCGGCGTCGACCGATTCCTGTCGCGCGCGCGCACCATCCTCGCGGTCTCGAACCCGTCCATCCCGGGCATCGCGACATCGAGGATGATCAGCGCGAAGTCCTGCTCGAGCAGCTTGCCGAGCGCCTCGATGCCCGAGTGCGCGAGCACGAGCTGGCGGCCGAGCGGCGCGAGAGCGGCCTCGATCGCGACGAGGTTGGACTGGTTGTCATCGACGACCAGGATGTCGCGGCCGTAGCTGATCGCGAGTGCGTCCAGGTCGGACGGCAGCTCGAGATCGAGGAGCTCGGGAGGCAGGGCGCTATTCTTGGACATGGCTCGACCAGGCTTGCGCACCGTCATGATGGATCGCCGTCGGCACCAGTGTGGGGCGAAGTGCACGCCATGTGCCCAGGAGAATTGGATTTCGGGGGCCGATCACAGCGACTTCGACGCATCCACCGTGCGTGCGCGCTCACTGCGCGCCACCGCTCGCCCGGGCTCACGTGGTCCGACGGTCCCCCTGCAGTAGCGCCACGGTGCGATCGCGTGCCGCGCGGAGTCGCTCGGATCGGCGCCGGCGATGAGGGACAACCGCGTGATCTCTCGCGGGCAGGACCGCGACGATCGTGCACCGCCGCTTGCAGTACAGCCCGCCCATGCTCGCTCGGATCCAACCGCACGCGATCGTGATCGGGGAGCAGGCAGAGGCCGGGGAGGCCCGTCCGCTGTCGTTCGCGGTCGGTCACGCTCGTCACGCGGCGCGCCACTCGTCGTGGATGATGGCGCGGCTGGCGCTCGAGGCCGGGCCGCAGCACCGCGCGAACGAGGACGCGCTGGTGTCGTCGCTCGTCGAGCCGAGCCTCGGCGCCTACCGTCACTTCCTCGCGCGGATGTACGGCTTCTCCGCGCCGCTCGGCGTGGCGCTGCTCGCGACCGAGGGTCTCGAGGCCGAGCTGCTCGTCACCCGCGTCCGGACCGGGTGGCTGGCCTCGGATCTCCTGGGGCTCGGCCTCACGCGCACCGAAGCGACGATGCTCCAGTGCCGCCTCGAGATCCCCGGCTTCGCATCGGCCGCCGAGGCCCTCGGCTGGCTGTATGTCAGCGAGCGGATCACGCTGCGGCACGAGCTGCTCCGCACCCGGCTGCTCGCCGCGATCCCGACGGTCTTTGCGACGGCGTGCGACTACCTGATGTCGACGAATGGCTGCGTCCACATGCAGTGGAACGAGCTCGGTCGGGCGCTCGATCGGGCCGCGCCCAGCGAGGCATTCGCGGCCGCGCTCGTCGCCGGGGCGCGGGCGGCGCTCGACGTCCAGCAGCGCTGGATCGACGCGACCGTCTACGACGGGTTCTGACTCGTCACGGAGCTCCGACTCAGCACGCTGGGACGAGATCGCGGCCGGCGAAGAACTCGGTGATCAGCGCCTGCCACGCGCGTGCGTTCTCGGCCGGTCCGCACTTGAACGCCGGCTTCGCGAGCTTGCCGTCGCGCAGCATCTGTCGCTGCTCGGTGAAGTAGCGGACCGCGAGCTCGGCGGCATACTCGTGGACGCCGTTGCCGTTGTTCGGCTGGAACGCGTAGTAGGTGCCCGTCGCCTTCACGCGGGTCTTGTTCGGAGCGTAGGGCGCCAGGCAACGCGCCTTGGTCCCGCACCTCGCGACGATCGCGTCGTAATCGGTCTGCAGGGTCGTCGCCGACCAGTCGCCGTGCTCGAAGTCGTTGTTGTGGAACAGCTCGTGGAACAGCGTCTCGAGGACGCCCGGAGCGGACGTCAGCAGCGAGCCCTCGACGTTGTAGGCGATCGTCCAGCCGAACGCATAGGCACTCGGCGTCCGCTTCTTGACCGAGCGCACGAACCGCAGCGACAGCGCCCGCCAGCGATAGTTCGGCGCCGTGGCCTGGTTCGCGAACAGCTCGCCGAAGAACGCTTCGATCGACCGCATCGCACCGTCGGTCCAGGTCAGGTGCTTGCGGTACTTGCCGAGGGGGAGCTGCGGGACGAGCCGGATCGCGCCGCGATAGCCGCCGTCCATCAGCTCCGCGGGCCCGACGCCCGCGATCGTGCCGGTGTCGCGGAACAGCGCGAGCGCGAGCCCCTGCGCCGCCGGATCCGCCGCGTAGGCATCCTCGATCAGGCACTCGATCGTCGTGCACTTCGTCCTCGCACCGGGCGCGAGCAGCTTCTTCGCATCGGCCTGCGAGATCGCGGGCACGGCCTCCGCGAACACCACGGACGTCGCGGCGACGATCACGCCGAGCAGCAGCCACCCTCGCATCGGTCGATCATGAACCGGGACGGGACCGCATGCACGTGGATGATCTGCTAGCGTCCGCGGCATGAATCGCTTGCCGCTGCTGTTCGTCGCGCTCGTCGCCTGCAAGTCCGCTCCGGCCCCGGAGCCGCTTCCGGTCACGGACCCGACCGGCGGTCCGATCTCGCCCGCGATGCCGGCCGAGCCGCCGGCCGACGTGGTCGCGGAGCGCCGCCACGACGCGATCTCTCGCACCGAGCTCAACCGCTGGGCCGTGCGCGAGAACCTGCCGCTGTACTGGACGATCGATGCCGACAAGGACGGCAACCTCGATCCCGACGAGGTCGCGTCGCTGCTGTTCTATCCCTCGTCCCGCACGCCCGCGAGCACGTGGGTCATGGGCGGCAGGTTCACGCCCGCACTCGAGGCCGCGTACGAGCAGATCATCGCCGCTTCGAAGGCGCCGGGCGATCTGCTCACCGAGGAGGGCAAGCGCCGCGAGCTGGTCGGCAAGGACCTCGATCAGGGCAGGGCGACGCTCGTGCACAGCGATCTCTCGGCGATCCCCGTCGCCGACCGACAGTTCGTCGGGCACATGATGACGGTCGCCACGCTCGTCGATCAGCTGTACGAGCTGCAGAACGGCGCCACCGCCTTGTCCGCACAGCTCCCCAAGGACAGCGCGAGCCGCAGCCTGTTCCGCCGCAACCGCGGGCCGAAGTGCGTCGCCCCGGCGACCGAGAAGGACCCGCTGTGCTCCGCGATCCCCGGCGCGCCCAAGCCGGTGTTCGACCTCTATCCGGCCGAGCTGCAGAAGCAGGACAAGTTCTGCGCCTCGATCGAGAAGCGCAAGGACGCCAAGGCGCTGCTGTCGCCGTTCACCGTCGTGCGCGGCCAAGGTGACCAGCTCACGGCGGTCCCGTACACCGAGGCCTACAAGGACGCGATGACGGCGATCGCGAACGAGCTGACCGCCGCCGCCGACGTGATCAAGGATCCCGCCGAGCAGCCGCTCGTCACGTACCTGCGCGCCGCCGCCGCGAGCTTCGCGTCCAACAACTGGGAGCCCGCCGACGAGGCATGGGCGAAGATGACCGTCGACAACTCGAAGTGGTACGTGCGCATCGCGCCCGACGAGGTCTACTGGGAGCCGTGCTCGTCGAAGGCGGGCCTGCACCTGACGTTCGCGCGGATCAACCAGGGCTCGCGCGCGTGGCAGGCGAAGCTCGTGCCCGTGCAGCAGGAGATGGAGGCGGAGATCGCCAAGGCGGCCGGCAAGCCGTACACCGCGCGTACCGTGACGTTCCACCTCCCGGACTTCATCGACATCGTGGTCAACGCCGGTGACGATCGCGACGCGCTCGGCGCGACGATCGGGCAGAGCTTGCCGAACTGGGGCCCGGTCGCCAACGAGGGCCGCGGTCGCACCGTCGCGATGGTCAACCTGTACGGCGATCCGGACAGCATGGCGGCGCGCCGCTCGCAGGCGGAGAGCATGCTCGACGCGAAGAGCCTCGAGAACTACACCGGCATGACCGAGCCCGGCCTGCTGTCGACGATCCTCCACGAGGCGGCGCACAACCTCGGCCCGGCCCACGAGTACATGGTCGGTGGCAAGAAGGCCGGCGCGGTGTTCGGCGGCCCGATGGCGTCGGTGCTCGAGGAGCTCAAGGCGCAGACCGCGGCGCTGTTCCTGCTCGAGGTGCTGCGCAAGAAGGGCGTTATCTCCGACGCGCTCGCGACGCAGAGCTTCACGGACTCGATCGTGTGGGCGCTCGGTCACATCTCGCAGGGCATGTACACCGGCAGCGGCGAGCGCAAGACCTACTCGAACCTCGCCGCGATCCAGCTCGGGTTCCTCCTCGACAAGGGCGCGCTGACCTGGGACCTGAATGCGACGGCCGGCAACGGCACCGACAAGGGCGCGCTCGTGATCCATCCCGACAAGGTCGTTCCGGCCGTCAACGAGATGATGAAGGTCGTCGCCGGCATCAAGGCGCGCGGTGACAAGAAGGCCGCGGACGCACTCGCCAAGAAGTACGTCGATGGCCCGCGCGTCCCGCACAAGATCATCTCCGAGCGGTTCCAGCGGTTCCCGAAGGCCAGCTTCGTCTACTCGGTGCGCCTCTAGCCTCCGCGATGGCGACGCCGCGACGGCCGCAGCCGCTGCTGATCCGGATCACCCACTGGGTCAACGTGCCCGTGCTCGTGATCATGGCGATGAGCGGCCTCGAGATCCTGCTCGCGTATCCGTTCTTCGGACCGCGCGGCGCGGAGTACGACTGGGTCCCGCTGTCCGGCTGGATGCCGCCCGCGTGGATGCGTGCCGGCGGGTGGCTCGCCGGTGGGCGTCACCTCCACTTCGCGTTCGCGTGGGCGCTCGTGATCAACGCGGTGATCTATCTCGGCTACCTCGGCGCGTCGGGCGAGTGGCGCCGCCGGCTGCTGTGGAAGGCGCAACCGAACCAGCGCTATAGCGTGCTGCAACGCGCTGCGTACACGGGCGCGCTCGGCCTCGCGATCCTCGAGGTGCTCTCGGGCCTCGCGATGTGGAAGCCGGTCCAGCTCCATCGCCTGACCTCGGCGATGGGCGGGTATGACACCGCCCGCGTGATCCACTTTCTCGCGCTCCTCGGGCTGATCGCCTTCGTGATCGGCCACATCGTGATGGTCGCCGTCCACTGGCGGAAGTTCCCCGAGATGATCACGGGCGGGAAGCGCGAGGAGACGCCATGAAGCGCCGTGATGCGTTCCGCGCGCTCGCCGGGCTCGGTCTCGTCGCGTGCGACACGCGCACGCCGCACAAGGGCGCGCTCGGCGCGCTCGAGCGCCTCAACGAGAAGGTCGAGGGTGCGCTGCTCTCCGATCGACCGGCGAGCGAGGCTCTCGCGCTGACGCCGCTCGAGGCGTTCCCCGGCTATCACGTCGCGCCGACGATCCCCGAGGTCCCGAGCGACTGGGCGTTGATCGTCGGCGGGCGGGTCGGCACGCCCTTGAAGCTGTCGCTCGCCGACCTGCGCGCGCTCCCGCGGATCGACGCCCGGATCCGCCACCACTGCGTCGAGGGCTGGACCGCCGTCGCGGACTGGGGTGGCGTCGCGATCTCCGAGCTCGCGAAGCTCGCGGGTGCGAAGGACACCGCATACGTCGAGTTCCGTTCGTTCGATGCGCCGAGCTTCACGTCGCGCGGCTACTGGTCGAGCTGGGATCGCGCGAGCGCGTTCCACCCGCAGACGATGGTCGCCTACGAGATGAACGGGCAGCCGCTGTCGGCGAAGCACGGCGCACCGTGCCGGCTCTACGGCTCGGTCAAGCTCGGTTACAAGCTGGTCAAGTACCTGACCGAGATCAGCTTCCTCGACAAGCGCACCGGCGGCTACTGGGAGAACCAGGGCTACGAGTGGTTCGCGGGCGTGTGATCGCGGCTTCGGTCCACGGGATCAGTGGATCGAACTCGAGCGTCATCAGGCCGGTCGCCTGGTTGACCGCGAGCACCGGGCCGGCGCTGTTGAACGCCCACAGGCTGTCGCGATAGCCCGAGAGGCCGAACAGGTTCGCACCGGTGCCCGTGAGGTTCGAGCGGAACACGGTCGCCACGCCGGTCGACGGGTTGATCCGCGCGAAGCAGACGTCGAAGCACGGCCCCTGCTCCAGGGTCGCGAACAGGCCGACGCCCTTGACCCACGCGAGGTCGGTGTAGAACTGCATGCCCTGGCCGAACAGGCCGACGGTCGAGACAGCGCCAGTCGCGGTGTTGATCCGGACCAGCTTGTCGCCGCTGCCGGCGAACACGATCGCGTCGGCTCCGATCTCGCCCGCCGGCGCGACGGTGAGGCCACCGAGCGGCCCCGCGGGGGACAGCGTCTTGCGCTGCGTGACGCTGGCGGTCGCGGGATCGATCGTGATCAGCTCGCCGCCGCCGGGCGTCAGCCCGATCAGCATCGTGCCGTTCAGCGCGAGGCCATCGACGTCGATCGGCGAGCCGCCGGGCGGTGCGATCGGGCCGACGAGGCGCGTGGTGTGGGCATCGAGGTCGAGCTCGTGCAGCATCTGGTTGCTTGCCGCGAACAGCGGGAGCGGGGCGGCTTGCGCGTCGGGCGATCCATCGATCGCGATCGCGGCATCGACGCCGGCATCGACGTCGTCAGCGCCCCCGCCGGCCGCGCCGGGCGTGACCTCGAACGAACAACCCGCCACCACCAACACGACAAAGCCTGGGCGCCACACGAGGCGGGGTTTAGCACCGGCGCCGCGCGCGAAACAACGAAGTTCGACCGACCGCCCCCGCGGCCAAGTCCTGATAACCTCTGAGGCATGCGCGGAGGGTGGTCGGGCCAGATGACCATCGCGCTCGCGATGCTGGTGGCGCGCGCGGCATGAGCTCCGCGATCGGGGTCGGGCGGATCTATGTGGTCGACCTCCGCAACGGGCTCGGCGTGCTGCGCTACCATGGCCCCCGGGCGGGGCAGGTCGACGGCGAGCGCTTCCTCGAAGGCACCAGCAACCTCTGAGTCATGTCCGCGTTCCTTGTCCCAAACGACTTCCGCGCCTTCATGAAGTCGGTGGTCGTCTACCTCGAGACGCCCAACGACGAGCTGTTCCTCGACGCCGAGGACGCGCTCGACTCCGAGTGCGGGTACGGCGGCCGGATCGACGGCCACGACACGTATCGCTTCAAGTACATCACCAACGATGGCCATCACCGCTGGGATGTCGTGCTCAAGGAGGCGCAGATCCGCGACATCGCGGACGGCCTGTTGATCGAGGTCGAGGGCGAGCGGTTCGACATCGTGCGGACCTCGCGCCGGACGCCGGTGGGCGAGCCGCTGCTGATCTGGGGGGAGTACGCCGACGACGCGCTCTCGGTGCGCAGCGAGGCCGAGCTCCTCCGGGCCCTCGACATCCTGCACAGCGCCTCGATCGCGAAGCCGCGGCTGTTGCGCCTGTGGTCCGCCGCGGATGATCAGCTGGTCGCGGCGCTGTGGAGCGAGCGGTGCGCGCTCTACGTCGTCGAGTCGGCGGATGGCTACGCGACCTCGACCGGCGACCAGACGCTGACCGAGTCGTTCGAGGTCAAGGACCACGAGGGCAAGAACCTCGCGGTGCCGTGGTCGGACTGCGTATCGTGGGAGTACGCGCGCCGCGCGATGGTGCGGTTCGTCGAGCACTCGGATCTCGGCGACATCCCGGTCGAGGGGCGGATCCCGAGCCTCTTGCTGATGATGGGCGACGTCGATCGCAAGGCCGCGCTCGCCGTGCGCTCGCACGTCCACAGCGAGCTCGAGAAGACGAGCCTGTCGAACCTGATGCCGATCCCGGTCCCGGTCGCGGCCGCCGATGACGTGACGGCACCGGTCGAGGTCGAGGCCCCGCTCGGGCCGATCGAGCTGCTGGCGTGGGCGCGCCGGCTGCTCGACATCCTGATCGGGCGCGAGCTGGTCGAGCTCGCATCGGGGCCGAACCTCGACGAGATCAGCTACCAGCTCGGCGGCCTGCTCCAGGCTCACGCGCTCGACGCGGAGTACTCGCTCGAGACCGCCGACTGGCTCGCGAACGAGATCGGTGCGATGCGCGGGATCACGACGCTGTTCGCGACCGGCGGGGATCTGCAGGTCGCGCTGCGGCGCTCGCGCGATCTCTAGTCGATCGCGAAGTGGTAGTTGCCACCGAAGTCGCTGTCGATCTCGTGGCAGCCCCACACGCTCGTCGCCTCGAACCACATGGCGAGGTCGGAGCCGCGCGGAGCGGTGAGCTGGGGATCCGAGGCGACGAGGTCAGCACCCTCGGCGCGCGCGACCATCAGCTGCTTCACGGCGCCGCCGTCGACCTGGTAGTAGCCGGTGATGCCCCACGCGGCGCGACCACCGGTGGAGCCGGCGCAGCGCGCGAGCCGATCGGGCGCGTAGTGGATCACGACCTGATCGCCGGCGCGGATCGCGGACGACTGGGTCTCGTTGAAGTCAGCGTCGAACGCGAGCACGGCGGTGTCACCGCGCTGCTCGACATCGAAGGCGTAGTTCGCGCCGTCGTTGGAGTCGTATGCGTTGCAGCCCCAGCGGTTGTTGGTCGTGAACCACAGCTCCGCGGAGGTCGCGGTGGCGGGGACCTCGACCTCGGCGCGGAGCGCGACGACACGGCCGCTCTCGAGGCGGGTCAGCGCGAACTGCGTCGGTGCGCCAGCCCCGAACTTCGCCCAGCCCGTGACGCTCCAGACCTCACTGCCGTTGGTGGAGCCTCGACAGGCTGTGAGCCGATCGAGATCGTAGTCGACGACGATCGCCCCGCCGGCGACGATCGGGCCGTCGGCCGACTCGGAGAAGTCGTCGGTGAAGGTCACGGTGGTGGTCGCGCCATCGGCCTTGCCGCCCGCACCGCCCATGCCATCGGGATCGAGGGAGTCCGCACATCCGGTGAAGGTGACCAGTGCAGTTGCCATCCAGAGCATCGAACGAACCATGCCCGGGCCGACTGCACCTCCCGTTCCGGTTCGACCACTCGTGATCGCGCGGATCTAGCGCGCAACCCGACGCGCCAGGCCATGCCACTCGCCAGTGCAGGCACGAGCTGCAACCCACCGGTCGCTGACCGCGCGTCGCACGCGCTGACAGCGCCTCACCGCCGCCGAGCTCAAGCCTCGGTGACCCCGATCAGCTGGCGCGCCGCGGCGAGCAAGTTGATGTCGGTCGTGCCGGCTCCGAGCTCGAGGAGCTTGGCGTCGCGCGCGAGCTTCTCGATGCCGAGCTCCTCCATGTAGCCGTAGCCGCCGTGGATCTGGATGGCGATCAGCGAGGCATCGACGGCGAGCTGCGCGCTCATCGCCTTGGACGCGTTGATGTACGGCA
>Ga0316601_100002012_pt1 | contig 10316 bp, 8 predicted proteins | sample OWC_soil_day5_no_FD_207663 | JGI IMG/M metagenome (GOLD analysis project Ga0316601, IMG submission 207663) | Wetland soil microbial communities from Old Woman Creek delta, Ohio, United States - OWC_soil_day5_noCT | ecosystem: Environmental > Terrestrial > Soil > Wetlands | place: USA: Ohio...
AGCTCGCGGAGCACGGCGGCGGTCAGCTCGACGTGCGAGCCCGACAGGACCGACAGTCCGATCACGTCGACATCCTCCTGCACGGCGGTCGCGGCGATCGCCGCGGGCTCGAGCCGGATCCCGGCGTAGATCACCTCGAAGCCCGCGTCGCGCGCGGCGACCGCGATCACCTCGGCGCCGTTGGAGTGGCCGTCGAGGCCGGGCTTGCCGACGAGGAGCTTGGGCCGCCGCGGCAAGCCCGCGACCCGCGCTCGCAGCGCCGTCCAGGCCTCGGCGCTGGCCCCCCCCGAGGCGGCGATCGTCGCGCCTCCGAGGCCGGTCGCGGCGCGATACTCGCCCCACACCCCCCGGAGCGTGCCGGCCCACTCCCCGGTCGTCACCCGCGCGAGCGCGCACGTGATCGAGGCCTCCATGATCGGGTGCCCCGCACGCGCCGCCGCCTCGAGCGCCGCCAGCGCCGCCGCCGCCTTCGCGCCATCCCGGGTCGCGCGCGTGTACTCGAGCGAGCGGTGCGCCGCCTCGGCCGCACCGGGATCCGCGCGGAATACACCACCGTCATCCCCGGTGACGAGCGGCGACGGGATGCCATCGGTCCACTTGTTGACGCCGACCACAGTCTGCTCCCCACGCTCGATCCGCGCCATCCGCGCGGTCATCGAGCGCACCAGCTCCTTCTTGCAGTAGCCGTTCTCGATCGCACCCTGGATGCCGCCGAGCTCGGCGATCCGGGCGAGCTCCACGCGCGCCGCCTCGCACAGCGCGGTGACCTTCGCCGCGACGACCGGGCTCCCGGTGAACAGATCGCCGTACTCGAGCAGATCGGTCTCGTACGCGAGGATCTGCTGCAGCCGCAGCGACCACTGCTGATCCCACGGCCGCGGCAACGACAGCGCCTCGTTCCAGGTCGGCAGCTGCAACGCCCGGCACCGCGCATCGCGCGACAGCGTCACGCCGAGCGCCTCGATCAGGATCCGCCACGCGTTGTTCTCGGGCTGCTGCTCGGTCAGGCCGAGCGAGTTGACCTGCACGCCGTAGCGGAACTGGCGATGTTTCGGGTCGGTGACGCCGTAGCGCTCGCGACAGAGCTCGTCCCACAGCTCCGTGAACGCGCGCATCTTGCACATCTCCTCGACGAACCGCATGCCTGCGTTGACGAAGAACGAGACCCGCCCGACGCACTGCGAGAACGCCGCGGCATCGACGCGACCGCGCGCCTTGACGCGGTCGAGCACGCCGATCGCATCCGCGAGCGCGAACGCGAGCTCCTGCACCGGGGTCGCGCCGGCCTCCTGCAGGTGATAGCTGCACACGTTCGACGGATTCCACTGCGGCATGTGCGCGACGCAGTATTCGTAGGTCTCCGCGATCAGATCGAGCGACGGCTCGGGCGGGAAGATGTACGTCCCGCGGGCGAGGTACTCCTTGACGATGTCGTTCTGCACCGTGCCGCGCAGGCCGGCCTCGGGCACGCCGCGTTCCCGCGCGAGCGCGACGTAGAGCGCGAGCAGCCACATCGCCGTTCCGTTGATCGTCATCGACGTGTTCATCTGCTCGATCGGGATCCCGTCGAACAGCGCGTGCATGTCGTCGAGCGAGGTGATCGGGACGCCGACCTTGCCGACCTCGGGCCGCGCGAGGGGGTGATCCGGGTCGTAGCCGCACTGGGTCGGGAGATCGAACGCGATCGACAGCCCGGTCTGGCCGGCCGCGAGGTTCGCGCGGAACAGCGCGTTGGACGCAGCCGCGCTCGAGTGCCCGGCGTACGTGCGAAAGATCCACGGGGGGTCGCGCGGTCGATCGGCCATCACCCCGAACGCTACGGCCCTGCGCCCGGATCGTCCACTGCCGTGGCCATCCAGGTCGCGCCGTCGCGGCGGAAATACAGCACGCTGCAGTCGGCGTTGATCCACGGCTCCGTGAGGTCGGCATCGCTCTCGACGCCGTCGATCCTCAGCTCCGGTCCGTGCGCGAACTCGTCGCGCTCCCGCGCCGAGGCGAACAGCCGCGAGATCATGCTGCTGCCGACCTTGGCCGCATAGACGAGCGCGCCGTGATCCGCCGTCATCACGCCGGCGCTCGGGTTGACCTTCGCCCGTGAGGTCTTGAGCGGATCGGCCTGCGGCGTCAGCTCCCATGTCGGCCGGGTCGGGGCCAGCTGGAAGATCCGCATCGTGTTCGGCGTCGCCAGCGTGTCGGACATCAGGATCGTCACCATGAACCGGATCGTCGACGTCCCGTACGGCAGCACGATCAGGTTACCCGCGGTCGACGTCTGGCCCTGCAGCGGATCGACGACGCCCGAGCTTCCCTGCCCCCACATGCTGTTGACCGTGGAGAACGTGTACTCGCGGACCTCGGGGAGATCCTGGCCCTCCTTGACGATCCAGCCGACCGCCGCGTTGTCCTCGGCGATGTGCCCGCCATCGAGCGAGTTGATCGCGCCATTGTCGCGCGCCGTATCTCCGCGCCACATCCCGCCCTCGAGCTTGATCGCGTGGACGCCCGTGAGCCTCCCGCCGGTGCGCGGGAACATCGCGTAGATCATCCCCCGGAGCCCGCTGCTGTCGACGCTGAAGTCATGCGCGTCGACGAGCTCGGGATGCACCGGGACGAGGGTGGGCTCCGCGAACGGGCCACACACCGCCGGCGGGACCTCCCGCTCGAGCCCGAGGGCCTGATCGCACCCGATCCACAGCAGGGCGAGACCAACAGCACGGAACACGCCCCAGGATCGCTCACCCGGCGTCGATCCGCAATCAGCCGCCGGCTGGGGCCGATCGTCGCAGGCTCACCGCGAGGCCCCCGAGCGTGATCGCGGCTCCGAGATACGCGCGCGGCGTCAGCGGGACCTCCCGCTCGAACAGGGCGTCGGTGAGGATCGCCACCAGCGGATAGACGAACACGAGCGTGCTCGTCAGGATGAGGCCGGTCTTGCCGAGTAACCAGAAGTACGCCAGGAACGCCACGACCGACCCGATCACCGCGAGGTAGAGGAGCGCGAGCGTCGGCTCGAGCGGCAGCGGATCGGGGAGCCGATCGCCACTCGCGAGCGCGATCACGCCGAGCACGAGCGCGGTCACCGCGAGGAACACCGTGGTCGAGACCGCACCGTGGATCCCGCCCGCGTGGCGCTTCATCAGCATCGAGTACACGGTCGAGACGATCACCGAGCCGACCACCATGCCGACGCCGACTGCCTGCTGCAGCGAGACGTCGAGTCGATCGAGGAACAGCACCGCGACACCTGTCAGCGAGACCAGCGCGCCGAGCACGTGCCGCCGCGTGATCGGCTCCATCCCCGTCGCCCGCAGCAGCACCGCGAGGATCAGCGGCTGGGTGCCGAACACCACGGCGGCGACCGCGCCGGGGACGCGCTCCTCCCCGAGATAGACGAGGACGTAGCCGCCGGCGTCGAGCACCCCCGCGATCACGAGGTAGGTCCACTGCCGGCCTCGCGGCCACGGCCGCGCGCGGATCACGAGCGGGATCAGGATCACGACCGCGATCGCGAAGCGCAGCGCGAGCGCGTGGAACGTCCCGTAGCCGCCCTCGCCGATGCAGACGCGGATCGCGTACCAGGTCGTGCCCCAGATCAACGCGCACACGAGGTAGGCCGCGACGACTGACCGGTTGAGCGACACCTGGGGCGCGCAGTGTCGCATTGCAGGCCCGCCGGGGGGCGGGTACGGTCTGCCGATGCGTACCCTGCTGCTCGTCTCCGCCCTCGGCCTCGCTGCGATCTCCGGCTGCGCGAAGAAGTCTGACGACGCCCAGGCGACCAAGGCGGCCGCCGAGATCCCGAGCGTCTCGATCGACCAGCTCGACGCGATGCTCGCCAGGAGCGAGTGTGTCCCCGTCGATGCGAACGGCGAGCGCACGCGCCAGAAGATGGGCGTGATCCCGGGCGCCGTGCTGCTCACCGATTCCGAGACGTTCGCGCCGGCCGAGCTGCCCGCCGACAAGACCAAGCCCCTGGTGTTCTACTGCGCGAACACGGCCTGCAGCGCCTCGGACGACGCCGCCGCGAAGGCGCGCACCGCCGGCTACACGAACGTCAAGGTCCTGCCCGACGGCATCGCGGGCTGGGTCAAGGCCGGCAAGAAGATCCAGTCGATCTGATCACGCGATCCGGTCACGCGATCCGGTCACGCGAGCGTCGCGCGCAGGCCGTCGATCAGCGTGGTCTGGGCGACGACGCCGAGCTGATCGCGCAGGCGATCGACGCGCGCGCGGGATTCGAGGATCTCGCCCGTCCGCGCCGGTGCGTGCTCGATCGGCGAGCTGCCGCCGCACAGCTCGACCACCGTGCGCGCGAGCTCCTTGACCGTGATCGCGTGGCCGGTACCGACGTTCGCGATCAGGCGGCTGTGGCCGTCGCCGAGGGCGGCCGCGATCGCGCGAACCACGTCGCCGACGTAGACGAAGTCGCGGGTCTGTCCACCATCGCCGAAGATCGTCAGCGGGTGCCCGCTCCGCGCGCGGTCCGCGAAGATCGAGATCACGCCCGAGTACGGGCTCGACGGATCCTGGCGCGGACCGTAGACGTTGAAGAACCGCAGCGCGGTGGTCGGCACCCCGTGCTGGGTCGCGTAGCAGTCGAGGGCATACTCCGACGCGAGCTTGTCGATCCCGTACAGCGACAGCGGCTGTAGCGGGATGTCCTCGGCGACCGGCATCGTCGTGACATCGCCGTAGACCGCGGCCGACGACGCGAGCACGACCTTCTTGACGCCCATCGCGCGCGCGTACTCGAGCACGTGCAGCGTGCCGCCGTAGTTGGTCCGCATGTCGTGGAGCGGGCTCGCCATCGAGCTGACGACCGAGACCTGCGCGGCGAGGTGGACGATCCGCTCGACCGGCCCGTGCTTGGCCGTGAGCGCCGCGAGCGCCGCGAAGATGCCGTGCGAGACGTCGCACTCGACGACGTGCAGTCGATCGGAGCTAGCGTGCTGCGCGAGGTTCGCGCGCTTGCCGGTGCTGAAGTTGTCGAGCACGACGACGCGGTGACCGCTGCCGATCAGCGTATCGACCGTGTGCGAGCCGATGAAGCCGGCGCCGCCGGTGACGACGGCGAGGGGGAGTGCAGCCATGCCGCACTCTACCTCGGCGGTGCAACCGTCCTCGTGAGATCCCCATGAGACTTCATGACGACCCTCAGTCGCGGCCGAACGCGACCCGCCCGAGCTGACCGAGCAACACGTCGAGCGCGACCTTGTTGTCACCACCCTCGGGCACGATCAGGTCGGCCCACCGCTTCGTCGGCTCGACGTACTCGATGTGCATCGGCCGCACCGTCGCGTAGTACTGGTCGCGGATCGACTGGAAGCTACGACCACGCTGCTCGAGGTCGCGCCGGATCCGCCGGATCAGGCGGATGTCGGAGTCCGTGTCGACGAAGATCTTGATGTCCATCTGCTCGCGGAGCTGGATCTCGGTGAACACGAGGATCCCCTCGACGATGATCACCCGCGCGGGCTCGATATGCCGGAGCTCGGTACGGCGGCAGTGCGTCGCGAAGTCGTAGATCGGGATGTCGACGGCCTTGCCCGCGCGCAGCTCGCGCAGGTGCGCGACGAGCAGCCCACTCTCGAGCGACGCGGGGTGGTCGTAGTTGATCCGCGCGCGCTCCTCGAGCGAGAGGTGCCCCTGATCGCGGTAGTACGCGTCGTGCTCGATCGTGACGCAGCGCCCGGGCATCGACGCCGCGAGCTTGTGCGCGACCGTCGTCTTGCCGGAGCCGGTGCCCCCGGCGATGCCGACGACGAGAGGACGGGGGGCCGAAGACTGCACGGACATCGGCGGCATACTACTCGCCGCCGCTGCGCGCCCGCTACGGGATCGACGACGACACGATGCCCATCATCAGCGAGCCCAGCGACCCGGAGACCCGGACCGTCGTGCCCTTGCGGTTCGCATGGATCATGCCGAACGCCGGGTTCATCGCCGCGAACGCGCCCTGGAGCTGGCCCGCGATCGAGGCCTGGAGCTTCCGGGCCTCGGCCTCGGTCTTGACGTCCATCGCCATCTCGAACACGACGAACTTCACATCGGGCCGCATCCACGCGACCGCATCGCTCCCCGTGGGCAAGGTCTCGTTCGGCCACGCGACGTCGCCGCTGCCATCGAGGAGGAACGTCAGCGCGCGATCCGCCGGCAAGGTCGCGAGCAACGTCCGCGCGTGACGGGTCAGCCCGATCGGACGCTTGACGTTGTCGTGGACCTGCGCCGCCGCGAGATCCTGACGGACGCTGATGTAGACGGTGTGGTCGTCGAGGAAGTCGATCCAGCCGACCGTGGGGAGCTGGAGGAGCTCGGTGCCGTCGGTCAGCTTGAACGTCTCCGCGGGTCCCGCGAAGCAACCCACGACGTCGGCGCGCTGCCACCGTCCGCGCAGCATCAACGTGCCTTGCTCGTTCGCCGCGAAGCCGACACTGCCGAACACGAACCACTCGGCCTTCGCCACGAGCGCGCGGACGCACGGTGGCAGCGACGCCGCGGCTCCGCCGATCGACGGATTGACCGCGAGCTTGTCGAACATCGCGGTGAACCGCTCGTCGCGACGCAGCGGCCCGACGAGCCCGGCGATCACCATCGTCGTGTCCGCAGGGAGGTGATGGATCGCCTTGGCGACCTCGGCGCGCGCCGCCGCCATCGACAGCGCGGGACCCGCGACCTCGATCTCGGGACTCGCGGTCGCCGCGGACGATGCGACCAGCGAGGACACCGGCGCCCCGGCCGGCGCGATCTCGCTGCTCGGCGCCGGCGATCCCCATGGATCCCGGTCGGCGGCGAGGGCCGCGACGGGCGCGGGGCGGGCAGATGGCGTGGTCGTGAGGGACGCCGCGGGTGTCGCCTCGTCGCGATCGGAGAGGCGCCAGGCGACCGCGCCGCCAGCGACGGCGACGATCGCGACTGCACCGGCGATCACGGGGCCGCGGCGGCGCGACGCTGCGAGCGGTGCGGGATCGGGCGCACGCTCGCTCGGCGTCCACGCGAGCGGGGTCTTCCCGCGATCGGTCGTGGCCTGCCGCTCGGCGAACCACGGCGTGCGCTCGGCGGTCACGGTCGCCTGCGGCGCGTCGGTCGCCGGTCGCATCCGCGCGGTCTCGCCGGCGGTCAAGGTGGGCGCGCTGGCGAGACCGGCCGTGCGCACGGCCTCGAGCAGCGCGGCCGCCGAGGCGGGCCGGTTCTGCGCGCGCGTCGACAGTGCACGCCGGATCTCGACATCGAGCTCCTCGGGAACCGAGGCGAGCTCGACGAGCGGCCGCGGTGACAGGCGCGCCTCAGGATCGCCGAGGTCGTCCCACGGCAACCGGCCCGCGAGCATCGCGTACAAGGTCACCGCGAGCTCGTAGAGATCTGTCGCGATGCCGGCGGGTTGCCCGAAGAACCGCTCGGGCGCCATGTACGCGGGCGTCCCGCGCACGCCACCGTCCATCGTCGTCGTCGAGGCCGGCGCCGTGACCTCCTTGGCGATGCCGAAGTCGAGGAGCACGGCGTGGCGGCCCGCGACGATGAAGACATTTTCCGGCTTGAGATCTCGGTGAATCAGGCCACCTTGATGGAGCGTGCCGACCGCGTCACATAGCTCACCGAACAACTCGAGCGCCTGCACGAGCGCCAGCGGGCCACGCGCGAGCACGCTCGCCAAGGTCTCGCCCTCGAGCCGCTCCATCGCGAGGTACGGTCGGCGATCCGGCAGCTCGCCGACGGCGAGCACCTTGACCACCGACGGATGCGTGATCGCCTGGAGCCGCTCGGCTTCGCGCAGGAACTGCGCGCGCAGGCGCTCGGTGTCCGCGAGGGATGCGTGCAGGACCTTGAGCGCCACGCGCCGCGGCCCCCACGTCGCGTCGTACACGATGCCGCTACCGCCCTCGCCGAGAACACTCTCGATCCGGAACTCACCGAGCGACGTGGGAAGAGCCACAGAGACCATGCGCGCGCCGTCGCCAGACCGGCGAGAGGTGCCTCACCTTAGCGCGCCGAGTTCCGGCCTGACCATTGCTAGATTCTTGGACTGAGCCCAGGAGGACCCATCCCATGATCAGATTAGCCATCGCCGAAGACCACACGATCGTCCGCTGGGCGCTGCGAGAAGCGCTGGGCAAGGCCGACGACATCGAGGTCGTCGGTGAATCGGGCACAGCCGCGGAAACATTGGAGATGGTGAAGCGGGTACGCCCCGACGTCCTGCTCCTCGACATCACCCTGCCCGACCGCTCGGGCTTCGATGTCCTCTCCGATCTGAGGCCCCTGGACACGGCGCCCCTCGTCGTCGTGCTCACATGGCACACGGAGCCGAGCTACGCCGCGCGCGCGATCGCGGCAGGCGCGCACGGCTACGTCAACAAGTCGGTGGAGCCCGAGGCGCTGCTCGCCGCGATCCGCGCGGTCAGCCGGGGCGAGCAGGTGATCCCCCCGGGTGTCGAGGAGCTCCTCGCGAGTGGCGATGGCCATCCCGCGAGCGCGCTGACCGCCCGCGAGGCGCAGGTCATGGAGATGCTCTCACGGGGCATGACCAACCGCGAGATCGCCGAGCACCTCGAGATCAGCATCAAGACCGTCGATACGCATCGCGGTCACGTGCTGAAGAAGCTCGGCCTGCGCAACAACTCGGAGCTCACGCGGTTCGCCGTCAAGCACGGCTACGTCTCGCTCTGATCACCGACGCGCCGGCTGGACCCAGGCCTGCTTCCCGTCACCGCGCGTGACGACCGCGCGGAGGTAGCCGGTCGCGGGTAGTGGCCGGCGCGCGCTGCGCCCCTGGATCTGCGCGGCGCGCTTCCCGTTCTCGATCCACTCGATCGTGTACGTGCCCTGCTCTCCCGCCGCCACCTCGACCACGAGCTCGCCGCCGTCGACCTCGGCGCGCGCGAGCACGACGCCGGTCGACGCGTAGAACCGCCCTGCCGCGATCGACGCGAGGATCGCCTGCGGCTCGCGCACGGCCTTGACGGCGATCCAGCCTCCACCCGGGGGGTACGTCGCGCCCTCGAGGTCATCGTAATCATGCGCATCGTCGGAGGCGACGCCCCAGATCGTCGCGCCCTGGACCAGCGCAGCGTCCCAGATCACGTCGAGGCTCGGGTGGTCCGGGTCACCCGCGTTCCACTCTGCGAAGGCCACGTTCGCGACCTCGAACAGCCCGAACCCGCGCCGCGCGAGCTCCGCGAGCAGATCGCCGTTCATCCCCCAGAACCAGTTCGGGTGGTTGAGTTGCGCGATCCCGCCGAGCGACTTCTGCACCTCGATCGCCGCGTCGTACTTCGCGAGGCGCTCGGACGTCTTGCGGTTCGCCCACACGATCTTCTCGCTGCTCGTACGCCCGTGCGGGGCGAGCAGGTTGACGTGGATCCGACACTTGCCGCTCGCGTCTCCCGCCGGGATGCAGTTGCTCGGGTTGTGCGTCAGCTCGATCCCCGAGAACACGATCAGGCCGCGGTCGGTCGGCGGGCGCAGCGTGACCGCACCAGGCGTCGGTGCCGCGCGATCGAGCTCGCTGACCCGGTTGTGATCGCTCAGCACGATGAAGTCGTAGTTGCGCCGCTCGTACCAGCGCAGCACGTCGGGGATCGACGTCGTGCTGTCGCCCGACGGCCGGGCGTGGACGTGGGTCGAGCCCTTGAGCCACACCTCGGGCGCCGATGGCAGGCTCGGGGCAGCATCGACGGTCGCGACGATCTCGGCGTCGACCACGACCGAGACGGCGGCATCGCTCGGCAGCGCCGACAGCTCCGGGGAGATCGGCGCCGACGGTCCCGGCACATCCGGACCGGCGCACGTGGCCAGGACGCTCAGCGAGATCACGAAGCCCGTGCGCCTCATGGCGTCGCCGCCTCGTCGAGCGCGGCCGCCCCCGCCGGGCTGACGCTCGTCACGACGCCCCAGCCCGCCTTGGTCCACTGGGCGCGCAGGGCCAGGAACAGCCCGAGGTGATCCGTCAGCATCCGGCGCTCGACCGGCTTCTTCCCCGCGAGGTCCTGCCGCTCGTCCGGGTCCGCGACCAGATCGCCGATCAGCGGCTGCCCCGTCTTGCCGACGCGGATCTTCCAGCGACCGATCCGCATCGCGTGCGCGTACTCGTACTGCGAGGCGTACGACGGTCGCGGCCAGCCGCGGCCGATGCCCTGCGCGAGCGGCGCGAGGGACGCGCCCTGGACCGTCGCGACCGGCGCTCGACCGACCGCCTCGAGCATCGTCGGCAGCAGATCGACGGACTCGACGCCCTCCTCGACGATCGTCCCGCCCGGGAAGCGACCCGGATCGTGGACGATCAGCGGGACGCGCACGAGCGAGTCACGGAGCGACCCGCC
>Ga0316601_100002014_pt1 | contig 10311 bp, 10 predicted proteins | sample OWC_soil_day5_no_FD_207663 | JGI IMG/M metagenome (GOLD analysis project Ga0316601, IMG submission 207663) | Wetland soil microbial communities from Old Woman Creek delta, Ohio, United States - OWC_soil_day5_noCT | ecosystem: Environmental > Terrestrial > Soil > Wetlands | place: USA: Ohio...
GTATCATAATGCGGTCCGGCCGCACCCGGGTCCACTCGAAGGCCGCCTTCAACGCCGGATGGAAAACCAACTAGGCTGGCGGTACTCAACCTCTCCTCTCATGCTTGGGCTTCTGTTGCAGTCGGAGAAATCATGAAAGCCACATTTTGGCAAGACGCGGCGGAGTTTGCACCCATTCTATTGCAGGGAGCTTGGGTGACGGTGCAAGTCACCATCGGCGCGCTGATTCTTTCGACTCTTCTCGGCCTGTTCTGGGCGCTTTTAAGGGTCTCCCACTCCAAAATTTTGTCACGGACAAGCGCAACCATCGTTAATATCATCCGCGGCATACCTATTCTGGTACAGTTGTTTTACATCTATTTCGTGCTGCCGGATATGGGTATCCAGCTGAACGCCTTTCAGGCCGGCGTCATCGGCTTGGGTATAGCCTATTCTTCCTACATGTCGGAAGTGTTCAGGGCAGGGATCGAGGCGATCGACGTGGGGCAGATCGAGGCGGCCCAGTCCATCGGAATGAATCGACGCCTCATCATGACGCGCGTGGTGCTGCCGCAGGCGTTTCGCATCGCGCTGCCGCCTTACGGCAACAACCTCATCATGCTGTTGAAGGATTCGTCGCAGACATCCGCGATTACGGTCGCGGAGCTGGCATTGCAAAGCAAGCTTATCGCTGCTTCCACCTTCAAGAACTTAACGGTTTTCACTCTAGGGGCAATCGCCTATCTAGTGATGAGTGTTCCGCTCATCGTCCTGGTTGCTAGACTGGAGAAGAGGTTCGGCCGCAAATGATAAGCATTGTCGATTTACGCAAGGCCTTCGGCACGAACGAAGTGCTCAAGGGGATCTTCCTTGAAGTGACTCAAGGGGAAGTACTATGCATCATCGGTCCCTCCGGCTCCGGCAAATCAACCATCCTGCGTTGTATCAACGGGCTGGAAAGCTACGATGCCGGCGCGATTCGGGTTGATGGTCGCTTGGTAAACCGGGATTCCAAGGAAATCCAGTGGATCCGCACGCGAGTCTCCATGGTGTTTCAGCGCTTCAACCTCTTTCCGCATCGCACCGTCTTAGAAAACGTTATCGAGGGGCCGGTGTATGTGAAGAAGGAGGATCGCAAGAAAGCCGTCGAGCGCGCCGAAGAGCTTTTGCAGCAGGTGGGGCTGGGGAACAAGATAAACGTCTACCCCAACCAACTCTCCGGCGGCCAGATGCAACGGGTGGCCATCGCCCGCGCGCTCGCCATGCAGCCGCTGGCCATCCTTTTTGACGAGCCCACTTCCGCATTGGACCCGGAGCTGGTGGGAGAGGTTCTGAACGTAATGCGCAACCTCGCCGAGCAGGGTATGACCATGCTCGTCGTTACCCATGAAATGGGCTTTGCCAAGGATGTCGCCGACCGGGCGATCTTCATCGACAATGGCGTCATTGTCGAGGAAGGCGCGCCTCGGGATCTGCTTTCGAACCCCAAGCAAGATAGGACCCGGGATTTTCTGCGGCGTGTCACGCATCCAATGTAAAGAGCGCGAGGATTGCCAGCCCGTCAAATTGGAGGAAGGCTTCGTTACAGGGAAGCCGGCCGGCCGTGTTGGCGGACTTATTAGGAGAAACACATCGTGAAGGAAATTAGAAAAATCACAGTGGTGGGAACGGGCAACGGCGCCCATGGCGCGGCTGCGGATCTGACCTTGCGCGGCTACCTGGTGACGCTGTACGAACTGCCGGAATTCAAGGAAAACCTGGAGGCCATGGCCGCGAAGGGGGGGATACGGGTCATCCGTGGAGAGAAAGAGCAGATCGTAAAAATCCATAACTTCACCACGAATGCGGCCGAGGCGTTTTCTGGCGCAGACTGCATCATGCCCGTGGTTCCCACCTTTGCGCATCGAACCATCGCTGAAACCTGCGCTCCTCACTCAAAAGACGGACAAACCATCATATTGAACCCTGGTTCCACCGGCGGATTGCTTGAGTTCATGAAAGTCTTCCAAGAAAAGGGCGGCACGGCTAAAATCAACTGGGCCGAAACTGCGAGCCTGCCCTACGGCGCCCGCTTAGTGGGGCCGGGGGTCGTGAACATTCTGTTGGATACCAAAGCCATCTTTTTTGCAGCGTTCCCGGCCACGAAGACGGATGAGATGCTTTCGCAGTTCAAAAAAATGTTCCCGGCGGCGGTCAAGTTCAAAAACATTTTGGACACGGCGTTAAATAACGGCAACCCCGTCAGCCATCCGACGGCCGCCATTCTCAACACGGGACGCATCGAGTTTACCAGGGGAAACTATCTGCATTACAAGGAAGGCATCACCCCGTCGGTCGCCAGGGTGATGGAGGATGTCGACAAGGAACGTATGGCGATCATTCGCGCCTACGGGCTGACCGAGATGTCCACGGCCGAAAGGTTGGTCGTTTTAGGATACACCCATTCCGGAAAAGATTTGTACGACCAGTATCAGCACAGTGAAGTGTTTGCACCGATGAAGGCCCCAGCCGACCTTCACAACCGTTTTATCACGGAGGACATCGCCTATGGTCTCGTAACATGGGCGGATTTGGGGGACCTGGCTGGTGTCGAGACCCCTCTCATGGATGCCGTTGTTCACATCGCCTCCTCGATCCACGGCGTGAATTACTTCAATACGGGTCGGACCCTGAAGAACTTAGGCCTTGGGCATTTGACAAAAAATCACTTGCTAAAGTACGTAACTTCGGGGAGACTTTGGACTGCCCGATCCGGCAAACCAATCCCAACCAAAAGGAGGAAGTCATGAAAAGACCCATTGATCGCTTAGTTGTTTCAATTCTTGGATTCGTGATGGTGCTTGTCCCCGGCCTCGTCTTGGCCCAGACCACGGTCAAGATCGGCAACATCCTGCCGCTCTCCGGGCCGTCGGCCTCGGTCGGCTTGCAGAACAAACAAGCCCAGGACATGGCGGTTGAAGAGATCAATTCCGCCGGCGGCATCAAGTCCCTGGGTGGGGCCAAGATCCAGATGCTCTATGCGGATTCCGAGTCCAAGCCGGAAAAGGGCGTGGCCGAGGCCGAACGCTTCATCAACACCGAAAAGGTCAACATCCTGACCGGCTGCTGGAACTCGGCGGTCTCCTACCCCGTTTCGGCCGTGGCCGAGCGTTACGGGATTCCCTTTCTCGTGCCGGTGTCGGTGGCCGACAAGATCACCGAGCAGGGCTATAAGTACGTCTTCCGGATCGCCGCCAAGGACAGTTGGTGGACCCGCGATCAGTTCGCCTTCCTGAAGGACATGGAGAAGGAGTTCAACACCAAGGTCTCAACGGTGGCTTTCGTGTATGAAAACGGCGACTGGGGCAAGGGGTTCGCCGAAGGCTGGAAGAAACTCGCTCAGCAGGGCGGCTACAAGGTGGTTTTGGATGAGCCTTATCCCTCCACGGCCACCGATCTAAGCCCGGTGGTCCAGAAGATCAAGCGCGCCAACCCCGACGTCCTCTTCCTGACCTCCAACGCCGCGGACGCCATCCTGCTCACCAACACCATGGCCGAGTACAAGGTCAAGCCCAAGGCCATCGTCGCCAGCGGCGGCGGCCATGCCGACCCGTCCTTCATGAAGGCCGCGGGCAAGAACGCCAAATACCTGTTCGACATCGTCGAGTGGGAAACCGACGTCAACAAGCCCGGGGCGGACAAGGCCAACGAGAAGTTCAAGAAACTCTACGGCTACAACCTGGCGGGCGAATCCGTGGACGCCTATGTCGCCATGTACGTGCTGGCCGATGCGCTGGAGCGCGCCAAGTCCACCGACCCGAAGGCCATCCGCGAGGCTCTCGCCACCACCAAGCTGAACCAGGGACCGGCCATGATCGTGGGCTACGACGCCATCGAGTTCGACCAGATGGGCCAGAACAAGCACGCCGCCCTGGTGATGGTGCAGGTGAACGACATCGGCAAGGGTATGGAACGGATTACGGTCTGGCCGAAGGTATCGCGGCGCGCGAATTACAAGCCGGTGTTCCCCACTCCGTAAAGGCAAATCCGGTTCAAATATCCTTGGGGTGCATTGCTCCATCTTTCTTAGTAATGAGCAGTGAGATCAATGGACTAAATCCCCCCCTTTTTCCAAAGGGGGGGATTTAGGGAGGCTCTGATGCTTTTCATTCTCGAAGACACCATCAACGGCATCCTCATGGGGTCCATCTACGGCCTGGCGGCGCTCGGTCTGACGCTGATCTTCGGCGTGCTCAAGGTCATCAACTTCGCCCACGGTTCGCTGCTCATGGTGGGGATGTATGTGGCATACTGGGCTGTGCTCTTGACCGGCGTGCACCCTTACCTGTCGCTGGTCATCGTGGTGCCGGTCATGTTCCTTTTCGGCTACCTGCTTCAGGACATCCTCATCAAGCCCATCTTCAAGGCGGAGAAGGACGTCCGCGAACCGATCACGGTCATCATCGTCACCACAGGGGTCTGGTACATTCTGGACAACCTGTCGCTGCTCATCTTCGGACCTCAATACCGCAACATTCAGGACAACCCCCTGCGCGGCAAAATGCTCGAAGCCGGGGAGATGATGATCTCGGTGCCCAAGCTGTGGGGATTCTGCGCCGCCATCATTACCGCCTTGCTGGTGTACCTGTTCCTGCAGAAGACCCGTATGGGCCGCGCCGTGCGCGCGACGAGCCTCGACCGCGACGCCGCCAGCCTGCAGGGCATCAACCAGTACAAGATCTACAACATCTCCTTCGGCATCGGTACGGCCATAGCCGGTGTGGCCGGCGTGACCCTCGTGCCCTTCTTCAACATCTTTCCGAGCGTCGGAGTGCTCTTCGACATCAAGTGTTTCATCATCGTGGTCCTGGGCGGACTGGGAAGCATCGGCGGGGCGCTTCTGGGCGGCATGATCGTCGGGGTGATCGAGTCCGTGGGACCGCAGTTCATGACGGCCACCTGGACCGAGGCCATCGTGTACGGCCTCTTCCTGGTTTTTCTGTTTCTGAAGCCTTCGGGGTTGTTCGGCGTGAAGTACGACTGGTAATGACTTCGTCTCCGACGAAGTCATATGAAATTTTCATGAGGGTTTTTCGATGAACCCGTTGGTCTACCGCAAATTGCCGTTGATTCTCGTTGGTGTGCTGGCCTTGGGCCTGCCGCTGGTGGTGACGAGCCCCACCTACCTGCACATCGTGATCCTGCTCTTTCTTTACGCCTATCTGACCACGAGCTGGAACCTGGTGGGCGGCTTCGCCGGCGTGCTGCCCCTGGGACATGCGGCCTTCGTCGGAATCGGCGCCTATACCTCCACCATCCTGTCCCTGCAATACGGCGTGAGTCCCTGGATCGGCATGCTGGTCGGTGCGGTGATTGCATGCATCGTGGGGGTGATCATCGGGCTGCCCACGTTTAAAATGCGCGGCGCCTACTTTGCCCTGGCGACGATCGCCTTCGCCGAGGGCATCCGCGTGATGTTTGAGAACATCGACCAGCTGGGGCCTTTGCAGATCAACGGCCCGCGGGGCCTGCAGATCCCGCCCCTCAAAACCGGCCTGGCCAGCTTCATGTTCGCGGAGAAGGAGCCCTACTATTACATCATTCTGGTCATGCTCGCCGGGGTGCTCTTGCTCACCTGGGCGATCTCGCGCTCCAAGCTGGGCTATTACCTGATGGCGGGAGGCGAGGAGCCCGAGGCGGCCCAGGCCCTGGGGGTCAACGTCGCCCGCGCCAAGCTGACGGCGATGGCGATGAGCTCCTTTCTCACGGCGTTTGCGGGAACGTTCTGGGCGCAGTTCACCCTCTACATCCACCCCAAGAGCGTGATGAGCCTGGACATCTCCTTTGAGATCGCCTTCATCGCGCTCATCGGTGGGAGAGGGTCGATCGCCGGGCCGGTGCTGGGAGCGCTGCTGCTGCGGCCGGTCAGCGACTTTTCCCGGATCTACTTCGGCGACAAGCTGCCGGGTCTGCATTTGATCATCTTCGGCGTCGTATTGATCCTGGTGATGCTCTTTCAGCCCCGCGGTTTGCAGTTGCCGTTGACCCGCATCTACCACCGCGTCATGGACAGGCTCTTCGGCGACCGGGAGGCGGCGGCATGAAAATTCTCGAGCTCCAAAAGGTGAGAAAATATTTCGGCGGCATCAAGGCGGTGGAAAGCTTCAGTCTGGACGTGGGCGAAGGCGACATCGTCGGCCTGATCGGCCCCAACGGCGCCGGCAAGTCCACGCTGTTCAACTGCGTGGCGGGCGTCTTCCCGCCGACCGCCGGCGACATCCTGTTTCTCGGAGAAAAGATCAACGGCCAGAAACCGTGGGATCTCTGCCACAAAGGGTTGGCGCGCACCTTCCAGATCGTGAAGCCCTTTGCCTCCCGCAGCGTGCTCTACAACGTCATGGTGGGGGCCTTCGCCACCACCGACAAGCGCAGCGAGGCCGAAAAGCGCGCCCGCGAAGTGCTGCAGCATCTGCACATGGACGATAAAAAGGACCAGCGCGCCGGCAACCTCACCATCGCCGACCGCAAGCGGCTGGAAATCGCCCGGGCCCTGGCCACGCGGCCCAAGATGCTGCTGCTCGACGAGGTCATGGCGGGCTTGCGGCCCACCGAGGTGGACGAGATGGTGGCGATCATCAAGCGCCTGCGGGAAGGCGGGATGACCATCTTCGTGATCGAGCACATCATGCGGGCGATCATGGCGCTGTCGGATCGGATCGCGGTCCTGCATTTCGGCACGAAGATCGCGGAGGGCAGCCCGCAGGAGATCGCCCGCGACGAGCGGGTGATCAAAGCCTATCTGGGAGAAGACTATGGCGCTGCTTGAGATCCGCAACATCGACGTGTTCTACGGGGACGTCCAGGTGGTCTTCGACCTGTCGCTCCAGGTGGAGGAAGGCGAGGTGGTCAGCATCATCGGCGGCAACGGCGCCGGCAAATCCACGCTGCTCAGGACCATTTCCGGTTTGATGCAGCCGTCCAAGGGCGAGATCACCTTCGAGGGCAAACCCATCCATCACCGGCCCCCCGAGGAAGTCGTGGAGCGCGGCATCGTGCAGGTGCCCGAGGGGCGGCGCCTGTTCAGCCTGATGTCCGTTCAGGACAACCTCATCGTCGGGGCCTACAACCGCCGCGCCGACAGCCAGAAGGAAAAAACCCTGGAGGAAGTCTACACGCTCTTCCCGCGCCTGCGGGAACGGCTGGCCCAGCTGGCCATGACGCTCTCCGGCGGCGAGCAGCAGATGGTGGCCATCGGCCGCGGTCTCATGGCGCAGCCCAAGATCCTCATGCTCGACGAGCCGTCCCTGGGGCTTGCTCCCCTTCTGATCAAGGACATTTTCGAGACGGTGCGCCAGATCGCCCAACAGGGAACCACCGTGCTCATGGTCGAGCAGGACGTGAAGCACTCCCTCAGCCTGAGCGACCGGGGCTACGTGCTCGAGCACGGCCGGGTGGTGATGGAAGGCCCGGCCCGTGAGCTTCTCGATAATCCGCACATCAAAACCGCCTATTTAGGGTTGTAATTTTAATCGGTCGTCGGTGCGGCTGGCCCAAGTTCCAACCGGACACCCAGAACCCTAAGGGCGTCGGGTAGTTCATATTTGCAGTTGACACGTTTGCGTGCGGCAAATTATGTTAAGCATTATTTCCCAAAACGAATTTGCGGGGTCCTGGGTCGATGCTTTGCGTGCCGGGGCCGCCGGCCTCCCTGTTGGTCGGATCGTCACTAACCTACAATCACGGAAGGAGAAGGACATGAAGCGAATTCCCCTACTTGGCTTGCTGATGCTGGTCCTGGTGGTGCCCGGCATCGCGTTGGCGCAAGACGCCTTCAAGATCGGCGTAGTCACCTCGTTGTCGGGCGATCTGGCCACGGGCGGCAACGTGACCAAACGCGGATACGACCTCTGGGCCAAGGACGTGAACGCCCGCGGGGGTATCGAGATCCAGGGCAAAAAGTACCCGGTCCGGCTCATCTACGGCGATGATCAATCCCAGGCGGCCCAGGCCGCGTCCGCAGCCGAGCGTCTGGCCGTGCAGGAGAAGGTGGACTGCGTGCTGGGGCCCTATGCCTCGGGCGTGACCCTGGCCGCCGCTCCGGTGCTCGAGAAGTACAAGATCCCGATGATCACCGGCTCGGCCGAATCCCCCCTGATCTGGCGGCAGAGCCCTCCTTTCAAGTTCACCTTTGGAACCATCCCGCCGGTGAACTTCACCGGGTCCGGAGTCATCAAGAGTCTCACGGCCCTTCCTAACGGCCCCAAGACCGCGGTCATCTACGGCACCAACGACGCTTTTTCCAAGGCCACGGCCGAGGCGTTCCAGGCCACGGCGGAGAAGGAGGGGATCAAGGTCCTCAAGTTCAACATCATCCCGGTCAAACAGGACATGACGCCGCTCATGTCCGCAGCCAAGGCCCTAAACCCCGACCTGATTGCCTTCGGCGGCCACGACGAGGAACTCATCAACCTGGTGAAGGCCCTGGTCCAGATCGACTTTACGCCCAAGTTTCTCCTCATGCACTACGGCGTGACCGAACCCGCATTTATAGAAGCCCTCAAGAAGAACGCCGACGGGGTCCTGGGCGGATCGGTCTGGAACGTGAACATGGACATCAAGGGGCAGATCGGCTGGCCCACGGCCAAGGCCTACGCGGAAGTGGCCATGGCTGAATACAAAATCCCGTCCGACTACACCCAGGCGGGATGCTCGGCCGCGGGCCTCGCCTTCGAAGCGGCCCTGAAGCAACTGGCTGTGCCGCCGCCTCTGGACGAGTCTGCCCGGACCAAGCTGGTGGGGATCCTGGAGAAGCTCGACATTCAGACCTTTTACGGTCGGGTCAAGTTCGCGGAAGAGGGGGAATTCTACCACTCCAACGCCGGTTTGACGCCGTTCACGGTGCAGATCCTCGACGGCAAGGAGGTGGTGGTTGCGCCCGCCAACATGGCCCAGGCCAACCTCCTCTATCCCTTGAAACCCTGGAAGCAAAGATAGAGCGAACACACAGGCCCAACCGGTGCACCATAAAACCAAATACGAAATTCGAAGCACGAAACTCGAAACAAATTCGAATGGTTCAAAAGAAAAATGACCAAACCCGGTTGGGCTGCAATCTGACAGTTTTCTAACGTTTCGGTCATTCCGTAATTCGGATTTGTTTTCGGATTTCGGGTTTCGTGCTTCGAATTTTCAAGCCACATGCCGTTTGACATCAAGTAGTCTCCAAAATACATAGAACTTTCTCATCAAAGGGATGAGGGCTTAAGATGCCATGCTGACGTTGCTCCCCCAAGCCATCATCGACGGCCTCCTCCTGGGAGGGATTTACCTCACCGTGTCCATCGGCTTCTCCCTGGCCTACGGGGTCCTGCACATCATCGATTTCGCCGTGGGCGAGTGGATCATGCTGGGGGCCTTCCTGGGTCTCTATCTCACGGCATGGACGGGATGGGACGCCATGTTTTTCCTGCCGGCGGTATTCGCGGTCTTCGCCGTGGTGGGATGGTTCACCCAGCCCCTGATCCAGCGGGTCACCAGCGGGGCCAAGGGGCGGCCGGTGCTCATGGCCCTGGTCTTCACCTTCGGCCTCGCCCTGACCTTTCGGGGTTCCGCACAGACCGTCTTCGGCATCTTCACCCACTCCCTCCCAACGGAGCTTGCGGCAGGCTCCTGGTACTGGGAGCTGGGGCCATTCATGGTGACCATCCCGGTGGTCCGCCTCGCCGGGCTCCTCTACGCCCTGGCCATCACGGTGGGGTTGACCTACCTGCTGAAACACACCGACCTGGGGCTGGCCATCCGGGCCGTGGCCCAGCACAAGGATGCCGCAGGCCTCATGGGCGTGAACATCCGGCGGACCAACTCGGTGGTGTACAGCCTCTACGTCGGGATCAGCGCCATGACCGGGGTGTTCATCGGCGCCATCATCTCGCTGAACGCGGCTATGGGGCCCGACCTGAGCCTCTTCGCTTTCTTCGTGGTGGTGCTGGCAGGGATGGGCTACCTCCCCGGGGTGCCCTGGGCATCCTTCCTCCTGGGGCTCATCCAGTCCTTCTTCCTCATTTTCTTCAACCCGGGCTGGACCCTCCTGGCCGTGTTCACCGTGCTCTTCCTCATCCTGCTCATCTCCCCCACGGGCCTTTTCCGGAAAGGAGTCTGACCCCATGCCCGACACGGTCTGGAAGAAGCGCGTCGTGGTGGCCGGTCTGACGGCCTTCCTTCTGGCCTTTCCTCTGCTGGTGCGGGATGCCTTCCTTCTGAGGCTCTTCACCGAAGCCCTCATGTGGGTCGGCCTGGCCATTACGTGGGATCTGATTGCGGGCTACATCGGCTACCTCAACTTCGGGCACGGGG
>Ga0316601_100002016_pt1 | contig 10308 bp, 4 predicted proteins | sample OWC_soil_day5_no_FD_207663 | JGI IMG/M metagenome (GOLD analysis project Ga0316601, IMG submission 207663) | Wetland soil microbial communities from Old Woman Creek delta, Ohio, United States - OWC_soil_day5_noCT | ecosystem: Environmental > Terrestrial > Soil > Wetlands | place: USA: Ohio...
GAGCGAAGACGGCAAGTGGAAATTAACGAGACCGCTCACAAATGCGAATGTTCCCTCTACAGTCCAGGGGGTCATCTCTGCGAGGGTGGACCGGCTGGAAATAGAGACGAAACGAATCCTTCAGGAGGCCTCTGTCATTGGCCGGGCTTTCCTTCATGAGATATTGAAACGCGTTACTGAACTCAAGGATCAGATTGATAGAAGTCTCATGGGTCTGGAGCGTTTGGATCTCATCCGCACAAGATCACTACAACCCGATCTGGAATATATTTTCAAACATGCCCTGACGCAGGAAGTTGTTTACAACGGACTTCTTAAGAAGGAACGCCAGAACATCCATGAAAAGATCGGGCAAGTCATAGAGGAACTATTCAAAGACCGTCTTAAGGAGTTCTATGAGGCATTGGCATATCATTTCAAGCAGGGTCATTCCACACTGAAGGCCGTGGGCTATCTCATGAAGGCCGGTGAGAAAAGTTTCAATAGATACGCTCTTGATGAAGCCCACCAATACTACAAAGAAGCTTTTGAACTTCTCTCTGAAAAAACAAACAAGTCCGTCGAAGATAAATCACTACTTGTGGACATCCTCCTCCTGTGGTCCCAAGTGTATTATCGTCGCTCTCTTTTCATTGAATTAGGTAAGCTCCTTGAGGACTACGAGGATCTTGCCTCATCTCTGGATGATAAGGCAAGACTGGGAATGTTCTATGTCAGACAAGGTGGAGCATTAATATTTAGGCAAGAGCTCAGAAAGGCTCATCAATATTTACAGAAGGCCCTCCATATTGGCGAGGAAATTAGGGATCAACGCATTATCGGTTATTCGTGCGGTTTTCTTTCTGGGTGTTGTGCAGATCTGGGTATGCTGGGTGAGGCTGTTGAATTTGGAAAGAGAATCCACGAACTAAATTTATATAATACTTCCGATCAAGAATTATTTAGATATTCATCGTGGTTTTTAGGACAGATGTATTGGGTGAGAGGAGAAGTGAGGAAAACAAAGGAGATAGCAAATGCTAATATTGAATACGCTCAGAAGCATTCCAATATGGCATGTATGTCAGATGGTAATTTAATGATGGCATTTGGCCATTTAACATCAGGAGATTTTATTTCGGCAATTGAATATGCACAGAAAGCCGCTCATTTTGCTTTAGAACCTATTATTCTTATAGGCGCAAAAACGATTCTCGGAATGTCATTGGTTGCCAATGGCCAGTATTTTGAGGCTGAAAATGTTCTTAAAGAGGCAGAAATAATTGCACAGGATTCTGGCTACGAGTATGCAAATGAAGGAATGCGCCTATTTTCTGGCATAATTATGGTCACCAAAGGGAACCTGGGCCAGGGGATAGGCATGATGGAAGAAATTACGCAAACATTTCTGAAAGATGAAAGCAGATGGCGTTATACCTTTAGCAATCACGTGCTGGGACAGGTCTACTTACAAATGGTCCAGGGGGAGGGGGAAAAGAGCTTTACCTTCGTCGCAAAAAACATTGGCTTCCTGATCAAGACCATCCCCTTTGCCCACAGGAAGGCAGAAGGGCATCTGACCAAAGCCATTGAAACGGCCAAAAAGATCGGAGCAAAAAGTCTACTTGGCCAAGCCTATCTTGATATGGGCCGATTACGCCAGGCGAAAGGGAGAACAGACGAGGCCAGAGAATACATATCAGAGGCCGTTCGGCTCTTTGAGGAATGTGAGGCGGATGTTTTTCTGAAACTGGCCCGGGAGGCCTTGGCGGCTTTAGGATGAAAACATGAAATGTCCAAAATGCCAGTTTGAAAATCCAGGCGGTACGAAGTTCGCGTCGATTGTGGAAACAAGCTGGAACTGCCTTGCCCTAAATGTGGCTTCACTAATTCGCCAACTTTTACTAAGGTTTGCATAATAGTATTGACTGCGCCTTAGAAGCCGCGTTCAACAAGGACTTCGTTCTATTTGGAACGTGTCAATACAATTATAGGAACATTAATAAGTTCTGCGGTGAATGCGGACATAACCTCACTCTTCCATCCGAACCTCTTTGTATTACCAGCATCCGAGTAAAATGCCACACAATACCGACCCTATTGCGTGGTTAGCCCTATTTTTGATATTCCTACTTATCACCAGGTTGGGGAACCTTGTGATAGACTCCTTCCCCTGAACGATTTCATTTGATTTTTTTGGCCGGACAGGGGTATTATTCAGTCAGGTTGCAGTATCTTTCCCGCTCCAGCAGACCTGATGCAGACGCTGGTTTCGTTGCGCGGTTCGGATTTTTTCTCTCCAGCGTCATTTCCCTTCACGAGCGTCTCTCTCATCTATTTGCTAAACCTTCTGACCCAGGAGGTGTCGGCATGGAACCGAAGGGTTTTCACCGCAAGCTCACCGCCATTCTTATCGCCGATGTTGCCGGGTACAGCCGTCTGATGCAAGACGACGAAGCAGCAACCGTCGCCACTCTCGAATCCTACAAACAGGTTTTCTTTGATCTCATCAAACATCACCGTGGCCGCGTGGTGGACTCTCCGAAGGACAACCCCCTTGCCGAGTTTGCCAATGTGGTGGATGCAGTGCAATGCGCGGTAGCCAGTCAGAAGGAACTTTAGGCGCGGAACGCTGAGTTGCCAGAGAATCAAAAAATGCAGCTTCGAACCGGCGTGAACTTGGACAAGGAGGGGATATGCGAAAATGGACTTTATTTGGCATAATTATTGTGCTTCTGAATAGCCTTGCACCCTCTCTCTGGGCCTTAGGCATCATCAACAAACAGAACCTCAGTGCCGAATATTTCCGAACGCTAAACCGCAACGCCGCCACTGATATGGCAGATGCGGCCGCCTTCAATCCAGCCGGCACTGCCATGATGGAAAACGGCCTATATATCAAGGCGGATGCACTATACGGCTGGTTAGACTATTCCAACCAGCTGCCGTCAACCCCTTCCATCTTGAATTTGGGGACACTGGACTCGGAAGAGCCAACCATCATTCCCGGTCTGTTTGCAGTGTACAAGCAGGACCGCTGGGCTGGATTTTTTTCGATTACGATCCCGGGCGGTGGCGGATATGTCAGGTTTGACGATGGCAATTCTCGCACAGCCATGCTGACACTGCCGGGCGCTTTCGGTGGGTTAGGAACCTATCTGGGCGGCCCTCTCGGAAATTCCCAGAACATAGATCAATTCATAGAAGCTGACAGCTACTATATCGGCTACAGTCTTGGCGCCTCTTTTAAAATTTTCGACTCGTTATCGATAGGAGGCGGCGTGCGGTACGTCGATGCTTATCAAAAATTCAAGGGTAAGGCGCAGGGGTCACTCAACACCATTAACGTCAAAATCGAACGGACCGATGAGGCATTTAATTATTTTTTTGGCCTTGATTATGCTCCTGTCAAGGATCTCAACATAACCTTAACCTACATGTCCAACACACCGCTTAATTTTAAAGCAGACACCAACGATAGCTCCCCCGGCCAAGTGATCTCCAAAAGCGTGGGCTGGGCGGATGGAACCCATGAACGTGAAGACTTGCCTGGATACCTCGGGGCAGGCATATCCTACTTTATCATCCCGGGAACACTCCGAATTGAGCCGAATTTTACCTATTTTCTTGAAAAACAAGCAAAACTTGAAAACTCGCGTTTTAAGAACGCGGGCAATAGCTGGGACGCTGGGGTCACTTTGGAGTACATTTTAAACCCGCAGTGGAAGTTCAGCATCGGCTATCTTCACACCGACATTCGGGGCATGAAACCGGAAGAACTACTGCCTGAGGCGCCCGAGCTGGATGCTAACCACATCGCCCTTGGTGTGGTGTGGAGCCCGTTGGAGCGCATAAGCTTGACCTTGAGCGGCCTGAGAGGTTGGTACGAATCTGAAAAAACAGATCAGAACTCCTCACGTGCTCCAGCTGGCACCGAATACGACAAAGATGTCTGGGGCCTGGCCTTTGGTATCCAATACCGTTTTTTTTAACTGGTGTGCCAGTACGTATTCACATGATGGAGTAAGCACAAAACATGAAGCTTATGCTGAGCTTTAGTTTGGTCCGCACCTAAAATTAACAGCCATGACTCATTCATCCTAAACTTGTTTATCATGTGCGATTTCTGAGAAGTCGATTCCTAATTGAGTGTTGGTTCCACACAGTCAGTCGAACACGGATACCATCACGGATGTGTCGTTCTGGAGACCCGGCTTCGACATGGGCGGGGCCAGTGCCGGGGGGTCTGTCTTTAGGGGGGTCACCTTTTCGGACCTCAGGGCGTCAAGCACCGGGGACCCCTGAGTCTGCAATATAGAAATTAGAAAGAAATGAAGCGGCTTTCCTATGGACAAAACATGTCCCGTTTGCCACGCCAGATTTCCTCTTTACGTCAAAGTTTGCGGTAAGTGTGGCGCGGAGCTGGTAGGCGCGGTCGCGAAGATTTCGGGCCGGGACGCCTCACCCGCCGGTGTCGACCTTGCTGAATTCGAAAGAGTCGCCGACGATTTTGACCTCGATGCCGGCGAGCGGAAGCAGGTCACAGTTCTTTTCTCCGATCTTTCCGGCTATACCGAGCTCACCGAGCATCATGACCCTGAGGAGGTCAAGGAGGTCATGCTCCGCATCTTCGGCCGGATCACCCAGGTAGTCACCCGCTATGAGGGGTTCATTGAACGCTTCATCGGGGATTCGGTTATGGCCGTCTTTGGGGTGCCGCGAGCCCATGAGGATGACGCGGTGCGCGCCATCAGAGCGGCCCAAGAGATGCACGCCGTCATGGCAGCCATGGCTCCAGAGCTGACAGCCCGGGTGGGGCGACCTCTTTCCTTGCACTCCGGGATAGACAGCGGCCTGGTGGTCACCGGTGCGGTCAGCGTCGCTAAAGGGTTGCACGGGATCTGCGGCGACACGGTCAATACCGCCGCACGTCTGGCAGCAATTGCCCGGCCCGCCGAGATCTTGGTGGGGCGGCTGACTCGCAACCAAGCGCAGGGTCATTTTGATTTCGAGGCTATGGCGCCGGTTGCCGTCAAGGGTAAACACAAACCGATCCGAACCTATAAAGTCAAGGCGAGCAAGCCGCTGCCCCGGAAGACCCACAATCTTTCTGGCATTCGGGCAGAGATGATTGGCCGTTCGGCTGAGATGGGGCAACTACGCAGCGCCTTCCGGGTTATTGAACAACGCAAAGGGGCGGTAGTGATTATCTGCGGGGAGGCCGGAACCGGCAAGAGCCGCCTCGTTGAAGAGTTCCGGGCCGAACTAGACCTGGGACAGGTTAATTGGATCGAGGGACATGCGTTTGCCTACGCGCAGAACATACCCTATTTCCCTTTCGTCGGCCTATTCAACCAAGTCTTTCACATTGAAGAGGGAGATTCGCCGGAAAAGGTCCACACCAAGATCGAAACGACCGCCCAGGCCCTCCTCGGCTTCGACCGCAGAGCGATTCCATATGTTGGGAGCCTTTACACGATCAAATATCCGGAACTGGAAACGGTCAGTCCTGAATCTTGGAAGACGAAACTCCAGGATGCAGGTCACGCTATTCTGCGGTCACTCGCCCGAAGGGGACCGACAGTTGTTTGCATGGAAGATCTGCATTGGGCCGACCCCTCTTCCATCGATTTGCTCCGCGGTGTCCTGTCCGAGGAAGACTGTCCAATTCTTTTCATCTGCACCTACCGGCCCATCGTTGAGCTGCTCGAGCGTCGGCAGCAGGCCTCGGCCGCTGTGGCCTACTGCGAAGTCAGGCTGGAGAATCTTGCGCCGCCTGAAGCCGAGGGCCTGGTGGAGTCCCTGCTACGAACGCGAGATATCCCCGCTGAGTTGAAGCAGTTCCTGCAGGAGCGGGCGGAAGGCAACCCTTTCTTCCTCGAGGAGATAATCAATTCCCTTATCGAATCGGAGGTTCTGGTACAGGAGGGACGGCATTGGCAGCTCATTCGTCCCATCTCGGAAAGCGACATTTCATCGAGCGTCCAGAGTCTCATCGCTGCCCGTCTGGATCGGTTGGAAAAGGATTCCAAACGGCTCCTGCAGGAATCCTCCATCATTGGTCGCTCCTTCTTCTATGACATTCTGCAGCGGATAACTGTCGTGGGCGACATCGCCGGAAGGCTAGCCTACCTCGAACAACACGGCCTGATTCGCCTGCGGAGTTCGCAGCCCGATCGTGAGTACGTCTTCAAGCATTCCTTGACCCAGGAAGTTGTGTACAACGGAATCCTGAAAAAGGAGCGCCTGGAGATCCACCGGCGCATCGCCGTAGTTATCGAGCAGCTCTTCCAGAAGCGGCTACCCGAGTTTTTTGAGACCCTTGCCTATCATTTTAGCCAGGCCCAGTCGGAATTCAAGGCCGCCTATTACCTGATGAAGTCGGGCGACAAGGCGTTGAGACGTTACTCGGTGGAAGAAGCGCACCGTCACTTCGAGCAAGCGTTTGCCATAATAAAGGGCAAGGGCTCCAGGTCCAGGAGCCTCAAGAGGCTGCTGATCGATCTGCTCATTCAATGGTCGCGCGTCTTCTACTATCGGGGGGACTTCAAGGGGCTTGAAGGGTTGCTGCACGCCCACATTGACCTTGGCCAGAAACTCGCCGATAAATCCCGTTTGGGAATGCTTTACGCGTGGTACGGTTTTGCTCTCTTCTGCCGTGAAAAACTACGGTCATCTTATCAGTACTTACAGTGGGCACTGGAGCTGGGCGAAGAGGCCGGCGACCGCCAGGTGATTTCTACTGCGTGTACCTGGCTGGCCTGGACCTGCGCAGATCTGGGGCTTTTTGAGGATGGTATCCGCTTCGGGCGACGGGCCAAGTCTCTCTTGCAAACGTCCATCAGCGAACCAATTCTCTTCTTCCAATCCCTTGGTGGAATAAGCTTTAACCACTTCTACCAAGGCGACAGCCGGAAAAATCTGGAAATCGGCCAAACCTTATTGGAACACGGTGAACGGACCGAGAGCAGCCGAAGCCTGGTCGTCGGGTATATCAGCATCGGCCACTCCCACTTTGTCGCCGGTGACATCGAAGCTGCCATCAGCAGCTATCAGCAAGCGGCGAAGGTGGCCCGCGACCCCTTCTACATTCAGTGGCCCCGTTTGTTTATCGCCATGTGTCTCGCTCAAACGGCCCGGGTCTTGGAGTCGGAGGCGGCACTGCGTGAGGTTGTGCAGTACGGAAAGGCCTGGGGTTGTGAAAGCATTAGTTCGCCCGCCTACCTGTTCCAGGGGGTGCTCATGATCCGCCGGGGGCATATGTCGCAGGGCTTGCGGATAATTCGCCAGAAGCTTCTGGATTGCAGGGCCAACGAGCGGATCTTCGGTATTGTCTGGATTGAGTACCTGTTGGGTAAGATCTTTCTCCAGTTGGCGGAGCGTAGAGAGAAGCTGCCACTGATGACGGCAATTCGCAACATGGGGTTTCTCGTTCGCTACTTGCCGACGGCCGCACGCAGGGCCTCGCAGCATTTCCAGAACGCCATCGCCGCCGCCCAGAGCATTGGTGCTCGCGGCATTCTCGGCCAGGCGTATCTGGATCTGGGACACCTCTATCAGCTGGTGGGACGCAGGGAAGCAGCTCGTCAGTGCCTGATTCAGGCTGCTGAACAGTTTGAGGGCTGCGGCGCGGCGAGCTATCTCGAGCAGGCCCGTGCGGCCCTCAAAAAGGTTGTCTCAGATACGCACTGGGACCGGCTGTCCATTCGGCAGCAGCCGCCATGATTTGCAGAAGGCCTAACCTTATAAGGCTGAAAGTCCCATTGAGCCGTTCTTGTTCACCCGAGGGCAGCCGAGGGTTTGGAGGGCATTTCAATATCGCTGATTGGTGGTGCCGGCTTTGGTTGAGGAGAGTTTTCCATGCGGATCTTGCTGATTGCCCCCCGTTCTGACTTTCCGGACGTAACCCCTATCTGGCTGCGTATCGCCCAGATGTCCCTCTTGATCCTGGAAGCCCTCAGCGGGTCGGAGCACGAGGTCACCGTCGTCGAAGAAGAGATAGAACCAATCCCATATGAACAGCAGTGGGACGTAGTAGGTATTACTGCCATGACCGCTACGGCGCCTCGTTCCTACGAGTTGGCACGGCGTTTTCGGAACCTGGGAGCTAAGGTGGTGCTGGGGGGCGTACACCCATCGATGCTGCCGGAGGAAGGAACGCGGCATGCCGACGCGGTAGTGGTGGGGGAGGCAGAGGGGATCTGGCCACAGGTTCTGGAGGATGCCCGCTGCGACCGGCTCAAGTCCATATATTTCAATGTCGCGCCGGAAATCCAACAGATTCCCTTGGTACACTACAAGAATCGGAGGCGCCTCATTCCCTACCCACCCAGGTTCAATCCGGTGGTGGCGAGCCGGGGCTGCCCGAAAAGCTGCGAGTTCTGCTGCGTCCACAAGGTGTACGGTCGCCGGTTTCGACGACTGCCGTTGGATCAGGTATTGGAGCAGGTTCGGCTGCGGCCCACGCGGAACGTCATGTTCCTGGATGACAATATCGCTTCCCACCGTGACTGGGCTGCCGAACTTTTCAATCGCCTGCAGCCTCTCAAGCTGCGCATCATCTCCCAGATCCCGGTCAGCTTCATCCTCGACGACGAACTGTTCGCCGGTGCTGTTAAGGCGGGGCTGAAAGCTGTCTTCGTAGGTATCGAAACAATAGATGAGAAGGCGTTAGCTCGCTACAGCAAATCAGTCACTTTCGAAGACTACGTCGAGGCCATTCGCCGATGCCGACGCGCTCGAGTCATCTTCCACGCCGCCCTGATCTTCGGCATGGATGAACACGAATGCTCGATCTTTGAGCGGACCCTCCAATTCGTGATGGCCCAGAGCATCCCGTCGGTGAGCGCCTATGTCTTGACGCCGTATCCGGGCACCGACCTCTACGACCGGCTCAAGCGAGAGGGGCGCCTCCTGCACCGCAACTGGAGCTATTATGACCATCTGACGCCAGTGTTTCAGCCTGCCCGCATGACCCTCCGGGAACTAACCGACGGTTATATGCACTTTCGCCAGAGGCTATTCGGCCTGGGCGGCATACTCCGGCGCCTGCCAGTACAGATAGCGGTTGATCCGGTAGCTTATCTGGGCCTGAGCATGGCCTTTCGGAGCACCACCGGACTACTCGAGGAACACTACCGGCGGTACTTTCGCTGGCTTGACAACAGGTCGCCGCTCGCGGACTCCTCGTCAGGGGAGGGGGCTTGGGCCTTGTAGCTCCGGACCGTTCGATACAACGGACCAGTTTCTGTCTGCGAAGCCCTCAAGTTGAATGCATAATGGTTCAAGATGTGAAAGGGCTAAAAATGAGACAGAGTAGAAAGCAATTCTGCCATGACAAATTAAGCCTTTTAGCGTGCGCGTGGGGGATGAATCACAGAAAAATCGGCTCTTGTAATACCTTTGCTTTTGACAACATACTTTCTGTCCGTTTTCCTCCCTACGACAAGTAATATCCATATGAAATTGCAGCCCGACTGTAGTTCGTACATCGGCGAAAATCCGCACTTTATTGGTTTGGTGGATATCCTTGGGAAACCCTAAACGAATGACCTGAACCAGCGCTTTATCGGATCTTCTTCCGGGACAGGCCCCAATAGAGCAGCCCGGCGGCCAGCATGGCAGGAATTGAACCGCCGACGGCAAGCTTCAGCAGCGCCATCGCCTCGTACACGCCGAACCCCACCGCCCAGGCCGCGAGCGCTGCGGGATGATAGCCGCGGCGGTACCAGTAAGGGCCGCCCTCCCGGTAGATCGCGTCGACTTCCAGTTTCCGCCCGCGGACGATGAAATAATCGGTGAGCACCACGCCGAAGAGCGGGATGAACATCGCCCCGATGAAAAACAGGAAGTTCTCGTACTGCTCCATGGGGAACACCAGCGCCACGAGGATCGACAGGCCGCCGGCGATCCACATCACGGTCCGCGCGCTCAGTTTCCGGGAAATGTTCAGCAGGGAGCAAGTGGCGGAGTAGACGTCGGGGAAATCGGAGGTGATGGTCGAGAACACCACCATGAAAAGCGCCGGCACCGCCAGGCCGAGACCGCCCATCGTGTCAAGGATGAGCAGCCCGGGGTCGGTGACGCCGGTGAGCAGGGTCACCTGCAGCCCCAGAGCATACATCCACGACGACAGCAGGAAATAACCCCACCACGTGTTCCAGAAGGCCGAGCGGGTGCTGCGGGCCATGCGGGAATAGTCCGCCACCAGCGGCATCCAGGAAATCGGCATGGCGATCACGAGATCGAGGCCGGTCATGAACGCCATCGGCCCGCCGACGGCGGCCGGTTGGGCCGGCAGACCGCCGAAAGCTACCCAGGTCATCGCCG
>Ga0316601_100002019_pt1 | contig 10301 bp, 6 predicted proteins | sample OWC_soil_day5_no_FD_207663 | JGI IMG/M metagenome (GOLD analysis project Ga0316601, IMG submission 207663) | Wetland soil microbial communities from Old Woman Creek delta, Ohio, United States - OWC_soil_day5_noCT | ecosystem: Environmental > Terrestrial > Soil > Wetlands | place: USA: Ohio...
GGGATCTGCTGGAATCACCGACTTTGAGTCGGGATCAGGAACGATGTTGTCAATGGTGTTTTTGTCCAACACGCGGCCTTCGATTTCCACCATTCGCGCCATCGTCCGCCCGACCCCTCAGTCGGGCCAACGGGGCGAGACTTGCGCAATGTTGCCACTGCGCCCTGGAATGGCTCGACCGGTGGCGCCTAATCCTGTGTCAGCGCGGGCTCGCTTGCGCTCAGCGCTGAACGCGGTATGGTTGGTTTCATAGGCTCGGTATTCGCTCGCGCCCATGCATAGACTCAACGCTTGAGGAGCGCCCTCATGGAAGAGCAAAGGGCGGAAGCGCGTTTCCCAACCGTCGGCGATGGCAGCGGGTTCGCTGACACGGACCGCGTTTTCAAGGAAGAACTTCAGTTGGCTCTGCGCAACCGGGGTATGCTGCTGGAGGGGTTGCGCTACCCGGTGACACCCACAGGCCTGCACTATCTTCTGGTTCACTACGACATACCGGAGGTGAAGATCGAGGAGTGGCGCCTGAACATCGGAGGCCTGGTCTCAAGGCCTATGAGTTTGGCTCTGGATGAGATTAGAAAGCGGCCGGCCCGCACCATCGCCGTGACGATGGAGTGCGCGGGGAACGGCCGTGCGCTGCTTGCCCCCCGGCGCATCAGCCAACCGTGGCTCCTGGAGGCGATCGGCACTGCGGAATGGACCGGCACGCCACTGCGGGGAATCCTGGAAGAAGCCGGCGTGCACCGCGAGGCCGCCGATATCCTCTTCACCGGGCTTGACCGAGGCGTAGAAGGAGGCGAGGTCCAGCATTATCAGCGCAGCCTCACCGTGAGCGAGGCGGGCAGGGAGGAGGTGTTGCTGGTGTACGCGATGAACGGCGCGCCGCTCCCGCCCCAGCACGGCTATCCCCTCCGCCTGCTGGTGCCTGGATGGTATGGAATGACGAGCGTGAAATGGCTGGAGCGGATTGAGGCTCTAGCGGACCCTTTCCAGGGATACCAGATGGCACGGGCGTACCGGTACTCGCAGACGGAGGATGAACCCGGAGAAGCGGTGAGCTTGATGCGAGTGCGCGCACTGATGATTCCTCCGGGGATTCCCGATTTTCTGACTCGGACCCGTTTGGTCCAAGCGGGCACCGTCACGCTTATGGGCAAGGCATGGGCCGGGCGACTGAGCATCTCTCGCGTGGAAGTCAGTGTCGACGGTGGGTCCACCTGGTCCGACGCCCGGTTGGGTGAACCGGTGTCGCCTCACGCTTGGACAACATGGACATGTCTCTGGAACGCGATACGCGGCTCGCACGTAGTCTGCGTACGCGCCACCGACTCCGAAGGTAATGTGCAGCCGCTCGAACAGCAGTGGAACGTCGGAGGTTATGGAAACAACAGTGTCCAGCGCGTCACCGTCATCGTCCAGTGATGACGGCCTGTAATTGCCGGTCGACACCCTGCATCGTGCCGCTGCGGCCAAGCCGGAGACGCGCGCTGATTTGCGGCCAGCGTGCAGTTCTGCCGCAGCCATACTATTGGGCCTCGGGAAGAGGCGGGATGAAAAGCTATGCTTGCGGTTCGTTAAATACCAACCCTGAGGTTTGAGCATGGGCAGACCCTGATGGGCGTTGATAGCCTCACCATTTAAGCAACGAGACAGAGGAAGAGGTTGTCTAGATTGAAGTGGGAGACCGAACGCCTGGCGATGAAGGAAGCTATCCGGACGATGACCTGAAGGCACTGATGGTCGACGGGACGTGGACGTTTGTGCACAAGGACGGCTCGCCGTACTAATCTCTTGTGCAGCTGAAGGAATCCAAGCTATGCCCTCCATCGAACGGACCTCCCCCGGCAAGGCGGAGCATGCCGCTCATGTCGAACCTTACAAGCATGGTCCTGCGTTGGGTCTGCATATTGCTGGTGGTGATCGCGGCGGTCGGTTGCGCCGCGCGGGCGCCGCATCGACGGTCGTGTACGCTCATTATCGACTGGAACACGTCACGGCCACCGGGCGAACGTGGCCTCTGGCTCGTGTATCTGATGAAGCGCGCCAAGTGGCATGAGCTGGACAGGAATTGTGGGGATACCGAGACCATCGTGATTCCCACGTTTGACGAGGAGGTCCACGCACGTGCGGCCACGCTCAAGACGTATCGGGCCCTCCAGGAAGGCGATCCGGATTTGGATGTGCCGTACTTCAACACCCTGTCGAACGTGGCCGACGCTGGTTTCCTGCGGGAGTATGTCTGGATCTACTTGCACCAGCCGTCTTGGACGCAGATGCCCAATAGCTTGAACGTCACGGAATTTGATCAGTGGCGGGAGTCGAACTTGAAGAACCACAAACCGGAGACCGAGGGATCGATCAGATTCATCACCGATGACAACTGACGGCATACCCCATCCAACTGCCAATGACCCAGTCCGGCTTGAGCGTCGCGGGTGATCGCGCGGCGCTCTTTCCGTTGTCCCCGCGGCGTTGATGGATTCACAGAATCCCCGCTAGGGGGCAGACGGAATCACTGACCGTTCACAACCCCGACGAGCGGCTCTTGACGACCCGCACGTCGAATCGGCAGAGTGGCGTGATCGTCTGGCACAAACAGCATGGAGACGCGATCCACATCATCGGTGTGCGCGAGACGCCGCCCCATGAACGGGGGACCGATGCCTCCGGCGCGGAAGCCCACGGGAAGTCCATTCGTCCGGAGCGGTGAGATGCCGCGGTAGGCTCCAGAGGGGTAGCCGTCGTGACGCATATGCCGGGCTACTCGCCGCAGGGGAGGGCCTTCACCCGGCTCGCCGGGATCCAGCCTTGTGCGCGACAGGTCTCACGGAGAGGAGGGCTGAAGGGAAATGATTTCGTGGCCGGTGCTCTTGTTATTGGCGCATCTCATTGGACTCGCCTGGGGCGTCGGCGCAGCCACGGTGAAGCTGTCTTTGCTCCTCAGGTGCAAAACCGACTATAGCTTCGTCCCCGTCTACATCCGGGTTGCCAAGATCATCACCCGGCAGATCATCCTGGGCCAGATGGTGCTGACGCTGTCCGGCATTTGCTGGCTCTTGCTCGGGTATCACCTCACGTTCCTGCTCGGCGTGAAACTGGCCCTTGTCGCGGCGATTTGGGTGCTCGGGCCCTTCATCGACAATGTCGTCGAACCCAAGTTCCACAAGCTGGCCCCGGCACCCGGTGAGCCAGCCTCACCCGATTTCGTCCGGATCCAGAAGCAACATTTCACGTTGGAGAGCATCGCGACGCTCATCTTCTACGTCATCATCGTGCTCTGGGTACAGCGCTAGGCCGTTGAGGCGCAGAAGGCTGGCGGCCCGATCGTGCTTCCAAGAATTGGGTTGCTCCGGGGCGCTGTACAGGAGTCGGTTGCAGCGGGCGCCGGCACCGGAGCTGCTGCCGCGGTGCCGGCCAACGGGAACTCACTGAGGTTCGGCCCCCGCGGCGCGGTGTTGGTGCACGAGCCCGCGCGGGACACCGGCGGAGGCCCTTCCGTCGGACATTTGGGGCGTGTATGATTTTCGCGATCACACGACTGCAGGGCGCGAAATCTGCGTGACTCACAATGGAGGCTCAGCACGCGGGATCCGCTCGATTCAGGACCGGGTGAACGTTCGTGAAATAGGGATAGACCCGCATCACTAACGGCGGCAGCCGACCGCCTGCGGCGGCCGCCCGCGACGTTTGGCGTCTCAACGCGGAAGGAGGGAAAGGGACAATGCCCAAATACCGCCACCGGTTGCCGCAGACCTCGGGTGAGCTTTTCGTTACCGACGGAGGTCTCGAAACCACTCTGATCTTTCATCACGGCATCACGCTGCCGGAGTTTGCAGCGTTCGTGCTGATGCAAGATGACACGGGCGTGGACACGCTGCAGCGTTACTATCGAGAGTACGGAACCCTCGCCCAGCGCTATGGTGTGGGATTCCTCTTCGACAGTCCAACGTGGCGCGCCAGTCGGGATTGGGGCCAACGACTTGGCTTCTCGGAGCAAGCGCTGGCCGATTTGAATCGGCGCTCCATCGAATTGCTCATGGGGATCCGCGATTCATCCGAAACCCACGCAACGCGGGGTGTGATCAGCGGGTGCATCGGTCCGCGAGCGGACGGCTACGTTCCGTCTCGTCGGATGAGTAGTGAGGAAGCGGCGGAGTATCATTTGCCGCAGGTCCGGACGTTCTCGCAGACCGAGGCGGACATGATTTCGGTCCTCACCCTGAACTATGTGGAGGAAGCCATCGGTGTGACTCTTGCCGCACGTTCCGTGGGGATGCCCGTTGCTATTTCGTTCACCGTGGAAACGGACGGCACGCTCCCAACTGGGGACACCTTGAAAGAGGCCATCGAGAGAACCGACGACGCCACTGCGGCTTTTCCTGCCTACTACATGATCAACTGTGCCCATCCCACCCACTTTCGGCAGTCCCTGGACCTTGCCGGAACTTGGTTGTCTCGGGTTCGGGGTCTCCGAGCGAACGCGTCGCAAAAGAGCCATGCAGAGTTGAACGACGCGACGGAACTGGATGACGGCGATCCGCGCAGTTTTGGGACGGACTATCGCCGTTTGAAAGCCCGGCTCCCGCAACTCAGCGTTCTCGGCGGGTGTTGCGGTACCGATAAGCGCCACATTGAGGCGATCTGCAAAGCGGTGCTTGAGTGACGGGATGACGCGCCTGTGACAAACGAACGCGGAACAGCGCGTTCGCGGGAAGTGCGGGACAGCGGCCTCTGGGAGGCTATGACTGTGGCCAAAGTGAGTCGAGCCAGCTGATAGCGCCAGCCTTTCGTGATAGCCGTTGGAGCAAATGCACGATGCCCACCACTTCCTGATCAACCTGGCGCTCGTCCTCTGCGTTGCCGCGGTCACGACGACGCTCTTTCAGCGGCTGCGCCAACCGGTGGTGCTCGGCTACCTGCTTGCCGGCGCAATCGTGAGCCCGCATACGCCTTTCCCGTTTTTCGCCGACGAACAAACGATTCATGCCCTTGCGGAACTCGGCGTCATCTTGCTCATGTTCGCGCTCGGGCTCGAGTTCAGCCTGAGAAAGTTCTTCCGTGTCGGACCAACCGCCGGCTTGGTCGCGATCATTCAGTGCAGCCTGATGATATGGCTCGGCTACCTCACCGGTGAAGTCTTTGGCTGGACCGCGCTCGAAAGTCTCTATGCCGGTGCCGTCATTGCGATCTCCAGCACCACCATCATCGTGAAGGCATTTTCGGAGCAGAACGTCCGCGGCACGCTCACCGACATCGTCTTCGGAATTCTCATCGTCGAAGACCTGATCGCCATCCTCTTGCTCGCGATCCTCACCGCGATCTCGAGCGGCACGGGTCTGACTGCGGGAAGCCTTGCCGCCACCTTTGGCAAGCTTGCGGCCTTTCTCACGTTCATCGTCGGCGGTGGGCTGTTGGTGATTCCGCGTCTCATGCGAGCAATCCTTCGATTGGACCGACCGGAGACCACCACTGTAACCAGTATCGGCTTGTGCTTTGCCTTTGCGCTCGTTGCCGACGCGGTCGGATACTCGGTTGCCCTCGGTGCCTTTCTGGCGGGGGCACTGGTGGCAGAGTCGGGCGAAGCCGAGGCGATCGAGCATCTCGTCGAGCCTGTACGGGATATGTTCGCCGCCCTCTTCTTCGTGGCCGTGGGTATGCTCATCGATCCCGTTCTCGTCGCGCAGCATTGGCCGGCCGTCCTCATCCTGACTGCCGTGGTCGTCGCCGGAAAGCTTGCCGGCGTGGCGGTCGGCGTCTTCCTCACCGGCGCGGGGATTCGCACGTCGGTTCAAGCCGGCATGAGCTTGGCGCAGATCGGGGAGTTTTCGTTCATCATCGCAGGCGTCGGTGTCTCCACAGGTGCCACCGGCCCGTTTCTGTACCAAATCGCCGTGACGGTGTCCGCCGCAACCACACTGCTCACCCCCTGGCTGATCCGCGCCTCCGATCCGGTCGCCGCCTACCTCGACCGGCACCTCCCAAAGCCCGCGCAGACCTTCGCCGCTCTCTATGGAACCTGGGTCGAACAGCTCCGCGCGCGTCCCCGCGAGCCCACCCTCGGGCGCCAGATTCGCCGGCGCGCCCGCCTGGTGCTTCTCGATGCCGCGTGCCTGGCCGCAATCATCATCGCCGCGACGGTGTGGGGTGCCAAGATGGCAGCGGTGTTCGCCGCCCGGGCGCCGCTTCCCGACCCGTTCACCGGGCTCGCCGTAATTCTGCTCACGGCGCTTCTGGCCCTGCCTTTCTGCATCGGCATCGCGCGCTGTACCGCTGCCCTGGCTCAAACCCTGGCCACCAGTGCGTTGCCGGCTCCCAGTGGGCGAACCGATCTCGCGGATGCGCCGCGCCGTGCGCTAGTCGTCACGCTGGAGATTGGCATCCTGCTGCTGGTGGGCATCCCGTTAGTGGCGGTCACGCAGCCATTTCTACCGCCGATCGCTGCGCCGATGGTGTTGGCAGCAGTCTTCCTCGCGCTCATGTTGGCGCTCCGGCGCAGCACGACCAATCTCCAGGAACACGCGCGAGCTGGTGCGCAGGCGATCGTCGAACTCTTCGCCCGTCAGCTTGGGAGCAAGCCGTCAGGAGGCGACGCCGAAGCCAGTGGCGACCTTGAGCAACTTCAGCAGCTGTTACCAGGCCTTGGCGCACCACGACCAATTCGCATTCGGGCCGGTACTCACGCGGTTGGAAGAACGCTTGCCGAAGTAAATCTGCGCGGCCTCACGGGAGCGACGGTCCTGGCGATCATACGCCAGCATGATGGCGTGCTGACCCCGAGCGGTCGAGAGACACTTGAGGCCGGCGATCTTCTCGCCGTCGCAGGCACGGCCGAGGCCATTGCAAGCGCCAAGCTGCTGCTTGCGCAGTACGCGTCGAACGAGTAGCCGGAACAATCGGGCAGGGTAAGACGAGATTGACGTTCTGGTCCTTCCACGCGTATGCAGCCGCGGGGGGCAAAGGTAACGATTCGTGACGACAAACTGACCTGCAGCAGATTGCGCGCTGCGCAAAGTCATTTACCGCGGCGGCCGTCACGGTAGGAGTACGCTCCATCTTACGTGCTTGGATGGTCGTCAATCGCACCATAGGGCCGACCCAGCCCGAGCCCGTCTTCTCGGCACAGGTGATGGGTACCTTGCGGCGCCAGGTGCTCGCCACGAACGGCGAGCAGCGCCTGCTGATGGCCGTCCTCGAAGACGCCATTCATTGTTATCAAAAGCACCTGCTCGCAAGGAACCGCAACGATCGGCAGCTCTTTGAGGATGCGGAGCGCTGGATCATGGGTCGGGACGCGATCCACGTGAGTCACAGAACCGAGGACTCTCCCACCTTTTCGTTCGAAAATATCTGCGAAGCTCTCGGGCTCGATGCCGGGTACCTGCGCAGCGGTTTACGGCGTTGGCGGGCGGCCCACCTGGCCGCGGCAAACGAGACCGTCGCCGACGCCTGACCCCGGCCGACCGCGCCCCGGGGGCGGAGGCGACAGGGCCGGCGGCCGCTCGCGCAACGCCGTGCTCAGACCTGCGCCGCGCGTTCGACTTCCACCCGCGTGCCGCGATCGGGTGACGACGGCGTCCCCACCAGCAACGACGGCTGCAGTTGGTAATACCCTCCCGCCAGGTGGATCGGATTCATCGGGCTGGGGATCAGGGACTGGTGCGACTTGTTGTCGGCGAACTGGTACGGTTCCCACGCGTGGTAGACGACCACCTGTGCCGGACGTAGGTTTGGCGACACCATGGCCTGACAGCGGAAAGAGCCGATGTCATTGAACACACGCACCGGATCGCCGTCCTGGATGCCACGCGCTAGCGCATCCTTCGTGCCGATGACGATCAGCGGCTCGCCGCGCTGCAGCCGGAGCATGCGCCGGTCATCGCGCCAGGATGCGTGGATCGACCACCGGGTGTGGCCTCCGGTCATTGCGAGCGGGTAGTCGCCGCCGATCTTCGGGTTGTCCTTGTGCACCGGGAGCCCCTCGCCCAATTCGAGGAAGAATGGATGGTCGATGTAGAACTGGATGCGCCGTGTCAACGTGGGCCACGGCAGCTTCTTCTGCACCTGCCAGGTATTCGCTGTGATCGTCTGGTCGGGTTCGATGTCGGTCGCATGCCCGATGGCCGAGGGGTTGGTGCTGACGCCGGTATAACGGCTGTACCCCTTCTCCTTGATCTCGGCCCAGCCGACCCCGCCGAGGTTCGTGCTGAGCTTCAAGATCTGGTCGAGGACGTCCGGGGTGTTGTCTTCGCGCAACTGCCCGCCGAAGGTGAATTCGTCGTACACACGGTCGAGCCGGCGCTTCTGCCCGGCGCGATCGCTGTAGGCGGTAATGCCGCGGTCGATCGCCCGCTGCTGCAAAGTCTTGAGGAACAAGCAGTGAAACTCCCAGTCGGTGCGCGACTCCGCCAGTGGCTTCACCGCTTGCGTGGTGACGTGCGAGAACGGGGTGATGGGTGAGCCCCATGTGATGTCATCCTTCTCGTACCACCCCGCGGCCGGGAAAATATAGTCGCTGTAGCGGGCGGTGTTGCTCATGCGCCAGTCCACCGTCACCAGCAGATCCAGCTTCGGCACCAGCCGTTCAGCGAGCCGGTTGTACCCGCGCACACGCCGCAGCAGATTGCCGCCGGTCTCGAAGATGATGCGCGGCGGGGTGGTGGGCACGTTCTGCCAACCTTGTTTCACCGCCTCCTCGTAGTACTCCTTGAACGAGCGTTTCAGGTGCGGATCCCAGCGTTGCGCGCTGCCGTAGATGTCTTCCAACTCCCCATTGCGATAGAGCCACAGCGGCGAGGCGAGGTAGTGACCGGTTTTGTACTCGTCGCGGGCCATGGCACCGAGGATCATCTCCATCGAATAGCCGTCCAATTTCAGGCTGAGCGCCTTGGGAGCCGCGCCGGCGGCGAGTGCCATGACGCTCAGTCGCGGCGACATCCCGCCGCTGGCCACGGCCAATTGCTCCGAACCGTCGATGGACAGGTAGGGGAAGGCGGCGATGCCCGCCCCCTTCTTGCCGATCTGACCCGCCATGGCGAAGGCCAGAATCTGTCCCCGCTCCATTTCCATCCCGTGGTAGAACTTGGAGAAATTCGTCTGGGTGATGGCGGCGGCGGCTTTGGCCTTGGCCAGCGCCCGCGCCAGACCACGAATCTGGTTCGGGTGCGTGCCGGTGATCTTCCCGGCTTTTTCGGGGGTGTAGTCGCGCAGGTGTTCGCGCAGCAGCACAAACACCGGCGTCACCGTCACCTCGCCGCTGACGGTCTTCACCTGAAATTCGCCGTCGAGTGCGGGCTCGATCGCTCCCAGGTCCAGACCGGATCGCGGTGCTTCCACCACATTCTTGGCCGCCTGGTCGAAGACATAAAACACATCCTCTCTGCCGCCGGATTTCATGTCGCGCTGGCGCAGGAAGAGCTTGGTGTCCTTGCGGACGAGGAATGGCAGGTCGGTCTGCTCACGCACGAAGCGTCTGTCGAACAGATTCTCCTCGACCATGACCTGCGCCAGGGCCAGACCCAGTGCGGCATCGGTGCCGACGTTGACGGGAACCCACTCATCACAGTGGATGGTCGAGGCGTTGAGATCCGGCGCGATGGCAACGACGCGCGCGCCCTTGTAGCGGGCTTCGTTGATGAAGTGCGCGTTGGGGATTTGGGTGTAGACGGGGTTGCCGCCCCAGATGAGGATCAGTTCGGAGTAGAACAGGTCGTCGAAGGAGCCGGTGAAACAGATCTTGCCGGTGGTCACCGTGGCGCCCGGGTAGTGATCGCCGATCTCGGTGTTGATCTCCAGCATCGGGGTGTCGAGGACGTTGACCGTACGGGTGATGCCCAGACCATGGCAGCCGTTGGTGACAACGCTGCCTACATCCCACACCACCGCGCCGGGACCCGTCTGGGCGAGGACGTCAATCGTCTTGTCGGCCACCTCGCGCAGCGCCTGATCCCAACTGACGCGCTCCCACTTGCACTCGCCGCGCGCCCCGGCGCGCTTGAGCGGGTAGCGCAGGCGGGTCACGTCGTACATCCGGGCGCTATAGCAGGCGCCCTTCTGGCAGCCGCGGGGATTGAAATCCGGAACATCAGCGTTGGTGCGAGGGTAGCTGGCGACTTGCTCCTCGCGCCACACCATCTCGTCCTTGACGTAGACATTCCAGGCACAGCCGCGCTGGTAGGCGCAGTTGACATAGTGCGTGCCCTTGACGACACGGTCCCACGCCCAGCGTTGACGGTAGAGGTCCTCCCATCCCCGGTACTCGACGGCGTCGGCCGCCGCCTGTGCCGCGGGCATGCCGACACCCAACT
>Ga0316601_100002024_pt1 | contig 10284 bp, 8 predicted proteins | sample OWC_soil_day5_no_FD_207663 | JGI IMG/M metagenome (GOLD analysis project Ga0316601, IMG submission 207663) | Wetland soil microbial communities from Old Woman Creek delta, Ohio, United States - OWC_soil_day5_noCT | ecosystem: Environmental > Terrestrial > Soil > Wetlands | place: USA: Ohio...
TGGCCCGTGCCCCCTTCGAAACTTCGCTCCGCGCGCTTGCTTACCCGCTCTCGGGGACATAATACTTATCTCCCGGGCAACTCCGGGAGATGAGTATTGTGTCCCCGGAATTTGATTATGCTCGTACTTGGAATAGAGTCCTCATGCGATGAGACGGCGGCAGCACTTCTTGAAGACGGCCATTTCGTCCTCTCTAACATAATAGCTTCGCAGGTGAAGACTCATCGCAGCTATGGAGGGGTCGTGCCGGAGCTGGCGAGCCGGGAGCATTTGCGAAATATCGGCCCGGTAGTATCCAGCGCATTTAAGGAGGCCGGAAAAAACTACCAGGACATTGACGGCATTGCGGTCACGCAGGGTCCCGGACTCATTGGATCTCTTCTGGTCGGTCTTTCCTTTGCCAAGGCGATGGCCTTCGCGCTGCAAAAACCTCTCGTGCCGGTTAACCATGTCGAAGGGCATATCTACTCAGCTTTTATCGAGAATCCCCATATCGAGTATCCCCTGCTGGCACTCGTCGTTTCAGGCGGTCACTCTTCTTTGATCTATTCTGCCAATCCCGGCCAATACCAGTCAGTGGCGCGAACGCGCGATGATGCTGCGGGGGAGGCTTTTGACAAATTGTCAAAGTTTTTAGGATTGGGGTACCCGGGAGGGCCGATCATTGACGGCTTGTCCAGGCATGGAGATCCCAAAGCATTTCATTTTTCCATTCCCAAGATCAGCGATGGCAGCCTGGATTTCAGCTTCAGCGGATTTAAGACCGCCGCATTGAGACATATCGAGCAATCGGCAATCAAACCCAGGCGAAGCGGTGGCAGGATCTCCGGGAAAATCCTGGATCTGGTTGCCAGCTTTCAGCAGAGCATCGTAGACACACTCATTGCACAAACCCGTAGGGCAGCCGAACGTCTCCATCCCCGATCCATCCTTCTGGTGGGCGGCGTGGCTTGCAACAGCCTTTTACGCCAGACAATGAGGGCGGAATTTGACAGGCTGGATGCCGAAGAAGGCAGCCCGAGAGTCTATTATCCCAGCCCAATCTACACGACAGATAACGCTGTCATGATTGCGGCCGCGGGCACTCCCAAACTGGGAGAAAGACCTCCTCTGCAGCTGGATCTTAATGCGTTCGCAGACTTTCGCCTTTGCTGAGTTCTTTGGAAGAGAACCAGGCTCGCATTTCCCTGCCGGACACCCGGCGGCGTTTTTGCAGATCCCTCCGAGATGACCATGCCTTGGAAAATGACTTCATGAGCAAAGGAACCGCGCGCAGAGAGGCGGGCTCGCGCAACAGCACATAGATTATGGCCCCCAGGTCTCGCGCGCTGATCGGAAGGAAGAAGCGCAGATAGGTCCCGGCATCCATATTCTTGATGCGCAAGAGGAAACGGTTCTTGAAGGAGTGCATGTTGATGTCCGGATCGAGAGACGCTCGCCGCTCCGGGAGCACTTTTCTGACATGCAAAGCTTTTGCCTCCGGAACATAAAGGCAAGTCCATCCCAGCCATTGTGCTCGCCAGGCAAGATCAGCATCTTCCCGGTAGGCAAAAAACGCCTCATCGAAATATTCCCGCCCGGAACGGATTTCATCCAGCATTGCCCGGCGGTAGAATGCAGCGGCGCCTGAAGGGCCAAAAACGTATTCTCTTCTGTCATACTGGCCAATATCGGCCAGTCCGGATCCGCGATCCAGGTGCCTTTGGTTGCGGACCCAATAGATGCCCGCTGAATCCAGAATATTCGGACTTCTATTGTCGGTTCCAAAACCGGACGGGTTAAGCATCATGGGTACGGATTCGCGCGGAATTGCCTGCGGCCATCTCCAAATTTTACCGGTTGCCGATCCTGCCTTCCCATCCCGATCCAGCGCCGCGACGAGAACCTCCAGGAAATGGGGTTCCAGATAGACGTCCGGATTGAGCGTCAAAACATAATCCGAATCAATTAAGGCAATGTTCCGGTTATGCCCTGCACAATACCCCTCATTCTTTGGGGATCGATGCACGCTGACGGGAATCCGGTCGAAACTTTCAGCAATGGCTGCTGAGCCATCGGTGGATGCGTTGTCCCACAAGCAGACCTGGTAATCCTTGCAGGTTTGAGCCTTGAGGCTGTTCAGGCAGTCTTCCAGCCATTCGGCGGAATTGAATGTAACGATGCTTACCTGCACCCGTACCCTCATCGGTTCACCCCGGTCGTGCTGGAAATATGGCGGGCGCATTCCCAAAACATGCGCGCCGAGGATTTCCGGCTGCTGTTTTTTATCATCGGATAGAGCAGCGAGAGCACTGCCCGCAGCTGCATGCCAAGAATCACGAGGGTGCGTACGCGTCCTGCGTATTGATGCCCATGATGTTTTGAAAAGTACCGGATCATGTTGGTGTGAAAATACTTCAGAAACAGTCCGCCGCCCAGCGTGTCGATGCTTGACCCGCCGGCATGCACAAAAGCGGCTGCGGGCTGAAATTGGATGCGGCCCCCTGCCTTGTGGATGCGTTTGCACAAGTCGACATCTTCGAACCATGCGGGGAAAAAGGCTTCATCAAAACCATGGCACGCTTCCAGAGCCTTGCGCGTCAACATGAGGCATGCCGCCGCGGGTTGATCAACATCAGAAGCAACGTTGGATTTCAATCCGGTCATGTGGTACCGGCTTGTCCAGGGATTGCAGGGCCATATCTCGTCGAGAAAAAACATCTGAGCAGCAACGCTTCCCGCCGTGGGGAACGAACGCACGTTGAATCCAGACTGACGTTTTCCTGCAGGATCCGCCAGAAGTCCCCCAACAGCCCAAACTCCGGGATCCCGAAAGAGAGTGTCAGCCAGGCAATCGATGGCCCCCGGCAGGCATTCGCTGTCGGGATTGAGAAACAGCACGAAGTCACCCCGGCTTGCGCGCCAACCTATATTGTTGGCGGCGGCATATCCGAGATTCTGGCGATTGCGCAGGATTTTGACAGGCAGGCTCCCACCCGCTGCAAACGCGAGGCTCGCATCGTTTGAATCATTGTCTACGACGATGATTTCGCAATCGGGTGCGTTGTTCATCAGAGAGAGGACGCACTTTCCCAGATAGGAGCCTGAGTTCCAGTTGACTATCACGACAGAAATCATTCCCGCCACCAATCCATATCCTTGGGTGCGCCTGAAAGCTGTGAAAGAATTTTACCGCAGAGTCGCAGAGATCGCAGAGATTGTCAAAAATTCAAAAGAGTTTGAAATACCATTTGAGAAACAATGAAATTTTATCACCCGATGCACCGAGGAAATCTTCTCTTGCAAGAGCTTCGGAACGCAGGATCGATTGCCACAACCGGCTCACTGAAGACCGCCAATAAAGGCGCAACCTTGTCCGCCTCTTCAGCATTTCCGGCAACATTGGAAAGGCGTCCATAATCCCGCGCAGATAGCTGAGCCCCCTGCCCCTTAGCATCGTGCGCACGAACCACGAAGCTTGTGCCGCCAGGATCATGGGAAGGCATCTCCAAAGGACGCGCCCGGGCATGCTCTTGACCAGGAGGAGAACGGAGTTTCGTGTTCTGAGGCGAACTGCCAGGGGTGAAAATTCACCGCCGCTCGTGGCCGCGCCATGATGATAGACCACTGCAAGAGGAGCATAGTATCCGCAGTGCCCCGCCGCCTGTAAACGCAACCCTAAATCAACATCTTCCAGGTAGGCAAAAAAAAGCTCTTCGAACCCTTCCGATTCTTCAAGAGCAGACTTGCGGTACAATGCCGCGCCGCCGCACGCTGAGAAAACCTCAATTTCCTCGTCATACCTGGAGCAGTCCGGCAATTCCTGCCCCCTGCGATATCCGATGCCTGCCCGCAGGATGCAATCGCCGGCGCTGAATACAAGATGGCGTTTTTTATAATCCAGAATTCGGCAGGCGAGAAAAGCCGTGTCAGGATGCCGTTCAATCGCAGCCGCGCACTCGCCAAGCCATGCGCCCGCCACTTCGGTATCGTTATTAAGGATCGCGATCCAATCACCTTGGGCATGCCGGATTCCGGCATTCGCTGCTCCGGCAAATCCGAGATTGTGCTGTTGCCGCAGTATCCGAGCCGTCGGTGCAACTCTTTGCACTACCAATACCGAATCATCGGTGGAGGCATTATCGACAACCAGAATCTCCTTCGCCGCGCGTGCCTGGCGGAGGATCGAAGAAAGGCATTTCTCCAGATAGGCCGCACCATTGTAATTGGGAATCACTATTGATATCTGCAGAGCAGACGATACTGAAGTCATTGGCCGATTATAACCATTTCCCTGGATAGACAAGGGGGTCAAAAATATGTTGTGAGCGTTTTTCTGTTCTCCGATTCATCTTTGCAATGTTAGGATGCAAAACTGGGCTGAAGGCCAGGATCTATGAAACTCTCAATTGTGATTCCCGTTTACAACGAAAAGAAGACTATTTTAGATGTACTGGAGCGCGTGCGAAACATCAATCTTCCCAAGGAGATCATCGTCGTGGACGATTGTTCTACCGACGGGACGCGTGAGGTCCTCGGCAACCAGCCTGGATCAGAAGATCTCAAGATCATACTTCAGCCGCGCAATATGGGAAAAGGAGCCGCGCTGCGCACCGGTTTTCAGGCTGTGACCGGGGATATCGTTGTGGTCCAGGATGCCGACCTCGAGTATGACCCCCAGGATTATCCGGCCCTGATCCAGCCGATTCTGGCAAACAAAGCTGATGTTGTTTATGGGTCTCGTTTCCTCAGCGGGCCGCATCGCGTGCTGCTATTCTGGCACTCGGTGGGCAACAAGATCCTGACCACGCTGTCCAACATGATGACCGATCTCAACCTTACGGACATGGAAACTTGCTATAAGGTGTTTCGCGCCGACGTGCTCGAAAGAATTAACCTGCGGGAAAATCGCTTCGGCTTCGAGCCCGAATTCACCGCAAAAGTCGCCAAGAGCAGATGCCGCATTTATGAGGTGCCCATCTCCTATAGCGGCCGCGACTACACCGAGGGAAAAAAGATCGGGTGGAAGGATGGAATTGCGGCTCTTTATTTCATTCTCAAGTACCGCTTCCTCGACTAGTTTCTACCTGCTGCCTTTCTGCTTTTTCAACTGGCCAATCAAACCGGCTGCTGCCCCGAAGACAACTTCCGGCCGCATTGCCTGCATGCAGGAGATTTCCCTAGGACAAGCACCCAAATAACATGGGCTGCACGCAAAATCCGATATAACCTTGGCGCCACGGCCGTAGAGCTCAAGTTCCTGGTGGCAGGTTGGACCCAGCAAAAGCAATACCGGCACTTTAAGCCCTATCGCAAGATGCATGGCGAATGTATCGCCGGTGACCACGAGATCGCAATTGCCGATAATTCCGCAAAAGCGCCTGATACCGTTGCCGTTGCCCGTGTTGATCAACGGGAAACGGGCTTTTTCGGCAATCCGGGCATTGCGCTCCACCTCGCAAGGTCCGCCCAGAAGCAGAATGCTTGCGCCAAAATCTTCAACGAGCCGGCTCGCCAGCTCCGCATATCCTTCCTCAGTCCATTTCTTGGTCGCAAAAACATCTCCGGCTCCCGTATTCAAGCCAATCTTCAGGTCCCCGGACTTGACCCCAAGCGATTGAAGAATGCTCCTTGCCTCCTCAATTTCCGCAGACAAATCCGGGAATAGGTATTCCTGAGGTTCCGGATACTGCAGCCCGGCGCACTCAAAAATGAGTTCCGGATAGGTCTTTTTGTTTACACGAAACTTCAGCGGGTCGTTGATCCCAAGCTCAAAGGTGTATTCGGACTCCTTATTTAAGGGCATGACATTGCCGAAATCGCTCATGCCGAATCCAACCTTGCGCTCGGCGCGAATCTTCATGACCAGAGCGGTCGCCCGCGGCTCTTTGTCAAAGCAATAAACCTCAGCGAAGAATTCGGTTTCCATCTGCATGACCGACTCAGGAGCGTAGGCCAGCAGCCTGTCAATTTCGGGGATTCCCTGCAGCATGGGCATCACATTGGCCTCCGTGAGCCACGTGATATGGCAGCTGGGATAAGCCTTCTTCAGCCCGTGCAAGAGCGGAGTCGTTCGCAACACATCCCCCATGGCCGCAAGTTTGATAATCAGAATGCGTTTGCCGTAAGGGGAGTAGTCGGGGCAGCCGTCGCATTGCCTCTTGAAAATGCAGGGCTTGTACCCCAGAAAATGGCGGCAATCATAGTGGGCAATCATCGTATTTGTTTCCCGTTAAAAGCGCGGCACCCCGAAGGCGCAGCCATACCAACAGCAACCACGCAAAGCGAAAAGGCAAGAGTACCACTTTCAGGCAGAGAAACAACAGGCGCAGGATTTGATTCTGCCAGCCGGGAGATTTCCTTTCCAGCCATTGTTCGCCAAATCGATGAGCGAGAAACTCAAGCCAGCGGTCTGGAGCAAAGTTAAAGCAGTTGAAGTGCTCATTGAAAATAATTTTATGGCGTGCTCCCACGAAAAACGCAAAGTACTTCATTTTGGTGTAGCTGGGGTCGCCGGTAAAAAAGACGATTAAGCCGTCGAATCGTTGCCTGCGCAAAAACCTCAGGTGCTTCCAGGAATCGCGTGCTTCTGTATGAGTCCAGACCTGATGGATCAGGGGGCAGTTTTTGAATGCCTTCTCGGTATGCGGTTGATTTCTGCAAAACATGTAATAAAGAGGATTGCGGAAGAGATGAAGCTGGGCCAATCGTTCTAGGCATCGAAGGATCTGATCCTCGGAAGCTGTCTGGAGAATGAGGACTCTCTCCCCATCATGATCGTAATCCTGCGGCATTCCTTTTCGCGGCACGTAGCGGTAGTAGTCGTCCGGACGCGGGTGCCACAACCGGTAATAAAAGTAGCGGATTACAAATTTCCACGTCAGACGGTAGTTTCCTCCATCGCCCATATCGATCATCTTAGAGCCGGATTTCATTTTGAGCGCGAGAAGCTTCATCCTGGAATATTTCTTCTCTCCCGTCCAGAATGCCTGCACTACATCGAAGCGCCTCTGGCCCAGTTCGGCAAGGCACTGACGGCTGCCTTCTGCAGGCAGCGGGATAACCTGAGCACCCGCAATTTCTGAGAAAAGCTGAAGATTCTGCTCATTTTGCCGGCAAAGGATGGTGATTTCAGGATCCGGATAAACACCTCCTGCAAGAATGTCGAGGGCCTTTTTCCGCACACGCCTGGGGGCAGCCGTTTCGACCAGCAGGATGCGTGTCATATTTTTTGCACCTCCGCCTTCGTGCCCATGTGGCACCCGTAAAGTGCCTCCAGCTTCGCAACGGAGGTCTGCCAGCCATAATGCACTTCGGCTGTCTTGTGCCCTGCGGATCCCAACCGGGCACGCAATTCGGGGTCCCGCAATAATGCGATGACGTGATCAGCGAAGAGCCTCGCGGAATCCGCGCGCAACAGGTTTTTGCCATCCTCATATTCCAGCCCGGCGCAGGCAACCGATGAAGCCACAACCGGCATGCTCATGGCCCAGGCTTCAAGTATTTTCCCGCGAATTCCCACGCCCAGGCGCAGTGGCACGATATAGACCGAACTGGATGCCATGTACGGGCGAATATCCGGAACATAGCCCGTCACCTGAACTTGAGGAATGTCGCCAAGGCTAAGAATTGCCGGTGTGGGATGGCTTCCCACAATGACGAGCTCCATCCCAGGTATTTTCTCTTTCACAAGCGGCAGAATCTGCCTGCAGAAGTAAATCATGGCATCCACGTTCGGATCATGCTGGAAGGCACCCACAAAAACCAGCCTCGGTTGCGTGGCCGCAGATGCCGGCGGCGAAAAATATTCCAGATCAACCCCGGTGTTGATCACGTGGATCGGTGCTGAATTACAGAATTTTCGCAATTGGCGGGCATCCTCGCCGGTCATGCAAATAATCCCATCCAGGTGGCGAGTAAGCTTTATCTCCCGATCCAGAACCTGCAAATACCGGTAAAACCACAGGATTTTTTTTGTCAGGCTGGTTTCCACTCGGGCTTTGCGTCCGCAGGCGGAAAAATCCACCTCATGCTTGGTGAGAAGAACCGGAATTCCAAGTCCTTTGGACGCGTAGCAGGCCATTTGCGTGTATTCAAATTGGATAAGATCGAAATCCGACTCTTCAAGGCAATGATCCATAGCCTCCTGCATTTGCGGAGTGCGGAATTCGTCAAACGGTTCGTATGGGAAAAACTGCCAGCGCACCGGCGGCGAGCGCCGCATGGCGATGACACGCTCGCATAGCGCCTCCACCTGCGGCAGGAATTCCATCTCATCATCGAATTCGAGAAATGTGAGGAGAGTAATTCGATAATTGGACGAGAGCCGTTTCAGCAACTGAAACATGCGTCCCGCGCCCGCATGCTTCCCCAGGTGCGGCAGATATGCCGTCATCCAGAGAACCCGCGGCCGAAAATCGGGAGAGGGTTGCCCGCTGATTTTTTCCGTGTGACGTTTTCCGGAAAAATACAGGCCAGGCTTCTGGAAAATTTCAAATATTTCCTCGTCGCTGCGGACCTGTGGAGATCGTGCTTCCATGGGGAGCCGTTTTGCGCACAGCAGGCGTGCAGCGCCCTGATAAAGGCTCCTCAAAACAGGAAATCCAAAGTCCCGCGCCAGGCGGTAGCAGTTCCACGGAAGGAACAGGCAGTGCCCCAACAACAGCTTCCAGGAATGGATATTTGTCCAGACAAACAGGAACTGGTTGCGCTGGATAAGGCTCTGGAGATCGCGGGTGGTGAATCTCTTCAGGCTGGAAGCCCTGTGTTTGTGATATACCTTCGACCCTGGCGTGAACAGCACTTCCCAGCCGGCCTTCCATGCCCTGTAGGACAGGTCGGTGTCTTCCACATAGGCCGGGGAATAAACTTCGGAGAAACCTCCTAGTTCCAGGAAGCGTTCTTTGTGATAGGCAGAGGAGCCGCCGCCTGCCCAGAAAACGGGATAGTAAGGACGCCCGGCGGCCGTGTCGGAAACGGGTTTATGGGAGTAATCGATCATGCCGCGCCTGAAGCATGCAGTCGTCTTACCCGTTTCTTCGCGGCGCGCCTGCGGATCTTGAAAACAAACCTGGCTGGCAACCGCAAAGGTGGCAGGACCGAACCCTTTCAGAAGCGGGTTGATAAAGCCGCGGTCCACCACCATATCGTTGTTGAGTAAAACAACGACATCATGTTTTGCCGCTTTGACTCCGGCGTTGTTGCCCCGCGCGAAACCAAAATTCCGGCCAAGTGCCAATACGCGGATCTCGGGGTAATTTTCTGACAAAAATTCAACAGATCCATCATCACTTCCGTTGTCGACAACCAGAATCTCATGAGCGTTTCCATCCGTGCGGACGGCTTCCACGACCGAGGGGATTCCCTGCTTCAACAATTCCAATCCATTCCAGTTCAAAACTATTATGGAGGCAAGGCCGGAAAGCGGAGATTCAGTGTGCGGCAACGGACTTCGCGCGTGATGGGTCAAGCAATGGATAAGGTTGAGAATCAGTATTGTTGCGGCCAGCAAAAAGAGGAAAGGCAACAGGAGCAAAATTGAAATGACCAGGATCAGGCTGCGCAGTAAAGCTAACATAATCGGGTTGTTTGAGTTCCAATCAAGCCGGCCGAATCACCACCGCACAATCGCGGGGAGCGGGCATGACGGCAGGGGTATCGATTCCATTAATCCGGATTCCGAAGTTGGGATCTCGGACGGACGGTTCTTATTGTTTACCTTCAACCTATTGAACTATGAAAATACAGTTTCTCTGAAGTTTCGTTTTGTGCCGCTTCTTCGACGCTCATTTTCTAATCCATCACTCTTCCCGGCCTAACGGCCGGGTCTACTCTTTCGCGGTCCTTCGGGCCCGACAAAACTGAGGCGCGAAGCACCGATAGGCAATAGGCCCGAGCGTAAGCTCGGGAGAGACCTTGCGAAGGAATTGAGCGCCGCAGGTGCGGCACTTAGTAATGAATCCAATTCCCGAATCGCGGTTAATGTGGCTTCCGTTCCGGGGAATGCGCTGAAGTGTAGTTGTGAACTTCAGTCGGCATTTTTAAGATCCCATAAATCTGAATTCCGGAATTCACATTGAATATCAGGGCATTGTCGATCCAATCGCACATGTCATGTTTGGAAAGGCTCCCCTTTGCCACGGCAGGCGAAATGGAATAGCTTCCAGGCGCTATGTGCGGCAATGTCACCCAAAAATCGCTGGTTGCCAAGTCCCCTTTCGCCGCGGGTGACAAGTGCCGTTCCGCATAGGATGTGTTGCAGGCCGAGATCTCCACACCGAGACGGTCGCGAAGCGTGTAGCCGAT
>Ga0316601_100002026_pt1 | contig 10279 bp, 4 predicted proteins | sample OWC_soil_day5_no_FD_207663 | JGI IMG/M metagenome (GOLD analysis project Ga0316601, IMG submission 207663) | Wetland soil microbial communities from Old Woman Creek delta, Ohio, United States - OWC_soil_day5_noCT | ecosystem: Environmental > Terrestrial > Soil > Wetlands | place: USA: Ohio...
CCAGTACTGGAGCATCTGCGAGATGGACAACGCGACGGCCAGGGCGGCGAAAGCCGAGACGGCCGTCTTCCGCGCGGGCGTGCCGGCGGCACGATCGTACAGTGCCGCGATGGGCAGCGCGAACAGGGCCAGGAGGTCCGTGAAGGCCCGGTGCCCGAAGCTCCCGCCGAACTGCCAGTCCCACCAGCTGGCGACGAGCATCGTGTGGGCGGCCATCACGGCGGCCGACGGGAGCAGGAACGCCCGCAGCGCTCCACGCATCGCGAAGCACCCCACCACGCCGAGCAGCAACGCGGGCGACCAGAAGAACAGGCCTTTCTTCACGCCGACCAGCACGCCGGCCAGGTGCGGATGCAGGAAGTCGAACGCGCGGACTCCCTGAAGGGCCAGCAGGTTGCGATAGGGATCAAGGATGACCGTACCGGTCGCCGACCGGTAGAGCGCCAGCTGTGGCGCGAACACCACACCCGCCGCCAGCACCATGAGCGCGAGTTGCGGCGCTCGGGAGCGGAGCACGGCTGGCCGCGCGCGGAGCGACGCGAGATCGGTCACGCCGAACAAGGGAATGAACATCAGCACCGGCGCGTTTGCCGCGCGGACGAGCAGGATCAGGCCGATGACGATGCCGACGAGAAGCGCGCCTGCGCGCGTCGGACGCCGCTCCCAGGTGTCCAGCAGGTCGAGCAGGCAGGCGATCAGGCTGAACGAGTACACGTGGCTCCAGAGGGCATCGAACGTCGCGTAGTGGAAGAGATTGGTCCCGAACGTGATCGTGACCAGCGTGGCGACGGCGGCGCCGGCCGGGACGTGGCGATCGAGCAGGCGCTTCAGGAAGAACAACCCCGCCGCCAGGTAGAACGCGCCGCCAAGCCCTGCGGAGTGGCGGTAGAAGAACGAGAACCCCTCGCGCGGATAGTCCCAGGCCAGCGTGAGGGCATGTCCAGCGAGGTAGAAGGGCAGAAGCAGGAGGGCGACGCCCATCTGATGAGGGTTCACCCATCGTTGCGTGCCGGGCCACCGCGTCAGTCCGCTCCACCCGGGAAACGAGCCCCCGAAGCGCCGGTTTGCGAGGTCCTCCATCGTCGGGTCGGTGTACAGCACCCATGCGGGCAGATAGACGTAATAGCTGAATCCGTCCGACTTGACCGGGTCGCCCTTCGACGGCACGACGTGGATTGCCGCATAGGCGCAGACGGCAAGGACCCAGACGGCCAGGACCACGTGCCTGCCGCAGGCCGCCACGACGCCATGTCTCCGACGAGCGCCAGCCGGATCCTGCATCCGCACCCCCGCGACCAGAACGGTGTCAACTGGGCCGGTCACACCGACTCGGCCTCCCGGCCGCTCCGAGGCTACGGCGCGGGCCGCCGTTTCGCGAGGGCATCGGGCGCACCGTCGGCGGCCGTCGAGAACGGACGCAGGCGGAACCGATAGCTGTACGCGCGCGCGGGCAGCCGGTATGGTTCGTGCGCGAGCGCGCCCCAGCTGTCGTCGCCGCCGACACCCATCTGCCGATGGTCGAGGTTGATGAACGTCTCGGCCCTCCGCGTGAGTTCGTACGTGTGCCGCGCGTTCCAGATGTCCTCGTGCGCATAGCGGCGCACCGCGGCGCTCAGGTGCGGCGCGCCGACGGCGAGCAGGCCGACACCCGCGTCGTTGGTGACCGCCATCCAGCGCACATCCACCTTGTTCCCGTTTTCCTGCGGCTTCGAGTACTCGGTCCACTGGGCGTCGACGGTCCCGTCGTACCGCCCCACGCGCGCCTCGTTGCGATCGGCGTAGGTCTCCTCGGGCCCGGGGCCGAACCAGGCCACGTGCTCGAACCCGGCCGGCATCGCCATCTGCATGCCGAAGCGGGGCAGCATCGGCAGCCTGTCGATGCCGGGCGTGAACGACGCCTCCACGACGATGTCGCCGGAAGGGTAGACCGTGTAGGACACCGTGTAGGCGGAGGAGATGACGGGGATGCTCGCGTCGACGTCCACGCGGACGGCCCCGCCGGGGGCCTGAACGGCCCGCATGCTCCTCACGTCCCACGACTCGCTGGCGAGGCGCCACACGTTGAGCTTCGTCTGCAGTTGCGCGCCCCGGTCGTTGTCGGTCCACGCGCGCCAGAAGTCGGGCATCAGCGGCCGCTGGACAAGCTCCGTGCCGCGGTAGGCGAGCGACGACAGCGTGCCGTCCGCCTTGCTGAACTGCGCCGTGAAGGCGGCACCGGCGACCGTCAGCGTGTCCGCGCCGTCGGTGAGCGACAGCCTGGCGCCCGTTGTCGTGGCCGGCGCGGCGGCCGGGAGCGAAGCCGGCAGCTTGAACTGATCGTACGCCATCTCGTCGCCGGCGCGGCCACCCCACGGCGCGTCGGCCTTCAGCGTCCACGACACGTCGAGGAAGTACTCGACGCCCGGCCGCGGCGCGAGCGGCGGCAGCGGCAGCGTCAACTCCCGGCCCTCGCGCGGTCCGAGCTTGAGCGGCGGGATGCCCCCGGCCGCCACGGTCGCGCCGTCGGCCTGCACCGCCCAACGGCCGGCGAGCGCCTCGTCCAGCGGCGTGAAGTCATGCCAGTTCGTGACCGTCACCCTGCCCGCCGCCAGGTCCACGGGCTTCACGTGCACGTACTGGTAATTGCGCTTGACGGCGAGCAGGCCGGGATGAGGATTGCGGTCGGCGTCAACCAGGCCGTTCATGCAGAAGTTGAAGTCGCTGGGCACGTCGAGCGGGCCGAAATCGCCTCCGTACGCGAGGTAGGTGCCCGCCTTGTCGACGCGCCTGAATCCCAGCCGGAATTCCGGCCCCGGCAGCAGCCGTCGCTCCGGGCGGGCCTGGCGCGACCCGGCGGGCGGAATGCGCGTGCGGATGCCCTGGTCGACCCAGTCCCAGACGAGCCCACCCTGCAACTGCGCGTTGCCGTAGAAGAGGTCCCAGTACTCGCGGAGGTTGCCCGTGCTGTTGCCCATCGCGTGGGCGTACTCGCACTGGATGAGCGGCTTCGGCTGAGGCTTGGCGCCATAGTCGGCTACGGCCGTCGGCCGCATGTACATCGGCACGAAGATGTCCGTGTGCGGCTTCCGGCCGGCCTGTTCGTACTGGACCGGGCGCGACGGGTCGCGCTGCTTCACCCACGCGCTGGTGGCCTCGAAGTTCACGCCGTCGCCGGCCTCGTTGCCGAGCGACCAGACGATGACCGACGGGTGGTTCTTGTCGCGCTCGACCATCCGCATGGTGCGGTCGAGGTGCGCGGCCTTCCACGCCGGGTTGTTGCCGAGCGTCCGCGCCGGGGCGTAGCCCATGCCGTGCGACTCGATGTTCGCCTCGTCTATCACGTAGAGGCCGTATTGATCGCAGAGGTCGTACCACGCCGGGTCGTTGGGGTAGTGCGACGTCCTGACGGCGTTGAGGTTGTGGCGCTTCATCAGCGTGATGTCGCGCAGCATCTGCTCGACGGTCACGAAGTGGCCGGTGTCCGCGTCGTGCTCGTGGCGGTTGGTGCCCTTGATGAGAATCGGCCGGCCGTTGACCTTCAGCTGGCCGTCCTTCATCTCGACCTTCCGGAAGCCGACTTTCTGCGGGATCGCCTCCACCACGCGCCCGCCGTCATCCAGGAGCGACACGATGAGCGTGTAGAGATGCGGGGCCTCGGCGGTCCACGTCTTCGGCGCGGCGACGCCCTGCACCATCGCCGCCGTGGCCGTCTGGCCAGCCGGCGCCTTACCCTCCGCGGTCGTCGCGCGGCCCACCTCCACACCCTGCGGATCGAACAGCGCCGTGCGCACGTCGAACGTCTTCGCCGCGGCGGACGTGTTGCGGACCTGGACCTCGACCATGAGTTCGGCGTCGGTGTACGTCTCGTCGAGGCCGGTGCGAATCTGGAGGTCCTCCACGTGAAGCGGTCCGGCCGACCAGAGCGTGACGTCGCGGAAGATGCCGCTGAGGCGCCAGAAGTCCTGGTCCTCGAGATACGACGCATCGCTCCAGCGGTAGACCTCCACCGCAAGCAGGTTCTCGCCGTCCTTGAGGTACTTGGTGATGTTGAACTCGGCGGGCGTCCGGCTGTCCTCGCTGTAGCCGACGCGCTCGCCGTTCACCCAGACGTAGAACGCCGACTCGACGCCCCCGAACGTGAGATAGACGTCGCGGTCCGCCCACGCCGGCGGCACCGTGAAGCGGGTGCGGTACGAGCCAACCGGGTTGTTGTCCGCCGGAATGCGTGGAGGGTCCGGCACGCCCCAGGGATACGTGATGTTCACGTAGATGGGCACGTCGTACCCCTCGAACTGCCAGTTCGACGGCACGCGAATCGTCTTCCACGAGGCGTCGTCGAAGCTCGTCCGGTAGAAGTCGGCAGGCCGGTCGGCCGGCCTGGCGACCCAGAAGAACTTCCAGTCGCCATTGAGCGACCTGTAGAAGGGAGACGTCTCGCGGGCGCCCGCCTTCGCGAGCGCTTCGTCGGGGTAGACCGTGAAGGTGGCGTGGGGAGGCTCCTTGTTGACGCCGACGATGGCGGGGTCCTGCCATTCGAGGGGCGCCGGCGCCTGCGCGGCGGTTCCGGATCGCCAGCCCGCCGCTGCCAGCCCGACGCCGACCGTGATTGCGAGCCCCGCCGTGACCTTGTGCCGCATCGCCGCGCCTCCGCGGCGCATCTTACCCCGAGAGGAAGGGGTCGGGTCCATTTACGGATCGCATCCCGTTCGGCTTACGGAATCGAAACCGCGGCCGGACGTGCACCAATCTACCGCTGGCCCAAACCAGAGGTCGGGATTGATTCCGGCCCCCTCACTGCTCGATTCGTGGCAGGGGATGATGTAGTGGCTGATAGGAGGACCGCCAGACGCGGCCGATGTTCCACGTCACGCCCGCGTACACCGCGGTGCCGCCGAACCGCGCGACATCGAGAATCACGCCGGCATCCAGCACGAGGCTCGGGCTGACCGTGAGGCTCGGTCCCGTCAGCGCAGCTACCACAGGAGGCTCTCCGTTCGGTCCGCTCGTGCCCGGGAAGCCGAAGAGTTCGGTCGCCCAGCCGATGCGTCCGGCTATCGGGAACGCGGCCGCCGCTGTCCATACCGTGCTGTCGCGAGGCGACGTGTCGCTCTCGCTGCCCAGCCTCGTATAACCCGCGTTGAAATCGAGCGAGAGCGGCCCGACCCGGTGGCTGGAGATCATCAGCAGATTGAAAGCCACTTTGCCCGATCCCCTCCCGGATTCGGCCGAACCGGTCGGCAAAGACACCGTTGTCTGAATCGCGAACGCCCCAACCGCGGGCGCATCGTCCGTGAGGCGCCACTTCGTGCCAACCAGGAGATCAGTGATGCCAGCCCGAGCCCGCCCGCCCTCGGCTTCGCGCTGCCACCCGGGCGCCAGATCGAGCTGGAGACGCTTCGTGAGGCCGATCTTCAGAAGGATCGGCACGGCGAGCCGGTCCGCCACCATGCCTTCCTGCTGGCGCTGCATGCCGGCCTCAAGTTCGATCCAGCCTGGAGCGATGGTGTACGCGTGGGTGGCGACTGTTGGACGCTCTGGTTGAGCAGCGTGAGGATTAGCAGCCGCGCCTCCCTGGGCGCCGGCGCTCGCCGGCACGCATACGGCACTGAGTGCAGCCAGCGTCATCGCGTGGCGGAGGCGTCCGAGGCAATGTGGGGGGCGCGCGCGCCAGACCATGGTCACTTAGAGAATACTCCCTGCCGGAGTCCGGGCTGGCGCAAGGCTAACGGGTCGGGACTGCCTACGACGCGCAACTCGATCCGTTGACGCGACTGAGATCCGGCTCTCCCGATGACGAAATCGTCATCGACGGGGCGACCTGCTCGTAAATAGTCCCGACCCCTAGATGCGCTTGAGGACGATGAGGGACAGGTCGTCGTAGGGGCGCGTTGTTCCGATGAACGCGTCGACCGACGCGAGGATCCGCTCCCCGGCCTGCTTCGCCGGGACGGACGCCAGCTCCCCGAAGTTTGCCCGAAGCCGATCTTCGCCGTAGAACTCGCCGGCCGCATTCAGGGCCTCGGTCAGGCCATCCGAGTAGGCGATCAGCATCTCGCCGGGCTTCACGTCCTGGTGCTGTTCGCGGTAGGACACTCCCGGCATCATGCCAAGGGCCATGTCGCCGCGCTGCAGTTCATGGTACCCGCCGTTCGAGACGAGCACCGGCGGCATGTGGCCGCCGTTGACCAGGCGCACGGCGCCGTCGCGCTCCCGCAGATCGAAGTAGAGCAGCGTCGCGAACCGGTTGGGCAGGCCGTCGCGGCACAGGATGTCGTTCGTCTTCGCGGCGAGGTCGCTCAGCGAGGGCGCGTCGGTCGCCAGCGCCCTCAGCGTGGACTGCACCTTGGCCATGAGCAGCGCCGCCGGCAGGGCCTTGCCGGCGACATCGGCCAGGGTGAACGCCACGCGCCCCGGCCCCAGCTCGAGGCAGTCGACGAGGTCGCCCCCGACGTCGTTGGCCGGGCGCGTGTACAGCCAGACATCCCAGCCCGTGAGCGGCGGGCAGCGCTCGGGCATGAGGGCGCGCTGCACGGACCGGCCCGCCTCGAGTTCGTGCCGGGCCAGCAGCTTGTCCTTCAGCTCCAGCAGCAGGAGGCACAGGATCAGCACCGTGCCGAACAGTTGGCCATCCACGGTCACGCTGGTCCCGTTGCCGGTCGTCACGCGCGGAGCGGACACGAGCAGCACGAGGGCGACCAGCAGCATGAACCGTCTGAGAGGCGTGAGCTTGAGGAACAGGCTCTTCAGCAGCCACCAGGCGAGCCACACCCACCGCCGGAACGCGCTCATCCCGGCCAGGCGCTGCCGGTGCTCCGGCGTGAGGTAGAACTCCTTGACCTCCGCCATGGTCGTCCGGAGCATCGCCCGCCACCCGGGGCGCACATCATCCCGGACATAGCGCCAGTCCTGCTTGAGCGTGTCCCACAGCGGCTTGTCCGGCGGGGCGGTGGACGGGCTGTTGTGCATGAGTGCTGGCAGCCGCCTCCGGCACGGGTCCGACGGCCGGCGCGGCCCTCCACTGGATTGGACGGTCGGGGCTCCCGCGGAGTTCGGGGCCGCCAGGCTGATATACTCGCGCCTGCAAGAGGGAGGACGTTCTGTGGCAACACGACGCGGCCTGGGGCTGGTGCTGATCATCGTTCTACTGGCCATCCTTGTGTCGACGGCGGCGATGGTGGTGCTCATGATGGCGGTCGGCCGGGAGCCCGCCGTTCCGTCCAACGCCGTCCTGGTCGTGCGCGTCGAGGGCGATCTGGCCGACTCGACGGCCGACACCGTGTTCGAAACGGTCGTCGGAGGGCGGCGCAACGGCACCCGGGCGATTGTCGAGAACCTTCGGAAGGCGAAGGCCGATCGGCGAATCGCGGCCGTCATCGTCAGGCCGCTCGGGCTGGACTCCGCGTACTGGGCCAGGCTGCAGGAGGTGCGCGACGCGATCCTCGACTTCAAGACCTCGCGCAAGCCGATCGTGGCCCACCTGGAATACGGGGGCGATCGCGAGTATTTCGTCGCCTCGGCGTGCGATCGGGTCTTCCTGCTGCCGACGAGCCCGCTCGATGTAAGCGGTTTCGCCACCTACGAACTCTTCCTGAGGGGCACGCTGGACAAGATCGGCGCGTACCCCGACTTCCTGCACATCGGCGACTTCAAGACCGCCCCGAATCAGTTCACCGAGACGACCTTCACCCCGGCCCATCGGGAGATGGCCGAGTCGCTCAATCGCGACCTGTTCGAGCAATTCGTCCAGGCCGTGGCGAGCGGGCGCAAGAAGTCGCCGGACGACGTCACCCGGCTCATCGACGACGGGCCGTTCCTCGCCGAGGACGCGGTCCGGGTCGGGCTCGTCGACGACGTCGCGTACGACGACGAACTGGACGTGAAGATCAAGCAGCCCGGCAAGTCCGTGTCGCGCATTAGGGATGACGACTACGCGAAGGTCCGTGCGGCGTCGGTCGGCCTGGCCGGCCGCTCGCGCATCGCGGTCATCAACGCCTACGGCGTCATCAACTCGGGGCGCAGCGGCATCGACCCGCTGAACGGCGCGGTCGTCGGCTCGGACACGCTCGTGGAGTACATCCGCAAGGCGAGGAAGGATCGCTCCATCAAGGCGATCGTGCTGCACGTCGACAGTCCGGGCGGGTCGACCGTGGCCTCCGACGTGATCTGGCGGGAGCTGATGCAGGCCCGCACGGGTCCGAACGCGAGGCCGCTGGTCGCGTCGATGTCGGACCTGGCGGCGTCAGGCGGGTACTACATCGCCATGGCTGCGCCGGACATCGTGGCCGAGCCCGGCACCCTGACCGGTTCCATCGGCATCTTCGGCGGCAAGATCGTGACAGGCGGCACGTACGGCAAGCTCGGGATGAACGTCGAAGCCGTCAGCATCGGCAAGCATGCCGAGATGAACTCGCCGGTGCGGCCGTACAGCGAAGAGGATCGCGCGAAGCTCGACGAGCAGCTGCGCGCCTTCTACGACCAGTTCATCGAGAAAGTCGCCGCGGCGCGGCACAAGAGGCCGGAGGAGATCGACGCCGTGGCGCAGGGGCGCGTCTGGACCGGCCGCCAGGCGAAAGACCTCGGCCTCGTCGATGCGCTCGGCGGTCTCGACAAGGCCGTGGCGATCGCCAAGGAACGGGCGAAGATCCCCGCCGGGGAGCACGTGGACCTGGTGATCTACCCGCCCCGGCGGAACCTCTACGATCTCCTGATGTCGTCGTTCTCCGGGATGGACGAGCGCGCCGGCCTCGCGGCCGTGCTCGGCGTCAGGGACCGGCGGGCGGTCGGTCTGCTCACCGCGCCGGTCCGCCTGTTTCGGCCCGGCGAGCCGCTGGCGCTGATGCCGTTCGGGTACGTTCGCTGACGGGACCCGGGACCCGGGATTCGGGACTCGGAATCCGATCCATCGGACTCGTCCGACTGGGCATCCCGCTGGTGGCCGGCTCGCCGGAGCGGCGCATTGCCGAGCCCCGAGGCCCGAGCCCCGGTACCTGCCTACCCAAGGATGCTGCCGAGCACCTCGCGGTTCAGCTCGATCTTCATGCGCTCGCGCGCCTTCACCATGTAGGCGGTGAAAAACTCCGTTCGGCGCGCGTCGATGAGGTCCTGCCGCACCGACTCGCGCGAGGCGGCCATCTCGGCCGGCTTGACGTCCTGCCGTTCGATCACCTTGACGATCGCCGTGCCGTCGCCCGTGCTGATCGGCGCGGTGACCGATCCGGCGGCGAGGGCGAAGACCGCCTTCTCGACGGCCGCGCTCACGCCGATCTCGGGGAGCGCCGCGCCGCGCGCAATGAGTTCGCTCGACTTCGCCTCGAATCCCGCCTTCTTCGCGGCCGCCACGAAGTCGGGCGCGGCCTTCAGCGCCGCGGCCACCGCCGCGGCCTTCTCCGCCGCGGCCTTGCCGGCCTTCTCGCGCAGCACGTCGCTCCGGACCCGGTCCTTCACGTCGTCCAGCTTCGGGATCGACGGGTCCTGGCGTCCCGACAGGGCGGCAATGGCGTAGCCGCGGCCGACGCGCAGCGGCTCGCTGACCTCGCCCTCCTTCAACGCGAAGATGGCCGCCGTCACCTGCGGAGCCGCCCCGAGGGCGAGAATCGGCTCGTCGGCGGCGAAGAACCCGGTCTCCTCGACCTTCCAGCCCCGCGCTTTCGCCACCTTGTCGAGGTCCGCCGGCGCCTGGATCTCCTTGGCCACCTCTGCGGCTCGCGCATCAGCCAGCCGCTGCGCCTTCTCGCCGACGAGCTGCTCGCGGATCTGCGCCTTCACCTCGTCGAACGTGCGCGTCGAGCCGGCCTTCTTGTCGACGACCTTGATGATGTGGAACCCGTAGCCGGTCTTGACGAGGGCGGGGAGCAGCCCCGGCTCCGCGGCGAAGGCGGCCTCCTCGAATTCCGGCACCATCCGGCCGCGCGTGAAGTAGTCGAGGTCGCCGCCGAGCTTGGCGTTCGACTCGTCCTCGGAGTACTTCTTCGCGAGTTCCGCGAAATCGCCGCCGCCCTTCGCCTCCGCCAGGACCTTCTCGGCCGCCGCCCTGACGGCGGCTTCGTCCTTGCCCTCGGTCTTGAAGAGAATGTGGCTGGCGCGCACCTGCTCGGGCGTCGAGAACACCTCGATGTTCTCGTTGTAGTAGCGCTCGGCCTCGCGGGACCCCACGATGACGCCCTGGCGCAACGACTCCACGTCGATCAGCACGTACCGCACCTTGCGGCGCTCGCCGATGCGGTAGGCCTCCTTGTGCGCGTCGAAATACGCCGCGACCTCGGCATCGGTGGCGGTCATCTGGCCGAGGAACGGCGACGAC
>Ga0316601_100002028_pt1 | contig 10278 bp, 7 predicted proteins | sample OWC_soil_day5_no_FD_207663 | JGI IMG/M metagenome (GOLD analysis project Ga0316601, IMG submission 207663) | Wetland soil microbial communities from Old Woman Creek delta, Ohio, United States - OWC_soil_day5_noCT | ecosystem: Environmental > Terrestrial > Soil > Wetlands | place: USA: Ohio...
GACTTCGCTACGTTTGCATACTTATGTGACATTATAAGTGATAAAGGCTATAGAAATAAAGGATTGGGAGTATTTTTTTTCTTTAATTATGCTAACAAAAGGATATGTTGAGCAGAATACATTTGAACAAGCTTTAGTAATTCATAATTTATTTTGTTTGTAGCTGCGTGAAGAAAAGCACATGTTTGAGCACACAACAATTGAGAATTGTTGTGTGCCCATGAGGAATACTAAGGGGATAGCGAGTTTGTGCTTTTTAGCAGATACAAAGAAAATAAATTTTAGAATTACTTAGCGACGTGAAAGCATTCCAGCAACATATCCTTTTAGTTATAGCATAATTTAAGAAAAACTCGTAATCTTAATTTGAAATAAGAATTTCCTAACTAAATTAATTTCTTAACATCATACAATGCATTTTGAACTAACCAGTTCTGAGGGAAGTACTTTCCAATAGTCCAATAACTTACTCCACCTAACTTATATGCATTAGCAGTCCTAAGCTTAGCCTCTATGCTTCTAGCATCTTCGAACCAAACTTCATGTCGTTTTCCATTGGAATCGTAATAATTAAAGAATGGTGCTTGAGACTTATAATCATATTGAATAGATGCATATACTTTTCTTGCTAGGTCCACTGCTTCTACATTACCTAAGGCGGTTGCAGTAGTTCCTTTTACAAAAGGTAGGGTCCAATCATAACCGTAATTAGGTATTCCCATAAAAATTTTTCTGCTAGGAATTACTGTTACAGCGTAATCTAGTATTTTTTTTACTTGATAAATTGGTGCTACTGCCATTGCGGGGCTAGTAGTGTTTCCCCACTCATAAGTCATTAGGATAATATGAGAAGCTAGTGTGCCATGAACAGGGTAATCATGAGCTTCATAAAGAAGTCCTTTCATTTCACCAGAGGGTTTAGGGGCTAAGGCGGTAGTGACAGTATATCCTAAAGGGCGTAGTTTAGTTACTACCTTGCGTAAAAAATTATTATATTTTTGTCTATCTTCTGGGTAGATGTATTCCAAATCTATATCTAAGCCATAATAGTTTTTATTTTTCAATGTACTTATTATGTTATCCAATAATGTATTTTGTATATCCTCATCTGTAAGTATAGTGTGAGCTATATCGCTATCGAAGCCACCACCTTCCTTTATATTTGAGATTACCATCATAGGAGCTACTTTAGCTTTTCTAGCAGCCTCAATTAAGGGAATGTCATTTATGCCTTTTAGTGTTCCATTAGGTAGTATCTCATAACTAAAAATGCTAAGGTATGTGAGATTAGGAAGAGTCTTTTCAAGAACATCCATATCCGTAGTAGGAAGAGCATACCCGTTAGCTTCTATAGAACCCAATTTCTGTGTTGATGGTGGTATATTAATAATTTGGCCGGGATAAATTGACATAGGGTTTTTAAGATTAGGATTTGCAGCTAATAAATTTGAAATAGTTACGCCATACATTTTAGCTATACTGTAAAGTGATTGACCAGGGAGCATTTTATGCTTTCTTGTACCTTGCAGTATTACAAGTGTTTGACCTACCACAAGGTTAGCTGGATTTGTAAGTTCATTATCAGAAGCAATTTTATCATATGGAACTCCATATAATTTAGAAATTCCATATAGGTTTTCACCGCTTTTTACAACATGAATAATCAAAAAAATCACACCTCTTATAGTAATATAGTTTAATATATGCAACATAATGCAAGGGAGTACATCCTATATTTTTTAATAAAGAATTTTTATAATTCTTTATTAAAAAAAGTTTGTTGGCATATTATATAACGTAACTTCAAAAGTTAAAAAGAATAAATAGAACATCCACAGAAAATACTATAGCTAGCATGTATGCTGTATCGTTAATTTTATTATGGTTTGTATTTCAATCAAACTATATAAAATTTAACAGATTTTCGTAGCTTAATTTGTTATAAATACTAAATTTTATTCAAAAACTTGCTTTATTTAAATGAATAAACTAAAATTATTTTATGGCGTTTTAGCAAGGTAACGTATGGATGGATGACAGTTGATAACTGTTATCTATCACATAAGAATGCAAGAAGCAAAACAGTTAGTAATTATTTTGTTACTAAGAGACAAATAAGGAGGAATATTAATGGAAAAGATTTTATCTTTAGATTTAAGCAAAGCAATTCCATATTTAGGTGAGCATGAAGTTTCTTATTTTCAGCCAATGGTATCTACTGCACATAAAATGCTTAAGGATAGAACAGGTGCGGGAAATGAGTTTTTAGGATGGGTAGACCTTCCTTTAAATTATGATAAATCAGAATTTGAAAGAATTAAAATGGCAGCAGAAAAAATAAGAAATAATTCTGAAGTCTTAATAGTGATTGGAATAGGTGGATCTTATCTAGGAGCTAGAGCTGCTATAGAAATGCTATGTCATAGCTTTTATAACAGTCTTTCAAACGAAAAAAGAAAATCTCCAGCAATATTCTTTGTTGGTAATAATATAAGTTCTACATATATGTCAGATTTAATTGATGCTATAGAAGGCAAAGATATTTCTGTAAATGTAATATCAAAATCAGGTACTACTACTGAGCCAGCTATTGCTTTTAGAATATTCAAAGATTTATTAGAAAAGAAATATGGAAAAGAAGGAGCAAAAGAAAGAATTTTTGCTACTACTGATAAAGCAAAGGGAGCTCTAAAAAAATCAGCAGATGCAGAAGGCTATGAAACTTTTGTGATTCCGGATGATGTAGGAGGAAGATTCTCGGTGTTAACAGCTGTAGGATTACTTCCAATAGCAGCAGCAGGCATCAATATTGATGAAATGATGAAGGGTGCAGCAGATGCAAGGCAAGCATACAGCAATGAGGATTTAAATAATAATGATTGCTATAAATATGCAGCAGCTAGAAATGCGCTATATAGAAAAGGCAAGGTTACAGAAATTTTAGTTAACTATGAGCCAGCACTTCAATATTTTGGTGAGTGGTGGAAACAACTTTATGGTGAAAGTGAAGGAAAGGACCAAAAGGGAATATTCCCAGCAGCGGTTAATTTCTCTACAGACCTACATTCTATGGGACAGTATATTCAAGAAGGTGTAAGAAATATATTTGAAACAGTTATTAATGTAGAAAAGCCTAGAAGAGAAGTAATAGTAAAAGAGGAAAGTGAAGATATAGATGGACTTAACTTTTTAGCAGGTAAAACTATGGATTTTGTTAATAAGAAAGCTTTCCAAGGCACAGTACTTGCTCATAATGACGGCGAAGTACCTAATATTATCTTAAATGTACCAGCATTAACATCATATAATTTTGGATATATGGTTTATTTCTTTGAAAAGGCTTGTGCAATAAGCGGATATTTATTGGGCGTAAATCCTTTTGACCAACCAGGAGTTGAAGCCTACAAGAAAAATATGTTTGCTCTTCTTGGAAAACCAGGATATGAAGAAATTAAAGCAGAACTTGAAAAAAGACTTTAGAGAAATGAGAAAAATTATATGAGAATTATTGTAGATGCAGATGGGTGCCCTGGAAAACATCTAATTGAAAAAGCGGCTAAGGAAAATTCTATCGAGCTTATTATGTATTGTGATATTAATCATGTTATAAATAGTGATTATGCATCTGTAAGGTATGTAGATAGTGGGTTTCAAACTGTTGATATGAAAGTGGCTAATGAGGCAAAGTCTAAGGATATAATAATTACTCAAGACTTTGGGGTTGCTGCTATGGTTTTAGCTAAAGGTGCCTATGCTATTGGTCCTAAAGGACATATATATGACGATGATAATATTGATAAATTATTATTTGAAAGACATATGTCTAGTAAAGCAAGACGCAGTGGTGGAAAAACCTTTGGTCCTAAAAAAAGAACAAGCGAAGATGATGAAAAGCTTTATAACAATTTACTTAAACTTATTTTAAAAGCGCAATCATAACATTAAGATGATTGCTATATAACATTTAGAATATAGAAAATAGCTAGTAATGAAAATTACTAGCTATTTTAACTTTAAAGATAACTAATGAAATGGCTTTAACTGTTCCGTATCAACGGTATTCCTAATCCCCTCGGGATATAGTGCCGCATTGTTTAACTTTTCTAACATTGGATATCCGTTTTTATTGTTTTTATCAATAGTTATACCTTCTTTTTTATAGGGATAATCAGGATTATAATGATCTAGTTTTTCGTCTGTCATAATACTTCTCCTTTCATCAATTATTAGAACTCATTATATTTCTAATAATTGCTTTTATAATCAAAAGCAATCCATCTTTATAATAGTTTTAGCATAATAATAAATTTTATAATAATAAATTTTACCATAAAAAGTTATAGGACTTAAAAGAGTATATTTTAAAATAAAATTATGAAAGTTTATGTCTATAAATAAAAGAATAAAAAGAAAAAAAGTGAAAGTATGCACTGTTACAGATAATGGTATTATAGTATAATATATCATTATAGAGGATAATTTCTAAAATGATACTTTTATATCCTATAGCTTATTTATAAAGGTAGGTGACATTAGATGAATGAAATGAACATATTATTTAACTTAGAAAACTCTGAGGAAAAATATAAAGAAATTACAATAAGTGTTGAAAATAAATTAGAGGATAATTTAGACTATAAATTTCTTGTAGGTATGGGTAGAACTTGGACTACCTTGAAGGAATTAAGTGAGGATAGTACTGCTATATGGAGACCTGAGGCTGAGGGTAAGTACTCTATAATGGTACAAGCTAAAAGGAAAGAAAGTAACAAACCATTTGATTTTATGTCAAAAATAGAATATATAGTGGGGGAAGCTAACGAAAAACTAATAAGCAATATTTACATAGACAAAGCAGAAATAATGGTAGGTGAAAAAATCACCTTAACAGTAGAAGCCACAAAACTTCCTATTGTGTACAGATATTGGGTACATGAAAAAGAAAATTGGCTACTTGTAAAGGACTATTCAGCAGAAAATACACTAACTTGGACTTCGAAATATTCAGGAGAACAGGAATTTTTGGTAGAATGCAAGAATATAGATTCTAAAAACACTTTTGACGACTCTATGAAAATGCAATTTAATGTACAAGCTGTACGAACCTTAGAAATTATGAGATTTAAATGTTTGACTGAAGAACTATTAGAAGGCACGGAACTAGTTTTTGAGGTGGAAGCAAACCATGAGGATAACAGGATGGTTTTATACAAATTTGTGAAAATTAACTCTAGGGGTAGTAGCATTTGCATACAAGATTATTCAACCAAGAGATTAGTTAGCTATATTGAAGAAAGTAAAGGTGATTATAAGCTACTATGTATGGCAAAGGATATGTACTCACTTCATGAATTTGATGATAGAGCATTGATTCATTATAGCGTAAAACCTTATGAAGATATAAATATATACAGTTTCACTAGTGATTTAAGTTCACCACAGTTATGCGATACTCCTATTAATTTGAAATGCATTGCTAGGGGTGGTAAAGAGTTGATGTATAAATTCAAAATTGATGGGAAACGCTCAGAGGATTCTGGTTATATTAGAAAAAACAATTATATATGGACACCAAAAGAAGCCGGAGAATATAAAATTGACTTATGGGTGAAGGATGTATCTTTTGAAGGAGAATACGAGAAAAAAGTTTCGTTAGACTTTATAATTGATGATGTAAGTAATGGAAATGTGATTATCGAGGATATAATTTTAGATAAGAAGAAGACTGTACTAATAGGTGAGGTTATTAATGTAAAAGTTAAAGCAACAGGAGGAACTTCTTTAAGATATAGTTTTGTAGTTTTTCGAAATGATAAAGAGATAGAAAAAATTGACTTTGGAACACCTGACTTTGTAGATTTTATGCCTGAAGAAAGTGGTAAATATAAGCTAGAAGTAAGAGTGAAAGATAAATATTCTAAGAGGGAATTTGATTGTCATGCAGTAGTATATATTGAAGCTTTAGAATGTATTCCAGCTAAAATAGAATATGTTTTATTGCCACCAAGAGAATATTATATGGTGGGAGATACTATTTCATTGGAAGTTATATCTGAAAACACAAGAAATACCCTTGTAAATTACGTTTTGAAAATAAATGGACATTCAGTAGAAGAAACAAATTTTGTAGAACATAAAAATTATGAGCTTAAACCAAAATGCAGTGGAACCTATTCAATAGAACTTCGAGCGAAAAATAGATTCAGTACAAATGAATATGATAGTAAGAAGGAAATAAAAATAGAAGTACATGAGGCATTGCCAATAACAGATACAAAGATTTTATGTGATAAGACAAAGTTTAAGGTTAATGAAGCAATAACATTTGTTACTCAAAATCAGGGTGGTAAGGAAGTTGTATATGAGTTCTATCTTATGGAAAGAGGAGATTGGAACCTGGTACAAAAATTTAGCAGGAAAAATGATTATAGTTTTATACCTTTCAGTAAAGGAATTTACAGAATGCTAGTATTATCAAAAAATTTTTATAAGAGTATTTCGTATGAAGATTATGATATAATGGAGATAGAAGTAAGTGAATAAACTTAAAACAGCTTTAAAAGGCTGTTTTTTTTATGGACAAAAGCATTCATAATTAATATATATTAGGTTTTGTAGCCTAATCACTTTATGATTTATTTAAATATCATTTTTATTTTTTTACTATAAAGTATATAATAAAAATGCTAACTTAAATTTATATATATTATATAAATTAGGAAAACTATAAATTATAAAATTTTATATAAAAAATCACTATGTTATATATATATTACTGTATATGCAGAGGTTTTAATAAATAGTTGAGGAGATGAATACAAATGGAAAGAATAGACAAAATATTGTCAAATTTAGGTCATGGAACAAGAAAAGAAGTAAAGGCATTATTAAAGAAAGGCAAAGTAGAAATTGATGGAATCATAATTTCTGATAGTGCTACGAAGATTGATCCAGAGAAGGCTGTAATAAAGGTATCTGGTGAAGAAATTAAATATAGAAAATATATATATTTAATTATGAATAAGCCAGCTGGAGTGGTTTCAGCTACAGTAGATAATCATGATGAAACTGTAATTGATTTAATAGATGAGGAATACCAAGCTTTTAAGCCATTTCCTATAGGACGACTAGATAAAGATACAGTAGGATTACTACTAATTACCAATGATGGTGAATTAAATCATAAATTAATAGCACCTAAGAATCATGTAGATAAGGTATACTATGCAGAAATTAATAAACTTGTAGATGCAAGTGATGTAGCTGCCTTTAAGAAAGGCGTTGTAATAGACGACGGGTATAAATGTATGCCAGCAGTACTCGAAATATTAAATGCAGATGAAAATGGATCTGAGGTAATGGTTACTATTCAAGAAGGTAAATTCCATCAGGTAAAAAGAATGTTTGAAAGTGTAGATAAGAGTGTTGTATTTTTAAGAAGAATTAGCTTTGGACCATTAAAATTAGATGAAAATTTATGCGAAGGACAATACAGAGAATTGTCGGAAGAAGAGATAAATTTATTAAAACAAGTTTAATTTAGTTAACATTATTACTCTATATGGCGAAAATGAATAAAATATGAATAAAATGCCTTCATTTTAAAATTTATTTACAATGAAATTTGCAAAAAATACTTGCAATCTTTATTAAAATTTAATATAATTAAGTTGCAAAGATAAATAGAGAGATAAATAGCCCCCTTTTTATTTATTATTAAACAGCCCAACCCCAAGGGCTGTTTTGTTTTGTTTAAAAAAGTCGATTTCTGTGAAGAATTGTTGATATACTATATTTCGACAAAATGCCTACATTAAATAGAACTATTTAATGTGGGCATTTTTTATTTAATAATAGGGAAGTATATAAGTACATAGTATATACCATATGTATTTTTTAGCTTATAATAAAAGTGAGCAATTATAGAAACACATGAATAATTTAGTAAAATATTTAGTGGAAAACAAAAGCAATAATGAATATTTCTTTGGGAAATTAAAAAAAATATATTAAAACAAAAATTGTACAGGAGGAAATTTAATGGATATAAAAAAAATTTTAATAAGTTTTATGACAGAGCAAGCATACAAACCTATGAATCTAAAAGAACTCTCTAGAGTGTTTGATATTAGAAAAGCAGATATGAAAGAGTTTACTAATTTATTAGCTGAGATGGAGCAAGATGGTGATGTAGTTAAAACACGTACTGAATATTATGGTATTCCCGAGAAGATGGGTCTTGTAATTGGTAAATTCCAAGGTCATCAAAGAGGCTTTGGTTTTGTAATAGCAGACGAAGAAAGACCTGATATATTTATTCCTGCGGATAATGTAAATGGAGCAATGAATGGTGATAGAGTTCTTGCGAAGGTCTTAAAAGAAGAAAATAAGGGCAAGAAATGTGAAGGTGAAATTGCAAGAATAATAGAAAGATCTAATAAAACAATAATAGGAACTTATGAAGATAGTAAAAACTTTGGTTTTGTCGTAGCTGACGACAAGAGAATAGCTCAGGATATATTTATTCCTAAAGCAGAAAGAAATGGTGCAAAAACAGGGCAAATAGTAATAGCTGAAATAACTGAATGGCCAGAACAAAGAAGAAACCCTGAGGGAAGAATTATCGAAATTCTTGGCAATAAAGGGGATAAAGGCATTGATATATTAACTATAATTAAAAAACATAAGCTGCCAGAGGAGTTTCCACCAAAGGTTGAAGCTTATGCTGAAAATATAGCTGAAGAGATTCCACAAGAAGAATACACACGAAGAACAGATTTAAGAGATTTGCGTATGGTAACTATAGATGGAGAGGATGCTAAAGATTTAGATGATGCTGTATCTATTGAGGTTTTAGCTAATGGCAACTATCGTTTAGGAGTTCATATAGCGGATGTTTCTCACTATGTTAAAGAGAAAAATCCTTTAGATAAAGAAGCTTTAAAAAGAGCAACTTCAGTATACTTAATTGATAGAGTTATACCAATGCTACCTAAAAAATTATCTAATGGAGTTTGTAGTTTAAATCCTAAAGTAGATAGATTGACCCTTAGTTGCTTTATGGAAATAGATAAGAAGGGTAAAACTGTAGATCATGAAATACTAGAAACTATTATAAAAACTAATGAGAGAATGACTTATACAGATGTTACAAAAATTTTAAGAGATAAAGATGAAGAAACAATCAAAAAATATGATTATTTATATGAAGATTTTAAACATATGGAGGATCTATGTAACATTCTAAATAAAAAGAGAATGGGCAGAGGCGCTATAGATTTTGATTTTGAAGAGTGTAAAATAATATTAAATGAATTTGGAAAGCCTATAGAAATTAAACCTTATGAAAGAGCCATTGCAAATAGAGTCATTGAGGAATTTATGTTAACGGCTAACGAAACTGTAGCTGAGCATATGTTCTGGCTCAACGTACCATTTGTATATAGAATCCATGAGGATCCAGATGAGGAGAAGTTAATACATTTCAGTGAATTTGCACATAACTTAGGATATTCTATGAAGTGGGGACAGGAGATACATCCTAGAATGCTTCAGGAAGTAATAGCAAGTGTAAAAGGAAAGAAAGAAGAAATGGTGCTAAGTACTTTGTTACTTCGTTCTATGATGAAAGCAAAGTATTCTCCAGAATGTAGTGGACATTTTGGGTTAGCAGCCAAATATTATTGCCATTTTACGTCACCAATCAGAAGATATCCAGACCTTATGATCCATAGAGTAATTAAAGAAGTTATAAATGGAGGTTTAAGTGAAGGAAGAACAGATAGGTTAAGAAAAGAAGTAGATATTGCAGCAAAACAATCTTCTGATATGGAAAGAGTAGCCATGGAAGCTGAGAGAGAAGTAGATGACTTAAAGAAAGCAGAATACATGAGTGAAAGAATTGGGGAGGAATTTGAAGGTATTATTTCTTCAGTAACTAATTTTGGATTGTTTGTAGAGCTTCCTAATACTATAGAAGGCTTAGTTCATATGAGTAGTTTGGATGATGATTATTATGTCTTTGATGAAAGACATTTAACCCTTATTGGTGAGAGAACTAAGAAAATTTATAGATTGGGAGAAGAGGTAAAGATTATAGTTAGTAAAGTTGATCTAGCTTCTCATGAGGTATATTTTGATATAGTTAAAGATGGTGAAGATGAAGAAGCAAGTTTAGAAGAATATCCTGTTATTGCTTTAGATGAGTTAATAAAGGAAGAGTATACAAGAGAAGAAGATTAAATAATAGAACAATACAAAAATAAATAAACAGAAGGG